>ENA-ORDC01000841-ORDC01000841.1-marine-metagenome-genome-assembly--contig:-NODE-841-length-26272-cov-11.798168_pt1 | contig 26272 bp, 25 predicted proteins | sample MGYA00237783_ERZ508515 | MGnify/ENA primary metagenome ERZ508515 (study PRJEB26186, sample SAMN06268792) | marine metagenome | isolation source: Eden Landing Ponds, San Francisco, CA, USA | place... | reverse complement strand
CGCCACGACAACAAGATCAACTTCCTCAAGAACCTCGCGCTGCTCGGCGGCGCCATCACCCTCCTCGACGCCGCCGACGACGAGGAGTGACGAGCTCGTCCTGATTCGCTGTCCGATCCGACCCGTCGGTACGGGGGCGGGTCGGCGGCTTGCCCGTTCTCATCGAACCTACCCCGATATGTATGATAACAGATGATATCTATCTATTATATTTTTAAGTAGATTTGTATAGTGAATTATTATATGCGCGGGTGATCGGATAGGTGGCTGCTAATACCATGTATTTCAGCAAAAAATATATACATTCCACAAGAAAATAATTATATAGTAGGTCAATACCCTATAGATGTCCCTTTTAAAGTATAGGTATAGAAATATTGATAGACGGCCACCGAATGAGACTCTTATGAGCCGATATCGCTGATACACTGGTCAAACGGGCCGAATGATCCGTTAGATCGCGATAGATCGGTTCGGAGATCTCGACTTCGAAACGATGTTCGATCTCTAATCTATCGGAACTCAATATAGTCTGTATGACTGGTAATTCTGTTGTCCGCAGCTCTAGTCGCACGTCGCCGTCGAACAAGATCGGGCGGTCGTTTCTATCGAGAGCGGTCTCGTCGAGTCGGCGTGAGACCCGATCCAGCGGGAGAAGATTCATGTGGAATAAATACTGTCTGTTTGACACCACCCCGACCGAGACAGCGAAGACGTGGTGAGACCCCGGTGTACCGCCCGAACGCTGACGGCATCGCCGTCTCGATCCGAGGTAACCGGCCGTCCGCCGTAACCGCGCTCGTCTCCGGCACGGCCCGATCGGACGACTCGTCCCGCCCTCCACGGCGTGAAGCGTCTCTCAGACACACTAATCGATGCCCTCCACACTGTCACGACGCCGATTCCTGTCGCGGTCCGCGGCCGTCGGCGCTGGCACCGCCGTCGCGGCCAGCGGTCTTGCGAGCGGCTCGACCGAGCCGACACAGAACCCGACACAGACGACCGGCGTGGACACGCTCGTCGCCGACGCGGCCACCCGCGCGTTGGAAGACCACGACGCGGGCGGACTGACGGTCGCCGTCGTCGACGGCGACGAGGTCCACACGAGCGGCTACGGCCACGCCTTTCGGAGCGAAGACGTCCAGGTTCGAGCGGACGAGACGCTCTTCCGCGTCGGCTCCGTCTCGAAAGTGCTCGTGTGGACGGCCGCGATGCAGGTCGTCGATGGCGGTCAGATCGCACCGGACGCCCCGGTTGACGACCACCTCGACGCCGTCGACCTGCCGGACACGTACGACGAACCGATCACGCTCGAACACCTCGCTACTCACACACCGGGATTCGAAGCCCGAGGCCGGGGCGATTCGGTGAGCGATCCCGAGCACGTCCGCCCGCTCGCCGAGTCGGTGTCGACAGACGTCCCGGCGCGCGTCCGCCCGCCCGGTGAGCTCCCCCAGTACACCAACTACGCCGCCGCACTGACCGGCCAGCTGATCGCGGACGTCTCCGGGCAGCCCTTCCACTCGTTCGTCACGGAGAACGTGTTCGCGCCGCTCGGGATGTCGAACAGCACGTTCCGAGCGGCTCCGCCCGGGCTCGTCCCTGCCGACGGAACGAACGTTGACGACGTCGTGAGTTTCTACTCCGACGTGTCGCCGGCGTCCGGCCTCCACACGACCGCCGCGGACATGGCACGGCTGCTGCAAGCACACCTCAACGGCGGCGTCGTCGACGGCGAACGGATCCTCTCGGAGAGCGCGGTCGACGCGATGCACCGGCAGTGGTTCACGCCTCACGAACGGATGGATGGGATGGCGTTCGGGCTCTTCGAGAGGTCCCGCGGCGATACCCGGATCCTCCGTCACGGCGGTGGGGTCCCGCAGTTCTCGACCGAGTTCGCCCTGCTCCCCGAGGAGGGCGTCGGCCTGTTCGTCGTCGCCCACGGTAGCGAGGCGTCCGACGCGAAGCAGGAAGTCGCAGACGCGTTGCTCGACCGGTACGCACCCGTGGATTCGAGCGGACAACGGCGGTCACCTGACGGGACACCCGAGCGTGCTGGCGAACTCGGCGGTCGATACCGGTCGGTGAACGCGACCGACACGGTCAGTTCCGAGAAGCTCGTCTTCGGGCTCTTCACGGGCCGACCGATCGACGTCCGAGTCGCCGACGACGGCCGGCTCATAACGGAGCAAGGGGACAGCACAGACGAATGGGTCGAAGTCGAGCCGCTCGTCTTCGAGCACGTCGAGGAGGGCTCGACGCTGGTGTTCCGCGAGACGGACGGTGAGGTGACCCACCTGTTGGACGGACTCAGCGCGTACGAGCGAATCGGCCACCACGAGCGGCTCTCGGTCCAGGGATGGCTAACGGTCGCCGCCTCGGTGATCGCGCTGACCGGTCTCGTAGGATGGCCGGCAGCTCGGGGATGGCGTCGATATCGCGGCGGGGGGTCACCGCCGGCGTCTGTCACTCGCGCTCGGTGGGTCGCTGGCGCGGGTGTCGCCGGGCTCTTGTCGTTCGTCCTCGCCTTCGTTGCCGTTTCCGTCGTCGTGGTGTCGATGGGCAGGCCGACACTGTTCGACCGCCCGCCCGCGTGGTTCGAGGTCGTGTTCGTCGTGCCGACGCTCGGAGCCGTTGCGACCGCCGGTGCAGTCGCCTACGCAGTTCGTGCGTGGGTCCGATCGGAGTGGTCGCTCGCCGCTCGCGTCCACTACTCGGCCGTCGTCGCCGCTGCGACCGTCCTGTACTGGCTCCTGCAGTATTGGAACCTGCTGTGGGTTCGGATGGGATAACTCAGAGACCCGCATATGGATCATCTACCCTCTGAGGAGAGGGCGACGCCGATACCGAGGAGACGGGAGTTAACCAAACACTCGAGCGAGTCATCGACTTCCTCGGCCGGTGTCTGCCCTGAGTGGTCACAGACGGGAAACGTGAAAGCTCACGGCTTCGGTCGTGGGGGACTGACCGCAACGACGACCCGGTCGTCGGTCAGGCGAAACGCGGCGGCGTTCGCACGGGTCGGATCGACTCGCGTTCACCGGTGCTTATGAGCGCGGCCGATCGTTTCGGAAAACGACGACGAATGTCCTCCACAGTTCACCGCGGCCGCCGGAGCTCCCTTGGAGCTGCCGGGTTCCTCCCCGTTCTGCTCGCTAACCTGACCCCGCTCGTCGGTGTGCTCCGACTCGGCTGGGACCCCGCGACGCTCGCCGCAGTGTACGCGATCGAAGCGGTGCTGTCGATCCCGCTGGCGGGCGCGAAGGCGCTGTTCGCAGCGCGGCCGCCGCCGGAAGACCGCGAGGCGGGCGTGATAAGCGTCACCGACGCCCCGCTGTCGAGCAAGCGCGGTGCGCTCCGGCCGGTTTCGTGGCTGCCACCCGTTCACCTCCGGAACGTTCCGTTCGCGGCGGCCGTCTGCGGCGCGGCCGCGTGGATCGCGCTGGTCGTCGGCGTCGCGTTCTCGCAGGCGTTCGACGTGCCGGCCCTGCTCGGGCGTCCGGCGGTGCTCGCGTCGGCGCTCGCGCTGGTCGCCGGCGAGGCGATCGACGTCGCCCGAGACTACGTCGGCCGGCGACGGTACGCGGAGACCTCGCCGTACGCGGTCGTGGAGACGCCGGCGAGGCGAGCGTTTTTCCTCGTGTTTGCGCTGTTCGCGCTCCCACCGCTCGACGCGACGGGGGGCGGAATCGCCGTGCTCGCCGCGTTCGTCGCCGTCAAGCTGTTCGTCGAGTGGTCGGCGTTCCGGGCGACTCACGGAGACGGAGATTCTGATGGCGGCCGGATTGGCGGCTGGCTCGCCGGTCCGACCGACTCGCCGGACCAACCGGAGCCGATCGAGGTCCCCTCCGTCGAGCCCGATAGCCGGGTTCCGGTCCACCGCCGGACCGCCGTCGCCACCGCGGTCCTCAAGACGCTCACCGGCGTCGCCCCGATCTACGCGACCGGCTTCTTCGTCGTGTGGATCGCCGCGCTCGGACTGTTCGTCGGCGGCGACGCCTCCGGGACCGTCGTCGTCGGGTCCGCGATCGCCGCCCTCGCGCTGTATCTCGGTGCGCTCGCCGTGAACGCCGCGGGGTTCGCGCTCACGTACGCGCCGATCGAGTACCGGCGGTACGGCGATCGGCTGGTCGCGTACGACGCGTGGCTCGACGAGCCGCAGTGGACCGCTTCGGTCGACCGCCTTCGAAACGCGAGCGTGGTACCCACCCGACTCCCCGACCGCGCGTTCGGCGCGCGGACCGTCGAACTGACCGTCGGCGTCGGCGACGACGAGGCGGAGCGGTTCGTCGGTCCGGTCGCCGACGGAGAGGCGCTCGTCTCCGCGTTCGACCTCCCGATTCGATCCACCGACCTGCCGCCGATGGACCGGCGAACCGCCGCCGTCGCGGTCGGTGCCGGAATCGCAGCCGCTGTCGGTGCGGTCGCGTGGCTCGTCGGACCGTGGGGATCGTCGAGTGATCTCGTGCAAATCATCTTCCTGCTACCGTTTCTCGTCTGGCCGATCTGGTTGCTGTGGCGGTGGGCGTACACCGAGCCGGAGTGAGCGTTCTGTTGGTCCGTTCAGAGAGCGACCTGTTCCCTCTCTGTTGCGTCGATACGGGTGAACTGGCCACCGTCAGCATCGGCAATCCGTCGTGCCCCGTGATGGGACTCTCCCTTGGTTCGACTGGACTCGTCTGTGGCGTCGTCGCTTCGCCCCCCGCCTCAGCGAGCCGAAGCGACGACTGTCGACCGGTTCCCGATCCGCCGTCAGTGAACTCCCCCGCCCTACCGATCGCCTGACGACTCGCGCTTGAGGGTGGGCCTGTGGAACGAGCGTCGAACGTGTTTGAGAAGGGGTTCACGAGGGCAAAACTCTCCATCTACGAACGGTACGGGTCCGGGCCGTCGCCTCGTCGGAGACCTAGTCCTCATCACCTGACGATTATCCGAGCGGTGGAGACGCCGACGAATGTAAGGCCGATGATGGCGTCGGGGGAGGAATGCTACGATCGCTTCGAGGCGGCGCTTCCCCAGGTAGTTTCGTCGAGAAGGAGTTCGAAATGTCGTGGTTCTTCCCAGCCGAGGTCAAGGTAGCGGCGAAGAGCTCACTTCGATGTGGAACTAATGCTCTCGGGTCGAGAGCGTATACTCCCCCGCCCAGAATACGCAAACGGTCAGTTCGTCGCACTCTGTCCGAGTATTGGGAGTGTCAAATCCGTCGCCCACTGCCGGTAAAACAAGGTGAGGAAGACGTACATCACCAACAGAACGCCGTAATTCGGCCAGACGCCTGTCCCGGGGTCGACGACGAGCGGCCAGAGATTGCCGATACCGTGGAGGAACATCACGAGATATAGGTTTCGCGTGGCCGCGTAGATGGCCCCGTACATGATGCCCGTGGCCGTCAGCAAAACGAGAGTCACGATAAGCGTCCCAGTGGACACGTCTCTGACGATCAGGTACACCGGGATATGCAGCAACGCAAACGCCAGCGCGGCGGTGAGTATTCCGATTGTCGTTTGAACTGTCGCTGACCCGACTGTCACTTTCGAAATGATCTTGTTCTGGAGATACCCCCGAAACGCCAGTTCCTCGACCGGACCGGTGAGCAGATACAGCGCGACCGCACTGATGAGGACTCCCTGCACGGTCCAATCGGGTGGAGGTGTGAGATAGAATGCCATCAATCCGAATGAGATATCGTTACCCGCGGCCAATCCCAATCCTGCAGCCGCGACATTCGCCACGAGAATGACCACGCCGGTTGCAGCGAGTGCCGGACGCACTAGCCGTGGGGCCAAGCCGAGTTCCCGGTAGCCGACACGCTCGTATCGAAGGATGCCCACAGCGATACCAAGTTGGACGATACCGGATGGAATCGTCCATACCCCTTCTTCAATGGTTGAGAGATCATCGCCGAACAGCCAGCCAGACACGGTTACCGAGATGAGTATCCAGCCAGCGAACGCCAGTACCAGTCCGACTGCCGCCCACCAGCCAGCGCGAAAGGTCGGGGGCCAGTCGGACTCCGGCTCGGTTGGTGGCGGCGATCGTTGCATGTGGACAATATGTTTGAGTGACAGGAATATCTATTTTGGTTATGACGGTCTGTTTGTCAGTCGAATTCATTCTACGTTCGTTGCTGTGGGTCTCCGCAACCCACGCTACCCACGACAGGGTTCTTCCGTGCATTACAGAGACTTTCGAGCGGGTTCGGTGTACTGTGCGACACTGTAACGATATTCCTCTGAGAATACAGGCGTATGCCGAAGGTCAGCGTCGAGATCCCCCAGGAATTGCTTGACGACCTCGACGAACGCTACAGTGACCTTCATTCTCAGTCAAGTCAGCAAGCTCTCGAAGAACTTGCTGAAGCGTTCATCGGCCAGCGAGAATCCAACGACGCCGATCTCGTGATCGGGGGTCTCGGACGCGGTGGTGAGTGTCCCCCGCTCCTCTTCCCGAGCGTGAAAGGCCATTCCGTAGATAATGATTGTCTCGATAAGGACCAATACGTTCGCCCAACTCCCGAGAGAGCGACTCGGCGTGCGCCCAGGCGATCCCGCGAGCGATGTCCTTCCGAGGAGCACAGACATATCTGAGGCAGGGAGAGTCCATGCTACCAGGTTCTAGTTCGTGGTCGAGGTCGGCCAGTCGGGTGTAATGTCGACCAGCTCGGCGCTCATTCGCCAGAGCCGCCGTCGAACCGCCTGGTTCGTTGCCTCGGGTGCGGGATCTGTGGGACCATCGCCGCCGATATACTGCCCACTCATAGAGCCGTACGTCGGCCCCGCCAGAAGCGTTTGGAGGCGTTCGGCGGCCGCCTGCTTCGAGGTGGCGACACCCGGAACCAGCCCGGCGATCCGGACCAGCAGCCGCGTTCGGAGCGACGCCTCGCGGAACAGGTCCGTCGACGGAACGAACCCCGGATGCACGCAGTTGACCGTGACCGCGGCGTCGTCCGAAGGTCGGTGGTCAAGCTCGACCGTGAACGCGATGTTCGCCAGCTTCGAGCGGGCGTACGCGTCGAGTGAGTCGTACCCGTCCGTCAGCTGTAGGTCGTCCAGATCGAGTGTCGCCCGCCGATGGATGTCCGAGGCGGTGACGACGACACGCGGATCGGGCGCGTCACGGAGATGGTCGAATAATTCGTGCGTTAGGAGGTAGGGAGCTAAGTGGTTCACCGCGACGTGATCTCGATTCCGTCCGGACTCTCGCGCCGCGACCCGGCCGAGAGTCCGGCGTTGTGAGCGGGTACGTCGATCCGGTCGTATTCTCGTTTCACGGTTGCTGCGAGGGATCGGACGGTCGATTGGGAGGCGAGGTCGGCCTGATGGAACGCGATCGTTCCGGCAAGGTCACTGGACCGTTCCACGAGGGCGGCTCCCTTCGACTCGTCGCGGCCGACGACTGCGACGGTCGCACCTCGCTCTGCGAGGTCAACCGCTGCCACCCGTCCGAATCCGCTCGTTCCGCCGGTGGGAAGGACCGTGCGGTCGGAGAGATCGTCGGTCATTCCCCGTTCCGACGCCGGCGGTCGAAAAGCGCGAGTAGCACGTACGCGGCGCCGATCACGCGGACGCCGTCGGTGAGGTGTTCGTTCCACTCCACCGATTCCGGGTCTTCATACACGAGCGGCCCCGCGATTTGCTCGTACAGCCGCGGGACGAAACACAAGACGGCACCGAAGATTCCGGTGAGGTTCATCAGCCACGCGTAGAGGCGGCCGCCACGGAACGCGGCGAGCGTAATGACGACTCCTTCCGCCCGAATCAGGGGACCAAACCACGAATGGACGGTGTTTTCGCCGGGGTTCTCGACCGCGATCGCCTCGAATACGTCCACGATCCGGTCCGGAACGAGCGCCGTGAGAACGCCGAGCGCGCCGAGGAACTGCCGTGTCATACGTGCTCATTCGGTCTGGAGTAGGTTAAGAGTCGGCGTCGGGGGAGTGGACTCATCACGGTTCGAACGTCTCACCGAGCAACGATCGCTATCGTCCCGTCGGGAGTTTAATGCGGCCATCTAGCAAAGCCCCTCGTATGTCCGAGACCGCTGCTATCGACCCTGACACTGCCGACTGGCTAACTCTCGACGAGGACGAAGAGATCGTTTGGTCCGGGAAACCGCACGAGAGTAGCTTGATCCCAGCGCTTGTCGTCGGATTGCCTCTCTCACTCGTCCTCATTGGGTTGTTCATCATCGCCGGAACCTATCTTCAACGCGAGAATACGCGGTACGTTGTGACGACCGATGGGCTGTACAAGAAGACGGGAATCCTCTCGCGTGACGTTCAGCGCATCGATTTCGGAAAGGTCCAAAACACCTCCTACAGCCAGGGATTCTTCGGCTCTCGATTCGGCTACGGAAACGTCGATATCTCGACCGCTGGCGGCTCCGGCATCGAGATGCAGTTCCGGTCGGTCCCCGACCCGCGCGAGGTTCAGGAGCTCATCAACAAACGTGTGAAGGGCAGCCGTGGTGAACCGACGACGGGATCGGGCGAAACCAAGCGCGACGTACTCGACGAGATCCTCGTCGAACTCAGAGCGATCCGCTCAACGCTCGACGCACGACAGGAGACGACAGGAACCACATCGCCCTCGACGCCCACCACCGCCAACACGGCGGATGAACAATCGACCGATGAGGGCGACACCAGCCACACTGGATCCGTGAGCAGCAACTCGAGAGCCGAGAGCTCTCCCGCCGACGAAGAGTCGGATGGTGAACGGTAGCCAACCATGACGGAGTCGATCGACCCGGCGATCCCGCTCGACACCACCGAATCGGTCGAATGGTCCGGCCGCCCGCGGATCACTACCATCCTTCCGGCAGTCGTGATCGGCGTTTTCCTCCTCGTCTCCGGGATCGTGGGCAGTGTTGCTAGAGAAACCCCGCTCTTCCTCGCGGTCGTTCCACTCGGAGTGGCGCTCCCGATCTGGAAGTATTTCGCCCTCCAAGGCGTGCAGTACGTGATAACGGACGAAGCACTCTACGTGAAACGCGGCGTTTTGACCCGGTCCGTCACACAGGCGAACCTCGAAACCGTCCAGAACAGCTCCTTTGGGCAGGACATCACGGGATCGATCTTCGGGTACGGCTCAGTGACGTTCGAAATCGCGGGTGGAGACGACCTCTCGTTCCGGGCGATCGAAGACCCGCGTGCCATCCGGGCGCTCGTCGATCGAGCAGCAATGACCGACGATGGTCTCGGTGGCGACGGTCGACGGGAATCCGGTATCCCCGGAGATCTGACGCAGTGGCAGCAAATTCGTGACGAGATCCGGGCGATTCGCGGCTCTCTCGAAGAGTAGTCGTTCGGGAAAGCCAGAGGGCGGTGGACGCCCTCATTGGGCGTCAATCGCTCAAGACTCTTCGCTCGCCGGCGGGTGGACGGATAAGACGTCGAACGTCTCCTCGATGTCACCGAGCACGAGCAGCGCGTAGTACCGAAGATACGTCACGACGGGGATCTGCGCGATCGTCCAGACGACGAGCATCGAGAGTCCGAACAGGAGCGCGAGTGAGACGAGGACGGCGATCCCGACCGGCGACGACAACGAGACCGTCACGTGCGCGATCGCGGCGATGATCAGAGCGGGGATGAGAAGCACGATTGCGACGATCCCGACCACGATCGAGGCGATGATCCCGGCCGCGACCGTCAACAGGAACGCGATCACGACGTACGCCAGATACTGCTTCCACGCGGTCTTGATCGATCCCCAGAGGCGACGCCACGCCGCGAGTACCCCCGAGTCTGCCTGAATCATGAGCGGCACGACGAATACGGTCGTGAGTCCCGACACCAACGCGTACAGGACGCCGATGAGAAACACCACCGGGATCCCGATTATGAACGCCGCGGCGGGGATCGTGGGGTCGCGTCCGGTCAGAATCGGAACGATGAGCAGTGCGAGCCACCCGGCGAACAGCGCGATCATCGGGAGCCCGATCGCGATCCGGAATCCGAACAGGCGGAGCCCCTGCCGCCAGCGCCGCCGCCAGTGCCGTCGGAGCGACACCTCGCCGGTGCGGAGCGATTCGATCAGCACGAACTCCATGATCGCGCCGATCAACGCGAACAGCCCCCCGAGGAGGAGTCCGGCGGCGACGAGCACGACGACGAGCGTGACCACGTCGACCGGGAGACTGAACGGGAACTCACCGGTCGAGACGTCTCCGGGCGGCGTCGACGTGTTGAACTGTGCCGTCGGGAAGCTCACGCCGCTCCCGACGAAGAACACGACGAGCGCGAGCTTCAGCCAGCGGCGTACCTCGATCGGCGTCAGAAACTCCCGGGTGACGCCGAACGCTTCCTCGACGTTTTCGACTGCGTGGAGGGGCATGAGTGGAGATAGTCAAACCGAATAGTTAGCCCTTCTGGTGGTAGATCACAGCGGCTTGTGGCACAGGCGGGACGACATTTCTCGCCGATTCCGAATCGGACCATACCGTCATTTTATATGTGAGTCTCGCTGTCAGATAGAGTGTGGCCCTCCTCAATCCCCCCCGAGAAGTCCCGCGCCTCCTCCGTGAGCAATCGAAACTGCCCCTACTGGTAGCGACATCGGTCATCTGCTACCGAGCGCTCGTCGGGACGGACGGAGGACCGTCCCGATCAGGCGCATCGCCGGGTCACTGCTCCGCCGATCAGCTCGACACTCCCCGCTCCTCCGCTTGATGCTGTACACGGTCGTCGGAATCGGCTTCATCGCGCTCGGTCTTGCGATCGGTTGGTACGGGACCCGGCCGCTCGCGGTCGTTCCGAGTGTCCTCCGTACCACCGTCCGAGAGCCAAGCGAGGTGACGGATGTCGGATCATTCGTCGTCTGCCGCGGCATTGCGAATGAATCAGGCGAGACCCTTACGACTCCGTTCACGGGATCACGGTGCCTCGGCTTCGAGTTCGAGGTCACCGAACGGCAACCGTTCGGGATCGGGATCCCGTGGTTTCAGGCTTATCTCGACGACGGCGTGGCGACGCGTCCCTTCACCCTCGACGGTCCGGCCGGGACTCTCGACGTCGCTCCGTCCGCCAAACGGTTCGCGCTCGATACGGACTCGACGGTTATCACCGTCGGTGCCAGTGAAACGCCGCCCGAGCGCATCCGACGGTTCGTCGACGTGCGAGACGAACTCGACCCCGTTGCGAGATGGGCACGGATCATCCCGGGACTCGGGACGCGGCGCTACGTCGAACGGCGGATCGATCTAGGCGAGGAGTATCTCATTGCCGGAGTCACGGAACGCCAGCAGAACGAGGTCGTCCTCGCGGGCGATCTCGTCATCACCGATCGGTCCCCGAGACGGTTCGCGCTCGCACGGCTCCGGCGGGCGGTGTTTCCGACGGTGATCGCGCTGGCGTTCGTCGCTGTCGGAGTCGGAGGCATCGCTCTATGACCGACTGCGGTACGAACCTGACCATCCATCCGTCACAATGACACGAGACACGAACGCCATCGAGACGCGTGAACTGACGAAGCGGTTCGGGACAGAGATCGCCGTCGACGGACTCGATCTCACCGTCGACCACGGCACGGTGTACGGCTTCCTCGGACCGAACGGGGCCGGGAAAACGACGACGATGCGGATGTTGACGTCGCTGACGCGACCCACCGACGGAGAGGCGTGGATCGACGGACGCCCCGTCTCGGAACGTGATTCGATCAGGACGTCGATCGGCTATCTCCCCGAGGAACCGCCGGTCTTCGACGAACTCACCGGCCGCGAACAGCTCGAGTACTTCGGTCGGCTTCGTGACCTTCCCGCTACCGAGATGGAGACTCGGATCGAAGACTGGTTGGACCGATTCGATCTCATCGACGACGCCGACAAGCGGATCGACGATTACTCGAAGGGCATGCGTCAGAAGATCGGGCTGATTCAGGCGCTGGTACACGAGCCCGATGTCGTCTTCCTCGACGAACCGACCAGCGGGCTCGACCCGCGAGCGGCTCGGACCGTCCTCGACGTCATCGCGGAACTGACGGACCACGGCCACACGGTGTTCCTCTCGACGCACATCCTCTCGGTCGTCGAGGAACTCGCGGACGTCGTCGGCGTCCTCTACGAGGGCGACCTCGTTACCGAGGGCTCACCCGCGGAACTGACGGCGCGGATGGAAGCCGAGGAGGGGACGACCCTTGAGGACGTGTTCCTCTCCGTCACTGCCGAACGCGGACCGACAGCTTCCGAATCGGCTCCCGGGAACGCCGGAGACGCTACGGCACGACGAGACGGACGAGTCGAGGACGACGAACGGATTGCAGACCGATGAGGCGAGCGAAACGGCCGCGGCTCATCGCCCGGACCGAACTCCGGCGTCGCTGGCGGACGATGAAGGGGAACACGATGCAGCTGTTGGCGCTCGCGTTCGCTGGCGTCATGCTGCTTCCGTTCTCGCTTGGCGGAGTGTTCGGGGCGTACCTCGCTGGGGGGTTCATCGCCGGAAGCGAGACCGAGCCGCTCATCGAATGGGCCCGGATGGCGTTCGTCTACGGGTGGATCTTCGTGGTCGGGTTCGGTGGATATCGCGCGTACGCCGTGGCCCTTCGCCCAGACAACCTCGACGGCTTGTTGACGACGGTCTCTCACCGGGACGTTATCGGTGGCCTCGTCCTGGCCGAGCTCGTGCTCTGGTCCGCGTTCTTCCTCACGGTCGGAAGCGCCGCCACGGTTGCGTTCGCCGTCGGTGCTGGCTCGCTGCTCACGATCCCCGCCCTCTTGCTCACGTTGTGTCTCTTACTTGCGACCGGGATCCCGGCCGGCTTCATCCTCGCGCTGGGGGTGCGAAACGCCGGCGTTCGATCACGGCTACTCAGTCGTCTCCGAACGCTGTTTCTTTTTCTGCTCGGTATCGGATACTTCGCGCTGATCTTCACGAACGCGTTCGCGTCGGTGTTGGAACCGATCTATCGAGTGCTCGCCCCGACGCCGATCGACTGGTTCGGCGATCTCGCCGCGTTGGGGCTCGGTATCGGGGCGTCACCGCTCAGAGCGATCGGCGCGGTGGGGTTCACGGGAGCGTTCGTCGTTGTAGCGATCGCGTCCCTGTACCGACTCGCAGCGTGGCTCTGGTACGCCGATGGCGTTCATATCACCCACGAAGCCGAGCGGTCGGACGACGGAGCGTCGCGGTTTCAGGGGCTCTCGAAGGTCCTCTCACAGCCAGTTTTCGGTGTCGTTGCAGTCGACTGGAAACGTGCCCGCCGGTCACCGATCTCGCTGTCGTTCGCGTTGTATCCCCTGATCGTCCTCGCCGGCCCGAGCGTGACGGCCGTCCAAACGGGGGAGATCGGAACCGGGCTCCCGTTGTGGATTCTGCTCAGTGGAACGTGGGTTTCCGGGTCGTTGTTCGCGCTCAACGTAGTGGGTCAGGAGGGCGCAGCGCTCCCCGTTACACTGCTCTCGGAGGCTCCCGATCGGTCGCTGGTCATCGGACACGTCCTCTCCGGAGCCCTCCTGATCGCGCCGGTGACCGTCGCGGCGACCGTTATCGCCGGGATTCTGAGTCCGCATTCGGTGCCGGTCGCTGCGAGCCTCGGCGTGTCAGCGCTCGTCTTGTCGGCCGCGTCGGGAGCGATCGGGACCGGGATCGGAGTCGTATTTCCGCGTTTCGAGGCCGTCAGTGTCTCTCGAAGCACGAAAGCGATCGTCCCCAGCGCCTTCGCATTCGCGGTCTACTCGGTCGCCGTGCTCGTCGTCTCGCTCCCGACCGTTATCGCTCACTCTGGGATTGCCGGCCACGCGCTCGCCTCGGTCATCGGCGTCAACCGGCTCGCGATCGGTCTCAGTGGGACGCTTGTTTCGGCTGTCTTCGCGTGTCTCGTGGGTATCGTCTCGATGTACGTCGCACGAGACCGTGTTCGCGACTACCGTCTCGGGTGAGCGACCTGTCACTAGCTCCGGTGCTGTCGGCGGAGACGATCTGCGGTCTGTGCCGGCGGATTCGTGAGGGGAACCGGCCTTCCCGAGTCGAGGGCCTCTGGCAGTCACTCTACGGTTTTTGATTCGAGGGCGGGTACCGATTTTCGAGTCGTATTGCCCGTGCACATCGGTTTACCTCTGGGTAGTTCACGGCGAAAATCAGGAGAAAGCGTCGAATGAGGATGCTCCGGCTGGGATTCGAACCCAGGTCATTGCCGTGAGAGGGAGACGCCAGTCACAACCCCGCAACCACTAAATAATTCCAAATCGCAAGACAGCGAGGGGATAAGCAGAGATCAACAGATAGAATGCCTAATTCGAGCCAATAGGATTTCTGGGTAAATAAAGTCCTGTAGGTTTCGATAGCTACCCAGTTCGATTGTCCATCTGTAGTCAATAAACTAACAATAAGACAGTCAGCACAACAATCTAAGGGACCATCGCTATGAGTTGTCTTCCGCAAACCCGCTTGCGTTCGCAATTCGGTCTAATATTTCATCGATATGTTCTTCGACATCCTCTGACGGTGAGTTAATAATTACAACAGGGACACGAACAATCTCTCGGTCAATAAATTCCAATTCATCAGGCCACCTAACCTGATCCTCGGTACAAGCGGGGAGTCCTTTTGCACCCACAATACTTACAAATAAATGAAATGGATAAGCGCCTCCAGCATCTTCGATGAATCTCCAGTAATCCTCAAGTACCTGCTCAAGGCAATTTCGGAGATTCGGAGTGGAGATGTAGTTCGGTTCCGTGCGTAGAATTGCAGGGCTTGTAGTGACCGCCTCAATAGTTCCTGACCGGAACGTTAGGGTGTACTTCGAGATCCGATTCTCGTATTGCGACTGTCTTGTAGCGATTAAATATCCCTCTTCAGTGAACCGTTCCCAGTTTCCCCTACTCCAATTTGGAGACAAAAGCTCCGGGGCAATCTCACTTTCAGCCGTATTCCGGGGGTTAGCAGTCTGAGGGTCAATTAGTGGTTCGACGCCGAAATTATTGCTCGGCATTAGGTGGACGACGATTTTTGGCAATTCCCGAAGTGGAAACGGCAATTCGTCCGCAGCAATCGCTGAAATACGGTCGTCCCTGAATTCTTTTGCACGCTCTGCAAATACCTCGCCTTGCAACATAGCACGTCGAATCGCTCCCGTATCCAACTCAGAATTTCCGCTGGCACTGCGCTCATAAAACCGATTATTTACTGTCTCTCGGTGCGGTGATCGCCAACTACGGCGAACTCGAATCACGAGGACATGCCCGGTGGATGCCGGGCAATCTTCATCAACATACTCACTCTGTTCGCTCCCAACAGAGATTGGCTGTATCTCAATCAGATGCTGTGGAATCTCCGGATCTGTGTTTCGTTTTATTATATTCACCCACCTATCAACAGTACTATCAATATCATCGTACTGAACAGGCCATAGCCCAGTCGCGATCCCTTCTTCATCCACGATTCCGACTGCCAGATCGCCTCCACCAGAGTTCGCGAATGATGTAACCTCTCCCAGAAGTTTCGCTTTGTGACCCGAATTTTCCGGTTTCAATTCTCGTTTAAATTCGAGTTCTTTCCCTTCCGGATAACCTTCATCTACCGCATCTACAAGAGTCCCAATAGAAAGGTTCTCCCAGTTATCAACGAGCATGCGCCTATTGAAATCACGAGAAATATAAATTCAGTGGGCAGTTTTCCACTGCTGGATTTGAGTATATTACTGACTGGTTCGCCCGAGAAATTGAGTATAGATGGTTGAATCAGTCCGATTTCTCAGATTTCAGGTCCAGAAGTTGTTCGAGGATTCTGATGCAGTAGATCACGGCAATATCGGACGCCCAGTTCACCTCATTGAAGATGGTGTGGACAAGTTGCCGTCCCTTCTCTATCTCCGAGGCCGGACGTCGCTTCATGTACCTGACCCCGTCAAGCGGCGTACAGCCGGGAATCTCGGGCGAAATTTTCGGAACCTGGTAGGACGGTGCCTCCTCCATTTCGAACTCGCCTATGTTCTCTGTTCCCCGTGTCGTCGTGATCTCTTCTCTCCGCCGGACCTCGTCGATCCGATCGTACAGGTTGAGGATGTAATCTTCCCGGCTGTCGTTGAACATGACGATGCTCTCGGCGTTGTGAAACTGCAGGAGGTTCAGCTCGTCAACAACTTCCTCGTTTTTGATTAGAACTTGTTTCTTGCTGTTCTGGTCAAACTGGTAGACATCTGGGTCGTAGAGGAGCAGGATATGGTGCTGGTCAACTGGGCAGTAGATCTGTAGGCCACGGTTTCCTATGCCTGCAGGAACCAAGCCAAGTTGGTGTTTGTACTGTGGGATGTCGAGGACCATTGGGGCGTCTGAGACGATGAACTCCTGATCGGTGACGTTGCACAGCATCACTCCGTCGAGATCTTTGATCCCGATGTAGCCGAAGATTCCCTGGGCGATGAGGAAGTGGTGTACGCCGAGGAGATGGACTTCAACCAATTTATCCATCTTTTCTTCTTCGTCGAAGTCGTCTTTCCACTCTATCTTGTCTTCGTACCTGTCGGCTTCCATGTCGTCTTCAACGGCGTCTTTGAGGAAGTCGTAACCCTGTTTGATGTCCTGCTTTGTTGCCCGGCTTCTGGTGCGTTGGGTGGTGATGAAGGAGAGCAGGAGTTCGATACGCTGCTGGGAGAGATCAGTCAAGTCGTCGCCGTTACGGAGTTCTCTGAACGGGTGGGCATGGTAGCCGTCGAGATTCGCCAGCTCATCTTCTACGACTGGAGGGTTTCCGTAGAAGTAGTTCCGGGAGCAAACTGAGTCAGTGGTATCGGGAAATATCTTTCCGGCGGAGAGAGGTAAGACGTTGAGTTTTCCGTCCGTGGCCCAAGCACGGAGGTAGTGCTTGGGAACATAGTGCTGGTTCTTCTTCTCCGGCATCCTCTTACGTCACAAGTAGCGAGTCAGGCGTTTAAAAGGGTTTCAGCGGGAGATGAAGTCGTTCGACTCGAGATCTGTCATTCCATGTAGGCTCGCGGTATTGCCTTCGAGCAGGATGTCTCGTAGAAGCCTTTGGAGGAGTACGAGGAGAGCGTTGTAGTCCCTGCTGATCTCGATAGTGGTGACGCTGGATCCTCCGTGGATGACGTGGTTCCGCGCTCGACACCAGAAGTACTCAGGGGTGATGTCCTCGCGTCCATAGATGTCGTCTCCATACTGGGTTTTGAGGCTGCCGCCGTCCGGGATCAGGTCTTGGTACTCTACTCCGACTCCGTTCACCAAGCCGCTTATCATGTCGGCTGTAGCGCCTGGGTCTTGCTGCAAGTATCTGTCGGCAAGCATCTCAGCGGCGATGCACAGGTTTGTGAACTTGACGTCGATCGGTCGTTTCGGATCCAGTGAATCTGCGTAGAATCCGAGGATCTTTCTGAGTTCGAGGGAGTCCTGTTTTTCCCGGAAAGTGTCATAGGCCCGATCCAGGAACACGGGTAGTTCTTGCTTCACGATGAACAGAAGGTTTCCTGATTTGCAGCATCCCCCGACGTTTCCGTGTAGGGTTCGGAGCCTAACGTAGTCGGGCTGATCTTCTGGATTGGTGTTGTTTTCCCTGATTTCGATTTTCGAATGTGAGGGCAGTGTTCCTTGGATGTAGGAGGAGAGCCAGGTAATTTCGCTTAGTAGCCTATCGGTGACAGTAGCAACTCGGTCCAAGCCTCCGTAGATGCCGTTGATGGATACGTCAAATTGGACGGTGCGTACCAAGTTCTGGTAGTTCTGAATGGAGTGGACCCGAGTTGGATAGTCCGGCAGCGGTCTTACAGAGATACACCAGTCTGCCGTGTTTCCGCTGCCAGCCCGCCACCCTGTTCTCTCAATCAGGTCAACTCTGTCACTCGGGTCAGAGAATTGCGTTCTTGACTGGTGCTGGAATCCGAGGACGTCCGCTGTAAGAGATACTTCCTCTCCTTCAACGACTCGGTCTTCGCTGCTGTAGATCTCCACGATGGAAGGGTTGAGAGACAAGATTTCATCCGCAAAGACGAATAGATCCCTGACGACGATTATCTCTCCTCGCTCTGTCGTCCCCATGACTTCTGGGTAGATCTGCGTAGACATGCCTTCTGGACTCAACCGGTCTGTTTCCATATTGAGCTGTCCGCCCTCGGTTGACCAGACATTCACGGAGATGTCGATCCCGTCAACTTGTATCCCGGCTTGGCGAGAGAAGACCGTCGCATGGTTATCGACGAAATCACGGGAGGGTTCCATACTCTATTCAGGGATGTAGACCTGCTTGATAAAAGACTACGTTGGTACCAACGAGGGATTAGGAATAAGCAGCTGACACCAAGCAGATAATAAAAGCACCGTTCTAAACAAGAAGTATACAGAAATATTGATTTTATCGTTAACCCCACCAAGTATTTAACCAGAAGCCGATCATATACCGATAACAAACTCCTACACCGTTGCCACTCTCGATCTGATCTCGTGAAAACAGGGCCGTAGGACAGTCTTGTTTTCATGTTCAGCAGTAATAAGTGTGGCGGGATTGATATATCATGTCAACCGCTAAGTCCACCCCTCCGAACACAGAACTTGACCTTGATATAAGGGCTTACAAGGGGTTGAATTCAGGCTTATTTTGGTACGGTTACAGTGCGTTCGATCGTTACTTCGCGCTTGCCCGAATCGTGTGTCTTCACCCAGAAGGCATCCCCGTCACAGCGGCTAAGAGAGAAGCTTTCCTTCAGGGCGATACAAATGTCTCATCAAAGAATCACCAGCTCGCAAAACGCGCATTTGGCCCTGTAAACGCACTTGCAAGCAACCTCGACCCGGAAGATACCGAAGACCTTCCAGAGGTAGTTCCTCACAGCGATGATGATAGTCTAATACATCATATTCAGCTGAATACGAAGACCATCTGCAACGCATTAGTCAAACCAACACCTGCTCTACGGAGAATTATTGCCGCCCTTGCTCCCGGTATGCATCTCTCAGAACTGCCGGTTGATAGTTGGTCTGAGGCTTCTAAGCAGCATATAGACTCAGTTTGGTCAAAGCAGGTCAAGAAGTGGAGAAAACGAAAAGAAAGTGAGATTTGGAATACTCTGATTCGATTCACAAAGGACCCTCGTGAACTGGCGGAGGATGATGAGGATGATCGATTCGCAAAAGAGGTCGCTCGCGACTATCTGAAGAGTAGATCAGAAATTGCTGAAGGCGAGGATCACGTTCGAGAAGCGTTAGCGAACCAGCTGCGGATCGACATTGAGGGACGACAAAAGAAGATCGAAGATGGGGATCACTTCGAAACCAAGTTTTGCTCCACGAAGAAAGCTGGAGCAGTCTATTGGCGGATTAAGAACGGGTTCACCCAAGCAGCACGGATGGGTTATCGGTGTGGGACTAAGTTTACGCTGACGACCGACTCTAAGCGTCATAACTCTATCCCGGATGCTGAGTCGTCATTGAATGAAAGTCTGCAATTGCTGTTTCAGCGCCTCCGCTCGGAGGATCCATTTGATGGGACCCCTGACCGCGTCGCGGTCATTGAACATGATAACAAAGCCCATGTGCATGCTCACGTAGTGGTATTCGGAGTCACTGCTGAAGAATTCCCAACCGAGGTAGTACAACACTATTGGAGTGAAACGAGAAATCAGGGTTCAGTAGTTAATGTCAGAGATATAGGATATAGCGACGCCGAAGAGGTTTGGAACTTTCCCCACCGAGGCCGTCCAGTTGACGATTATCTCGCTAAATCAGCTAAATGGATGTTAGACCTTGCAGAGGAAGGGAATCCGCTGGAACTCACACGTAGGGGAGAGGATCACTGGAAGTTGGCGTTGCTATGGGCCTCAGACGAAATCTCTCAGATAGACCGTATATCTCAGAGCCTAAGTGGTACAGAAGAGGTTGAACCCGGCACTATAGAAGATACAGCTCCAGATTGGATCGACAACTCCACATCCTCCGATGAACCCACACATTCACGCGGGTCAGTCGGACATCTTGAACAGCTGATACCCACCGAGATTGCGGCACGATTGCTGGACTGGATAACAATGCTGTTTTATTTGGTTCGTCATCAGCGCAAGCCACCTCCTTGAGCGATATTCTGAGATCCGCTCTGACTGAATTTCTCTCACAGACCGCTTCACCAGTGGCACGTCTGTCTACAGCAGGTGCGTATGCACCGTTTCGGTTGTCACTTGGGAGATGGGATTAGAATAAATAACTCACTGAGCATTTCAAAACCCTCTGATTGTGTTTTACCTTGGGTTTAAGATCGTATGACGGCACCTATGAATTGGAGTCAGGTAGACTCTTAACTGGAATCCATTGGCCCGGAGTGGTGTTCCGGGTTCTTTTATGCGGTTTAGTTCTGGCGTATTTGCAGATGAAAATAAGTAATCGTACCGACGATACTCTACTTAAACATTTGTCCAGCATTTGATTCCTCATAGAAATCGACTGTAGAAGAATATTGGCTGAAGTCGTTTATTTCTGGTAGGCTAAACGGACCCGAACTCTCAATGTGGCGCTCAAGAACCTGCTCAGTAAGTTCTATTTGATGGCGACGGATAGCATACTCCTCTCTAAAATGCCCGGTCGCGTTCCAAGCATCCGTGTGAACTGCGGTTACCCCCGACGAGGTAAGATCAATTGTCGTCTCACAAGAAATTGATTTTGCTGTGTCTCCAGACTCCGGATCGAGAGTTGAAAAAACGTACCACCATGCGGTCAAAAAGTCGTTTTCCCACAAACCATTCATGTTCTCTTCATCTGGCAGGAACCCGTCGCTTGTATAGAATCGTGAAAGAGAGACCTTCGCCTCGGTGTCAAATGTCTCAGGCTTAGAAAACAGCCCCGTGATTTCTGTAACTTCGTCAGTATCCTCCGCTACATCTATTGACACGACCGAAACATCATCTTGCAAGACAAGAAACGACACTGCACGTATGATTTCTGGTGAAGAAATAATAGTATTCAGAGATGGGCCTGTTGACTTCTCAGTATACCATTCTCTGAACGCGGCCACCGGAAAGATCTCAATGACCCCTGCTTCCCTGAGCCTATTTTGAAGCACTTTATTACTGACTGATGCTGTTCCTGATGAAGACGACTTCCCTGAATTGGGCGAATCAAAAGAATTCCCGTTCTCCTGACTTGCCTGGTTAGTTTCGGTAGAGATACCGAGCGTATCGGCGAGAGCTTCTAATTTGTCTCGCAGAGGGCCAGAGTAGCCCGAAAGAAGTTCGCGCAAAGCGTCACGATCAGGGTCTGCCAATTGTGGGGATTCGCCGTCTTCGGTTAGTTCCTCACTCTGCCTGCTTCCTTGTTCACCGTCACCCGTGAACAGCAGTCCATTCTCCCACATCCCGTAAACAAGTTCACCTGGAAGTTGAGGTCCTCGTCGAGTGCCCCGGATTCCGGGTACATGATCCATTTTTTGAAATATCCGGTTAGCGAGAGGACCACACTGGATAGTCGTGTTCGAGCCATTGACCGAACCAAGTAAGAAGTGTTGCTGAGAGTCCCCTTTGTAATGGTACAGTCGGGCCATACTACATTGGCAGAATCAGGCCATTTCACACTACCGACAAGCCGTTTATACTGTGCAAGTGCGCTACCGAGTTGCTCTCCTTCCGAGAACGGCCACAAGCAGGGCTATCAGTAATGCCCCGACAAGAGATTCGACACCTGCTATCCACTGTGCCCACGTACCAGCGGGTTGAAAATCACCACCACCAAGCGTAGTAAACGTCACGACACTAAAGTAGAGTAGCTTGGGCAATTCTGTGGTCGATTCGCACGTGGTACATGTTCTGATGCCCTTCGTCGCAACCTGCAAAAGTACCGTTGCCGCCAGAATTGTCGCACCTGACCAGCCGATAACTCGCCAAGGACTGTCTCCATAGCGGCTAAACAAATTTGTGAGTCTCGCTAAGTTTCCACGTGCTGGTTGATAATCTGTGCCGGTGTGAACGCTGCTCATGTACCGGTCACGTTCCATATCCTTTCGCCAGCGAAAGCAAGTGCTTGCCAGCTGTGACCTGGCATTCTCACGAGCAAGCAGTTCCAGTTGCGCATAGATCGACGCAGCTCGGCTTCGAGGACTGATTTCATCATCCGAATTGTACGCTACCTCACTCTGTGGAGCTGTTCGGGGGTCGTCAAGTATTGTCTGCATTCTCCATGTTACCCCTGGTAGCCATGTCCACCACGATCCTGAGTCAATAAACATCGTTCTGTTGCTGATTCGTGCGTCACCGAAGAGAGTACCATAGAGGTGTGCATTTTCAAAATCGGCTTCGGACAAATTTGCTCGGGAAAAAATCGCACCTTCGAGATTGGCGTCAGTAAAATTCACCCCTCGACAAGTCGTATTTGTAAAATTCGCATCGCTGGCGTTAACATCAGTGAAATCAGCATTTCTAATCGAGGCGTTTGTCAAGTCAGCATTAGCAAATGTGACTTTTGAGCTGTCTTCATCTGATGCATATCGGTTCTCGAAGGCGATACCGTCCAGTTCTGCGTTCCGGATAGTTGCGTCAGTAAAATCTACTTCCCCGCCGAACGTTGCGAGGTCATCGCCGATGATGTTTTCGTCCTTGTTTATGATCCTTAGATCGAGTGTTCCGTGTATTGTTGCGTGTGAGAAGTCTGTTGCCTGAAGAAAAATATAGGATGGGAACATTTTATTTGACAAGTTTAGTTTGAATGAAATATCATCGGCGAAAGTGGCTTCTTGGAAAGTGGTTTTTTGACCGTGGAATGTAGCGTCGGTGAACTCTGCTATCTCCTCAAACGTCGCACCTTCGAAATCCGTTTTACCTTCAAAGATCGCGCTGTCGAAATCCACCTCACCGTCGAATGTCGCATCTGTGAATTTCGCCAAACGCCTGAACGTCGCATCCACGAAGACCGCCTCTCTGTCGAACGTCGCACCTTCGAAGTCTGACTCACCCTCAAAGGTTGTACGCGGGAAACTCGTTTTTGCCCTGAACGTCGCGCCGTTGATCTCAGCCCTCGCTTCGAAAGTTGCGTCTAAGAAGGCCGCCCAGCCTCCGAACATTGCATCCCGGAAGATTGCTTTACTCTTTAGCGTTACACCATTGAAATCTGCCCTCTCCTCAAACGTCGCGCCTGCGAAGGCAGCCCGCCTGTCGAAAGTCGCTCGCCCAAAACCGGCATTCGCCTCGAACGTCGCACTCCAGAAGGTCGCCTCAACTCTAAATGTCGTGTTATTGAACTCCGCTTCGGCCTTGAAGGTCGCATCTTCAAAATTCGCCTTAGTTTTGAATATCGCGCCCTTGAAGTTCGTCTTACCTCCAAACGTAGCGTTCCGGAAGGCTACCCCACCCTCAAACGTCGCGTCATCAATGTTTGTTTGATTTGCGATGGAAATACCACGTGCATCTATTCGGGGAGTAACAGTATTGAGATCCCAGTTGAGACGCTTTGCCTGTGAATGACGAAGATCAATCGGGGTGTCCCCGTCAAGAGTGTCACAACCAAGATTGAGATTCTCAAATTGGGCACCAATGAACTGCAGCGGAGCGTCATTTTTTTTGCCGGTTGTTGACTGCTCGCTGTTCACGAGCGCACGAAATTCTGCTGCTGCATCATCAGATACTGAATCATCGTCAGGTGGTGGATGAAATACGCATCTGTCTTTACCATCCTCAGGTTGGTGTGGGCACTCCCAAACGAGAGAGCCGTTACGCTCAGTAAGGATCTCCGCGTCTTGGTCTGGATACAGGTGGCATCTCTCGTCGTGTGTTTGCTTCCACTTTTTAATGTCAAATATATATGTGCATCCTCCAGAATTCGAATCCGTGCCCATGATTTCTATATTAATTACGGGGGACAAAATATTCACAGGTTGAGGTAAATTATTATCAGACACTTGTTGAGTACTGTATTCCGGGAATTATACGATGGGTCCTACAGAAGACGGCTTGGCAAAAGCAATAGTGCATTATAATCGGTCAAGAGATGGATTCATGATTTCTCAATGAATAGATGGAGATATGACCAGTCCCACTGCTGGTGAGGTAGCGTGGGTGGAGCATACGACTGCATTTGACCGAGTGCAGTCAATTGCCAGTACGGTGTCTAAGCCGCGTACAGTGCAGCACATCGCGGATGAGGCGCGTGTCGGAGAGATAACAGCGCGCGAGTATCTGGAGCGACTCAGTGATCTGAATGTTCTTCTGAAATCGGAACAAGATGGAACACCGGTCTATTCGCCAGACCCGCTCCACACACGAGTGCAGAGCCTGCGTGAGTTATTGGAGAACCACACACGTGATGGCCTCATCCAACTAAAAGCAGAACTGCAATCCCAACTTGAAGACGGATCCATGCGGGAGTTGGAGCTTGTGGAGTACCGGCTGTCACTGGTCAACGACGCGATCGACTACTCGAAAAACAGTGGCCAGTGACTGTTGGTAGTGACTGACAACAAACCCAGATATTCAGCGGGGTGTGTCCACGAGGCCGCCGCCCCCCGTCCATCCCCAACAGATCCAAGTGTGGGCACAGTTTTGTGACCATTACGAAGATGCCCGAAACAACGACAACGACGGTCGTCCAAGACTCCGAAGGATATTATCGAGTGCGCGTTCCGAAGTCCCTCGGGGATGCCATGTCACTCGCCGACACGAAAGTGGAATGGTCGGTCGATTCCGGAAAATCCCTCAAAATCACGAAGGTGGACGACGATGACTGACGTGGTTCGCGTCATCAGGCAGTCGCAAGGATCTGAGGACAGCATCTCCCTCCAGCAGCAACGCGAAAGCACCCGAGAACTCAGTGACTCACTCGGCGCGGAGTCACTGCACACCATCGATCTCGATAATCACTCCGGGTTCAGTCTGTTCACCAAAAACGAGGATGAGAAACGCCTCGATGCACACCCCGACATCCAGTCGATGATCGACGGACTCCGCGCCGGGCAGTGGGACTACCTCATCGCGCACGATGACACTCGACTCGCCCGCGACGAATACTACAGCGTAATACAACACGCTGCACTGGTCGGTGACTGTGACCTCCGATTCGTGAAGGATGTCCCTAATGACCGCCTGACGTTCAGGATTCAGCGGATCGTGGAAGCGGAGGCGAAGGTCAAAGAGATCGAGAAGTCGCGGTCAGCGGTGGAGCATCGCCAGGAGCAGGGGTATTACCACGGCGGGACGCCGTTCGGGTTGCAGTTCGATTCGAACGGGGAGTACCTCGTTCGGGATGGGGATGAGTGGCCGGATGTCGAGCGGGTGTTCGAGTTGCGCGAGGGCGACGGGTGGTCGTATCGGGACATCGCCGACGAGATCGACGCGGTGAGTAAGAGCGGCGTCGGGAAAATCGTGACCGATAACCGGGAGCTGTATTTGGATCGGATGCCTTCGGATCACCCAGCTGTTTCTGCGGCAGAGTGAGTCAGTGACTGTAGGCAAAACAGCCGAATTATCGGTGTACAGCCACTGTTGAACTACTCAGTGACTGATAGTTTAGGGAGGCTATGCAGAATACAGTGTGCGAATGTGGTACGAACCGAGGCCGATCTACGGGAGAGAGTGATCGGTCAGCACAGGGGACTCACGAATCGCTCGGTGTAGGTTGTATGGTCCCCAGTGTTGGGAACACTTGGTAATATTTGGACAAGACACTTACCAATTCCTGAGTTTCTTCAGTTAGTGACCTCTCATACCCGCCGTGCAGTATTGGCGACTCTCACGAGTGTAGGCCTTGCTGGCTGTACGACCTCTGGTGACTCGGAACCACCAAGTGAAGACGAACTACCGGATCAGTGCCCCACATCTCTTGATCTTGGTGTGGAGTGGCCACGAGATATTTATACACGCTCCGTGGGAGGATTCCTTTCACGATACGAAGCCGTAGCGGAGTTTATTACAGCTTACGAAGAAGCATATCAGGATGAAAAATATGCTCAATCACGATTCAAATCTGGTGATTACAGTACGCGGTTGGATCAAGATCCAAAGAAGGTTGCCGATGGATTTCACGTAACGGTCAGTTATAGTGGATCAGTATACACTGAAATGACCCTGGATTTAGAGGCATTCGAAGTTGATTCTGATGGCATCCCAAAAGATGGATCCATAGATATAGATGAGAGTGCGGTACCCGATGATTCTGAGTACATATCGATTGATGAGATTGAAGACGAGAGACTCCAAGAAGTATTAAAATCAGCCGCAGATTCGGGCTATGAAGAATATATTACCTCTTCTACGGATCACTACAGACAATTGATGGAAAGTCGGTCGCGTTAAGTTTGGCGTGAATTGTGGTAGACTGCGAGGGCTTCGAGCCAATTTTGAGCTGTCTCGAACGCGAC
>ENA-ORDC01000838-ORDC01000838.1-marine-metagenome-genome-assembly--contig:-NODE-838-length-26377-cov-5.722928_pt1 | contig 26377 bp, 23 predicted proteins | sample MGYA00237783_ERZ508515 | MGnify/ENA primary metagenome ERZ508515 (study PRJEB26186, sample SAMN06268792) | marine metagenome | isolation source: Eden Landing Ponds, San Francisco, CA, USA | place... | reverse complement strand
CTCCACGACGACGCGGAACGGCGGGGACATCTTGTTGTACGCGCGGCGGAACGCCTCCTTCACGGCGTCGGCCTGGTCGACGTCGACGTACGCGGTGAAGACGGTCTCGCCGGCGTTCATGCGCGCGGCGGTGCCCACGGGCTTGCCGAACGCCTGGCGCATTCCGTCGGAGACGCGGTCCGCGCCCGCGCCGGTCGCCTGCTTGTTCTCGCGCAGGATCTGGTGCGGGAACTTGCGGAGGACCATCTTGTAGTTCCCCTCGCCGAGTTCACGGATGAGGTGGCGGTTGGCCGACAGGCGCGCGGACTCGAGCGAGCCGTGGCGGATCTGGACGTCCTCCTCGGTGACCAGCGAGATGTGGACGGGGTAGTCGTGGGGGTCGCCCGTCAGGTCGCCCATGTTGTGCTGTGCGATCTTCGAACCCGGAATACCGGTGACGTAGTCACGCCGCGTGTACGACGGCTTGTCGATCTTCCGGTACATGGAGGCCGGCTTTTCGGACATGGTTACTTGACCGAGACGACGGCGGTGGCGTGGTTAAACCCTACGTTTCGCCCGCCCGACGTGGGTCCGGCCCGCAGGGGCGGTCGAATCGATCGACAGGCGGGTCAGTCGAGCACTCGGACGGGACCCGTCGACTACGTGTCTCCGCCGGAGTCGCCGTCGTCGGCGCCGTCCGGCGGCTCCGCGGCCACGTGTTCGAGCCCCTCGTCGGCGAGCAGGGCGCGCGCGCGGTCGGTGATCGACGGCGCGAGCAAGATCCCGCGGACCGCCGTTCCGTCGGGCTCCTCGCGTTCGACGGCGCCGACGTACCGGGCGAGTTGACCCGCGGCGTCGGGACCGACGCGGCGCCGCTTCAACTCCACGACGACCGGGCGGCCCGCGTCGTCGCGACCGAACACGTCGATCGGCCCGGCGTCGGACTCGCGCTCGGTCGCCAGCGGCTCGAACCCCTCCTCGACGAGCGTGGGGTCGTCGAGCACGCGCTCCTTCAGGTCCGCCTCGCTTCCGATCACGTCGACTGCGCGGCCGCCGGTGACCCCGTAGGCGGCGAGTTGGTCCACCGCGGTGAACCACACGTCGAGCGTCTCGTCGGGCGATTCGCGCACGCTGCGCACACGCAGCCGTCCGTCGCGAACCGCCGCACGGTGCTCGCTCCCCGGCGGCTGCCAGTTCACGGGAGTTCGGCCCTCGTCGGTGTGTACCAGCGCCGAGCCGTCCGGCTTCAGGACGAGCAGCCGTGCGCCGGGCCCCAGCGAGGAGGCGGCGCGGCCCTCGTACTCGACCGTACAGGTGCCGAACAGCGTGACCAGGTCGCCGCGGTCGAACGCCGACTCCAGCTCCCACAGCGCCTCCCGGTGTGCCGGCTCGTGGAGCGTCGTCGCCGTCACCCGGACCACCGCCGTCCCGTGTTCACGCCGACGGGTTCAGCGCGGGCGAAGATAAGCGACGCGCTGGGGAACGCCGCGACACACGTCGTGCGGGTCGCGCTCACGGGTTCGCCGCCCGAGTCGGTGGCGTTACCGTCTGCACCGTCGCTGACGAACGACCGCGGCCCCGTCGCGTTCGGAGGGCCAACGACACGGCGGTCGCTCGCTGTCGGGTGAAAAACGGTGAAAACTGCGGTACGGTCTCTCGACCGACTCGTCGGAACCTTACAGGCGCTGCAGGTTCTTCGCGCGGGGGCCCTTCTCGGCCTCCTCGATGTCGAACTCGACTTCCTGCCCTTCCTCCAGGTCAGGACCGCCAACGTCCTCCATGTGGAAGAACACGTCCTCGTCCGCGTCCTCAGTCTCGATGAATCCGTAGCCGCCGGTGTCGTTGAAGAAGTCGACCTTCCCAGTTGCCATACACGGGATGAACGGCGGGTGACGGTTAACCCTTCCGAGTCGTCGTCGCGCGTGGGAAGGACACACTCACGGGTTCGGGTTCGCAGTTGTTCGGACTGCAAACCGGTTGATCGACGCGACCGCCGCCGATGCCGCGATCAGTCGACGACGACTTCCTCATCGAGGACGACCCGCTCTGCGGCGTCCATGTCGGCGAACGTCTCGGCGTCGGCGGTGACCTCCCGGCCGAGGTCGGAGTCGAACGCCGCCGCCATGGTCCCGCCGTCCGGGAAGTACAGCTCCGCGAGGGCGTCGTACGACGCCGACTCCGGGTCGGACGGGAACGAGACGGCGTACCGCTCCAGCCCCGGAAGGTCGGCCGCAAGCGGCGCGTGCTCCTCTCGGTAGTACTCCCGGAACTCCTCGAACGACGTCCCCTCCCGACGGCGGAGCGTGATCGCGAGTTTCGTCATCGACGGACCGCTTCGGCGACCCGAGTGATAAACGCCGCGGCGACGTGGCGCCGCGGCCGCTGGGTATCCCAGAGACGTGGTGACGTGTGACGCTGCTATCGATAGCGGCGACGGTGTCGATCGGGGACGGCGATGTCAGCTGGAGTCGTCGTCAGCGCGAGCGTACACCCACGCCCACGCGATCAGCACCGCCTGCAGCGGGAGCCTGACCCACGCCGCGGCGGTCGCGGCGGGTCGCAGGCGGTCCGGCACCGCCTCCAGCCCGACCCCGCGAGCCGCCATGTTGACGTTCGCGGGGAACACCGCGATCAGCAGCAGGATCAGGCCCTTCGCGGAGCGTCGGCGCGTCCGAGGAACCAGCACGCCGACCCCGAGGGCGACCTCGGCGAGCCCCGAGAGGTATACGAGCGCGCGCGGTGCGGGCAGTTCCTCGGGGACGATCTGTTCGAACGGCCCGGGTTTGACGAGGTGTAGCACGCCGGCGACGACGTACACTGCGCTCATTGCGTACAGGAGGGGGCGTCCTCGAGGCGAGTCGGACGGCGTCGTGTCTGCCATCGCTCGGCCTTCACAACGAGGGGTCAAGGACGTTACCCCGAAAATTCGGTGCCCGACTCCGGCGACGAAACGGCTCTGTGTTACTACTCACCCTAGTGTCGACACGGCCACCGCCACGGTCGGGATCTCCTCGAACGTACTCGCGATTGTCACGGCCGGCTCTCGTGGGCACGTCCACGCGGACTGCGGCTCCCGTGTTCGGATCTGCTCGGCATCGACTCTTCACCAGCTCGCTTCGCTCACGGGGTCGGGACATGCCGCCTCCCCGATTCGAACGGCGAGAGACGGTCGGCCTCGCTTTGCTTGGCCGCTGGGACTCTCTGTCTCAAATCGGCTCGGGAACGCAGCTTCCCGGCCGGCGGCTCACTCGCTACGCTCGTTCGCTGGTCGGTCGGAGAAGGATGCCGCCTCCCCGATTTGAACGGGGGACAGCTCGATCTTCAGTCGAGTGCTCTCCCAATCTGAGCTAAGGCGGCGCGTCTCAACGAACCTCGGCGGTATGAAAAAGCGTTTCGAATCGCACGCGGGCCGGCGGTCACAGCACCTGTCGGCGCTCCTTGAACGTGATCGTCACGTCGTCGGACTCGACGGTCGTGAGGATCGTGATCCAGCCGTCCGCCTGCTGGACCTGGAACCCCTCCGAATACGAGAGCTCGACCCGACTCGTCTCCGTGGTCGAGGCACCCGCCTCGAGGGATCCCACATCGCGGGTCCCCTCCCACACCTTGTCGGCGGATTCGGTGGAGTTGCCGGCGAATATCTGCGTGTAGACGCTGATCCCCGTCGCCGTCTCGTCGCGGTTGTTGTCGAGTCGGACGGTCACGTCCCGGCAGGTCTGTCCGCACTCCTCGATCGCCTCCACGGCGAACGTGTACGGCGGCACCGACTCGGCAGTGTTCGAACCGTCCGAGGCGGTGCGCTCGTCGGCGCTGCCACCGGTGTCGCCGCCGTCGGCACCGCCGGACGAGCCGCCGGTGTCGCCGTACACCGTTCCGGTCGACGCCGGCGTCTCGGTCACGGTGTCGGACGTGCCGCCGCCGATGTCGCCGAGCGGACCGATCCCCGCGATGAACGCCGCGGCGCCGCCGGCAGCGACGACGAGGACGACGACGCCGACGGCCGCGAGCGCCTTCAGGTTCATCGTGACTTCCCCCCGCAGGTGCGTTCGTGCATCGAGAGACCGTACCGTCCCGATCGACAAAAGGAGGTGTGTCCGTTCGTCCACCGCAACTCGGATCGACCGGGATTCAGCGGCGGGACTCGGCTCGTCCGCCGAGCGCGTTCTCCGAAGGGCGAACCGGCTACCCGAGCCCTCAGGCATTCGGCCGATCCCGGGCGGAGTTGAACCACGCCGAGACGTTCCGGGTCGCTCACTCCGTTCGCTTCCCGGGCTGCGACTCGTCTGGTTCACTCCACCCCGCAAAACATCGAACACGACTCGCTATCGCTCGTCCGTTCGAGTGGGCTCGGGCGGAGTTGAACCACGGTCGCTCCCGTTCGCTCGCTGGCGCTCGCTCACCTCCCGCTCCCTGATTCAAACCGCCCTCGCTGTCACTACTTCGTGCTCACGCCGTTCGCACAGAAGTAGTGGGCTCGGGCGGAGTTGAACCACCGATCTCTTCCTTGTAAGGGAAGCGTCATAACCACTAGACCACGAGCCCGTACCCCGATACACCGCCCGCGCTCGAATAACGCTTACCTTTCGCCCGATACCCTTTCCCGCTCCCCGGCCGACGATGTCCCCATGGTCGCCCGCCGCGCCGCCCCCGCGCTCCTCGCGTTGCTGGTCGTGCTCGCCGGCTGTACTGGAACCGTGGCGAACGTTGTGAACGACGGCGAGTACGAGCGCACGACCGTCACCGTCGTCGACGGGAACGGCACCGAACTCGGCAGCGTCACCGCTAGGGTCGCCGACACCTTCGACAAGCGCTACACGGGACTCTCCGACACCGAGTCGCTCGGGCCGGACGAGGGCATGCTGTTCGTCCACGACAACGAGGACAGCCACGCGTACGTGATGCGCGACATGGCGTTCCCGATCGACATCGTGTTCGTCGCCGCCAACGGCACGATCACCCGGATCCACCACGCCGAACTCCCGCCCGAGGGAACGAGCGGGTCCGACCTCACCCGCTACCGCGGGACCGGGAAGTACGTGCTCGAAGTGCCGTACGGCTGGACGGACGATCACGGCGTGTGCGAGGGCGACACCGTCGAGATCGCCGGCGACTACTGAGCGTCGCCCGGTCGAGTTGCGTCGAGCCGGGTCGGCGCCGAGGTACCCACGTCGATGCCGAAGTGTTTCGATTCGAAGCGAACCGTTTAGGGTGTTGGTGTCGCTGAGAGTACGTAATGAGCCATCCCTCCGACGAGGACGACCCCTTCGAGGACATCCGTGAGAAGACGGATAACCCGATGAGGCGGTTGTTCGCGGAGTACGGCGCCGCCAACGGCCGGTTCTTCGGGCTCGGATTCTTCGGCAGCGTCGCCGCGCGGTTGCTCGATCTGCTGCCGCCCCTGCTGCTCGGACTGGCGATCGACGCGATCTTCCGCAACGACCGCGAGTTCGCGCTCCCGCTCGTTCCGCAGGGGCTGCTCCCGACGGAGCCGAACGGCCAACTCGTGTTCAGCCTCGGCGTGATCGCGTTCGCCTTCTTCGGGGGGTCGGTGTTCCACTGGGTCCGCAACTTCGGCTGGAACTCCTTCGCACAGAACATCCAGCACGACATCCGGACGGACACCTACGACAAGATGCAGCGGCTGAACATGGATTTCTTCGCCGAGAAGCAGACCGGCGAGATGATGTCCGTGCTCTCGAACGACGTGAACCGGCTGGAGCGGTTCCTCAACGACGGCATGAACTCGGCGTTTCGACTGTCGGTGATGGTGATCGGTATCGCCGGGTTCATGTTCTGGCTGAACCCACGGCTCGCGCTCATTTCCCTGCTACCGGTACCTATCATCGCCGTCGTGACCTGGAAGTTCATCGACGTGATCCAGCCCAAGTACGCCGACGTCCGATCGACAGTTGGCCATCTCAACTCCCGGCTGGAGAACAACCTCGGCGGCATCAAGGTCATCAAGACGTTCAACACCGAGAAGTTCGAGTCCGACCGCGTCGACGACGTCTCCGGGGACTACTACGACGCCAACTGGGACGCGATCACCACCCGGATCAAGTTCTTCCCCGCCCTGCGAGTCATCGCCGGCGTCGGCTTCGTCGTCACCTTCGGCGTGGGCGGCTTCTGGGTGCTCGGGGTCGCACCGGAGTGGATCACCGGCGGTGGGAGCCTCTCCGCCGGAACGTTCACGACGTTCATCCTCTACACCCAGCGGTTCATCTGGCCGATGGCGCAGTTCGGCTCGATCATCAACATGTACCAGCGCGCCCGCGCCTCCAGCGCGCGCCTGTTCGGGCTGATGGACACGCCCTCTCGGATCGTCGAGGACCCGGCGGCCGAGGACCTCGTCGTCGACGACGGCGAGGTGGTGTACGACGACGTGACGTTCGGCTACGACGACGAGGAGACGATCGTCGACGACATCGCGTTCGAGGTCGACGGCGGCGAGACCCTCGCGCTCGTCGGGCCGACGGGCGCCGGCAAGTCGACCGTGCTCAAGCTCCTCCTCCGCATGTACGACGTGGACGAGGGGAGCATCACGATCGACGGACAGGACATCCGCGACGTGACGATCCCGAGCCTGCGCCAGTCGCTCGGCTACGTGAGCCAGGACACGTTCATGTTCTACGGGACCGTCCGCGACAACATCGCCTACGGCACCTTCGAGGCCGACGAAGAGGCGATAATCGAGGCCGCGAAGGCGGCGGAGGCCCACGAGTTCATCACGAACCTCCCGGAGGGGTACGACACCGAGATCGGCGAGCGCGGCGTGAAGCTCTCTGGCGGACAACGGCAGCGGCTCTCCATCGCGCGTGCGATGCTGAAGGACCCGGAGATCCTCGTCCTCGACGAGGCGACCTCCGACGTCGACACCGAGACGGAGATGCTCATCCAGCGCTCCATCGACAAGCTGACCGAGGACCGAACGACCTTCGCCATCGCCCACCGCCTCTCGACGATCAAGGACGCCGATCAGATCGTGGTTCTGGAGGACGGACGTATCGCCGAGCGCGGCACCCACGAGGAGCTGTTGAGCGACGACGGCCTCTACGCTCATCTGTGGGGCGTGCAGGCCGGCGAGATCGACGAGCTTCCGCAGGAGTTCATCGACCGCGCGGCGAAGCGCGCCTCGCGGACCGAGGCGGAAGCCGGGGACGACTGAGGCGCGGTCGCGGGAGCGAGCGCGGCGATCGATCGAGCACCTCGAAGGACCGCCGAAGCGGTCCGCGCGCCGCTCCGCCCACGAACGAGGCGAGGCTGACCCGCCCACAGCGGTCGAGACGCGAAGCGAGCGGAGCGAGCGGGTGAACCTTCTTCACCGATACCGCACCAGCACCGCCGATGCGCTAGCCGGGACGGCGCGCCGGGAGGGGAAGTGCGAGGCCGACAGAAGGAGGCCTCGATGCGAACGGCGGGAGCCGTGAGCGCGCGTGGCCCGACGGCGCGTCCTGCCGACGGTCCGGCGTCCACACCGGACGGTCCTCGCCCCGAGCACGGCTACCTGTTCGCCACCGTTCGAGCCACGGCGCTGACGCCATCCACGCCTTCTAAGTCGATCACCCCCGACACCTCGGGTGATGAGTTCCTTCCGTACTCTCGATGACCTCCCCGCCGAGCAGCGCGTCCTCGTCCGTCTCGACCTCAACTCCCCGGTCGAGGACGGCGTCGTACAGGACAACCGCCGGTTCTCCCGCCACGCCGAGACCGTCGCGGAGCTCGCCGAGGCTGGCCACCGCGTCGCGCTCATGGCCCATCAGGGCCGCCCCGGGAGGGACACCTTCGTCTCGCTGGAACAACACGCCGACATCCTCGCCGAGCACGCCGGCGTCGGCGTGGACTTCGTCGCCGACACCTTCGGCGACGACGCGCTCGCCGCCGTCCGGGCTCTGGACGCCGGCGACGTGCTCCTGCTGGAGAACACCCGGATGACCGACGACGAACTGCCGGAGAAGGAGCCGGCGGAACACGCCGCCAGCGACTTCGTCGAGAGGCTCGCGCCGGAGTTCGACGCGTACGTCAACGACGCCTACTCGGCTGCCCACCGCGAGCACGCGTCGCTCGTCGGGTTCCCGCTGAAGCTCCCGAGCTACGCGGGTCGCGTCATGGAGACGGAGTACGAGGCGAACACCGCAATCGCCGAGCGCGAGTTCGACGGCGACGTGACGATGGTCGTCGGCGGGACGAAGGCGACCGACGTGATCGGCGTGATGGAGGCGCTCGACGAGACGGTCGACCGCTTCCTCCTCGGCGGGGTCGCCGGCGAGTTGTTCCTCCGGGCGGCCGGCCACCCCGTCGGCGTGGACGTCGACACCGAACTGTTCGACGAGCAGTGGGACGCCAACGAGGAGACGATCCGATCGGTGCTCGAGGAGCGTCGCGACCAGGTGACGCTCGCGTCGGATCTGGCGTACGAGGACGACGACGAGCGCGGCGAGGTCGCTGTCGAGGACATCGACGAGAAGACGCGGTCGTTCCTGGACATCGGCTCCGACACCGTCGCCGACTACGAGCCGGTCATCCGCGGCTCCGAGGCCGTGTTCGTGAAGGGCGCGCTGGGCGTCTTCGAGGACGAGCGCTTCAGCGTCGGCACGGTCGGGGTGCTGGAGGCCATCGCGGACACCGACTGCTTCTCCGTCGTCGGCGGCGGCGACACCTCCCGTGCCATCACGATGTACGGCATGGACGAGGAGGACTTCTCGCACGTCTCTATCGCCGGCGGCGCGTACATCCGCGCGCTCACGGGCGAGCCGCTGCCCGCCGTCGAGTTGCTGATCCGGAGCGCGGCCGGCGACGCGTAGCCACGTCGACCCCGCGCCGCGGTCGCGGCCCCGCGGGCGAACGGTTGATGGGGCGGCGACGCGACTGAGCGACCATGCTCGTCGGCGTCGTCTCCGACACCCACGACAACGCACAGTACGTCGAGGCCGCGGTCGAGGCGTTCCGGTCTGCGGGCGTCGCGACCGTGATCCACTGCGGCGACGTCGTCGCGCCGTTCTCGGCGGCGCCGTTCGACCCCGACGCGGTCGACGACGCGGACGCGGACTGGGCGTTCCACGCCGTCCGCGGCAACAACGACGGCGAGTGGTCGCTCGCGGGCACGGTCGAGGCGTTCGGCACCTACCACGGCGAGTTCGCGGAGCTGACGCTGGGGGATGCCGACTTCGCCGTCTATCACGGGACGAGCGAGGGGATCGTGGACGCGCTGCTCGCAAGCGGCCGCTACGACTACGTCTGCCGCGGGCACACCCACGAACGCGTTCACGAGGACCACGACGGGACGACCCATCTCAACCCGGGCGGCGTGCCGATACCGGGCCGCGAGCGGACGCCGGCCGCGATGATCGTCGACACGGCGTCCGGCGACGTGACCGTCCGCGACCTGGGGTGAGAAGGCGCCGAATGGGGCCGCTTCGCCGCGGTCCGTCCGTTCGCCCCGCTCGCGTCCCGCGGCGTTATAGGAGGCGGACTCTCCGGGGTCCGCCGCCGTGTTCCGTCGCCTCGCTCCGCTCACCGACGCCTCAGTCGTCGCCGTTGCTCTTGGGAACGACCCGCTGGCGCTGCCCGTCGAACAGCGACTCCAGCCCGACCCCGAGCGTCTCGTCGGTCGTCGCCATGCTCGTCCCGCGGTCCTCCCTGTCGAGGAGCGCTCGGATCGCGTCGATGTTCTCCGGGATCACGTCCGACTCCTGGTGGATCGACTGGAACAGGTAGAGGTCGCGACCCTCCATCGACACCGAGTGCTCCCAGATGCAGTTCTCCCAGAGGTCGCCGCGGGGACGGCCGGTGTCCATCGCGAACTCCTTCAGCTTCCCCGTGCCGTCGATGCCCGTCTCCTCGGGGACGAGGAACAGCCGCGGCTCCGCCGAGAGCAGCTCGCGTACCTCGTCGGCCGAGGGCGCCTCAGCCAGCGTCACGTTGACCGAGTGGAGATGCATCAGCGTCGCCGGCACCTTCACGCCGAGCGTGTCGATGTCGACGTCGGGGATGATGGTGTTCACGTCCGGCCCGTGGTGAGACGGGATCGTGGCCGGGTCCGGGAGGATGTCGTTGATCGGCCCGCGAGAGGTCTGGCCCGGGTCGCCCCCGCGGCGGACCAGCGTGACGCGGGACTTCTCGACGCCGTACGATTCCATAAGCGGGGTGAGCAGCCGCGAGAGCCCGGTCGTGTTGCAGGAGACGACGCGGGCGGTGTCGACGTCCTCGTCGCGAGCGAGGTCGTAGTTCGACCGTGCGTTGAAGCTCACGTCGGCCACGTCGGGGTCTTCCCCGCCCTGGAAGATGGCGGGCGTGTCGTAGCGCTCGTACAGCTCGCGGTTGTCGGCGCCGATACCGGACGGCGTCGTGTCGACGACCACGTCGGCGGTCATCACCATGTCGTCGACCTCGCCCGCGAGGTCGATCCCGGCCTCGTGGAACAGATCCGCCCGCTCCGGGATCGCGGCGTACAGCGGGTACCCCTTCCGGACCGCCGCCTCCGCCTCGTAGTTCGGGCGCGTCTTCGCGACGCCCGTCAGCGCCATGTCGGGCTGTGCCGCCACCGCGTCGGCGACGCGCTTCCCGATCGTGCCGTACCCGTTGACGCCCACCTGGATCATTGTCGGACACTCCCTCGTGGCCGAGGTTAATCGTTACGGGTCGAGGGACCAGAAAGCAACTACAGGGCGAGTAAGAGCGCTGAATTCGGAAGGAACGGCGGTTCCGATGAGTGACATCGAAGCGGGTCCCGGGGACCGAGCGGGAACGCGGCCGGTGTCGGCCGGGGAGCGGGTCGCCGCTCCGACAGGTCCAAATCGGATCGGATCCCAGCGTCGGTATGGACGACGACCTGCGTGCCGCGGCCGAAACGGCGATCCACCAGTGTCTCGAGTTGCGCGACGACGAGTCGCTCGCGGTCGTCACCGACGACAGGCGCGAACCGATCGGCGAGGCGCTGTACGCGGTCGCCAGCGAGGTGACCGCCGACGCGAGCATCGTCCGCTACCCGCCCGCGGCTCAGCACGGCGAGGAGCCGCCCGCCCCCGTCGCCGCCGCGATGCGGGAGGCCGACGCCTTCCTCGCGCCGACGACCAAGAGCCTCAGTCACACCCGCGCCCGCGGTGCCGCCTGCGAGGCGGGCGCCCGCGGCGCGACACTGCCGGGGATCACCCGCGACGTGTTCGTCACCGGCCTCGACGCCGACTACGCGACGATCGCGCGACACTGCGCCGACGTGCGCGCACAGGTCGACGGCGCCGACGAGATCCGCGTCACGACGGAGGCGGGGACCGACATCACCGTCGAACCCGGCGACCGCGAGTTCCTGTCCGACACCGGCGACGTGAGCGAGCCCGGGGCGTTCTCGAACCTTCCCGCGGGCGAGGTGTTCGTCAGTCCCGAGAACGCGAACGGGACCTACGTCGTCGACGGAACGATGATGCCACACGGCCTGCTGGAGGGACGCAAGCTCCGCTTCGAGGTCGAGGACGGCTTCGTCACCGAGATATCTGACGACGAGGTCCGCGAGCAGGTCGAGGCGGCCGCCGAGGAGGTCGGCGAGGACGCCTACAACCTCGCGGAGCTGGGGATCGGGACGAACGTCGGCGTCGCCGATCTGGTCGGCTCCGTGCTGCTCGACGAGAAGGCCGCGGGGACTGTTCACATCGCCATCGGCGACGACGCGGGGATCGGCGGCGACACCGACGCGCCGCTGCACCTCGACGGGATCGTGACCGAGCCGACCGTGTACGCGGACGGCGAGGAAGTGGAACTTCCTCGGTGAGCGAGCGGCGCAGCCGCGAGCAGTGGAGGTCGTAGACCTCCCGACAGTCGAGCGGGGCGTGACCGACGGAAGGGAAGCCACGAGAAGCGAACGGGGAACGCAGTGACCCGTGAGCAGTGAAACAGCCAGACGGCACGGAAGTGACGCTTTCACGGTGACCCGAACGGCGGAGCCGCGCGGCCGCTTGGCCAACACTCGGGTACCGGGTCGCGGCGGCGAGCCGTGGTCGGAGTGTCCGCCCCCGCTCGTGCGGGGGAGCCGGAGCGAGCGACCGGCGTCTCGCGAGCGTCGCGGGAGGCGCGGTCAGTTGAGCCGACGGACCGAATCGAACAGCCCCTGTACCGTCGAGACCGTCCGCTCGTCGTGCGCCTTCGGATCGAGGTAGAACTGCGCCCGGGCGCCGGCGCGGTGGACGCCGGTGACGAGCGTGTGGAGGAACCGATACGCCACGCTCAGGTCGACGTACTGGAGGAGCGCGGTCACCGAGTCGAACGCGACGAAGAGGTTCCCCCCGCCGTTAGCCTCCTGCAGGGCGTCCTCCCACTTCATGCACAGTCCGGTGAGGTCCTGTGGATGGGCCCCCTCGACGGCGAACGACCCGCCGTCGGCGGCGACACGCGGGCCGGGGACCTCCTCCGTTCCTGACGCGTCGACGATCATGTGACACGGCGGGGCTCCGACCTCGGCGCGCCAGCGCTCGTGAAGCGTCACGGGGTCGGTGTCGTAGGTGAACTCGACGACGGTGGGGTGGTCCGCGTATCCGGCGATCGCCTGCCGTTTCACCATCGTCCGTCGCTCCGGTCCCGGCGGCGTCAACACCAGCTCGGCGTTTGACGAACGCTCCCACTCGTCCTCTCGAGGCCCCATCTCCTGTCGTGTCCCGCTCCCACTCATCTGCGTACCCGATCACATTCTGAGGGAGTACTTAACCGATCTGCCGGAGTTCTCAGCGCGTAGAATCGCGGGCGATCGGACCCGCTCCGAGCCGATCACGGTCGGACGACGACTGGGGACACCGGACGCGACGGCGTCGGGTTCGCATGCGCATCGTGGACCCGAACACGGGATTGATACCCTTCGCCCCCGAGCGTTGGAGCGATGACCGGGGAGATCCACGCACTCGACGACCGAACCGTCCGCGAGATCGCCGCGGGCGAGGTCGTCGAGCGACCCGCCTCCGTCGTGAAGGAACTCGTCGAGAACGCCCTCGACGCCGGCGCATCGAGGGTCGCCGTCGCCGTCGAGAACGGCGGTATCGACGGGATCCGCGTCCGCGACGACGGCGCGGGGATCCCCCCAAAGGAGATCCCGATGGCGGTGGCGAAACACGCGACCAGCAAACTCGACGGGATGGACGACCTCGATTCGGGCGTCGCCACGCTCGGCTTCCGCGGCGAGGCGCTCCACTCCGTCGGCGCGGTCGCGGAGTTGACGGTGCGCTCGCGCACGTCGGATGCCGACACCGGCGCGGAGTTGGTCGTCGACCACGGCGACGAGGGGGAGGTGAAGCCGGCGGGCTGTCCCGTCGGTACGACCGTCGAGGTGCGCGACCTGTTCGGACGCACGCCCGCGCGCCGGAAGTTCCTCAAGACGCCGGCCACGGAGTTCGACCGCGTCAGCGGGGTCGTCTCCGCGTACGCGCTCGCGAACCCCGACGTCGCGGTGTCGCTGGAACACGACGGCCGCGAGGTGTTCGCCTCGTCCGGCGACGGGGACCGTCGCTCGGCGGTGCTCGCGGTGTACGGCCGGGAGGTCGCCGAGTCGATGGTGGACGTGGCCGACGGGTCCGACTCAGGGGAGGTGACGGTCACGGGGCTCGTCTCGCACCCCGAGACCACCCGGGCGGGCCGGGAGTACCTCACCACGTACGTGAACGACCGCTGGGTGCGCGACGGCGACCTCCGGGGGGCCGTCGTCGACGCCTACGGCGGCCAACTCGCCACCGATCGCTACCCGTTCGCCGTCCTGTTCGTCGACGTGCCGGCCGTCGCCGTCGACGTGAACGTCCACCCCCGCAAGACGGAGGTGCGTTTCGACGACGACGCGGGCGTGGTCGACACCGTCCGCGAGGCGGTTCGGGCCGCGCTGCTGGAGCATGGCCTCGTTCGATCGTCCGCGCCGCGGGGCCGATCGGCACCCGAGGAGGCCGCCGTCGACCCCGAGGTCGTCGGCGGCGCCGGCACCGACCACGAGCGCGCCGCGAGCGACCGACGCCAGTCGAGCGGCGAAGCCGGCGGCGCCGACGCGACCGAGGCCGACGCGACGAGCGCCGGCGCGGAGACGACCTCCTCCGTGCTCGACGCGTGGGGAGGGTCCGACGCCGAAGGGCCCGAGGACCCGGCCGACGCGCCGACCGACGGGGTGCCCCCCGACGACGGCGCGGACGCTACGGACGACGCGAGTCCGGGCGAATCGACCGACGCGGCCACGACGGCCGACACAGATGAGTCCGATCCGATCGACCCCGCCACCACAGCAGACGACGACGCGGCGTGGCGGGTCGACATCGGTGGGGGCGGCGACGCGACCGACAGACCGACCGACCACCCCGAGCGCGGGCGGACGGACGCGACCGCGGGCGGGGCGCCGTCGCCGCGCGCGTGGCAGTCCGACGACGCGGAGGCGGACGACGCCGACGCGGCGGGCGACGATGGGCCGGCGAACGGCACGGCCGACGACTCCGACTCCGCGGCGGCGACGGCGACGGACCGGGACCGGAGCCGAACGTGGGGTGCGCCCTCGCAGGCGACGCTCGCGGGGGGCACCACCGACGAGCGGACCGAACACGACCGGCTGCCGTCGATGCGCGTGCTGGGTCAGTACGACGACACCTACGTCGTCTGCGAGACCGACGCCGGCCTCGTCCTGCTCGACCAGCACGCCGCCGACGAGCGCGTCAACTACGAGCGACTCCGGGGCGCCGTCGGCGACGAGGCGCCGGCACAGACGCTCGCGACGCCCGTCGAGTTGGAACTGACCGCCCGGGAGTCCGAGCTGTTCGAGACGTTCCGAGAGGCGCTGCGGGAGGTCGGGTTCCGAGCGGAGCGCGTGGAGTCGGGGAACGGCGGCGACGCCGACGGGGGAGCGAGGGACGACTCCCCGACACACGCCGTCGCCGTGACGGCGGTCCCCGCGGTGTTCGACGCGACGCTGGACCCGGATCTCCTGCGGGACGTGCTCGCCGCCTTCGCCGACGAGGTGACCGCCGGCGACCGCCCCGTCTCGGAGGTCGCGGACGCGCTATTGGCGGATCTGGCGTGTTACCCGTCCGTGACCGGCAACACCTCGCTCACCGAGGGCAGCGTGGCCGACCTGCTCGACGCCCTCGACGACTGCGAGAACCCCTACGCGTGCCCGCACGGCCGCCCGGTGATCGTGGAGTTCGGGCGCGAGGAGATCGAGGACCGCTTCGAGCGCGACTACCCGGGCCACGGCGGGCGGCGCGCGGAGTAGCTCCGGCCGGGGCGGACCACCGAGATGGCGACGTCGGCGTCATCGCCGATCGCGGAGCGGGCCGATCCACGCCGGGGCGCTTCCAGACCCTTCTTGGTGGCCCCGGCCGTCACCCCGCGCATGACCGATCTCGTCACGTTCGGGGAGACGATGCTCCGCCTGTCCCCGCCGCAGGGGACCAGACTGGAGACGACCGAGGAGTTCGACGTGCGCGTCGGCGGCGCCGAGAGCAACGTCGCCGTCGCGGGCGCGTCGCTGGGGCTGGATTCGGTGTGGCTCTCGAAGCTCCCGCGCTCGCCGCTCGGGCGACGGGTCGTCGCCGAGTTGCGCGCCCACGGCGTCCGCACGGGCGTCGCGTGGGACGACGACGCGCGCCTCGGCACGTACTACCTCGAACACGGCGGCGAGCCCCGCGGCACGAACGTCGTCTACGACCGCGCCGACTCGGCGGTGACGACGGTGGCGCCCGAGGAGCTTCCGCTGGACGTGCTCGAGGAGGCGACCGCGTTCCACACCACCGGTATCACGCCGGCGCTGTCCGACACCGCCGCCGAGACGACGCGGGCGGTGCTCGAACGCGCCGAGACCGCCGGGGCGACGACGAGCCTCGATCTGAACTACCGGAGCAAGCTCTGGAGCCACGCGGAGGCCCGCGAGACGCTGACGGAGCTGTTCGAGCACGTCGACGCGCTGTTCGTCGCGAAGCGGGACGCCGAGGCGGTGCTCGACCGCGACGGCGAGGCCGTCGAGATCGCCCACGGGCTGGCGACCGACTTCGGCTTCGAGACCGTCGTCGTCACCCGCGGCGACCGCGGCGCGCTCGCACTCCACGGCGACCAGGTGTTCGAGCAGCCGGTGTACGAGGCCGACACCCTCGACGCCATCGGCACCGGCGACGCGTTCGTCGGCGGCTTCCTCGCGAAGCGCTGCGACGGCGGCGACATCGACGAGGCGCTGGAGTGGGGCGCCGCGACGGCGTCGCTCAAGCGAACGATCGCCGGCGACCTCGCCGTCGTCACCCCGGCGGAGGTCGAGCGGGTGATCGACGAGGGGGACGGCGGCATCGCTCGGTAGGTGGCGTCCTCGCGGGAGGGCGGTTCTGGCGGCGAAACCGGTCAGGCGCGTCCGCGGTCGACCGGTCGGTCCCCGGGGCCACGCCCGCCGCCGGAGGAGCCCTCCGCGTGTTCCAACGCGGTCGTGTACGCCTCGCGGACCTCCGTGAACGCCTCCCGGCTCCCGCCCTGGTCCGGGTGGGTCTCCTTCACCTTCTCCCGGTAGGCCCGCTCGACGGACTCCTCGCCGGCGGTCGTCGGCAACTCGAGCGTGTCGAACGCCGAGGCGACCGGCGCCGACCCCCTCGCGGCTCCCGAACCGGGGCCGAAGTCCACCTCGGGCACCTCGAACGGAAGTCGGCGGCCGAGGTGACGCCCGGGCATCTCGTGTTCACAGAGGATCACGCGATCCGTGCTCTCCTCGTCGTCGCGGATGGCGAAGTACGCGTGGACGTCGAAGGTGAGCGCCACGCTCCGCTCGGGGAGGTAGAAGGCGACGTGCGTGCCGTCGAGGTCGACGTCCTCGACGAACCGCTCGTCGATCCGGCGGAGGTACTCGCGGATCTCGGCCTCCCGGCGAAGCGATCCCCGATCGGGGCCCCCCGAGCGCGCCGGCGGGTCCGGGAACAGTCGGTTCGCCGCGAGGAAGACGCTCGCGACGCCGGCGGAGGCGACCACGCCGGCGGCGACTCCCCACACCAGCCATCCCGGGAGCGTCGCGACCCATTCGCCGAACACACCCGCGATTGGCGACGGGTGCTATTGAACCCCTCGGCGCCGGCGGAACCGCGTCCCCCGACCCGAAGCGTCACCGGACCGGACTCGGCGAATCCGGGCGCTGTCGCTCGGGGGCAGGCGGTACGGTCGACGTGGTCGAGAGGAGCGAGAACGAAGCCACCCGTTGCGGCGGCGCCGGCCTCAGATCATCCCGTTGTCCTTCAGCCCCTCGATGACGTCGTCGACGAGGCTCTCGACGTCCTCGTAGGGGAACTCCTGACTGGAGCCCAGCTTCGCGGCCAGCTCCATCGCGGTGACCGAGAAGTCGCCGGACTCGAACTTCGTCCCCGGACCCTGCGGCAGCGCGGGAACGAGGTCCATCTGGCTCGACACCGGGAAGTCGGCACCGGAGAACGCGTCTGTGAACTGCTCGCGGAGGTCGGCCTCGAGGTCGTCTGACATACGCACACAGCGGGGCGATAGCCGCAAAAGCGTTCCGAAACCACGGCAAACTCCGGGAGAGTTTGTACAGTCGGCGGCACGGGCCGGAACCCCGGCGATTAATCCAGACCCCGCCGAAGGTCCGTCCATGGCGTTCGATTTCGACTTCGACCTGCTTCGCGAGTTGACGGAAGCCAGCGGCGTTCCCGGCTACGAGGACCGCGTTCGCGACCGCGTCCGCACGGTGTTCGAGGGGGCCGTCGACGAGGTACGTACCGACGAGATGGGGAACGTGATCGGCACCGTCGAGGGCAGCGGCGACTACGAGGTCGCCGTCGCCGCCCACATGGACGAGATCGGGTTCATGGTGAAACACGTCACCGACGACGGCTTCCTCAAGGTCGACGCGCTCGGCGGCTGGGACCCCCGCGTGCTGCGCGCCCAACGCGTTCGCGTCCACACCCAGCAGGGCGATCTCACCGGCGTCATCGGCTCGGTGCCGCCGCACACGCTCTCGGAGGAGGACCGCGAGAAGGACGACGCGGTCGAGGACGTGGTGATCGACCTCGGGCGCGAGCCGGAGGCCGTCGAGGAGGTCGTCTCCGTCGGCGACCTCGTGACGATGGAGCAGTCGACCGTCAAGATGGGCGACACGGTCACCGGGAAGGCGCTCGACGACCGCGTGTGCCTGTTCGCGATGCTCGAGTCCGCCCGGGAGCTCGAGGACCCGGAGGCGACGGTCCACTTCTGTGCGACGGTGCAGGAGGAGGTCGGCCTCCGCGGCGCGCAGGCGCTCGGCGTCGACGTGGACCCCGACCTCGCGGTCGCGCTCGACGTGACGATCGCCTCGGACACCGCGGGCGTCGCGGCGGACAAGCAGGTGACCCGACTGGGCGACGGCGCGGCGGTGAAGCTGAAGGACGGCTCGGTCATCACGAACCCGAAGGTGACGCGCCGCCTGCGCGACGTGGCCGAGGCCGAGGGGATCGAGCACCAACTCGAGGTGCTCCCCTCGGGCGGCACCGACACCGCGGCCTTCCAGAAGGCCAACGGCGCGAAGCCGGTCGGCGCGGTGTCGATCCCGACGCGATACCTCCACACCGTCACCGAGACCGCCCACGGCGACGACGTCCGTGCGACGATCGACCTGTTGACGGCGTTCCTCGCGAGCGAGGACGGCAGTCACGACTACTCGCTGTAACTCGGCCGCGCGGTACGCCACGGCCGTGGGACCACCGCTCTCGCGATCGGACCGCCGAGGAACCGCCTCGGGCGCGTCACGGGTCCGGGGCGGTCCCCATCTGACGGAACCGCCCAGGTCGGGGGTGACCGTCGTGTGCCTCTCGGATCCCATTCATCCCCATCTCCGATATCGACCTGTCGGTGATGTATCCAGCGTGGTTCCGATACTACTTGCAGAACGGGTGCCCGTTGGCTCCCGGATCGCGGAGTGATGCGTATCGATCCCGCCGGCGACCCGCGGTGAGGCGAGGGGGTCGCGCCGCCGTCGGCACCGCCGGACGAGCCGCCGATCGAGATCGACAGAGAACGCGGGAGGGCGTCGTCGGTCGGTCCGGGCGGAGCGAGCGCACGGCGTGAGGAGCGGGGGCAGGAACGCGAGCGGGAACGTGGGTGGAGCGCTACTCCTCGGGCGGCTCGTAGTCGCCGCCGTACTTCGTGAAGAAGAACGCGAGCCCGAGCGTCGACACCATCGCGATGAACGAGGCGATACCGAGGCTCTTCGCGGAGTCGGGGACCTCCGGCGGGCCGGCGGCGGTCGGCTCGGGCGTCGGAAGCTCCTCGACGACCTCGATGCTCCCCTCCATGCCGACGGAGGCGTGCGGCTCACAGACGTACTCGTACACGCCGGTGGTCTCGAAGGTGAACTCCGTCGAGAAGCCCTCGTCCTCGATCGGGGAGTGGCCCTCCCAGCCGGCGCCCTCGGGCTGGCTGTTGACGGCGATGTTGTGGCCGCCGGAGACCCACTCGAACGTGACGGTCGTCCCGGGCGTCACGTACAGCGGTTCGTCGGTTCCCGGCGCGAACTTCAGCCCGTCGCTGCCGGCGCCGACCTCCACGGTCCCGGAGCCGTCGGCAGTCGCCTGTGCGGCTGCGGTTCCGGCGCCCGCCGCGACCGCGCCCGCGGCGGCGGTCGCACCCGCCGCCCCCCGGATGAAGCTCCGGCGGCTGAGCGTGTCGTCTTCCATGCTCGCGGCTAGGCGTGTCCCGAACCTATATCCGTCGATCGAATCCGTGTCGGGGGACGGTGCGGAGGCAGTGCGGCTGCGGTCGCGGCGGCGGTGGGGCTGCGGTCGCTGAAGCGGTTCGAAAGCCACCAGCAGTCGTTCCGCGACCGAGGCCGAGGGTCGAGCGAGGAGATCCTCCGTCGGAAGAACGGTTTGTCAGAACCAACCCTGTTCGTCGAGCGCGTCCTCGTAGCAGTCGACCCACTCCTCGAGCACCTCGTCGTGGTCGAAGCCGGCGAACCCGTCGTTCCGTTCCCACTCCGGGAGGTCGCCGCACGCGACGATCTCGTCTGCCAGTTCCTGCGGCGAGGTGACGAGCCGACCGCGGTCGAGGCCCTCGACGAGTTCATGTGCCGAGGAGCCCGCCTGGTACTCCACGATTCCGACGCAGCCGCACGCCAGCGCCCACAGCAGCTCGGTCGCGAACGGCTCGTAGGTGGCCGTCTGCGCGAACACGTGCGAGCCCTTGAGCACCGGGACGAACTCCGCCTCGTCGAGGTCCCCGAGGAAGTGCACGCGGTCGTCGATCCGGAGGTCGGCGGCCATGCGCTCGGCGTCGTCGCGGGCGGGGCCGTCGCCGACGACCGCCGCGCGCCAGTCGCGATCGCGCAGTTCCGCCAGCGCCAGGAGGAACTCGCCGACGTTCGCGTCGCCGTCGAGGTCGCGCCCCCACACCATGTCGAAGCGGTCGTCCGCGTCCGCCGAGCGAACCAGGTCGACGTCGATGCTCTCGGGGATCACCTGAGCGCTCACGTCGCTTGCGCCGTGCTCGCGGACGGCCGTGCGGACCGTCTCGGAGGGCGCGATCACGCGGTTCGCGCGCGTCGCCGCCTTCCGGTAGTGCCGGTCGGAGCCGCGGTCCGGGTCGCGCTCCCACCAGTCGAGGACGACCGGGACCCGAAGTATCGCGGCGGTCGTCTTCGCGGTCGTCGCGTGTCCGGGCGGGACGGAAACGGCGTGAACGAGATCCGGGTCGACGCGGTGGAGGAGGAACGGGAGCTTCGACCGGAAGCGTCCCGACGCGGGGCGCTCGGTCACGGCGTGGTACTCGATCCCGTCCTGTTCGAAGCGGCGGATATCGCCGCCCCACCACTGCGCACACAGCCAGTGGACCTCGTGGCCGCGGGCGGCCAGCCCGGCGGCGACGCGGCGTGTCCGACGGACCGCGGCGGTGTCCCGCGTTGTCACCGTGTCCATCGAGACCACCGCGACGCGCATGTGCTATCGGCTACCGGTGAGAGAACAAAAAGGGAGGCGATACTCCCCGCGGGCGTCGGCAATCGGCCGACGGGTATCGGCGGTCGTCGACGGTCATCGAGGGGTGCCCGCCGAGTGTCCCCGAGGCGCCGCCGCCTCGACCGAACGCTTCGCCGACCCGAACGCTTTCGATGCGTGCCGGGGACTGGTAGGACATGACGGACCCGACGTACGACATCGAGCGATACCTGAACGTGCGCTCGGCCCACAGCGCCGCGTTCGCCCCCGACGGCACGCTCGCGTTCCTGATGGACACCACGGGCACGCCGCAGGTGTGGAGCCTCGAGGAGCCGGGCGACTGGCCCGAGCAGCACACCTTCTACGAGGAGCGCGTCACGTTCGTGGACTGGTCGCCGGAGCGGCGCGAGCTCGCCTTCGGCATGGACGAGGGCGGAAACGAGCGGGCGCAGCTGTTCCGGCTCGACCCCGACGCGGGCGTCGTCACCGAGCTGACGGGGATGCCCGAGGCGAAACACCGCTGGGGCGGCTGGTCCCACGACGGCGAGCGGTTCGCGTTCGCGTCGAACCGCCGCGACGAGTCCGTCTTCGACGTGTACGTCCAGGGCCGCGACGAGACGGGCGAGGAGGCGGAGTTGGTGTACGAGGGCGACGGCTGGCTCTCGGTGGCCGGCTGGTCCCCCGACGACACGCGGCTGCTCGTCCACGAGGCTCGGGGGAGCTTCGACCACGACCTGCACGTGCTCGACATCGAGACCGGCGACCTCTCCCACCTCACGCCACACACGTCTGAGGCGCGGTTCCGGAGTCCCGAGTGGTCTCCCGACGGCGACAGCGTGTACGTGTGCACCGATCACGCCTCCGACACGCTTCGACTGGAGCGGATCTCCCTCGGAAGCGACGGCGAGGGCGGCGACGGCGAGACCCTCGGCGACCTGTTCGTCGTCGAGGGGGGCGGCGAGTGGAACGTCGACGGCGTCGTCGTCGACCGGGACACCAACCGGGTCGCCTGCTCGCGCAACGTGGAGGGCTACACCGAACTCACGATCGGCGAGTTCACCGGGCCGGACCGGATCGACCCGTTCGCCGAGCCGGCACTCCCGGAGTGCGTTGCCGGCGGCGTCTCGTTCGGTCCCGACGCCGACCGCGTCGCCGTCACCGTCACCGGCAGCACCGTCAACACGAACACGTACGTCGTGGACGTGAAGTCCGGCGAGACGACGCGGTGGACGCACGCCGCGACGGCGGGCGTTCCCGAGGACACGTTCGTCGAGCCCGAGTTGGTCCATTATCCGACCTTCGACGATCGAGAGATCCCCGCGTTCTTCTCGACGCCCGACGGCGCGGGCGAGGGCGACACTCCGGTCGTCGTCGACATCCACGGCGGCCCCGAGAGTCAACGCCGACCGTCGTTCAACGCGGTGAAACAGTACTTCCTCAACAACGGCTACGCCGTCTTCGAGCCGAACGTCCGCGGCTCCGCGGGCTACGGGAAGGCGTACTCGCACCTCGACGACGTGGAACGGCGGATGGACTCGGTGGCGGACATCGAGGCGGCCGTCGAGTGGCTCCACGACCACCCCGTGGTCGACGACGACCGGATCGTCGCCATGGGCGGCAGCTACGGCGGGTTCATGGTGCTCGCGGCGATGACGGAGTACCCCGACCTGTGGGCCGCCGGGATCGACATCGTCGGGATCGCCAGCTTCGTCACGTTCCTCGAGAACACCGGCGACTGGCGCCGCGAGCTCCGGGAGGCCGAGTACGGGTCGCTGGAGGAGGACCGCGAGTTCCTCGAGTCCGTCTCGCCGATCAACCACGTCGACGAGATCGCCGCGCCGCTGTTCGTGCTCCACGGCGCGAACGACCCCCGCGTCCCGGTCGGCGAGGCCGAGCAGATCGTCGAGGAGGCGAGCGAGCACGTCCCCACCAGGAAGCTGATCTTCGAGGACGAGGGTCACGGCTTCTCGAAGCTGGAGAACCGGATCGAGGCGTACCGGGCGATCGTGGAGTTCCTCCACGAACACGTCTGAGAGGACGGTCGTGCGACCCGTCCGGCGCCGGACCGGTTCGACTCCCGGCGTCGTCCGGTAGACGAATGAGTTATCTCTTTTCGATCCGTCATTACTGACGCACTCACCGATGGTTACCTCACACGACGCTCGCGTGCTGGTCGCGGTCTCAGACGGGACGCCGAGCGACTACGGCGCGGACGTCGTGGAGGCGATCGAATCCAGCCTGGACGCGACCGTCCTGCACAAACGCGGCCCCGTCGCCACGGAGTACATCCGCGAGCTCGGGCCGACACTCGACTGTGTCGTCGTCGTGTCTCATGAGTCGAGCTGCGTGGCGAATCTCGTCTCCGAGATGAGGGACGTCCCGTTGATCGTCTACGGGAACGAGGTCCCGTCCGTGCCGGTCGACGAGGTCGTCGCCACCGACGGCGGGACCGACCTGCTCGCGCGCCGCGTCTCCGACCGCATCGAGCGCGAGCGCGAGCGCAACGCGCTCGCGGAGGCGAACACGAAACTGTCGGCGCTGAACACCTACACCGAGGAGTTGACCGGGTGCCAGTCGGTCGAGGAGGTGAGCGACACCGTGGTGTCGGCTGTGACGAACGCGCTCGGACACGGGCGGTGCGTCCTCGCGCTGCTCGACGGCGACGAGTTGTACCCGCGCGGCCACACGCTCGGGGGCGACGTGGACGTCCGGCTGGGCGTCGATCAGGGCATCGCCGGGCGGACGTTCCAGACGGGCGAGACCCAGATCGTCGACGACTACCGATCGGACCCGGATCGGGTGCGGGAGGCCGAAGGCATCCGGTCCGTGGTCAGCGTCCCGGTGGGCGACGTGGGGGTGTTGCAGGTGACGAGCGAGCGAGAGGCGATGTTCGACCGCCGGGACGCCGAGTTCGTCGAGACCGTCGGGTCACACGCCGCCGAGGCGCTCTCCCGGCTCGAACGGGAGGCGGATCTCCGCGTCGAGCGCGACCGGCTCCACTACTTCTTCGACGGGATCCGGTTCCCGGCGGTGTACGTGGAGTCGGAGGACGAGGGAGAGCCGATACTCACGGAGATCAACACTGCGTACGAGGCGCTGTTCAGCCCCGAGGGCCTCGGTGAACCCGTGTCCGAGGCGTTCCCGACCGAAGCCGAGCGAGAACTGTTCGGTGTCGAGGGACCCGACGGGGTCGTCCACCGCGACATCACCCGCGAGACGGTCGACGGTCCGACCGACCTCACCGTCTGCGTGGTTCCGGTTCCGCTCTCCGGTGTCGAGACCGCGGCGTTCGGGCTGTATGCGGTCGACGTCGAGTTCCTGTAGCGGGGATCGGACCGGATCCCAGCCGGTTCGGCGGATCCGCGAATCGCCGCGGGGCGTCATGGACGTCCGTTAAAGTCAACACCGGCGGCGTCCAACTCGACTCCATGAGTACGCAGGAACGCGAGGCGGGGCGCCAGATCCGCTGTCTCATCGCGAAGGTCGGACTCGACGGCCACGACCGCGGAGCACACGTCATCTCGCGGGCGTTTCGCGACGCGGGGTTCGAGGTCATCTACTCGGGACTGCACCGCGCACCCGACGAGATCGTCCAGGCGGCCGTCCAGGAGGACGTGGACGTCCTCGGCATCTCGATCCTCTCGGGGGCGCACAACACGCTCGTCCCGAAGATCGTGGACGGGCTGAAGGAGTACGACGCCTTCGAGGACACGCTGATCCTCGTCGGCGGGATCATCCCCGACGACGACCGCGACGAGATGCTCGAGATGGGTGTCGGCGCCGTCTTCGGCCCGGGAACCCCGATGGAGGAGACGATCGAGTTCGTCCGCGAGAACGTCCCCGACCGCGAGTGATGACGGCAACAGGGACGGAGTCGGCGCTGGTCGACGACCTGCTGGACGGGAGACATCGAGCGCTCGCGCGCGTCATCACGAAGATCGAGAACCGCTCGCCGGGGTACCGCGACATCGTCTCCGAACTCCACGGCCACACCGGGACCGCGGACGTGATCGGGATCACGGGCAGCCCGGGCGCCGGCAAGTCGACCCTCGTCGACAAACTGGCGAGCGTGTACCGCGACCGCGGCGACACCGTCGGCGTCATCGCGGTCGACCCCTCCTCTCCGTACACCGGCGGGGCGGTGCTGGGCGACCGGATCCGGATGGCCTCGAACGTCGGCGACATGGACGTGTTCTTCCGGTCGATGTCCGCCCGCGGCACGCTCGGCGGCCTCTCGACGGCCACGTCGGACGCGATCAAGGCGCTCGACGCGTTCGGCAAGGACAAGGTGATCATCGAGACGGTCGGCGCCGGACAGAACGAGGTGGACATCGTGAAGACCGCGGACACGGTGTGCGTGCTCGTCCAGCCGGGGTCGGGCGACGACGTACAGATGCTGAAGGCGGGGATCTTAGAGATCGGCGACGTGTTCGTCGTCAACAAGGCCGACATGGACGGCGCCGAGCGAACCGTGGCCGAACTGGAGGAGATGATCCACATGCGCGAGAACCCCGCCGCCGGGCTGAACACCGGGCACCACGGCCCGGTCGACGACGAGGAGATGGCCGAGGTCGCCCTCGACGACCCCGACGAGGCGGCGTGGGACCCGCGCGTCGTCGAGACGGTCGCCACCGACGCCACCGGCGTCGACGAGCTGATCGACACGCTCGGCGAGCACGCCACGTGGCTCCGAGAGACCGGCCAGATCGACGACCGGGCGCGCACGCGCTACGCGGAGGAGATCCGGCAGTTGATCCGTAGCGACACAGCCGCCCTTCTGGAGGAGGTGATCGACGCCCGCGGGGGGATCGACGGGCTCGCCGACGACGTGCTCGCGAAGGAGACGGACCCGTACAGCGTGGCCGACGAGTTGGTCGGGCCGGTCCGGCAGTGCGTCGAGGAGGAGTTAGAGCGGTGAATCGCCTCCCCCGTCCGTAGCGCCGGGACGAGGTGGGATCGGCGCCCGCGTTCCGCTCGACCGGCCGGTCAGCGATCCGAACGAACCGAGCCGAACGAGATCTGAACCGAGACGACCGAGATCCTCCGTCAGACGTACGTGAACCACTCCTCGTGGTCGTCGGTGCGACGCTCCACGAGGTCGAAGAACGCGGTCTGCAGTTCCTCGGTGATCGGCCCGCGCGAACCGTTCCCGATCTCGACGTTGTCGACCTGTCGGATCGGCGTGACCTCCGCCGCCGAGCCGGTGAAGAACAGCTCGTCGGCGGTGTTGAGCTCGCCCCGCGAGATGCTCACGTTGTCGTGGACGGTGTACCCGTGTTCGCGGGCCAGTTCGATCACCGTGTTGCGGGTGATGCCGTCGAGGATGGACTCCGAGAGCCCGGGGGTGAAGATCTCGCCGTCGCGCACGAGGAAGATGTTCTCGCCGGGCCCCTCCGCGACGTTGCCCTCCTTGTTGAGGACGATCGCCTCCTTGTAGCCGTTGCGGCGGGCCTCCTCGACCGCCAGCAGGGAGTTGACGTACAGCCCCGTCGTCTTCGCGTTCGTCGGGATCT
>ENA-ORDC01000837-ORDC01000837.1-marine-metagenome-genome-assembly--contig:-NODE-837-length-26396-cov-12.998062_pt1 | contig 26396 bp, 22 predicted proteins | sample MGYA00237783_ERZ508515 | MGnify/ENA primary metagenome ERZ508515 (study PRJEB26186, sample SAMN06268792) | marine metagenome | isolation source: Eden Landing Ponds, San Francisco, CA, USA | place... | reverse complement strand
GGCCCTGAAGCTGCCCCTGAACAAGCCTACCGAGGACTGGCACCTGGACCGGTTGGATGGCGAGATGCCGCCGATCTAACATCAACCAGTCCTGATAGGTCAGGCGATCAGTAATTCTGTAGATATCGGAGCAGGGTTATGATGCGACCCTTAAGGAGGCGGGCTCGAAAACCACCACGTGACAGGGTCGCGGAGCTTCCGAATTGCTCCAGCGTCCAGTTCTTTTCGATGAATTCGAACTCAGCGTCCCTGTACTTCATCCACTGATTCTGAGACTGCTTAAGGGCATCACGTTTGGACGTTGGTAACGTGGTAATAAGTTCTTGGTACGCTGACTGAAGTTCTTTCTTCAGAAATTGATTGTATTTGGCATAAGCATCCGCGAAATCTTTGGTTGTCTGAGCTTTATGAACTTCTTTCTGGTAAGGCTCCGCTCTCGATTGAAACTCCTTCACCAGGTCCGGCTTGTCAGGGTTGACGAGTGCATATCCAGGCAAAGAAAAGAATGCCATCATCAAGACAAAAGTTACCCGTAACCTGAAAGAAGAGGAAAGTGTGTTCATTTTCTGTATGCTCCTGTAGAGAAAAGTTTCCATTCACGCTTTCGTCGGTTGACTAACCCCGGCGATACGCCTGTTTGTGTTCTCTTCCAGGCTTTCCAAGCGGACTCGAGATTCTGGTATGGGGTTTGTGCATTGGGGTTGTTGATCAGCTTTAGGGCAGAGGAGTTGCTGAAAGCTGTTCGGCCAATATTGAAAGCGAGCAACACGAGCGCATCGAATTGATGCTGTGGTAACGTTCTGACAGTTTTATTCCGCACTGCTTCAACAAACGGGCGAAGATCTTTCCTCAGAAGCTGTTCTCCTTCTTCCCTGGTAATTCCATCCCTGAATTCATCCCATTCGCCCTTTGTGATCAAATGACCGTAGCCAATCGTGGCTCCCTGGACCCAACTATCCGTGTCTTTACCGGTTTGGTCGTCGTACGAAGCATTGCGGAACCCTTCCAGAGTTTTCAGGAGGGATAGTCCTTTAGTGCTCAACTGGTTCATGATAATTCCCTTTATCAGTCTTCAGATTGTTTGATGGAGGGCTGGTTTTGGCTCGACCCTCTTGATGCTAAACCTAGCATTCAGGCTCAGGTCGACAGAAGGGCCGGTCTCGGACGAAGTCTTGCCGGCAGGCAATTGGGGGTTTGCGAGAGGGGCGCCGCTCCTACAGAGACTTGGTCCTGGTTCATTGTGAACAGGCCATATGGCCTGTAGGAGCGACCCGTGGTCGCGATGGGCATTCTATCCGCGCGTGAACACCCAGCTATCCCCGCTGGAAAGCTCCTCGTTGAACACGTACCCGTCCGTGTCAAAGCCTTTCACATCCTCTGGATCGGTCAAGCGGTTGCGGATGATGTAGGCGGCCATCATGCCCCGGGCCTTCTTGGCGTAGAAGCTGATCATCTTGTACTGGCCGTTCTTCCAGTCCTTGAACTGGGGGGTGATGATGCGGGCACCCAGTTTCCTGTGATCCACGGCCTTGAAGTATTCGTTGGAGGCGAGGTTGATCAGCACACCGTCGTCCTGTTCCAGCTCATTCTTCAGGTGGGCGGTGATGGTGTCCTTCCAGAAGGCATAGAGGTCCTTGCCCCGGGCATTCTGGAACTTCGTGCCCATTTCCAGCCGGTAGGGCTGCATCAGGTCCAGCGGGCGCAGCACGCCGTAGAGGCCGGAGAGGATGCGCAGGTGGTGCTGGGCGAAGTCGAAGTCGTTCTGGGTGAACTTTTCCGGCGCCATGCCTTCGTAGACGTCGCCTTTGAACGCGAGGACGCTCGGGCGCGCGTTGTCGGGCGTGAAGGGGGGGTGCCATTCCTGATAGCGTTGGGCGTTGAGTTCGCCGAGCTGCTGGCTGATGCCCATGAGGTTGCTGACCTGGTGGGGTTCCAGCTGCTTGAGGTCGTCGATCAGTTCCCGGCTGTGTTCGAGGAACTGGGGGTGGGAGTAGCTGCTCGTGGGGAGCTTGCTTTCGTAGTCGAGTTTTTTGGCGGGTGAGACGACCATTAACATTTTCTATCCTCCCAAGGTTTCTGTTAGGGGTAGTCTAACATTTTTCTGGTGAGTGGGCGTGGGGGTCGCGGCTGTAGCCGCTCCTACCCGGGATGAGCACGGAACCTGTAGGAGCGGCTACAGCCGCGATAGTAACGCCCCCTTTATCTGGCCCAGCCCACACGACTATCGGTCAGTGGTTTCCCAGAAACGCGATCACATCCTCCGCCGTAAACGGCCAGTCCAGTTCCTTTCCTTCAGGTTCCATACGCAGAACCGGAATGCGCTCACCGTATTGTTCCACCAGCTCCTCGGATTCGCTGATGTCGACGACGTCCACCGGGATGGGGGTCTCGAGTGGGGTGCGGACGAGGATCTGTTCGGCCTGTTCGCAGAGTTCGCAGTTTTCAGTGATGTAGAAATAGAGGCTGGTGCCTGTGGACATGGTGCTGGATTCCCCCGGATAATCCCGGCCCTGTTTGGTCAATGCCGGGGATCTGGTTCATGTGGTTTCGTAATGCGCGTCTCTATCGTATCACCAAAGCCTTCGAGTGGTCCGCCGAGGCCCTGGAGGAGGCGCTGGCAAAGCGGGCGTTCCAGCCCTGTGGGCCCCAGGATACTGAGCGCCTGGGCTGGGTGTCGCCGCTTGGGCGTGATGGCGATCAGCTGGTGTTTACGTCCGGCGAGTGCCATCTGGTTTGCCTGCGCCGCGAGGAGAAGGTGCTGCCGCCGGCGGTGATCCGCGAGGAGGTGGATGAGCGCGTTGCCGCGGCTGAGGAAGAGCGGGGGCAACCGCTGCGGCGCAAGGATAAGACGGAGATCAAGGAGCAGGTGACGCTGGAACTGTTGCCCCGGGCGTTCACCAAGTCGCGCTTTATTCATGCCTATATTGCGCCGTCCCAGGAACTGGTTGTGGTGGACTCCGCTGCCAGTAACGCGGCCGAGACACTGCTTTCGGAGCTGCGTGAGACGTTGGGCTCCATGCCGGTGCGCCCGCCGACGGTACAGCAATCGCCGGCGTTCACTATGACCCAATGGCTACGCGGTGAAGCGCATCCTCCAGCTGGGTTGGTGCCAGCGGATGAGTGTGAGCTGCGCGATGATGAGGAGCAGGGCGGTGTGGTCCGCATCAAGGGCGTGGGTCTGGATGGGGATGAGGTTCGTGCCCATCTGGATAACGCCATGAGCGTGACGCGGCTGGCGCTGGACTGGGAGGATCAGCTGTCGTTCATGCTGGACGATGAGCTGACGATCCGTCGGCTGCGCTTCGGGGATGACCTGAAGGAGAAGCTGGACGACGATGCCGGGGATGACCGCGTCGCCCGCTTTGATGCCGCCTTCAGCCTGATGACACTGGAGTTGTCACGCCTGGTTCCGGCGCTGCTGGAGGCCTTTGGCGGCGAGGACCGTTCCGCGCTCAGCGCTTGATCTGGGCGTCGAACTGCTGGCCGGTTACGCCTTTTGAATCCGGGCCCATCAGGTACAGGTAGGCGCTCATGATGGCGTCCGGTTCCGGGTTGCTGGCCGGGTCCTCGGCCGGGTAGGCGAGGTGGCGCATGTAGGTGCGGGTGGCGCCGGGGTTGAGGCTGTTCACCCGCACGGCGGTGCGCGCATCGTCCAGTTCATCGGCGAGGGTTTCCATCAGGCCTTCGGTGGCGAACTTGGAGATGGCGTAGGCGCCCCAGTTGGCGCGCCCCTTACGGCCCACGCTTGATGACGTGAAGATCACTGAGGCGTCCGGAGCGGCGCGCAGCAGCGGGGTCATGGCCTGGCTGAGCAGGAAGGCACCGGTTACATTGGTGCGCATCACCCGTTCCCATTCCTCCGGATTGTAGTACTCCAGCGGCGTGCGGTCGCCGAGACGGCTGGCATTGTGCAGCAGGCCGTCCAGTCGGCCGAAGTCCTCCTCGATGCGTTCCACCACCTGGTCATAGTCCGCCGCGCCAGCGCCTTCAATATCCAGCGGCAGGATCAACGGTTCCGGGTGGCCAGCGGCGTCGATCTCGTCATAGACCTTTTCCAGCTTTTTGATGGTGCGCCCCAGAAGGATAACGGTGGCGCCATGGGCGGCGTAGGCTTTTGCTGCGGCCCGGCCGATGCCGTCACCGGCGCCGGTGACCATGATGATGCGGTCCTTCAACAGGTCCGCTGTGGGCTGGTAGTTCTCGATGGTCTGTGCGCTCATGCGGAATCCGTTTCGGGTCGGTGGGTGTCGATCAGGTGAAAGAGTTCGCGGCCGTGGTCGATGATGTGGTGGGCGTTCCAGTCCGCCACGTTCTCATCCGCGCCCAGGTAGCCGTAGCGTGCGGCCACGGTGGTCATGCCGGCGGCCAGGCCGGATTCAATATCGCGCCGATGGTCACCGGCGTAGAGACAGGTTTCAGGCGCCACACCGATCTGCTCAGCGGCCAGCAGTACCGGTTCCGGGTCCGGTTTGGTGTTGGCCACATGATCCGGGCAGATGACGCTGGCACAGCGCTTGAGAAGGTCCATGTCCTCGAGCAGCTTCAGCGTGTATTGGCTGGCTTTGTTGGTGACGATGCCCCAGGGCACCTGTTTCGCCTCCAGGTGCGCCAGAACCTCGGCCAGCCCCGGAAAAAGCCGGGTGTGGACGGCGATATGGCTGATGTACAGTTCCAGAAGCTCGGCATGGCGGTCGTCGTAGCCATGATCGCCGGGGCGCAGCCCGAAACCGAGCTGAACCAGCCCGCGGGCCCCATTGGAGACCACGCGCCGGATACTGTGTTCGTCCAGCTGGGGCAGGCTGTGGCGTGCACGCTGGGTGTTCAGGCACCAGATGAAGTCCGGCGCGGTATCCAGCAGGGTGCCGTCCAGGTCGAACAGGATGGCGCTGAAGCGGCTCACGCGTCGGCCTCCGGCTTGATGCCGTGCATGAAGTAGTTAACGTCGATGTCCCGCCCGAGCCGGTACTGGCCGGTGACCGGGTTGTAGGTCAGGCCCGTGGTGTCTCGGGTCTCAATGCCCGCGTGCCGGAAGTGGCGGTCCATCTCGGAAGGCCGGATGAAACGTTTCCACTCATGGGTGCCACGGGGCAGAAGGTTGAGCACGTATTCGGCGCCCACCTTGGCGAAGAGCCAGGACTTGGCGTTGCGGTTGATGGTCGAGACAACCAGGCTGCCGCCGGGCTTGAGCAGGCGGGCACAGGCCGCGACCGTGGCGGCCGGATCCGGTACGTGCTCCAGGACTTCCAGGCAGGTGACGGTGTCGTAGCGGCCCGCTTCCTGTTCCACCAGCGCCTCCACGTCCTCCACGCGGTAATCCACGGTGACCTCGGCTTCCAGCGCGTGCAGGTCAGCGACGCCCACGGCTTCCCGGCTCAGGTCGATGCCGGTCACCGTCGCCCCGCGGCGGGCCATGGCTTCGCTGAGCAGCCCGCCGCCGCAGCCCACGTCCAGCACGGTCTGGCCGTTGAGGCTGCCGGTGTGCTGCTCGATGTAGCCCAGGCGCAGCGGGTTGATTTCATGCAGGGGTTTGCATTCGCCTTCCGGGTCCCACCAGCGCTGGGCCATGGCATCGAATTTGGCGATTTCGTTCTGGTCGACGTTCGGGGTCATGGCGCTGTCCTCAGTGCTGGTCGGCTGCGGCGATGTGGCGCTGCCACTGGTTGACCCGCTCGCGCAGGCCGTGAAGATCCATACGCTGGAGCTCACCCTCGATCAGCCGGGGTTCGCCGGCGACCCACGTATGGGTAACCTGGCGGCCGTTGGTGTTGTAGACGAGATGCGGGATCGGGTCGTAGACCGGCTGTGCCAGGATATCGCCCAGGTCCACGGCGATCATGTCCGCCTGTTTGCCGGGTTCAAGCGTCCCCACCCGGTCGTCGATGCCCAGAGCCTGCGCGCCGTTGATGGTGGCCATGCGCAGGACGCTGTAGGCGTCCGTGGCGCCGGCCTCAAGGGTGCTGAGCTTACCCAGCAGGGCGGCGCTCTGCATCTCGCCGAACATGTCCAGATTGTTGTTGCTGGCGGCGCCGTCCGTGCCCAGGCCTACATTCACGCCGGCATCCAGCAGGCGCTGCACCGGGCAGGCGCCGCTGGCGAGCTTCATGTTGGCTTCCGGACAGTGCAGCACGTGGGCGCCGCTTTCCTGCAGCAGCTTCAGGTCGTGATCGTCCACCTGGGTCATGTGCACGCACTGGGTGCGCGGCGAGATCAGGCCCAGTTCCGCCAGTCGGCGGGTGGGGCGCAGGCCGTGGTTCTGGATGCTGTCATCCACTTCCCCGGCGGTCTCGTGCAGGTGGATCTGAACGGGCAGATCGACTTCCTCGGCCAGGGTGGCGATGCGCCGCAGTGGTTCGTCAGAAATGGTGTAGGGAGCGTGCGGGCCGAAGGCGATGGTGGCCAGGTTGCTGTTGCGTACGCGGTCGTGCAGGGCCAGCCCTTTCTGGATGTATTCTTCCGGGCCGCTGCCCCACTGGGTTGGCATGTCCAGTACCGGGAAGGTGGACTGGATGCGCATGCCGTGCTGCTGGGCGGTTTCCACAATGGTCTCGGGGAAGAAGTACATGTCCGAGAAGCAGGTGGTGCCGGTACGCAGCATTTCGGCGATGGCCAGCTGGGTGCCGTCCGCCACAAAGGTTTCGTCCACGAAGCGGCCCTCGGCGGGCCAGATGTGGTCCTGGAGCCATTCCATCAGGGGCAGGTCGTTGCCGAGGCCGCGCAGCAGGGTCATGGGGGCGTGGCCGTGGGCGTTGATGAGCCCGGGCATCAGCAGTTGGTCGCCGAGGTCGCGGTGCTGGTTGGGCTGGTAGCGTTCCAGGGCGGTGTTCGTGGGGCAGATGTCGAGGATCTGGTTGCCCTGGATGGCGACACTGTGGTGTTCAAGGACCTGCCGGTCGGTCATGGGCAGGAGCCAGCGGGCGCTGATGAGTTGGTCGATTGGTTGCATCTGGCTCATGGAGTGCTCGGTTGCTGGTTTCGGGTCTCGGCTTTCAGGGACTTGTGGGTGGTGCCCTGTGGCTTCAGACTCGAAAGTATAACGGATGGTGGCTTTGGGTCCCATGGCTTTGCCTTGTCTCAAGACTCTTGGCCTGTTGCGGGCGGCCATGGGGTACGGCTCTCCGGGAATCGCCACGAGTACGTCCATGTAGGCTGCTCTTCCGCCATCCATGGCTCCAGAGCTTCCCGGAGAGCCGTACCCCATACCCGCCTTTTGAGCGCCTCGATTAGGTTTGCGCCCGCGGATTTGTCTTTATTGAGTTGATTGAGGATCGTTCTGAATGACACAGGATCAAGTAACCCCTTTTAGATGGCATGGCGAGGTTCTGGAGGTACTGGATCAGCGGCTGTTGCCGGCCGAGGAGGTGTGGCAGGCGTATTCGGATGCCGAGGGGGTGTACCGGGCGATCCATGAGATGCAGGTGCGCGGGGCGCCGGCGATTGGGATTGCGGCGGCCTATGGGGTGGTTCTGGCTGCCCGCAGTTGCGCGGAGGCACCGGATTGGTATTCGCGGCTGGGTGCCACCATGGATTGGTTGGCGCAAGCGCGGCCGACGGCGGTGAATCTGGTCTGGGCGCTGGAGCGGATGCGTGGCTGTCTCGCGCAGGTGGCGGATTCGGCTGATCTTATAACGATGCTTGAGGTGGAAGCGCTGGCCATTCACCGGGAGGATGCGGAGGCGAACCGGGCCATGGGTGTGCTCGGGGCGGATCGGATTCTGGGGGAGCGTGACAGGCCTGTTCAGGTGCTGACGCATTGCAATACCGGGGCGCTGGCTACCGGGGGCCAGGGGACGGCGCTGGGCGTGGTGCGGGAGCTGTTTCAGCGCGGTGCGCTTACCTGTGTGCATATGGATGAGACTCGGCCCTGGTTGCAGGGGGCGCGTTTGACAGCCTGGGAGTGTGAGCGCGAGGGGATGCCCTGTTCGCTCAATGTGGACGGCGCGGCGGCGACGCTGATGGCTCAGGGGAGAGTGGACTGGGTCGTGGTTGGGGCGGACCGGATTACGGCGAACGGGGATGTAGCGAATAAGATCGGGACCCTGCCGCTGGCGATCCTGGCCCGGCACTATGGTGTGGGGATGATGGTCGTGGCGCCATCGTCAACCCTGGATGCGGAGACACCCAGTGGGGATCGGATCGAGATCGAGGAGCGGGATGGTAAGGAGCTGCGGCGTTCCGGCAGGCGTTGGCTGGCGCCGAACTCAGTGGCGGTTTTCAACCCGGTGTTCGATGTGACACCAGCGTCGCTGGTGGATGTGATTGTGACGGAGAAGGGGATCTGTGAGGCGCCGGGGGATCAGGTGACGCCGCTGGATTCACTCACCTGACTGACGGCCGCTTCCGCCGGTCTTTTTCCGGGACTGGCCGCTCGTCGTTCTGCTGCTGTTGCTGCTTTGCTTCTGCTTACTTTTTCCGGATTGGTTCCCGGCGGTCCTGGAAGTGGCGCTGTCCTCGGTTTGCTTCTGCGACTGACCGCGATGGCGCCGTTCGCGCTTGGGCGTGGCCGGTTCCCGGCCTTCCTGCCTTGCGGCGTCACGTTCGGCTTCCAGGTCATCCAGGGCTTCGTTGAGACGCTCCTCTTCCTCGGCCACGAAGTGCAGGGACATCTCGAATGACTGGCGGGTGAACTCCAGTACGCGCTTGAAGCCTTCGTCCGAGAGTTCCCGGGCTTCGTCGCGGCCCCGGTAGATATTGATGAATTCGCGCTCGCGCTCGAAGTGCAGTGGCAGTCGGCCCACGCCCCAGTCGTTGAGTACCCGCCAGGTGTCCGGGCTGTAGGCGCGGGTGTACCTGAGGATGAACGGAACTGGGTCGTTGCGTGCCAGTACGGCCGCCAGGCGCAGGATGAGTTCAAAGGGGAGGGCGGCGGTGCCATCCTCGGCGGCTTCCAGCAGGCTTTTGTCGCGGAGATTGAGGGACTCGGCCAGGTCGCTGACAGTGAGCCCGGCCACCTCGCGCAGGTCGCGCAGGGATTCACCGGCGGCGAGCATCATGCGCAGCTGATCCTGGCTGCCCATGAGCTTTCTGCCCACCTTGAGCGAGGTGCCGGTGGTGCGCCGGGCGATCTTGTAGGCGGAGCCGGTGTAGCCAGCCAGACGGTCGAGAAGGTTCGGCTCCTCGTCACCATCGGCATCGGTGCGCTGCTCTGATGCCGTGCCTTCCTGTGGGCTGGATCCGTCCTGGTCCTCGTCTTCGAGCTCCTGAACCTTTTCCAGTGACTCCAGGGCGTGCAGAGAGTCCTTGAGGAAGGTTTCCAGCGCTTCGGATTTCTCGTCGTCGCTCGCCATGGCGCCTGCTCCGCTCTATTCGCCGGCCACTGCTCCCTTTTCGGGAGTTTCGTGATAGATGCTGGCGTAGTGTTGGCTCTGGGCCAGAAGATCGGTGAGGATCGCGCCTGCTTCCCGCACCACAAAGTCCGGTCCTTCATCCGCCAGTTCGCTGCGCCGGGCCATGGCCGGGCGGGATTCCGCATCCTCCTCGTACGCCTGCCAGGAGTCGAAGGGTTCCTCGTCCTGCAGCTTGCGGCGTTTGTTAACGATGGCGAGCTGTTTGTCGCGGAAGGCTTCCTGCTCGGCCCGCCGCTCTTCGGCATTGAGGCTGACCCAGGTCCGATCCCGGCGTTCGTTGAGCAGTTCCAGTTCGCGCTGGCGCAGTTTGTATTCCGGCACCTCCGAGAAGCGTTTCTCGTGCTTGCTGGTGATCGTCTGCAGTACATCGCCGAACTCGAAGTAGCGGTGATAGTCGAGAGTGTCGATCTCATCCCACGTCAGGGCACCGTCCAGGGCGGACTCGGCCACGTTCTCGCGCTGTATACGGTCCTCGATCTCAATATCCGGCACTACGCCCCGGTTCTGGGTACTGGCACCGGAGACCCGATAGAACTTGGACTGGGTGATCTTGAGCTGGCCGTGGTTCAGCGGCCGTATGGCCTGAACGGTGCCCTTGCCGAAGGTCTGGGCGCCAACGATCAGGCCGCGGCCGTAGTCCTGCATGGCGCCGGCAAAGATCTCGGAGGCGGAGGCGCTGAGATTGTTGACGAGTACGACTACGGGGCCGTCCCAGGCAACGTTGTTACCGTCGTCCTGGAACACCTGCACTGAACCATCCGGGCCACGGACCTGGACGGTGGGGCCACTCTCGATGAACAGCCCCACCAGCTGGTTGGCTTCCGAGAGGGCACCGCCGCCGTTGCCGCGCAGGTCGATCACAAGTCCGTCCATGCCGTCGGACTTCAGGTCCTCGAGAAGCGCCCGGACGTCCCTGGTGGTACTGCGGTAGTTCTTGTCGCCCTGGCGGGCGGCCTTGAGGTCCGCGTAGAAGGTGGGGATGTCGACGACGCCCAGCTGCCACGGGTCGCCGCCGTTCTCCATTTCAATCATATCGCTCTGTGCGGACTGCTCCTCGAGTTTCACCTCGTCTCGGACAATGGTGATCTCGTGGGTGTTCATGTCGTTCTGGGTACCGGCCGGGATGACCTCGAGCCGGACCTTCGAGCCCTTGGGCCCCCGGATCAGGTCAACCACCTCACTCAGGCGCCAGCCGATGACGTTCTTCATTTTTTCATCTTCCTGGGCGACGCCCACGATCCGGTCCGCGGCACCCAGGGAACCTTCGTCGGCAGCAGGCCCACCGGGCACGATCCGGGAGACCTTGGTATAGCCGTCTTCGGACTGGAGCACTGCACCGATGCCTTCCAGGGACAGGCTCATGTTGATGTCGAAGTTCTCGGAGGTGCGTGGCGACAGGTACTGGGTGTGCGGATCCCAGAGCCCGGCAAAGGCATTCATCCACTGCTGGAAGGCATCTTCGCTGCGGGCGTCGTACGCTCGGTCCAGCTGGCTTTCGTAGCGGCGTGTCAGGGTTTCCCTGATCGCCTCATCCGGCTGGCCGTCCAGTCGCATGCTCAGGACGGCGTTGCGGATACGATCCCGCCAGAGTTCGTCCAGCTCCTCCACACTGGCTGCCCAGTCGGCGTCGCTGCGGTCGAGCCGGTAACGGTCGTCCTCATCGAAGCTGAAATTATCGATGCCTTTTTCCAGCAGGGAAAGAATGTATTCCAGGCGCTGGATGGTCCGCTGCTGGAAATGGTTGTAGATACGGAATGCGGGCTCGAGATTGCCGGATGTCAGCGCGCGCTTCATGGAGTCGCGGTAGGTCTCGAACTGGTCGATGTCGCCCTGGGTGAAGTAGAGGCGTTGGCCATCCAGCTGGTCGAGGTAGGCATCGAGGGTCTCGGAGGCCAGCTCGTCGTCGATGTCCTGCTCCTTGAAATGGCCGAACTGGAGCTGGCGTGCGATGAGGATATTGGCGCGAGCCTGGTCGGCCGTGGGCTCAACCGCCTGGTAGTCGCGTTCGGTCTGGAGATTGGCCTGTGCCGCGCCGGTAACCAGAAGCGCCAGCACCAGGAACAGAGTAGGAAAGGTTTGGATACGCAAGGTTGCCGTTGCTCCTGATCAGGTGGTCTCAGTCACCATACTATGCCTCGACACTGAATTGTAGGGGAGGGAGGGGAGCCCGACCAGCCGGAACTGGTCGGGGTGTGGCTCATTCGAAATACTGGTGCTTCGCGGCATGCTCGCGCAGCAGCTCCGGTGGCCGGTATCGTTCGCCGAAGCGGTCCGCCAGCTCATCCGCGCGCTCGGTGAACGCCTGCAGCCCGTACTGGTTGATGTACTGCAGCGCGCCCCCGCTCCAGGCGGCGAAGCCGATGCCGAAGATGGAGCCGATGTTGGCGTCGCGCACCTCCATCAGCACGTTTTCCTCCAGGCAGCGCACCGTCTCGATGGCCTGGATGAACAGCAACCGCTCCTTGAGCAGGGTCAGGTCCGCGTTGCGGGCCCTGTCCTGATCCACATAGAGGGCTTCCAGCTCCGGCCAGAGGTATTTCTTGCCGTTTTCCGGGTATTCGTAGAAGCCAGCGCCGGCGGCCTTGCCCTTGCGACCGTGCTGATCAACCATGGCATCGATCACCGCCTCGGCCGGATGTGGGTCCCAGGTGCCGCCTGCCGCTTCGGTATCCTTCTTCGACTGGTCCCTGATGTGCTGGGTCAGCGTCAGGCTCACCTCGTCACAGATGGCCAGTGGCCCTACGGGCATGCCGGCAAGCAGGCCAGCGTTCTCAACAGAGGCGGGGTGGAAGCCTTCCGAGAGCAGGGTGATGCCCTCGTTCACGAAGGTGCCGAACACCCGTGACGTGAAGAAGCCCCGGCTGTCGTTGACCACGATGGGCGTCTTGTTGATCTGCATGACGTAGTCGAAGGCCTTGGCCAGGGTCTCGTCGTCGGTCTGCTCCCCCTTGATGATCTCGACCAGGGGCATCTTGTCCACGGGGGAGAAGAAGTGCAGGCCGATGAACTTCTGCGCGTTGGCGGAGGCCCTTGCCAGCTGGGTGATCGGGATGGTCGAGGTGTTGGAGGCGAAGATGCCGTTGTCGGCCAGGTGTGGTTCCGCTTCCTGAGTGACCTTCGCCTTCAGGTCGCTGTCCTCGAACACCGCTTCGATGATCAGGTCGCAGCCGGCCAGATCGTCGGCGTTTTCAGTGGCGTTGATCCGGTCCAGCACCTTCTGTTTGCCCGCTTCGTCCAGCTGGCCACGCGAGACCTTCTTGGCGAGCAGTTTGTCCGAGTAGGCCTTGCCCTTCTCGGCGTTCTCGCTGGAAACATCCTTCAGAACCACCTCAATGCCCCGGTTGGCACTGACGTAGGCGATGCCCGCGCCCATCATGCCGGCACCGAGGATGCCCACCTTCTTGACCTTCGATTTCGCCGGCGCATCCGGCCGGCTGCCGCCCGCCTTGATGGCGTTCAGCCCGAACCAGAAGGTGTGGATCATGTTCTTGGCCACCTGGCTGCAGGTGATCTCGGTGAAGTGGCGAGCTTCGATCCGGTCCGCGGTATCCACGTCCACGCTGGCGCCCTCAACGGCCGCGGCCATGATGCGTTCGGGAGCCGGGTAGCAGCCCTTGGTTTTCTCCTTGAGCATGGCCGGGCCGATGGCGAGACGTTGGGCCATCGCCGGATGGTTGGGGCCGCCGCCGGGGATCCTGAAGCCTTTCTGGTCCCAGGGTTGCTTGCTTTCCGGGTTGGCCTTGATCCACTCGCGGGCTTTCTTGAGCAGCTCTTCTTGTGAGGAGGCCAGCTCGTCGACCATGCCTTCCTTCAGCGCTGTCTGCGGGTCGATCTGTTTGCCTTCCATCAGGTAGGGGAAGGCCTTCTCAAGCCCGAGGAGCCGGGGCAGGCGCACACAGGCGCCGCCGCCGGGGAGCAGGCCAAGGGTGACTTCCGGCAGGCCAATCTTGATGCCTGGATCATCCAGCACAATACGCCGGTGACTCGCCAGGCAGAGCTCGTAGCCGCCGCCCAACGCCGTGCCGTTCATGGCGGCAACTACCGGCTTGCCCAGGGTCTCCAGCTTCCGCATCTGGGCCTTGAGCGAGAGGATGGTCTGGAAGAACTCATCCGCGTTGTCGTTGGTGACCTGGATCAGCTCGTTCAGGTCGCCCCCGGCGAAGAAGGTGTCCTTGGCGGAGGTGATGATAATGCCATTGATCTTTTCCGCATCGCCTTCGACCTTCTGGACGGTCTCGGTCAGTGCCTCGCGGAAGGCGGCGTTCATGGTGTTGGCGGACTGCCCCGGCATGTCGATGGTCAGGGTCAGGATGCCGTCGTTGTCGATCTCGTAGTTGATTGCCGTCATGGTGTTCGTCCTGCCCTTAAACCCGTTCAATGATGGTGGCGATGCCCATGCCGCCGCCGACGCAGAGCGTGGCGAGGCCGAAGCGCTGGTCCCTGCGCTCGAGTTCGTCGAGCAGGGTGCCCAGGATCATGGCGCCGGTGGCACCGAGCGGGTGGCCCATGGCAATGGCGCCGCCATTCACGTTGACTTTCTCGTCCGGGACATTGAGCTCGCGCTGGAAACGCATCACCACGGCCGCGAACGCCTCGTTCACCTCGAAAAGGTCGATCTGGTCCGGTGTCATGCCGGCCTTCTCAAGCGCCTTGCGCGAGGCCGGAGCCGGGCCTGTCAGCATGATGGTGGGGTCGGTGCTGGTCACCGCGGTGGCGATGATCTTCGCCCTCGGTTTCAGGCCAAGCTGCTTACCCCGGGCTTCACTGCCGATCAGCATGGCGGTCGCGCCGTCCACGATGCCGGATGAGTTGCCCGGCGTGTGGACGTGGTTGATCTTCTCCACGTAGTGGTATTTCTCCCGCGCCACCCCGTCGAAGCCCATCTCGCCCATCTGCTGGAAGGACGGCTTGAGCTGGCCCAGGGCCTCGGCGGTGGTGCCGGGGCGCACGTGTTGATCCCGGTCCAGAATGACCAGACCGTTCCTGTCCTTAACCGGCACCACGGATTTTTTGAAGTAGCCCTTCTCCCAGGCCTCGGCTGCCTTGCGCTGGGATTCCGCGGCGAAGTTATCCACGTCCTGGCGGGAGAAACCCTCGATGGTGGCGATCAGATCCGCGCCAATGCCCTGGGGCATGAAGCCGGTGTGCAGGTTGGTTTCCGGGTCCGTGGCCCAGGCACCGCCGTCCGAGCCCATGGGCACGCGCGACATGGATTCCACGCCTCCGGCCACTACGAGATCTTCAAATCCCGAGCGTACCTTCATCGCCGCCAGGTTCACGGCTTCCAGCCCGGAGGCACAGAAGCGGTTGAGCTGGACACCGGACACGCACTCATCCCAGTCCACAGCCAGGGCGGCCGTCTTGGCGATGTCCGCGCCCTGTTCGCCGATGGGCGTCACGCAGCCCATCACAATGTCGTCGACCAGGCTGGTGTCCAGGTCGGTCCTTTGTTGCAGGGCCGTGAGAGTCTGGCCGAGCAGGGTTACCGGCTTGACCTCGTGCAGGGCACCATCGGCTTTACCCCGACCGCGCGGTGTCCGCACGGCATCGAAAATGTAGGCTTCTTCGGTCATCTCGGGATCTCTGTCATGTGGGGTTCAAATCAGCTATGCGTCTGGAGGTGAGCGGCAGGGAGTGCTTGGAGGGAAGCTCGATCGCCATGGATGGCGATCGCGCAGCGTCCATGGATGGATTCATAGCGATTCCCGGAAAGCACTCCCTGCCGATCACCCGCAGCCCGTTTTCATGCTTGTGTCAAAGTCCAAGGGCACGATAGCGGCGCACCCTCCCGGGGTTAATGGCACCACCCATCAAAACCGTTGGCGGATGCGCTCACTCCTGCGGCGAAGCCTCATCGCCGCTACTGCGCAGGAACCAGTGCTTCAGTGCTTCGCGCAGGCGCTGGTAGTGCTCCGGCGTCAGGCCGTCCGCGGCATCCAGCGCGCACCAGGTCGCCAGCAGACTGTCCAGCTCATCCTCCTGGGATTCCAGGCTCTGTTCGCTCTTCATGCCTTCATTGAGCCGGCTGACCTGCAGGGCCATGCGTTGGGCCTGGTCCTCCGGTGGCGTGGCGGCGCCGGATACGATCTCCACCCGGATGCACAGCGCCCGGGCCTGGCTGGCGGTATCCGTCTCCTGGGTCGCCTGCTCCAAAGGCATGGGTGGGTGACGGAAGCTTTCCGGGCCAGGTGCTTCACCGGACTGATGCTGGTCCAGGGCCGCTAGCCACTGCTGGTAACGCTGGGCGCGCAGAGCACTCATCTGCTGCTCCTGAACGCCGTCCATGGCCTTGTTGAAACGGTCGGCGAGGGCGTTTGCACGGTCCCGGGGGAGTTCCAGTGCCCGGAAGGCTTTGCGGAACTGTTCAAGCTCGCCGGGGGCCGTTTCCGTCGGGTCCACATCCTGGAGCTGGCGGATGAGCTTTTCGGCCTCGTCGGCGGCCGCATTGAATGCTTCGTCGCGCGCTTCGCGTTCTTCACTCAGGCGCGCGAAGATCCGGTCGCAGGCGCTGCGGAACGCTTTCCAGAGACGGCGGTCCTCCTGCTGGTGGGTGATGCCGATGGCCTCCCACTCCTTCTGCAGGGCTTTGGCGCCGTCGGTGGCCTCGCGCAGCGGTTCATGCTCGACCAGGGCTTCGGCCCGCTCAACAACATCCCGCTTCAGGGCATCGTTACGTTCGCGTTCTTGCTCGAGGCCCGCGTTCAGCGTCTTGATCAACCGGTCAAACTGTTTCTGGAGTGGACGGTTGGCGCGGTAGTCCACGGGTTTGGCGTCGCTCCACTCGCGCCGGGCGGTGCGCTGGATGCGGTCGACGGCCTTGTAGTCGCAGCCGGCCCAGTCAAGGTTATCCACGAATTCCTGGAGCTGTTCGACAATGTACTGGCGTTTCTCAAGGTTCGCTTCCTTGAGGCGCTTCTTCTCGTTGAAGTACTGGTGGCACGGCTCGTAGGCACGGTCCGTGGCCTCCTTGAAGCGCTGCCACAGCTGCTGGTCCGGTGTGCCGCCCAGGTCATACCATTGCTGCTTCAGATCCTGGATGTGTTCGGCCTTGGCCTCGGGTTCCATGGGCTGGTCGGCCAGGTATTCCATCTGCTCGCACAGCGATTCCAGCTTGGGCCGGGCGGCAAAGCCGAGCCAGTCCCGCAGCTCCTGGAGCTGACGGCCGAGCCGGGTGATCCGGGCCTGGTGCTGGCGGGCTTCCTTTTCCGGCAGCTGGTCCTGGAGCTTCTGGGCCTCCCGGAAATGCTCCCGTGAGGGCTTGAGCTGCTGCTGTTCCAGGCTCTGTTCCAGGGCGTCCAGGGTACGGCTGAGCTCACCGGTGTCCACGCTGGGCGCATCCTGCTGCGGTTCGGAGGTGGATCTGGCCTCCCCATCCCTGTGTTTGCGTGCTCGGGTCAGCGCTGGCGGCGCGGGGAAGTCTTCAGGCCAGTTGACGGCTGTCAGGGTGGCCTCGACGGTGGCAGTATCTTTTTCCTGCAGGGCCTGCTCCAGCTGCGCTTCGTGCTGCTGCCAGGTGCTGAGTGCCTGATAGTAGGCTTCCAGCTGCGCCATCAGTCGCTCAAAGCGCGCTTTCAGCTCGGTGTCGGGCGTCCGGTTGGCGGTGGCCTGCTCCCAGCGGTTGCGCTGAGTCTTGATCATGGCGTCCAGTGAGGAGAGGTTTGCCCCTTCTTCGGGCCATGCCGAGGCAAGCTGCGCAGCCGTGGCCGCCAGGGTTTCCACCGCACCCTGCTGCTCCTGCGCCTGTTCCTGTTCGGCCCGGGCCTGGGCCTCCTCGTTGGCGATGGCCTGTGCCCGCTCCCGGCACCGGGCGAGGCTGGCTTCGTATCGTTGTGTCTGGGCACTTTCGATTGTGCCGCTGATACTGCCCCAACGGCTGACGAGAGCGTCGAGCCGTGCCTGGTAGAGCTTGGTATCCTGGGTGGTGGCCAGTTCCTCGATGTCCTGGAGAATCCGTTCTATGTCAGCCTGGCGGGCCTCTTCGGCTTCGGCCTGCTCACGCTGTTCGCGCAGTTTGCGGCGCGCGGCCTGGAAGGCGCCCTTGTCCCGGCCCTTGAGGGCGCGGCTGATGCGCTCAAGCGCCTCGGTGTCCTGGATGCGGCCAATGGCTTCACGACGGATGGCAGCGGTTTCGCCCTGGCTCGCCAGTGTTTCGAGTTCGCCGGTGGTTGTGGCTTTGGCTACGATATCGGGGTCCGGGGCCGGGCGTTCCGGTGTGGCCGTTCTGGCCTGAGGCTCCGGTTGTTCGGCGGCGCTTGTGGGTTGCCTGGGTTTGAAGAACTGTTTCAGAAAGCCGGCCATGATGAGTGTCCTTTAATGCCGAAAAAGCCCGCCCGGCAAGTTTGGGCAGGTGGTTGGAATCAGGTCGTTAAAATTAGCACACAGAAATGGCGTCAGCCTATTGGGCGGGTGGTGATATGAGTGATGACAGGCAGTACCTCAGGGAGCGCGCCATGAAGCTTCTGGCGCGGCGGGAGCACAGTCGGCTGGAGCTCTGGCGCAAGTTGGAGAGGGCGGCGGAGAGTGGGGAGCTGCTGGCGGAGGTTCTGGATGAGCTGGCCGGTGAGGGATGGCAGAGCGACGAACGGTTTGCGGAGTCCTTCAGCCGGCAGCGGATCGAGGCGGGTTACGGGCCACTGCGGATCCGCTCCGAGCTGGAGCAGCGTGGTGTCAGCGGGGACAGTCAGGCGCTGACCGCCCTGGCGGAGGATGACTGGGTGAATATGGCGCTGGAACAGCGTCAGAAGCGTTTCGGGCCAGAGGCACCGGCGGAGTGGAAGGAGAAGGGGCGGCAGGGGCGTTTCCTGGCGCAGAAGGGGTACAGCCACTCGCACATTGAGAAGGCGCTGGCCATGACACCGGATGACGGATTGCCCACGGACTGAGGCCGCTAGAGGAGGGGGGAGACGCGGCGCAGCTCCCGGCGCTGGTCGCCGGATGCGGTCTGCTCCCTGGTTTTCCGGGGCCGGGAGGGCTGCTCCTCGGGGTCCTCCAGAGGGGATTCCACCCCGTTTTCGGTCATCGCCACGGAAGTATCCTCTCCCGGGAACATCCATTTCAGAACGTCGTAATAGCGGCGGATATTCTGGGTGTAGAGAACCGGCTCATAGCCACGGGCGTAGCCGTATCGTGTCTGGGTGTAGTACTTGCGCTGGGCGAGCAGTGGCAGGTATTCCTTGACGTCCAGCCACCGGTCGGGGTTGCTGCCGTCCCTGCGGGCCAGGCGGCGGGCGTCCTGGAGGTGGCCGTAACCAACGTTGTAGGCGGCCAGTGCGAACCAGGTCCTGTCCGGCTCGGTGATGTTGTCGGGAATGCGGTTGTGAAGGCGCCGGAAGAAACGGGCGCCGCCCCAGATGGAGGCTTCCGGGTCCAGCCGGTTCTTGACGCCGATCAGGGCGGCTGTGTCCAGGGTCAGCATCATCAGTCCGCGCACGCCGGTGGGCGAGACAGCCCGCGGTTCCCAGTGGGATTCCTGGTACCCGATGGCGGCCAGAAGGCGCCAGTCCAGATCATGGGCGCTGGCGGCTTTCCTGAAGGTCTCACGGTAGTCCGGAAGCCGGTTTTCAAGGTGGGTGGTAAAGGTTTTCGCGCCGACGTAATCCAGGCGGTCCAGGTGGCCGAAGAATCGCTCCTCGAATTGGGCGAGTGTGCCGTTGGCGCGGATCTTCTGAAAGTAATCGCGGGCTGCCTGCATGAGTGAGCCGTCGCCTTCGGGGGGGAGCAGCCATCCCACGGGGCGCGGGCTGCTCAGTGCCAGTCCGTCCCGTACGCTGGAGAAGAAAACCTGGTTGTTTTCCAGTTCACGGCTGTTGATCACGGTGGCATCCAGTTCACCCTTGTTGACCCGGTGAAGGAGCTCAGTTGGGTCCTGGTTGCTTTCCGACTGCCAGGCCAGCTCCGGCAAGGTTTCGCGGATCCGTTCCAGCTGTTGCTCGGCGGCGCTGCCGGCCCGCACTGCGATGTCCATGCTGATGAGGTCCGCTGGTGTGTGGGGGCGATCCACGTCGGCATTATAGACAACGACCGGCCGGCTCCGGTCGTAGACCGGACCGTGGCGGTAACGGCGGCGGAGTTCCGGGGTCAGCGCCAGGCCCGAGGCAGCCAGGTGGGTATGGTGTTCGTCCAGGCGCTGATAGAGCTCGGGAAAGTCATCCACCACCTCCACGCGCAGTTCCACGCCCAGTGAATCGGCAAAACGCCGCACCAGTTCGTATTCAAACCCCGAGGGCTCGCCGTTCTCCTCGTAATAGACCGTGGAGGCGGGACGCATCACCACATGGAGCACGCCCTCCTGGTTGATGCGGTCCAGTGTGGTGGGCTGGGAGCAGGCCGTAAGCACCAGTGCCAGGATGGCCGGCGCCGCCAGACGTACTGCCAGACCGGGTTCGAGACCCGGGCGCTTGGGGTTACTGCTGCGCATTGTCCCGTCCGGCAAAGATGGAAACATACTCTATTCTACGTTAAAAAACGGACATGGGTTGATGGCCCTGTCACAACCGTTCATCCGTCATTTGCCCCTGTATCCTGTCCGTCGATTTGAGTATGATACGCGCTCCTCAGAACCTACCTGAATCCCGGCCCATCAACGAGGCTCATAGACCCATGCTGGAACTTCGCGGCGCCCCGGCCCTTTCCGCCTTTCGCAGAGAACGGCTGATGCAGCGGGTACAGGCGACCTGCCCTGCCATCGAGTCACTCTACGCTGAATTCATGCACTTTGTGGACCTGGATGCCGAGCTCGACAGCAGTGGCCTGGATGTCCTCAACCGTCTGCTGACGTACGGGCCCAGGGCCCAGGCGGAGGCAGTGGACGGGGTGCTTTTCCTTGTGGTGCCGCGGCCCGGCACGATTTCGCCATGGTCCAGCAAGGCCACGGATATCGTGCACAACTGCGGTCTGACGAAGGTCCGCCGGGTTGAGCGCGGCACGGCCTTTTACCTGCGCGCCGGCCGCAAGCTGGAACTGGCTGAACGCGAGGCGCTGGCGGCGCTGCTTCACGACCGTATGACCGAAAGGGTCTTCCATGAAATGGCCGGCGCGGAGCTGCTCTTCGACGAAGAGGCGCCGAAGCCGCTGGAGGCCGTGCCGGTGCAGGCGGAAGGTCGTGCCGCGCTGGCGGAGGCCAATGAACGCCTCGGGCTGGCTCTGGCGGAGGATGAGATCGATTATCTGGCCGAGTCCTTTGCCGGCCTGGAGCGTGATCCCACGGACGTGGAGCTGATGATGTTCGCCCAGGCGAACTCGGAGCACTGCCGCCACAAGATCTTCAATGCCTCCTGGTCCATTGACGGCGTGGAGCAGGATCGCTCGCTGTTCGACATGATCCGCAATACCCACGAAGTGGGGGGCAACGGGGTGCTTTCCGCCTATCGGGACAATGCGGCGGTGATTGAGGGCGCTCAGGGTCAGCGGTTCTATCCGGATCCCTCTTCCCAGCGCTACCGCTATCACAGCGAACCGATCCACATCCTGGCCAAGGTTGAGACCCATAACCATCCCACGGCCATCTCGCCGCATCCGGGCGCGGCCACGGGGTCTGGTGGTGAGATCCGGGACGAGGGCGCGACCGGCCTGGGTGGCAAGCCCAAGGCGGGTCTGACCGGCTTCACCACCTCGAACCTTCAGATTCCCGGCTTTGAGCAGCCATGGGAAGACAGTCCCGGCCGGCCCGGGCGCATGGCCTCGCCGCTGTCGATCATGCTGGACGGCCCCGTTGGGGGAGCGGCCTTCAATAATGAGTTCGGCCGCCCGAACCTGACCGGGTATTTCCGCACCTTTGAGCAGAAGGTGCCGGGTGTGAACGGGGTGGAGTACCGCGGCTATCACAAGCCCATCATGATCGCCGGCGGTCTCGGCAACATCCGCGAGGACCATGTCCACAAGGATGCGATCCCGACCGGATCACGGCTGATTGTGATGGGTGGCCCGTCCATGCTGATCGGGCTGGGTGGCGGTGCCGCTTCCTCCATGGATTCCGGGGCCAGCGCGGAAGACCTGGATTTTGCATCCGTCCAGCGTGAGAACCCGGAGATGCAGCGCCGCTGCCAGGAAGTGATCGACCGCTGCTGGCAGATGGGCGAGGGCAATCCCATCGCGTTTATCCATGACGTGGGCGCTGGCGGGCTCTCCAATGCCCTGCCTGAGCTGGTGAAGGACGGCGGCTGCGGCGGCCGGTTTGAGCTGCGTGAAGTGCCCAATGCGGAACCCGGCATGTCGCCACTGGAGATCTGGTGCAACGAGGCCCAGGAGCGGTATGTGCTGGCCGTGGCGGCGGACGATCTGGATCGATTCGATGCCATCTGCCGCCGGGAACGCTGCCCCTACGCGGTGGTCGGCGATGCCGTGGAAGAGCCGCATCTGGCTGTCCATGATGCCTATTTCGACAACAATGCCGTGGACCTGCCCATGCAGGTGCTGTTCGGCAAGCCGCCGCGCATGCACCGTGACGTGAAGCGGGCCAGCTTCACCAAGCCGGTGTTCAACAGTGAAGCGCTGAATCCGGACGAGGCCATTGATCGGGTGCTGCGGATTCCCGCTGTGGCGTCCAAGAGTTTCCTGATCACCATTGGTGACCGTTCCATTACCGGCCAGGTGGCCCGTGACCAGATGGTCGGGCCCTGGCAGGTGCCGGTGGCGGACGTGGCGGTGACCGCCAGCAGTTTCGAGGGCTACACCGGTGAGGCCATGGCCATGGGCGAGAGGCCACCGGTGGCCTGCATCAACGCGCCGGCTTCCGGGCGCCTGGCGGTGGGCGAGACACTGACCAACCTGGCGGCAGCGCCCATCGGGGATATTACCCGGATCAGCCTGTCCGCCAACTGGATGGCGCCCGCAGGTCACCCCGGCGAGGATGAGAACCTTTACGAGACGGCGCGCGCCGTCGGAATGGATCTGTGCCCGAAGCTGGGAATCACGATCCCCGTGGGCAAGGATTCGCTTTCCATGAAGACGGTCTGGTCACAGGAGGGCGAATCGCGCAGCGTCACCTCGCCCCTGTCACTGGTGACTACGGGCTTTGCGCCGGTGGATGACGTCCGTAGAACGCTGACGCCGGAACTGCGGACCGACCAGGGCCCCACCGAACTCATCATGATCGATCTGGGTGAGGGCCGGAACCGGCTGGGCGGCTCGGCCCTGGCGCAGGCCTATGGCGCCATGGGTGCGGTGGCGCCGGACGTGGAGAAGCCGGAACAGCTGCGGGGCTTCTTCGAGACCATCCAGTCGCTGAATCGCCGGGGGCTGCTGCTGGCCTATCATGACCGCTCTGATGGCGGGCTGTTCACCACGCTCTGCGAGATGGCCTTTGCCGGCCGCACCGGTCTCCGGATCACCCTGGATTCACTGCTGGAAGACAGCAGCCATCTGGTGCGCGAGCTGTTCAACGAGGAGCTGGGCGCGGTGATCCAGGTGGCGCGCGACAATGTGAGTGCGGTCCTGGCGGCCATGGAGGAAGCCGGGCTTTCCAGTCATATCGCCATGATCGGGGCGCCGGCTTCGGACCAGAGGCTGACCTTCAGTTTCCAGAGCGAAGCGCTCATTGACCGTGGTCGCGCGGAACTGGCGCAGAAATGGGCCGAGACCAGCTATCGCATGCAGGCCATCCGGGACAACAGTGACTGTGCCGATGAGGAGTTCGAGACCCTGGCGGATGATGCCGATCCCGGTCTCCATGTTGATCTCAGCTTTGATCCCGGCGAGGACATCACCGCGCCGCTGGTGAACACAGGGGCGCGACCTTCCGTGGCCGTGCTGCGGGAGCAGGGCGTCAATGGCCAGGTGGAGATGGCGGCGGCCTTCGACCGGGCCGGGTTCAATACGGTGGATGTGCACATGAGCGACATCCTCTCCGGCCGGATGACCCTGGATGAGTTCCACGTGATGGTGGCCTGCGGTGGCTTCTCCTTCGGTGATGTGCTTGGGGCCGGCGGTGGCTGGGCCAAGTCCATCCTGTTCAATCAGCGTGCCCGGGCCCAGTTCCAGGCGTTCTTCGAGCGTGGGGACACGCTCTCCCTGGGAGTCTGCAACGGCTGCCAGATGCTGGCGGAGCTGCGGGAGCTGATTCCCGGAACCGGGCACTGGCCGCGCTTTGTGCGCAACCGTTCGGAACAGTTTGAGGCGCGCACCGTTATGGTGGAAGTGCCGGAATCCCGCTCCGCCTTTTTCCAGGGCATGGCGGGCTCACGGCTGCCCATTGCGGTGGCTCACGGCGAGGGCATGGCCGAGTTCCGTAACGGCTCGGATCTGCGGGGGCTCCGGGAAGGCAACCAGGTGGCTCTGCGGTACGCTGACCATTACGGGCGCCCGACGGAACACTACCCGCATAACCCCAACGGCTCTCCGGAAGGGGTTACCGGGCTCTGTTCCGAAGACGGTCGGGCCACCATCATGATGCCCCATCCGGAGCGGGTGTTCCGGTCGGTTCAGTGCAGCTGGTATCCGGATAACTGGGGCGAGGACGGTGCCTGGCTCAGATTGTTCCGTAATGCCCGTAAATGGGTCGGTTAAGGCCTTGACACAGCATCGTTATTCACATTGGAGTATCTATTCAGGCGGGTTTAGATAGCAAGCTGAATCGAACTGCCGAATAAGTGTTCAATATTCGTAACTATCTGAAAATAAAGAACTATCGGGTTTCGGTGAAAATCTCATCAATGAGAGGCTGAGCCCGTCACTGAGCGGTTTCAGAGGCTGTTCCCATAAATTGTTCACAGAGTTTTCCACAGATTCTGTGGTTAACTTTCAGGGCTCTCGGGAGGCACGTATGTACAAAATCTGTTTCTTCGTTCCGGAGGATTATCTGGAGCAGACCAAGACCGCGGTCTTTGCCGCTGGCGGTGGTCGGATCGGGAACTACGACAGCTGCTGCTGGCAGACGAAGGGGCAGGGACAGTTCCGTCCCATGGATGGCAGTCAGCCGTTTCTCGGTCATCAGGGGCAGATTGAGACGGTTCCTGAGTACCGGGTTGAGCTGGTCTGCGAGGAGGACCTGATCCGTGCCGTCATCAGGGCCATGAAGGCCGGGCATCCCTACGAGGAGCCGGCCTACGAGGTCTATCGGATGGAGGACTTCTGAGCGCTCAGCCGTTGCGCTCGAGGCGTCTCCGGATGTCATCCACCACCACACCGTATTGGGCATCCGCGGCGTTGCGGTCGCGGAAGTAGCGGTTCAGGCTCTCGGTGACAGTGGGGAAGGCGAGCTCTTCCCACGGAATCTCGCTTTCCCGGAAGAGGGCTGTTTCCAGTGATTCCGCGCCGGCTCCGAACTGGCCATCGATCAGGCGGGCACGGAAGTACATGTGTACCTGGTCGATGTGCGGCACGTTGAGGACGGTGTAGAGGCCGTCCAGTTCCACGCGGGCCTCGGCCTCCTCGAGGGTTTCACGGATGGCGGCTTCCGTGGTGGTCTCGCCGTTCTCCATGAATCCCGCCGGTAGCGTCCAGAACCCATAGCGGGGCTCGATCGCGCGCCGGCACAGCAGGATCCGGTCTTCCCAGACCGGAATCGTCCCCGCCACGATCCGTGGGTTGATGTAGTGAATCGTGCCGCAGTTGTGGCACACGTGGCGCTCCCGGTCATCACCTTCGGGAATCCGGAACTCCACGTTTGCCCCGCAGCTGCTGCAGTACTGCATGCCCGTCTCCTGGCCATCTTCTGTTTCCGACCCTTTTCGGCGGGCCGGCGCCACTGGTTGATTCGGCGGCCATTGCGGCCACCCGCATTATCTCATAATGTCGAATACGATCGGGAACTCGGGGTCACACCTTTGAAACAGGATCTTCTGCAACGGTTCAGTCAATATCGGCCCAGGGCGCTGCCGCTGGCCTATCCGCGCGCCAGTGTGCTGGTTCCCATTACGAACGCGCGGGATCCGGAGATTGTTCTGACGCGCCGGGCCGCCCGCAATGGCCCCCACAGCGGTCAGGTCGCGTTTCCCGGAGGCATGGCCAGTGAGGAGGATGCGGGGCCTGAAGCTACAGCGCTGCGTGAAACCCATGAAGAGGTCGGGTTGCCTCCCGAGCGGGTGGAGCTGCTGGGCGAACTGAGCCAGGTGGTCTCCCGTCACGGCATTCTGGTGACGCCCTATGTGGGGCTTGTTCCGGAAACCTATCCCTATTGCGCCGAACCGGGAGAGGTGGAAACCGTTTTCCAGGTGCCCGTGCGGTGGCTTCTGGATGACCGTCGCAGCCGGACGGATGAGATCAGTTTCCACGACTGGCGCCTGTACGTGCCGTGCTACCGCTGGCAGGAGCATGACATCTGGGGGCTGTCCGCCATCATTCTGGTGGAATGCCTGAACATGGCCTTTGATGCTGCCATTGATATAACAAAGCCACCACGCGAGGGGTGAGAATGATCTACGAACTGGAAGACCGCCGGCCTGAAATCCGCGGCGACGGTCACTTTATCGCCGACAACGCCACCATTATTGGCTCTGTTCTGCTTGAGGCACGCAGCAGCGTCTGGTTCAACGCCGTTATCCGCGGCGACAATGAACTGATGACCATCGGCGAGGACAGTAATGTGCAGGATGGGGCCGTGCTCCATACTGATCCATCCCTGCCGCTCACTCTGGGGCGTGGCGTTACGGTGGGCCACCAGGCCATGCTCCACGGCTGTGAAGTGGGCGATTACAGCCTGATCGGTATCAATGCGGTGGTCCTGAACCGGGCGCGCATTGGCAGGTACTGCCTGATTGGGGCGAATACGCTGATCCCGGAAGGTATGGAGGTGCCGGATGGTTCCATGGTTGTGGGCTCGCCCGGCGTGATCAAGCGCACCCTGAGTGACGAGCACAAGGCCATGCTGGAATACAGCGCGGCGCATTACGTGGAGAATGCGGAGCGCTATCGAACCGCGCTGAAGGCGGCATTCGGGGCCAGCGACCAGGGCTGAAGAAAGCCCCTGTTACACTCGGATACGTGGAAACCGAAACACTGTGCCAGGGGAGCTTTAAAACGTGTTGACGCTCACGGCGCAGGGTGTAGAATACGCATCTCTTTCGGGGCAACGGCCCACAGCGGCGGCGCTTTCGGGCGCAGATGAGTTGTTCCGGG
>ENA-ORDC01000834-ORDC01000834.1-marine-metagenome-genome-assembly--contig:-NODE-834-length-26462-cov-3.964715_pt1 | contig 26462 bp, 21 predicted proteins | sample MGYA00237783_ERZ508515 | MGnify/ENA primary metagenome ERZ508515 (study PRJEB26186, sample SAMN06268792) | marine metagenome | isolation source: Eden Landing Ponds, San Francisco, CA, USA | place... | reverse complement strand
GCTGGCCTACGACGTCGACGAGATCCAGCGCCAGGGCGAGAAGTACATGGACCACGTCATGGCCTACATCGACGACGCCACCGTCGAGGACGAGATCACCGGCCGCGAGCAGGAACCCGACGAGCAGTTCCTCCGCTCGGTCGAGGAGAAACTCGACCTGCCCGAGGACCGCAAGGACGACTTCCGCCAGGAAGTGTCGAACTGGGTCTCGCGGCGGGCCCGCGAGGGCGACACGTTCAACCCGCAGGACAACGACCGCTTGCGCCGCGCGCTCGAACGCAAGCTCTGGGAGGACAAGAAACACAACATCAACTTCTCGGCACTCGTGTCGAGCGGCGAGATGGACGACGACGAGCGCAACCAGTGGATCGACGCGCTCGTCGAGCAGGGCTACTCCGAGGCAGGAGCCAAGGAGGTGCTCGAGTTCGCCGGCGCCGAAGTCGCCAAAAGCGAGATGGAAGAGTAATGCACGGCGACGACACCCGGAACGGAACCGACGACCGGTCCGCGCGCGGCAGTGACTCCGTGGACGGCACCGCCTTCATCGACGAGGCCAACCGGGCGCTCGACCGGACCTACGAGGAGCCCCGCAGCCTCGCCGAGTACGTGGACCTCGTGCTGGAGCGGCCGCGGCTGGCCGCCCACTCCGCGAAGTACCTCCTCGACGCCATCGAGGCTTCGGGGACCCGGTCGGTCATCGAGGAAGGCGAGCAGAAGGAGCGGTATCGCTTCTTCGACGACCCGAACAACGACGGCGAGCACGCCATCCTCGGCAACACCGAGGTCCTGAACGCCTTCGTCGACGACCTCCGGTCGATCGCGGCGGGGCGGGGCAAAGAGGAGAAGATCGTCTGGCTCGACGGCCCGACGGCGACCGGGAAATCCGAACTCAAGCGCTGTCTCATCAACGGCCTCCGGGAGTACTCGAAGACCGAGGCGGGTCGCCGCTACACCGTCGAGTGGAACATCGCGGGCGCGGGCGAGGCGGGCGGCGGCCTCACGTACGCCGACCAGCCGGTCGCCGACGAAGACGACTGGTACGAGAGTCCCGTCCAGTCCCATCCGCTGACGGTGTTCCCCGAGGAAGTCCGCGAGCGACTGGTCGCCCGGATCAACGAGAACCTCGACGACCACATCCCGGTCCGCGTCGAGGGGCGACTCGATCCGTTCTGTCGCGAGGCCTACGACTACCTCGAAGAGCAGTACCGCCGCCAGGGCGCGACGGACCTGTTCTCCGCGGTGACCGACCCGAAACACCTCCGCGTGAAAAACTACGTCGTCGACGTGGGTCGGGGCATCGGCGTCCTCCACTCCGAGGACGACGGCCCGCCCAAGGAGCGCCTGGTCGGCTCGTGGATGCAGGGGATGCTCCGCGAACTCGACTCGCGCGGGCGCAAGAACCCGCAGGCGTTTTCCTACGACGGCGTCCTCTCGCAGGGCAACGGCCTCCTGACCATCGTCGAAGACGCCGCCCAGCACGCCGACCTGTTGCAGAAACTGCTGAACGTCCCCGACGAGGGGTCGGTCAAACTCGACAAGGGCATCGGGATGGACATCGACACGCAACTGGTCGTCATCTCGAACCCGGACCTCGAAGCGCAGCTCAACCAGCACGCCGAGCGCGAGGGCCAGGACCCGCTGAAGGCGCTCAAGCGTCGGCTGGACAAGCGGGAGTTCACCTACCTGACGAACCTCTCGCTGGAGGCCGAACTGATGCATCGTGAGCTCACAGACGAAACCGCGGTGTGGGACGCCGAGTCCTGGAGCGAACTCGAAGAGCGGATCCAGGAGCCCCTGACCGTGCAGGTCCGCGACGCCCACGACGAACTCCACGACAAGGAACTGGCGCCCCACGCCATCGAGGCGGCGGCGCTGTACGCCGTCGTCACGCGCCTGGACGTCGGCGACGTCCCCAACGGCCACGACATCGTCGACAAGGCGCTCCTGTTCGACCGCGGCTACCTGCAGGAGGGCGACGAGCGCATCGACGCCGAGGACTTCGACTTCGAGACGGGCGCGACCGACGGCGACCACGGTATCCCGGTCACGTTCACGCGCGATATCGTCGCCGAACTGTTCCACCAGGTGCAGGACCGCCACCACCCGGACCTGCCCGTCGAGCACGTCGTGATGCCCAGGGACGTGCTCAACGCGATGGCCGAGGGGCTCTCGAGTGCGCCCGTCTTCTCGAACGCCGAGGCCGCGGAGTTCGAGGAACGGGTCGTTCCCGTCAAGAACTACGTCTTCGGCCGCCAGGAGACGGACGTGCTCGACGCGATGATGCGGGACAAGCGCGTCGACGAGGCGACCGTCGAGGAGTACATCGAGCACGTCTACGCGTGGTCGACCGACGAGCGCATCACCAACGACCGCGGCGAGTTCGTCGACCCCGACCCGCTGAAGATGAAAATCTTCGAAATCGAGCATCTGGGTCGGTTCGACGAGGACAATTACGCGGGGAACGACCCCGACGACGCCGTCGAATCCTTCCGCGAGGACAAGATCATCACCGCCCTCAATCGCCACGCGTGGCAACGGCGCGACGAGGAGTTCCGCGTCGCCGACGTCTCCCCGAAGGAGATTCCCGTCATCGAGACGGTGCTGGGCGACCACTCGTGGGCCGACGTCAAGCGCACCTACGAGGACTTCGACCCGCGCCAGTGGTCGAACCCGCCGAGCGGGACCGAAACCGCGGACCTGAAGGCGAAGACCGTCGCGAACATGCAGGAACTGTTCGGTTACAGCCCCGCCTCGGCGGAGCTGACCAGCCGGCACGTCATGAGCCAGGTGAGTTACAAATGGGACTGAGAGAGGATCTCGAACGGTATCGCGCCGTCGGCGAAGAGCGCCGCCAGGACCTGGCGGAGTTCATCCAGTACGGCGACATGGGCGGCAGCGGCCCGGACTCGGTCCGGATCCCCATCAAGATCGTCGACCTTCCCGAGTTCGCCTACGACCAGCGCGACAAGGGCGGCGTGGGCCAGGGCGACGCAGAGGAGGGCGACCCCGTCGGTCAGCCCCAGCCGCAACCGGGTGACGGCGACGAGGACGGCGACCCCGGCGAGGAGGGCGGCGAACACGAGTACTACGAGATGGACCCCGAGGAGTTCGCCCAGGAACTCGACGAGCAACTGGGACTCGACCTCGAACCCAAAGGCAAGAAAGTGGTCGAGGAGACCGAGGGCGACTTCACCGACATCACGCGCACGGGTCCGACCTCGACGCTGGACTTCGAGACGCTATTTAAAAAGGGGCTGAAGCGCAAGCTCGCGATGGACTTCGACCGCGACTACGTCCGCGAGGCGCTCAAGATCGACGGCTGGGGGCCGGCCCGCGTGTTCGAGTGGGCCCGCGGCGAGAACATCCCGGTCTCCCGCTCGTGGCTCGAGGACGCCTACGCCGAGATCGACAGCGACGAGAAGACCACGTGGGCCAGCCTGGAGGAGATGGAGGAAAACGTCGAGCGCGTCGACACCGCCCAGCGCATCCGGCGGGAGGGCATCGACCAGGTCCCGTTCCGCCGAGAAGACGAGCGGTATCGCTACCCCGAGATCGTCGAGGAGCGCGAGAAGAACGTCGTCGTCGTCAACATCCGCGACGTCTCGGGGTCGATGCGCCAGAAGAAACGCGAACTCGTCGAGCGGACGTTCACGCCGCTGGACTGGTATCTCCAGGGCAAGTACGACAACGCCGAGTTCGTCTACATCGCCCACGACGCCGACGCCTGGGAGGTCGACCGCGAGGACTTTTTCGGCATCCGCAGCGGCGGCGGCACTCGCATCTCCAGCGCCTACGAGCTGGCGGCGGAGGTGCTCGACGAGGAGTACCCCTACAGCGAGTGGAACCGCTACGTCTTCGCGGCGGGTGACTCCGAGAACTCTTCCAACGACACCGAGGAGAAGGTCATCCCGATGATGGAGCAGATTCCGGCGAACCTCCACGCCTACGTGGAGACCCAGCCCAGCGGCAACGCGATCAACGCCACCCACGCCGAGGAGGTCGAACGCCACTTCCGGGACGCCGGCGACGTGGCCGTCGCCTACGTCTCCAGCCCGGAGGACGTGGTCGACGCCATCTACGAGATACTCAGCACGGAGGACAGCGAATGAGCCCACCGATAGACGACCGCATCGACGCCCAGCGCATCGCCGACGACCTCGAAGAGCCGGTCAGCGAGGCGGGCAACCTCGCCCGGAAGCTGGGGCTGGACCCCTACACGGTGAACTACTGGGTCGTCGACTACGACGAGATGAACGAGCTCATCGCCTACGGCGGGTTCCAGAAGCGCTACCCCCACTGGCGCTGGGGCATGCAGTACGACCGCCAGCAGAAACAGGGGCAGTTCCTCGGCGGGAAGGCCTTCGAGATCGTCAACAACGACGACCCCTCCCACGCCTTCCTCCAGGAGTCCAACACCATCGCCGACCAGAAGGCCGTCATCACCCACGTCGAGGCCCACGCGGACTTCTTCGCCAACAACGAGTGGTTCGGCATGTTCGCCGACGACCCCGACGCGGCCGCGATGTTGGCCCGCCACGCCGACACTATCGGCGAGTACATGACCGACCCGGAAATCGACCGCGGCGAGGTCGAGAAGTGGATCGACAACGTGCTCACACTCGAGGACAACATCGACCAGCACCGGCCCTACGAGCCCGTCGACGACCGCGTCGACCTCATCGACGAGCGCGACGTCGCCGACATCGCCGAGCAACTCGACGAACTCGACCTCTCCGAGGAGGTCAAGGGCCAGGTCTTCGACGAGGAGTGGCTCGAATCCCAGAGCGAGGACGGCGAGGCCGTCTCCTTCCCCGCCGAACCCGAAAAAGACGTCCTCGAGTTCCTGCGCCGCCACGGGATGCAGTACGACCGCGACGCCGAGAAGGCCGCCGAGATGGAAGAGTGGCAGCGCGAAATCCTCGAGACTCTGCGCCGGGAGGCGTACTACTTCGCACCGCAGAAGATGACGAAGGTGATGAACGAGGGGTGGGCCTGTGTCGCTCCCGACACGAAAGTATTCAGTACGGAAGGTCTCGTTCCGATGCGCGAGATTGTCGAAAACCAGGTGACGGTCTCCGACGGTGAGAAGCCCCGGAAGGTCTATGATTCGAACATCATCGACGCCCACGATACCGTGACCATCGAGACGCGACGTGGATTCGAACTCACCGGGTCGAACAATCATCGGATCAAACGAGCCGACGGTTCCTGGATCCGACTCGATGAACTATCTGCGGGTGACGAGATCGAGATCTCGGGCGGAAACGATGTCTGGCCTGAGGAACATGTCCGCATCGAGTGGGAAAATCCCACGCATGTTACGTTACAAGACGTTGCCGACGAGGCAGGTGTCTCGGTCTGGACCGTGATGCGATACCGGAAAACCGGCCGGGCCGAACGAGCCGATGCAATAGCGGATGCACTCGACCGATACGAAGGCCACGACCGTCGCACCGCGCAGCTCGACCCCATTCGTGTCCCGGACCGGGTTACCGATCAGTTCGGGCGATACCTCGGGCTCTTGGTTGGTGATGGACACGTTTCGACCGACTCTCGCCACGTCGGGTTTACCACCGCGAGCGAAACCCACGCGGAGGAGTTCGCGGGACTGACGAGTGAGCTGTTCGGAATCGATCCAACCGTCGAAAAACAAGGGTCGCGCTGGCGCGTCTACGCGTACTCAGAAGCCCTCAAATCGCTTCTCGTAGAAGAGATAGGTCTCCCAGTCGGGAACGCCGCTGCTGAAAAGACCGTTCCGGAACCAGTCCTACGCTCGCCACGTTCTGTCGTCGCAGAATTCCTCCGCGGACTGATGGATGCCGATGGGTACGCCGGTGAGCAGGGAGCGATCCTCAGCACGAAAAGCGAGACGATTGGCAAGACGGTGCAGCTACTGTTGACGAACTTTAATATCCTCACCCGGCGTCGAGAGCAGACCGACGGGTGCTATCACCTGCACATGACGGGGAAGTCGGCGAAACGCTTCGCCGATGAGATCGGATTCGGATACTCCGAGAAGGCTGAATCGCTTCGCACATATCTTGACGATCTCTCGTGGTTCGAGGAAGAGTCTTGGACCGATGAGGTCGTCTCGTTCTGCGAGGACAAAGGTCCCGTCTACGACATCTCCGTGGAAGAGACGCATCGCTATGCCGCCGCCGGCCTCGTCAACCACAATTCGAAGTGGGAGTCGACGATGATGGCGGGAGAAAACTTCGCCGGCGACGACGAGTTCGTCCTCTACGCCGACCACATGGCCCGCGTGCTCGGCTCGCCCGGGCTCAACCCCTACAAGCTCGGCCTCGAACTCTGGCAGTACATCGAGAACACCGAGAACCGGCGCGAGGTCGTCGAGCGCCTGCTCCGCGTCGACGGGATCACCTGGCGGAACTTCCACGACACCGTCGACTTCGACGGCGTCATGGAGACGATCAGGCCCGACCCGGTCGTCGCCCGCATCGACGCCGAGAGTCTCGACGATCTCGACCCTGACGACCCGCGAGTCGACGCCGAGGCGCTCGAACGCGCCCGCGAGGGAGCGATCGACGTGGCAAAATATCCCTGGAAGGTGCTGACCTACGCGGGGCTCGCCGAGCGCCACTACTCGCTGACCAAGCCCCAGAACCGCGGCTTCCTCGCCCGCATCGGTCAGGAGGAGTTAGAGCGTGTCTCGCGGTACATGTTCGACGACTCGCGGTACGGGTCGGTCGCGGAGGCGCTCGCGGACCTCGACTACACGCGCGGCTGGGACCGGATGCGCGAGATCCGCGAGAGCCACAACGACGTCACCTTCATCGACGAGTTCCTCAGCCAGGAGTTCGTCGACGACAACGACTACTTCACCTACGAGTACACCCAGTCGACCGGCGACTATCGGGCGACCTCGACGGATTACGAGGACGTGAAGAAGAAGCTGATGCTGCAGTTCACGAACTTCGGCAAGCCGACCGTCGTCGTCGAGGACGGCAACTACGACAACGCCGGCGAACTCCTGCTCGCCCACCAGTACAACGGCGTCATGCTCGATTTGAAGCAGGCGCGGGACACCCTCGAACGCGTGTTCGAACTGTGGGGCCGCCCCGTGAATCTCAAGACCATCGTCAAGGAGTTCGACGAGCACGACGTCGAGGTGGCCAAGCGCCGGGACCGCGAGCCCGAACCCGAAGAGGTCGGGCGGCTGATCCGCTACGACGGCGAGGAGGTGTCGATGCGCGAACTCGCCTGGGAAGACGTCGAGCACCTCGCGGCCGACGATATCGACTACGACACCAAGCCCGACGAGTGGCTGGCGTGACCCACGCAGACGCGTTCGTGTGTCGCGGTGAGAGTATTCAGGTCGCGAGAAAATCAGCAATCCTTAACAGTCGGTTTCTCGGAAGGTGATCAATAGATGACGGAAGGTAACGGGAACGCAACAGGGGTCGGGCGCAGTTCGCAGAGCGGTCAGCCGCGCGCGATGATCCACAAGAAGATCCTCGACGTGGCGGGCGACAACCCGGACGCGTCGCTCGAGCGGATCGCCGACGAAGTAAGCGGGGCCTCGGTGACGTTCGTCGAGCAAGTGCTCGACGAGTACGGCGACCCGGCCGACCAGGCGGTGGCCGCGAGCCAGACCGACGGCACCGGGTACGACAGCACCGACAGCGAGACGAACGGACACCAGCCGACAGCCGGTCCCGAGGACGCGACCGACGGTCAGGACTCCGACGAGAGCGACCACGATGACCGGCGAGAAGCGACACAGATGACCGCCGACCGCGACGAGGAGAGCACAGAGCAAGAGCCCGCGGAGTCGCCGACGGCGACGACGGAGACCGAGCCGGCACCCATCACGTCGCCGGACCAGCTCACGGAGAAACAGCAGGAGACGCTCCGTGCGGTCGCGGCGGAGCCGGACGCGACCCAGGAGGCGGTCGCGAACGCGCTCGGCGTGACCAGAGCGACCGTTTCGCGGCGACTGGGCGAAGTCGAGGGATTCGACTGGCAGTCGAGAGCCGAGTTCGTCGACCGCGTGTTCGACGGCTCCGTTACGGCCGGGGAATCGGACGAACGAACCGACGGTAGCGAGACCACCGCGGATGGGACCGAAGACGCCGCGACCCCCGCGAGTGGCGGAGCGTCCCCGGAGGCGATCGCGGATCTGCAGGCGCAAGTCGACGCTATCGAGACGCGACTGTCCGACGACGGCGATGGAGCCGACGAGAGCGACGGCGTCGACGCGGAACTGGTGCAGAAAGTCGTCCACGCGTGCATGGACGCCGAGTACGTCACCCAGGAGGAAGAACTGGAAGTCCTCGGCCTCTTCCTCGGAGACGAGACCGGCCACTGACGCGATCGTTTCCCGTCGCGAGCGGCGACTCAATTTGTGAGAACGAGCGGAAGTCGCCGCCTACGTGTCTTCTACATGTCCTTTTCGGCCGTATGCCCATCGATCACTTTCATCGCTCAAAACTGGAACTAGTCAGCCATACTGTGTAACTTGATCGGTTACATCCAGATACGAGCCAGTTATCAGACGTTCGTTCGCATTTTCAGACTCAGCAAAAGCCACAAGGTATTTATTAGGGTTCACGTATTATGGAATTACAGAACACGACGAACTCGTGTCAGGGTGGGCCGGAGCCGCGGGGGTATACGTCGCTTCGGACCATCGTGAGGTGAACTCAACGATGTCAGACGACAATACGATCGAACTGAATCGGCGTAGAGTACTGGGTGGACTAGTGACAGTCGGCGGCGCGGCGGCGGCCGCAGGTGCAGGGACGTTTGCACTTTTTAATGACACGGAAACTAGTACCGGGAATTCAGTGACTGCTGGTACACTGGACCTCACCGAAGGAGGATCCGATTTGTTGACCTTCAGTGAGAGCAATATCGCACCAACAGATACTGGTAGTGCCTATACCACTCTCCAAAACACTGGAAATACCGCTGGCAACTTGTCCATTAGTGTGACCGGAATTTCTAGCAATGAAGGTAGTGGAACTGAGTTCAATGATGGTGGTGACGGTGAACTGGACGATCAATTGGAACTCCAGCTATGGGTAGATACTGGGGATGACGGCACGTTCGACTCTTCCAGTGACATAGGGTTGGAGAATTCGACCGACACCACTTCTAGCTCAAGATCCTACTATACAGCATCTACCTTTAGTAACGTATCCTGGTCGGATGTCATTACTGGCTGGACTGGCACTGCCAGATTCTATGTTGACTGGGATTTCCCCGATTTAGGGAATACTAATAACAACGCCCAGGGTGACGACATCACTGTTGACTTCGAATTTGATCTGGTCCAACAGTAGGAAGTAAGGGAACGTTACCTCGGCAACCATTCTCAGATCGAGACGGGTCAGTTGGGAACCCAGTGGCGAAGGTTAGTATGAAAAGTGGGAAACTGAAAATGAGTCGTCGACGCTTCGTGGGCGGCATCGTGACCATCGGTGTCACCGGTGCAGCTGCCGGAGCCGGAACGATGGCGGCCTTTTCTGATTCCGAATCCAGTTCTGGGAACACCGTCCAGGCGGGAACTCTGAACCTCTCACTCAACGGTGGCGCGTCGTTCGCGTTCGACACGGCCCTCGCACCGACGGAGACGACCACCGACAGCGTGACGCTCGTCAGCGACGGGTCGATCGACGGATCGCTCGACGTCGACGTGAGCTACACGGAAAGCGACGGGGACACTGGCAGTCAGAACGCGACAGACGACGAAGTGGCCCAGAACCTGGAAGTACAGACGCTGGACTACGCTGGCAGCCGGACCGGGCAGATCAGCGGCGGGGCGACACCGACTCTCGCTGACCTCGCGAACAACGACCAGACCAGCGGTGAATCGACTGGCAACGACCTGATAAACCTCCCCGACCCCGGAAGCGGGACGGACTTCATCGTCGGCCTGCGCCTGAAAGACGTCGGCAACAAGTATCAGGGCGACGGGATTGCCATCACATTCGACTTCCACCTCAACCAGAATGACAGCCAGTGACCGGGCCGGAACCACTCGCGGGGGTGGCTGGCGATGAGCGGACGACTGCCGTCCCCGGAGAGTGTGGACTGGCGTCGCGTCGGGAGCGCCGCAGGGCTGGTACTGCTCGTGGGTATCGTCTTCCTGTTCGTCAGTATCGCCGTTCCGCAGGTCGCCGGAGCCGACCACAGTTACGTCGTCCAGTCCGACAGCATGTCCCCGGCGATCGGTGCCGGGTCTATCGTGTACGTGAACGACGTGTCGGCGGCCGATATCTCCGAACGGGACGTGATAACGTACCGGAGCGGGGCAGCGGGTTCGAGCCGAGTGACTCACCGCGTCGTGGGAGTCCTCGAGGAGAACGGCGAGCGACGCTTCAGGACGAAAGGCGACGCGAACGAAGACCCCGACCCAGAGCTGGTGTCGTCGTCGCAGGTCATCGGTAGAGTCGGGTTCCACGTCCCGTACGTCGGCTACGTCGTCTCGTTCGCGGGTACGCGACTGGGGCTCGCCGCGCTCGTCGTCGTCCCGGCGGTGGCGCTGCTGGTCTCTGAGTTGTGGGCGCTGTATCAGAGCGGGACGAATGGAGAACCGGAAGCACATGACACCGAGGGTGAACAGACGTGAGAAGGAAGGCGACGACTGCCGTGCTGGCTGTCGTGTTATTGATCGGTTCAGCCGTCGTCGCTGGCGCCACAGTTGCGGCGACAAGCGCATACTTTACAGATACAGAGACTTCGTCAGCATCGATTTCGGTGGCTACTGATTTCGGAGCGCCCGGTGACGCCGTTGCTTGGAACGATGCGGATGGAGATGGTGTATACGACGAAGGTGAGTCAACGTACACTGAAAGTGATCTGACGAAGAAAGGAAAAGGTGGACAGAACGAACTCAATTTCGCCGGACAAAACATCAGTTCGACGGAAAACATCACTCTCGAAATAAGTGGTAACGGGGGTATCAATCTGGCCGATTCCAAGATTGAGGTGGACGGTGATATCTTGATTACAACGAGCGGCGCCAAGGGAGATGTCGACTTGACTGATGCCCAGCTGATAGCAACTGGAAGTATTAAGATCGACGTAAATAATAATGCAGATATAACGCTGACAGGATCTACCTGTGACCCAGAGGCCGACATACCGAAGGGTAACAAGATCGGGCAGAATTCCTGCAGTCCGTCGTGACCCGACATACTGGAGATATGGAGGGACTCAATGATTGGACGACACCGTACCTACCCCCGATTCAGTTATCAAACCCGATATCTAGCCCCACCGGTTTATATGTGTTAGCCTATTCTGATCGATAATGGCAACAGCGGACGAGAACTGGCTTCACTTCGAGGACTCGCCCTTCTCGGAAGTGTCGTTCTCGCGGGTGTGGCTGTTAGCGGCGGCGACCTACGGCGTCGGGGACGTGGTCACGACGATCGCGCTTGTGTGGTTCAGCGAACTCACGACCGAGGCCAATCCAGTCATCCGCGAGGCGATCATGGCCTTCGGTGGCGGGGGCTTTCTCGCCCTGAAACTGCTCGTTCTCTACGGGTGTATCGGCATCAGTATCTGGGCCGGCAAGGGCGACAACGACCGGCTGATGTTCTACGGCCCGCCGCTGTTGCTCGCGCTCGTCGGCCTGTACACGACGCTGCACAACCTCAGTATCCTCTTTACGTTCGCGTGACCGGCGGTCCCGATGTCTCAACGACGGTCAGCTCTCGCCCTCGGGCGCTCGTAGCTGGAACCCGACATCGAACGCGACGGTGTCGCTCTGAATCTCGTTGCCGGCCGCCTCGGCGACCCGATACTCGAAGGTGAGCGTCGCCGTCGCGTCCGCCTCGATCCCGGAGCCGATCGACTCGTTGGTCGCGGTCACGTCCGCGAGCGGGACGAACTCGTCGCCGCCGAACACCGTCGCCGTCTCGCCGTCCGCGTAGGTCACCGTGAGCCGAACCAGCAGGTGTTCCGAGAGCTCCCCCTCGCCCGGCGAGTCGTCGACTGCGGCCTCGGGGTCGGTAAGCCCGTTCTCCCGGTCGGTGACGGTCAGGTTGACCACGGCCAGGTCAGCCGCCATCGTACCGGCGTTGCGGACCGCCCGTTCGCTCGCTCCGGACTGCCCGGGCACGACGTTCCCCGCTTGCATCAGCGTCGCGCTGTCGACGAACTCGAAGGTGACGTTCCCCGCGTCGTTCGGCGTCGTCGGGTCCGGCGGCGTCAGCGTCGGTGTGCTGTCGGGCGCTCCGTCGGGCGTCTGGACCCCCGGCGAACTGTCGCCGGTGCCGTCCAGCACGAACGTCCCGACACCGCCACCGACCAGAACCAGGAAGACGACGACCAGCAACAGGAACGCGCGCCGGCGGTCCCACCCGTCCTCCTCGGCTGGCACCTCCTCACCCGCGGCGTCAGCGGCCATCGCGGGCACCTCCCGTCGTCCGCTCGGGCGGGGGACTCGGCGGACTTACTATCGACGGCCGACGGGCTCCCGGCCCGTCCTGTCTCGCCGCGTCGGTAGTGGACACCCCATACACGCTCTGTCACCCTGATCGAACGGGCTGGCCCGCGGTCCCAGCCCGCCCCTCTGCCGACCGCTCCGACCCGGACGGACGCCTCCTCGACCGTACGGGCCGGGAATTCCCTCTAGTATGGGTAATTGCAGATTAAATAGATTGTCATCGTGCGAGACCGAACGCGTCGGGTCCACCGCGAGCCGGCGCGGCGGAGACGGATCGGGAGTGTGGGGGCAGTGGCGAACGGAGCGGGACGTTCACTCGAATCGCGAGAGCGCGTAGGCCGAGCAGTCGTGGTCGGTCGCGCCGTCGAGCGCGAGGTCGGCGAGCACCTCCCCGATGACGGGCGCGAACTTGTAGCCGCGTCCGGAGAGGCCGGCGGCGACCGCGACCCGGCCGGTGTCCGGCAGCGTGTCGAGGACGAACTGCATGTCCGGCGTGGTGGTGACCATCCCGGTGGTGAGGCGCAGCGGCGCGCCGGCCGCACCGGGGACGTGTGACTCGGCGAACGCGCGAAGCGGTCGCTCGTCGGCCTGTGTCGGTTCGACCACGTCGTCGGGCGCCGTCGGCCGGAAGTCGCCGCGACCGACTTTCAGCCCCGGCAAGTCGATCCCCGGGACGCCGTAGTAGTCCTCGCCGTCGACCGTCGCGACGAACGCCGGCGGGCGCTCGGCCGGATCGAGTCCCGCAACCGCGGCGCGACCCGGACCATCGGGACTCCCGCTCGGCCCGAACCACGCCGTCGCGTGGCGCTGCGGTTCGACGACCCCCGAGAGGGCGTCGACGGCCTCGGCGGCCCAGCCGCCCGCGGCGACGACGAGCGACTCGGCCGCGTAGACGTCCCGGTCGGTCTCGACGCGGACGCCGCTCTCGCTCGCGCTCCAGTCACAGACGCGTTCGCGCGCTCGCACTGTCGCGCCCGCGTCGACGGCCGCCGCGACGTGGGCCACGACGCCTCGTTCGGCGGCCAGGACCGCTCCCTCAGGCTGATAGACGACCTCGCACTCGGCGGGGAAGTCGTAGACCGGGAAGCGGTCGGCACAGTCGCCACCGGTCATAGCTTCGAACGCGAGGCCGTGGCGCTCGCAGGCCCGGCGCGCGCTGGCGACCGGGTCCTCGCCGGTTGGGCTGACCGCCAGCGACCCCGTCTCGGTCACGAGGTCGCGGCCGGTGGTCGCTTCGAGGTCGCGCCAGAGGTCCCGCGCCCGGTCGGCCAGCGCTGCCGTCGCGGGGTCGAGGTCGAGCGCGCGCTGGGCGAGTCGCGTCCGGCCGTGGGAGGACCCCTTCGCGTGTGGCACGTCGAAGCGTTCGATCCCGACCACGTCGGCCCCCCGTCGCGCCAGATGATAGGTCGCCGCGCTCCCGACGCCACCGACCCCCACCACGATCACCTCGTGGCGCTCGACGCTCCGTCTCATGCCCCGCCTTCGGCGCGCTGGCAGCATAGCGGTTCCGGCCCTCGCCCCCTCTCCGGACAGCGTTCGGCCGACCCGGTAGGACGGAATTACCGGAGACCGACGACGGACGGTCGGTAGCGATTTGGCGCCGCGAGCCGAGGTGACTCGCGTGACCGACACATTCACCGTCTCGACGGGGCGCCGTCTCGAGACCCGCGATATCACCGCCGAGGTCGCGGACGCGCTCCCGGCGGACGCCAGCGGTACCTGTACCGTCTTCGCCGCGCACACGACCGCTGGCGTGGTGGTCCAGGAGGCAGAGCGACGGCTCATGGCCGACATCGAGGATCTGCAGATCCCCATGGACATCGCGTTCCACGGCATGGAGAGCTCGGACCACCTGCGCCATCAGGTGAACCGGCAGGCGAAGAAGCTCGAGCGCTTCAGCCGCTACATCACGAACGTCCGCGTGGTTCTGGAGGCCGACCACAAGCAGACCAGCAAGAGCACCCTGACCGTGAAGGTCGAGGCGTCCGTCCCCGGCAAGACGATCGTCGGCCAGCGCGAGCGCCGTCCGCACGAATCGGTCGACCACGCCGACGTCTACGGCGTCATCACCGAGGCCTTCGAGGTCGCGGTCCGGCGGATCGAGGAGTACACCGACAAGCACTTCAACGACCACCACAAGCACCATCCCCACGCCGGCGCCCGGCGCGCCACCATCACCCGCGTCGACGCCGAGCGCGGCCACGGCATGCTGGAGACGGAGACCGGGCAGAGCCTGTTCTTCCAGGCCACCGCGGTGAAGGGCGAGGACCTGGCCGCCCTGCAGCCCGGGATGGAGGTCACCTACGCCCTGGCCGAGGCCGAGGGCGCCTACGGACCGGAAGCCAACAGCGTCACCCGCGTGGTCGGCGGCAAGACCGACTAGCTGGCGAACCGGCCCCACGATCCGGCCCCACGACCAGGCCATCGCGTGATCGGCCGTCCGAAATCGAAACCGCCGCTGCGGCATAAGCCGCAGCGGCGGATCGCAGTCGACGGAGCGGACTCCGCTACTTCGCCTTCGGCTCCTGCAGCAGGCCGCGGACGACGCAGTAGCACGCCACCAGCAGCACCAGGGCGAACGGCAGGCCGGTCGAGACCGCCGCCGCCTGCAACGCACCCAGGCCGCCGCCCAGCAGCAGGGCGATCGCCACCAGGCCCTCGAAGATGCACCAGAACACGCGCTGCGGCACCGGCGCGTCGACCTTGCCGCCGGCGGTGATGGTGTCGATCACCAGCGAGCCGGAGTCGGACGAGGTGACGAAGAACACGATCACCAGCACGATGCCGACGAACGAGGTGATCATCGCCAGCGGCATCTGCTCAAGCATGGTGAACAGCTTGAGCTCCAGCGAGGCGTCGGCGATCGCCGACACGCCGGAGTCGACGAAGCTGATCGCCGTGCCGCCGAACGCGGTCATCCACAGCACCGACACCAGCGACGGCACCAGCAGCACGCAGAAGATGAACTCGCGCACCGTGCGGCCACGGCTGACCCGGGCGATGAACATGCCGACGAAGGGCGACCAGGAGATCCACCAGGCCCAGTAGAACGACGTCCAGCCCTGGCTGAAGTTGGTGTCCTCGCGGCCGAACGGCATCGACAAGGCCGGCAGATGCTCGGCATAGGCGGTCAGGTTGCCGACGAAGCCGGTGAGAATCGCCGCGGTCGGGCCCAGCACGATCACGAACAGCAGCAGCAGGGCGGCGAACACCATATTGATCTCGGATAGCCGCTTCACGCCGGCGTCCAGGCCGGCGACCACCGACAGCAACGCCACCCCGGTGATCGCGGTGATCAGCACCACCTTGGAGACGTCGGACACCGGGATGCCGAACAGGTATTCCAGGCCCGCGTTCGCCTGCTCGGCGCCGAAGCCCAGCGAGCAGGCCAGGCCGAACAGCGTGGCGAACACCGCCACCGTGTCGATGACGTGGCCGGTCCAGCCCCACACCCGGTCGCCGAAGATCGGGTGGAAGATCGACCGCATCGACAGCGGCAGACCCTTGTTGTAGGCGAACAGCGCCAGCGCCAGCGCCACCACGGCGTAGATCGCCCAGGGGTGCAGGCCCCAGTGGAAGATCGTCGCCGCCATACCGAGCCGGCGCGCCTCCTCCGGGTTGCCCGCCGCGCCGGCGAGCGGCGCCCAGCTGTCCGCGGACCCCGCCCCCTCGGCGACCGACGAGCTGTAGTGCGAGATCGGCTCGGACACGCCGAAGAACATCAGGCCGATGCCCATGCCGGCGGCGAACAGCATGGCGAACCAGCCGGCGTAGGAGAACTCCGGCTTGGCCTCGGTGCCGCCGATCCGGACCTTGCCGAGCGGCGACACCATCAGCCCCAGCGCGACCACGACGAAGATGTTGCCGGCCAGCAGGAAGAACCAGTCGAACGTCGATGTCACGGCCGGCCGCAGCCAGCCGAACAGCGCCTCGGACTGCTCCGGCAGGGCCAGCGCGAAGAGCACGAAGGCGACGATCACCAGCCCGGAGATCACGAACACCGGGTTGTGGATGTCGAGCCCGAACGGACCGATGTTGGTCTGGATATTGTCCTGACCGACGACGTAGTCGGTCTCGACGACGGCGGCATCGCCGTCTGGCGTGAGGGCGTCCCCCGAATCAGCCATGACTCCTCCTCGGATTCTGTTCTGTTTCTTGCCTTATCGGCTTGCCGGGACCGGCCGGCCCCGGAATCGGTACATCGGATTGCGCCGCGGCGGGCGGTTCGGCCCGTAGCGCAAACGGCGAACAGCCGGATCAGCGGATCACGAACACCGAGGTCTTGGCGTGCATCGCGACCTCGCCGGCGTTCGAGGCGAAGATGTGCTCGGGCAGGCCGGGCACGTGCGAGGCCATGACCACGAGATCGGCGCCGACGTCGTCGATCGCTGCCAGCAGCTTCTCGTCCAGGTCCACCGCAGGATCGTGACTAGTGTAGAACTTCGCGTCGGAGTCGCTCAGGCCATGGCTTTTGGCCTGCTCGGCGGCGAACGCCTGCAACTTCTTTTCGTACTCCTGCGGCGTGTGCGCGACCTCGCCGGGCAGGGTCGTGCCCACGGCCACGTAGGTCACCGGGATCTTGTAGTGCTTGGCGAGATCGGCCGCGCTGTCCAGCGCCTTTTGCAGGCGCTCGACATGGGCCAGGTCGACAGGAACCATTATTCTTGTATACATCGTGCGCTCCCCCTCTTCTTGTGGCCAATCGCGCCGGCCCGCCCGGCTGGCGCGGACGCTAACACGGGCCCTGCAATCCCGACAGACTTCTTTGGCTGTCGGGATGGATTTTCGATTGCGCGGCCAACAGCGAACGCTGGCGTGCTTTTCGATTGCACCGATGTTGCCGGGCCGGCACTCAAATACGACCGAGGAAGCGACGGCCGATGCCCGAGATGCGACAGGCGGTCGCAAACGCTTCGGTTGTGTCGGGAACCAAAGCTGCGTCGCGGACGTTTACAGGGATGGATGGACGGTCCGCACAGGCCGTTTCATCGCCGCCCGCCCGGCCGCTTCCCCCAGCATCCCCGGCGGCCGGGGCGGGTCCACCAGAGTGCATGGGCGGACCGGGCCTGCGTTCGGTCCGCCCCCTTTTTCGGGGGCTTCGCGCAACAGCGGGGAGATGAGGGCGGGCGTCGTCCCGCCGGGCCCGGGAACCGGGCGGCCGTCGGGCCTCAACGCGGTGGCAGAGAGATGAGGACGCGCTGGCGCAGAGGTGAGGACGCACTGGCGGAGAGGTGAGCGCGGCCGCGCCGGGTTTCGGCCGGGCGGCGCTGGGATGGCCGTTGTCCGGCGCAGCCGCGCGATCGGACCCTCGAGAGAGCCCGAACCCGTCGCCGCAGGACCGCCCGCAGTCGAACCGGTGACGCGATCCTTGAGAAACCGCGGTCCGCCGTGCAGCGACAGCCGCACTGTGCCCGTCCGCACGGGGACGCACATTGACGTGAATCAAGTTGGACGATTGGAGAGCAACACCGCATCTCCGGCGCCGGCGTCCGGCCGCCGAAGTGGTGCCCCTGGCAGGACTCGAACCTGCACGGCACAAGGCCACGCGATTTTGAGTCGCGCGCGTCTACCGGTTCCGCCACAGGGGCAGCGGCGTCGAGGCGCACACTATAGGCGGCGGCGCGGATGCTGCAAACCGCGCGTGCGCGGTGCGCCGGAAAGCTAGTCGGTCAGCGCCTCGCAGGCCTGCTTGATGCGCTTGCAGGCCTCCTCCAGCGCCTCGGTCGAGGTGGCGTAGGAGATCCGGAAGTAGGGCGACAGGCCGAACGCCTCGCCCTGCACGCAGGCGACGTTGGCCTGCTCCAGCAGGTAGGTGACGAAGTCGCCGTCGGACTGGATGGTGTCGCCGTTCGGCGTCTTCATGCCGATCGTGCCGGCGCACGACGGGTAGACGTAGAACGCGCCCTCGGGCTTGGCGCACTGCAGGCCGGGGCACTGGTTCAGCTTCTCCACCACCAGGTCGCGGCGCTGCCGGAACACCTCGTTGTTCTCGGGGATGTAGGCCTGGGTGCCGTTCAGCGCCTCCACCGCGGCGGCCTGACTGATCGAGCTGGGCGAGGAGGTCGACTGCGACTGCAGCTTGGCCATGCCCTTGATCAGCTCTACCGGGGCGCCGCAGTAGCCGATGCGCCAGCCGGTCATGGCGTAAGCTTTGGAGACGCCGTTCATGGTGACGGTGCGCTCGTACAGCTTGGGCTCGACCTGTGCCGGGGTGCAGAACTCGAAGCCGTCGTAGACCAGCTTCTCGTACATGTCGTCGGTCAGCACCCAGACGTGCTCGTGGCGCAGCAGCACGTCGGTGATCGCCTTCATCTCGTTCCAGGTGTAGGCCGCGCCGGTGGGGTTGGAGGGGCTGTTCAGGATCACCCACTTGGTCTTGTCGGTGATCGCCTTCTCCAGGTCTTCCGGCTGCAGCTTAAAGCCGGCGTTCTGGCTACACGGCACGGCCACCGGCTCGCCGCCGCACAGCAGCACGATGTCCGGGTAGCTGACCCAGAACGGCGCCGGGATGATCACCTCGTCGCCGTCCTCGACGGTGGCCAGCAGGGCGTTGAACAGCACCTGCTTGCCGCCGGTGCCGACGGAGATCTGCTCCGGCTTGTAGTCCAGGCCGTTGTCGCGCTTGAACTTGGCGCAGATCGCCTTCTTCAGCTCCGGCGTGCCATCGACGGCGGTGTACTTGGTGTCGCCGCGGTCGATCGCGGCCTTGGCGGCGTCCTTGATGTTGTCCGGCGTGTCGAAGTCCGGCTCGCCCGCGCCCAGGCCGATCACGTCCTTGCCGGCGGCCTTGAGCTCGCGGGCCTTGGTGGTCACGGCGATGGTCGGCGACGGCTTGATGGCGTCGAGCCGGCTGGCGAGGAAGGACATGGGGGCATCTCTGCGGTGTGGGGGAAGGTCGCGACGCGGCGCGCGCACAATAACTTAGGCTAGCGAAGCGCGTCGGGGGTGTCCAGCGGGGTGGGGTACTTGCGCCGTGACCGGCGGCACCGTACACACCTGACAGGCGAACAGGTCGGCGGGACCGGACGCGACCTCAGGTTGGGAAACGAGCAGCGATGTCGGAACCGATCGAACGGATCGGCATGGCGTCGGTCCACCCGGGCAACTTCCTGAGGGACGAAGTAGTGGATGCACTCGGCCTCACGGTCGGCCGAGCCGCCGAAATCTTGGGCGTCCGCCGGGCCACCCTATCGGCCTTGCTGAACGGGAACGCGAGGCTGTCACCCGAAATGGCGCTCCGGTTCGACAAGGCGTTCGGCGTGTCCATGGACACGATGCTGCGCATGCAGGCGTGGTACGATGCCGAGCGCATGCGGGCGCAGGCGGACAAGGTGCAGGTCGAACGCTACGCGCCCGCCAGCTCGACCGAGTAGTTTCATTAGCCTACATAGACGTATCACAGGAACATTCGGGTAAGCTGCACGTGTAGCTCGAAACCGATGTTATGTGGTCAATGTCGCAAAGGCGCCTGCGAATGTAGATATTGTACCGGCCACACTCCAATCTCTAGTAGCAAAAAGAACAGACGAATCTGCCACTACCATTGAAAGTGCCGCGACTTTCTTTGGAGGAATCTCAAATAGGTTTGGATCTTTAAGCGCTCGAAGAATGTTTGAAATCTCAGCCTTCGCAGTATTGTATGCTTCTATGTTCTGATCTGCAAGCGTCGGAGATCGAAAGCGCGATATATGTTCTTTTAATTCGTTCACGATTGATATAACGTATTTAGAAACTTCTGATGTGGCTCCCAATACATGGAGAAGCTTCTCTTCCATTTTGGCAAAATATTCGAGGGACATCATGCCTACCGGCCCTGGCCTCCAAGGTTGGTAAGGATGCGTTATTTCTTCATCTCGTTCTAAAAATCTTGCAAGAAATTCAGCCCACTGCTTCGAAGCCATTGTCCTGGTTCTCCCCCGAAGAATTCTTCCCGATAGGTAAATCTCACGCGCCATCGATTCGTCTGTTCTGAGTTCATCAAGCGCATCGATAAATGATAAACTATAGAAGAATTGTCTACTATCTAAATACGCCGCCAATAATTCAATCAATTCCTCCCTATCACGGGTTGACAGCGCTATTCTATCCTCTGGCAGGTTGCTGCCCGTTTCCCAATGCATATGCTCTTCTAGAAGTCGCAATAGCAGGATAGCAAGACGCTGTTCCCGCTCAGACATCTGTGGTCTTGGATAATAAATCGGCATGACTCTCCCGCCAACAAGAAGATAGCACACTTATCTCATGATAGTGCGCAAACATAGTATAAATTCCATATATATATTGATACCCCCTAGCCGCACCCCACGCCCCGCCCCTACATTGGGGCCATGCCCCAGGACACCGCCCTCACCGAACAGTCCCCGCCCGAGGCCCTACACGCCGGCCAGAAGCCGGAGACCGTGCCGTTCGACCTGCAGTCGGACTACCAGCCCGCCGGCGATCAGCCGCAGGCGATCGAGGAGCTGGTCGCCGGCATCCAGGGCGGCGAGCGCGATCAGGTGCTGCTGGGCGTTACCGGATCGGGCAAGACCTTCACCATGGCGCACGCGATCCAGCGGGTGCAGCGCCCGACCCTGATCCTGGCGCCGAACAAGACGCTGGCGGCGCAGCTCTACGCCGAGATGAAGGGCTTCTTCCCGAACAACGCGGTGGAGTACTTCGTCTCCTACTACGACTACTACCAGCCCGAGGCCTACGTCCCGCGCACCGACACCTACGTCGAGAAGGAATCCTCGATCAACGAGCAGATCGACCGGATGCGCCACGCCGCCACCCGGGCGCTGTTCGAGCGCGAGGACGTGGTGATCGTCGCCTCGGTCTCCTGCATCTACGGCATGGGCGCGCCGGAGACCTACTCGCGCATGACCGTGACGGTGCAGGAAGGCCAAGAGATCGACCGCAACACGCTGCTGCAGGCCTTCACCGAGCTGCAGTACAAGCGCAACGACATGAACTTCGTGCGCGGCACTTTCCGGGTGCGCGGCGACACCGTCGAGGTGTTCCCGGCGCACTACGAGGACCGCGGCTGGCGGATCTCGCTGTTCGGCGACGAGGTCGAGCAGATCGCCGAGTTCGATCCGCTGACCGGCGAGAAGACCGACCGCATGGAGCGCGTCAAGCTGTACGCCAACAGCCACTACGTGACGCCGCGGCCGACGCTCCGGCAGGCGATCAAGCAGATCAAGGAAGAGCTGAAGGAGCGCGTCGCCTACTTCAAGCAGCACAACATGCCGCTGGAAGCCGAGCGGCTGGAGCAGCGCACCACCTTCGACCTGGAGATGATGGAGGCGACCGGCTCCTGCCCCGGCATCGAGAACTACTCGCGCTACCTCACCGGCCGCAATCCCGGCGAGCCGCCGCCGACGCTGTTCGAGTACCTGCCGGACGACGCGCTGCTGATCGTCGACGAGAGCCACGTCACCGTGCCGCAGCTCAACGGCATGTACCGCGGCGACGGCGTGCGCAAGAAGACCCTGGCGGACTACGGCTTCCGCCTGCCGAGCTGCATGGACAACCGCCCGCTCAAGTTCGAGGAGTGGGAGGCGATGCGGCCGCAGACCACCTACGTCTCGGCCACGCCCGGCAAGTGGGAGCTGAACCAGACCGGCGGCGCCTTCACCGAGCAGATCATCCGCCCCACCGGCCTGATCGACCCGGTGTGCCGCATCCGCCCCACCGACGGGCAGGTCGACGACCTGATCGCCGAGTGCCGCCAGGTGCAGCAGGACGGCTACCGGGCGCTGGTCACCACGCTGACCAAGCGGATGGCGGAAGACCTGACCGAGTACCTGCACGAGGCCGGGCTGAAGGTGCGCTACATCCACTCCGACGTGGACACGCTGGAGCGCATCGAGATCATCCGCGACCTTCGGCTCGGCGTGTTCGACGTGCTGGTCGGCATCAACCTGCTGCGCGAGGGCCTGGACATCCCCGAATGCGCCCGGGTGTGCATCCTGGACGCCGACAAGGAGGGCTACCTGCGCTCCGCGACCGCGCTGATCCAGACCATCGGCCGCGCCGCCCGCAACGTCGACGGCCAGGTGATCCTCTACGCCGACCAGCGCACCAAGGCGCTGGATCAGGCGCTGCAGGAGACCGAGCGCCGGCGCGAGAAGCAGCAGGCCTACAACGCCGAGCACGGCATCACCCCGGAGACCATCCGCAAGCAGATCTCCGACGTGATGCGCTCGGTCTACGAGAAGGGCGACCACGTCGACGTCTCGACCGGCCGCGAGGCCGACGCCACGATCGGCCACAACCTGAAGGAAAGCATCGCCGACCTGGAAAGCCGGATGAAGGACGCTGCCGCCAACCTGGAGTTCGAGGAGGCCGCCCGCCTGCGCGACGAGATCAAGCGGCTGGAGCAGGCCGACCTCGGCGTGCCGCAGGACGAGGGCCAGCAGGGCGGCGCCGGCCAGTTCGCCCGCCAGGTGGCACAGGCCGACGCCGAGTCCAAGTCCAAGCGCGGCTCCGGCGCAAAGGGCAAGGGCAAGACCCGCTCCGGCAAGCCCACCGGCAAGCGCGGCGGGCGGTAGCTCGCGGTCAACCGCCCCCATCAAGGAGGCGGTCGGACGGCGACCAGCCGTTCGGGCGGGGGCGATGCGGCGTCTCCATGCGGCAAAGGCCACCCGGCAACGGCGGTGAGTCACCCCCATCCTGGCGTTCCCCATCAAGGGGGAAGGGACGCTACGCCGAAAGAGTCTACGCTCGCCGCTCATGCCGACCCGGCGCGTCAGCGCCGGGTCGAAGCAGCAGCGCTCGGACCGCGCCCGCCGCCACGGAAAAACGGCGCCGCCAGGAGGCGGCGCCGTATCAGGCGACAGGGATCGTCCGGCCCCTACTCCGCCGCGCTGGCGGAGGCGCGGGCGGTGCGGTCGTCGGGACGCTGCACCAGATCGTCGTAAGCGGTCAGCAGGTTGCGGGTGATCTCGCCGACCTGGAAGGTATGCTGGTCGATCTCGCGCACCGGCGTGACCTCGACGGCGGTGCCGGTGATGAACACCTCGTCGCTCTGCGCCAGCTCCTCCGGCATGATCGCGCGCTCGTGCACCGTGCAACCCATCTCGTGCGCCAGGGCGATCACGGTGCGCCGCGTGATGCCGTCCAGGAAGCAGTCCGGCACGGGGGTGTGCAGCTCGCCGTTCTGCACCAGGAAGATGTTGGCGCCGGTCGCCTCGGCGATGCGGCCGCGGTAGTCCAGCATCAGGGCGTCGTTGTAGCCCTTCGCCTCGGCGGCGTGCTTGGACAAGGTGCAGATCATGTACAGGCCGGCGGCCTTCGATTTGACCGGCGCGGTGTCCGGGGCCGGGCGCTTCCAGTCGGACACCGTCATGCGGATGCCCTCGAGGCGCGCCTCCGGCGAGAAGTAGGCCGGCCACTGCCAGGCGGCGATCGCCAGGTTGATCGAGTTCTTCTGCGCCGACACGCCCATCATCTCGCTGCCGCGGAAGGCGACCGGGCGGACGTAGCCGTCCTCGATGCCGTTCTCCTGCAGCACCCGCTCGGCGGCGGCGTTGATCTCGGCCACGCTCCAGGGGATCTCGAAGCCCATCTCGTGGGCCGAATCGTGCAGGCGCTGATGGTGCTCGTCGCGCTTGAAGATGCGGCCGCCGTAGACGCGCTCGCCCTCGAACACGCAACTCGCGTAGTGCAGCCCGTGGGTCAGGACGTGCACCTTGCTGTCGCGCCAGGGCATCAGTTCGCCGTTCATCCAGATCGTGCCGTCGCGGTCGTCGAAGGGCAGAAGAGACATGGTCTTGTTACTCTTTCTCGCTTCTCGGCTTGCTTTTCGCACGCGTCTGCGCGCTGTTGGGCTTGCTTCGGGCCGACTGTGCCCGTATCCGACGGCGCAGGGCGGCTCCGCTCGCCCACCGCCCGCTCCGGCGACGGAGGCCAGCCGTGCAGTTTGTTACGCGGACCCTATACCATCGCGATACATTCTGTCGAACCTCGCTTGAGCGCCGTAACATCCTTATGCGATATAAGTCAACATGCCTGACGTAAAAACCGGCTACAACCCGCTCTTCCTGCGCGAGGAGGAGCTGCGGCAGGCGATGGAGCTGCTGTTCTTCGCCTACCGCGACTTCACCCAGGTGCCCAACCAGATCCTGGCCCGCTACGGGTTCGGCCGGGCGCACCACCGGGTGATCTACTTCGTGGGACGCCATCCCGGGATCACCGTGAGCGAGCTGCTGCGGATCCTGCAGATCACCAAGCAGTCGCTGTCGCGGGTGCTGGGCCAGCTGGTGCGCGAGGGCTTCATCGCCCAGAGCCCGGGCACCGAGGACCGGCGCCAGCGCCGCCTCGAGCTGACCGAGCAGGGGCGCGAGCTGGAACGCGAGCTCAGCGAGAACCAGCGCCGCCTGATCGCCCGGGCCTATCGCGAGGCCGGCGCGGAAGCGGTCGAGGGCTTCCGGCGGGTGATGGTCGGGATGATCGACGAGGCCGACCGCACGCGCTTCGAGCAGCGCGAGGCGCCGCCCAGCACACCCGCCGGCGGTGCGCCGGCGCGGCTGCGGCGCGGCTGAGCGCCGGCGGCACGGCGCCGGAGGCCGGACGGCGATGAGCGACGAGCAGCCGCACATCCTGGTGGTCGACGACGACACCCGGCTGCGCGCGCTGCTGCAGCGCTACCTGATGGAGCAGGGGTTCCGGATCTCCACCGCCGAGAGCGCGGAGGAGGCGCGGCGCAAGCTGGAGTCCCTGACGTTCGATCTGCTGGTGGTCGACATCATGATGCCGGGGGAGAGCGGCCTCGACCTGACGCAGGCGCTGCGCCGGCGCAGCCGCGTGCCGATCCTGCTGCTGACCGCGATGACCGAGACCGAGGACCGCATCGAGGGCCTGACCCGCGGCGCCGACGACTACCTGCCCAAGCCGTTCGAGCCGCGCGAGCTGGTGCTGCGGATCAACGCGATCCTGCGCCGGGTGCCGCAGAGCGCGCCGGAGCCGGCGCCGGTCGCGTTCGGCGGCTTCCGCTTCGATCCCGGCCGCGGCGAGCTAACCCGGGGCCGCAGCCCGGTCCGCCTCACCGAGGTGGAGACCGCGCTGCTCGCCGCCCTCGCCCGCCAGCCCGGCGAGGCCCTGAGCCGCGAGCGGCTGCGCCGCGACAGCGGCGTCAGCGGCGGCAACCGCGCCGTCGACGTCCAGATCACCCGCCTGCGCCGCAAGATCGAGGACGACCCGAAGTATCCCCGGCACCTGCGGACGGTGCGCGGGACCGGCTACGTGCTGGTGGTGGACTGACCCCCCCTTTGATGGCGCGTGGTCGAACGGCGCAAGCGGTTCGGGCGAGGGGTGGTACGCCGTCTGCCGGCGGCAGGACGTGGCTTGGGAAGCTACCCGGCCAGGGCGGTGTGCCACCCCCATGAGCGTCCCTTCCCCCTCGATGGGGGAAGGCCAGGATGGGGGTGGCACACTGCCCATAGCGAGCGGGCGCGGCCGAGCCCTCCGACCCATATATAAGGAGGAGACGCCCTACTCCGCCGCGTCGTCGGTGCGGGCCCAGCGGGCGGCGGCGGTGGCGTCGCTGGCGCGGGCGTCGACCCAGCGGTCGCCGGCCGCGGTTTCTTCCTTCTTCCAGAACGGCGCCTGGGTCTTCAGCCAGTCGATCAGGAACTGGCAGGCGTCGAAGGCGGCCTGGCGGTGGGCGCTGGCGGTGGCGACCAGCACGATGCGGGCGCCCGGCTCCAGCCGGCCGTGCCGGTGGATCACCAGCGAGGCCGCGATCGGCCAGCGCTCGTGCGCCTCGGCGTCGACCCGCTGCAGCATCTTCTCGGTCATGCCGGGATAGTGCTCCAGCGTCATCGCCCGCACCGTTTCCTCGCCGGCGTCGGGATGCACGTCGCGCACCAGGCCGACGAAGGAGCACAGACCGCCGACGCCCGGATTGTCGCGGGTCAGAGCGTCCAGCTCGGCGCCGACGTCGAAGTCCTCGCGCTGCACCCGGATCATCGCGCTCAGCCTCCCGTCACCGGCGGGAACAGGGCGACCTCATCGCCCGGCTTCACCGGGTCGCCGGGCCGCGCGTACTCATGGTTCACCA
>ENA-ORDC01000833-ORDC01000833.1-marine-metagenome-genome-assembly--contig:-NODE-833-length-26475-cov-13.494053_pt1 | contig 26475 bp, 22 predicted proteins | sample MGYA00237783_ERZ508515 | MGnify/ENA primary metagenome ERZ508515 (study PRJEB26186, sample SAMN06268792) | marine metagenome | isolation source: Eden Landing Ponds, San Francisco, CA, USA | place... | reverse complement strand
TGAAATCATCATCGTAATCCGCTGCCAAACCATAGGGCGCATGCAGGCCAATACCCACGGCGACGTTATCGGTCATCTCGTGGGTCAGGAAAGCGCTGGGGAGATAGGCCGGGTCGGCGATGTCGCCGCCATTGCCCGTTTTGCCCATTTTTGAAACATCAACGCCCACCTGGTTTGTCGCTTCGGTCCAGTCAGCTTCTGCGTCAATGTCGAGTACCGAGGCACCAAAGGAGAGGTTGGTACCGGAAAGCTGGGTCATACCCGCTGGGTTGAAGATCACCGTCGAGGCGTTCTGCGGGTTGGCAGCGGCGCCGGCATTGGCGGTGCCCATGGCGCTCGCGCTCTGCTCGTTCAGGGAGAAGCCACCCGCCATGGCCATACCGGGAATCATTGCAGCGGTAAGAACAACTGCGCCTTTCGCATCAAAGACTGTACGCATCATTACCTCTTTGTTGTGTCTGTCGATGCGGATTCTAATGCGCTTTTAGCTCACATCACAAATTACAGTGCCCAATCAGTGGCCGGCCGGCCATAGCAGAGCGGTTTCTCCACCCGGATCCGGGATATGCGCCCGGGGGGCACGAAGCGCGACTGACGCCCAGAACGCCCGCTTCCATGCGGACGTTCTGGGTTCAACGGTTATGAACCCCGGACATATCCGGAAGCTCGTGGGCGATGCCCTTGTGGCAGTCAATGCAGGTGGCCTCACCGCCAGCCAGGGCAGTGGAATGGGCTTCCGCAGCCCGCGGGCTCTGGCGGGTGAAGTCCATGGAGTCAAACTCGTGGCAGTTGCGGCATTCCAGTGAGTCATTCGCCTCCAGGCGGGCCCATTCACGCTCCGCGAGCTCCCGGCGCTTGGCCTCGAATTTCTCGGGCGTATTGATGGTGCCGAAGAGCCAGCCCCAGACCTCCTTCGAGGCTTCCATCTTGCGCGCCACCTTGTCCGTCCATTCGTGGGGCACATGGCAGTCCGAACAGGTCGCCCGAACCCCGGAGCTGTTGCTGTAGTGGACGGTGCCCTTGAGCTCCTCAAAAACGTTGTCGCGCATCTCGTGGCACGAGACGCAGAACTGTTCGGTGTTGGTGGCCTCCATCGCGGTGTTGAACCCGCCCCAGAAGATGATCCCGGCAATAAAGCCACCCAGCACCAGCACCCCCAGGCTGATGGTGGCCGCGGGCCGCCACAGCAGGCGCCAGTAGTAGCACAGCCATTGTTTCATTCCGCGCCTCCCTCGCCGTCACCGTCTTCGGCCAGCCGCCGCAGCACTTCATCCACCGTCTCAAACTGGTTCTCCACCAGCGGATCCACGTCCGTCTGCGGCACATGGCACTGGGTGCAGAAGTAACGGTCCGGTGAAACCGCCGCCAGTACCTGTTTGTTGCGATCCATGAAGTGGGTGATGCTGACCATGGGTGCCCCGCTCTCCGGTGAGGCGCTGCGGCTGTGGCAGTCCAGGCACTGGTTGAAGCGCTTGTCCAGCTGGTAGCCGTCAATGCTGTGCGGTATCACCGGCGGCTGTTCCGGGTAATTGCGTTCCTCCCGACCCTTGCGGCCGGTGACACCAGCAATGGGCGGAGCAGCCGGCGTTGCGCTGTAACCGGCACCACGCAGGCCATCCGGCCTGGGTGCGTCCGTCGTCTTCTCAGCCGCCACGCCCATGGCCAGAACGGTGAGCACCAGAAGGGTTACAGTCGTGATGAAGCTTTTCATGATGGGCCTCTCTGTTCCGGTGCCTTAAGCCAGGTCCACAAGTTCCAGGCGGACCGCGCATTTCTTGAAGTCAGTCTGCTTGGAGATCGGGTCCGTGGCGTCCAGTGTGACCTTGTTGATCAGCTTGCCTGCGTCGAAGAAGGGCACGAAGATCAGTCCCCTGGGCGGCGACACGCGGCCCCGTGTCTCGACCCGGGCGCGGATGGAACCCCGCCGGCTGACCACGCGCACCTCGCTGCCACGACGCATGCCCTGTTCCCGGGCATCGTCGAAGTTCATGTAGACCAGAGCATCCGGCACGGCCTGGTGCAGCTCCGGAACCCGGCGTGTCATGGACCCTGTGTGCCAGTGCTCCAGAACCCGGCCGGTGCACAGCCACATGGGGTATTCATCATCCGGACTCTCGGCCGGCGGCTCATCGGGCACCGCGAAGATGCGGGCGCGGTTGTCGTCATTGCCGTAGAACTGCCAGCCGGTGCCCTCCTCCACATAGGGATCCAGTCCCTCGCGGTAGCGCCAGCGCGTCTCCTCGCCGTCAATCACCGGCCAGCGCAGACCGCGCACCTCATGGTAGGTATCGAAGGGCGCCAGGTCCTTGCCCTTACCCTCGCCGAAGTTGCGGTATTCCTCGAAAAGGCCCTTCTGGATGTAGAACCCGAAGTCCTCGGATTCATGGTTCGGGTAACCCTCGCGCATCTGATCCAGCGGGTAGGCATCCACGTTACCGTTGGCGAACAGCAGGTCGAACAGCGTTTTATCCCGCAGCTCCGGTGCCTTCTGCAGCTGCTCCTCCGGCCAGACCTCATCCAGCCGGATGCGCTTTGAAAGCGCCACTGTCTGCCACAGATCCGAGCGGGACTCGCCCGGACCGCTCACCAGCTGGTAGAAGAACTGGGTCCGGCGCTCGGAGTTGCCGAAGGCCCCCTCCTTCTCAACCCAGGAGGCGGTCGGCAGGATCAGGTCCGCGCACTGGGCGGAAACCGTGGGGTACATGTCGGAGACAATGATGAAGGACTCCGTGTTGCGCCATCCGGGATAGGTCTCCTGGGCTGAGTTCGGGCCGGCCTGGATGTTGTTGGTCACCTGGGTCCAGTAGACCTTGAGGTTGCCGTCACGCAGCTGGCGGCTCTGCTCCACGGCATGGAAGCCGACCTTCGAGGGAATGGTGCCTTCCGGCAGTTTCCAGATCTTCTCTGCCTTCTTCCGGTGATCGGCGTTGGCCACCACCATGTCCGCCGGCAGCCGGTGCGCGAACGTGCCCACCTCCCGCGCAGTGCCGCAGGCAGAAGGCTGGCCCGTCAGCGAGAACGGGCTGTTGCCCGGGGTGCTGATCTTGCCGGTAAGCAGATGCAGGTTGTAGATCAGGTTGTTCACCCACACACCCCGGGTGTGCTGGTTCACGCCCATGGTCCAGAAGGTCATTACCTTGCGATCCGGGTCCGCATAGAGCTCGGCCAGGCGCTTGAGCTGGCTTTCCCGCACCCCGGATTCACGGGCAGCGCGTTCGAGGGTGAACTCACTGACGTGATCGCGGAATGCCTCGAAGCTCATCTCCGACCAGCTGTTGGGGTTGTCCGCATTCTCGGCCTCCTGCTGGCGCGGATCCTCTGGCCGCAGCCCATAGCCGATGTCGGTCACGTTGCGGGCAAACTTGGTGTGCTTATCCACAAAGTCACGGTTCACGTTGCCGGACTGGATGATGTGGTTGGCGATGTAGTTGAGGATGACAATATCCGCATGCGGACGCATGACCATGCCGTTGTCCGCCAGATCGAAGGAGCGGTGCTCAAACGTGGAGAGCACGGCGACCTCCGTATCCGGGAATGACAGTCGCCGGTCCGTGACCCGGGTCCAGAGCACCGGGTGCATCTCCGCCATGTTGGAGCCCCAGACCACAAAGGCATCCGCCTCCTCGATGTCGTCATACACGCCCATGGGCTCATCGGACCCGAAGGTGCGCATGAACCCGCCCACGGCCGAGGCCATGCAGTGGCGGGCGTTGGGGTCGATGTTGTTGGTGCGGAAGCCGGCCTTCATCAACTTGGAGGCGGCGTAGCCCTCCCAGATGGTCCATTGGCCGGAGCCGAACATGGCCACACTGTCCGGGCCGTGCTCGCGGATGGCCGTCTTGAACTTCTCGGCCATAACGTCCAGCGCCTCGTCCCAGGAAACCGGCTCAAACCGGCCTTCCTTGTGGTACTGCCCATCGCGCTTGCGGAGCATAGGTTGTTCCAGCCGGTCCTTGCCGTAGAGGATCTTGGAAAGGAAATACCCCTTAACGCAGTTGAGGCCCCGGTTGACCTCGGACTGGTTGTCACCGTGGGTGGCGACGATCTGCCCGCCCCGGGTGCCGACCATGACGCTGCAGCCCACGCCACAGAAACGACAGGCGGCCTTGTCCCATCGCAGAGAGGTCAGCTCCTGGTTAGTGATCAGGTTACTGGCGCCGGCAGGGATTGCCATCCCCGCCGTGGCAGCAGCGGCCGCGGCGGCATTGGCCTTGGCGAATTCCCGACGTGTCATGGTCATGGCTGGATTTCCTCCGGTTGATCCGCTTCCTGGGCGTTGAGGATCTCGTGGTAGATGAGATTGACGGTGAACACGCCGGGGCGATCCCGGCAGGCATCCATCAGGTCAAGAATGGGCTGGCGACCCTCGCTCTCGGTGATCAGCACCAGCTTCCCGGCCGGGTCCGTGCCGCGGACTTCCACCTCAGGGTGGGCGCCGGCCCACTGGCTCAGGTCATCCAGGGACTCCGGGGCCACTTGAACGAGCAGGCTCGCGATATGGATCTCGTCTGTCATGGCGGGGCTCCCACTAGCCTGTCGGAGGGCCGGGCGGGCCCATCAGCTCCTGGAACATCCAGACGCCAAAGCCATAACCGCCAACGACCATGAAGGTCACCAGTGGGAACAGAAAAACGATCAGGAAAAGGAAGAGCCCGATTTCGTGTTTTCTGCGGTCTTCTTCAGGCACCTGAGCCGGGTCCGTCATGAGGGCCTCTCTTGTTATTGCCGCATCGTGGTTCCATCTAATCACCACTGGCTATCGAGGCCATTGCGAAAAATCAACATCCGGAAAGACGCTACACAAGGTTGCGACGCAGTAGCAGTTTGACCAGTCGGATCTGGGGGGTATCAGTGGGGTAGCTCTGCAGGTACTGATCCCGGAAACGGATCATTGTTTCCCGGTTGTGGATGAAGTGCGGGTCTATTCCGGTCAGGCGCCGGATCACCCGACGCTCCCGGGGCGTGAGCCGGATCTGGTCACCATGGACAAGCATGGTCAGTCTCCCGGTTTGCCAAAGTCTGTCCGATAGAATAGATCGAGTGAGCTGGCAAGACCACTGGCGGCTTCCAGATAGAGGTTGCGCGACAGGTCGTAACGCAGCGCCATACGGCTGACGGGCTGGAACAGACCCACGCCGTAACGCAGACTGAGCCTGTCCGTCAGGTAGCCGGAGGCCACCACACTCGCCTCCTCGCCCCGCCCCTCGGTCTCAAGCTGCAGGTCCTCGATCCCGACACGTTCACCGATCTCGCGGGTGAGCGGCGCGGTGCGGGCCAGCCCGAGATTGATCGCAGCCCGCTCCATGGCATAGCTGTCGCTCTCGCTTTCCAGTGGCCGGCCCAGTGTCAGATACGCCAGCGCCTGCTGCTGGCTCATCGGGGGCTCGGAGAAGATCTCGGAGCGCGGTTCGTCCGCGGGGCCTGTGATCCGTATGCCGGCCGTCACGTCGTCCACAATCCGCACCGCCTCGATGTCCAGGAAAGGCCGGTCAATGGGCCCGGAGAACAGCAGCGTGGCGCGGCGGATGCGCAGATCCTGGCCATAGAGCTCATAACGGCCATTACGCAGGTTGAGGTTGCCATTGGCCACCATGTCGTCGGCCAGGTTCAGGCGCCCCTCAAGGTTCCCTGTCACACCAAAACCGTTGAAATCCACACGCTCCTCCCCGATCCGCACGTCCAGGTCCAGGGATAGAGGCATGGGGCCGGCGTCGGGTTCCTCGCCTTCAATCACCGTATCGCCGGATACACCAACGGCAGACTCCGGGAGGGATTCGATCACCACGCTTCCGGAAGGAACACGGACCTGGCCGGAGACGCCAACCCCCTCCTCTCCGTAACGCAGCATCAGATCCGGGAAGACCGTCAGCTCTGCGTAAGGCGGCACACTCACCGGCAGCGACTCAGCCACCAGGGAAATCTCTGCCCTCGGCCCATCGGCCCAGCTGGCCGAGCCTTCAATCCGGCCCTGGCCCTCCTCACCGCTGCGCCAGTTCCCGTCGATCCTGGCTTCTGTGCCATTGATGCGCGCTGTTGCACTCAATTCAGACAGAGGGAGCGGGAGCCGGGGGTCGCGGATCTCCCCCTCCGACAGGGCCACCTCCCCCTGCATGGAAGGTGATGCCACGGGCCCGCTGACATCCAGGCGCCCCGCCAGCCGTCCTTCCACGGTGTCCAGGTCCAGGAAGGGACGGATCAGGGCCAGATCCAGCGCCTCCAGATTGAGCTGGCCGTCCACTGGCATGCCCTCCTCCAGCGGCCTGAGCGCGGCATTCAGGTCAAGCTGCCCGATCTCCGGCCCGGCGAGATCCGCAGTTATCCGCGTACGCTCAGGCCCAAGATCCGCGGCAACTCGCAGTTGGTCGTACTCAAACGGCAGCCACTGCCAGGCCTGTTCGCCCTCCTGCTCATCCACCTGCGCGTCCAGATTGTCCGGATCCACGTCACGGCGCAATTCAACCTGGCCGCTGCCGGCATCAATCCATGCCCGCCCGCGTGGCCCCTGGTCATCCAGTTCCAGCGTGGCATGGGCATCCAGGGTGTCTTCCCAACGGAAGGTCGGTGGCAGCAGGGGCCTGAAGGCCCGGGTGGGCAGATCCGCCACACCCAGCTTCAGTGAGGGCGCCGGATTGAGCCGCTGATCACCGGTGCAGAGACGGGCACCGCCCCAGCGCCAGCAGTGGGCCCCGAGGTGGGCCTCGCCATCGCGGGCGAGCGTCAGCCTGGCCGGGGTCGCCATCAGCCAGTGCTGGCCCGGAAGTGCGACACCACCGCCGTTGAGGGTGGCCTGCCAGCCTTCACTCCCCCAGGCGCCTGCTGCGCTCAGTCGCAGATTTCCCTGGCGGTGCATCAGGGACAGACCGAGCTCATGATCGGCCAGGGACCCGTCAACCCTCAGCTGGCCGGATTCCAGCCGCTGCTCCCGGGCTTCCAGTCCCGAGAAATCCACGCGGGCCCGGGCCGCACCGTCGTCGGCCAGACCCGCCTCACCCTGCAGCTGCCTGAGTTCGATGCCGTACTCCTCAATCGCCAGATCCCGGGCGCTGAAGGTCATGCTCCCCTTCGGGTCGCCAAGCAGATGGCGGCCACTGGCACGCCCCTCAAGCTGCCCTTCAAGACCGGACCAGAACTGGGCCAGTACCGGCAGGTTCCATTCCAGCTCCGCCTGCAGCTGCTCCGCCTGGCGGGCGGAACCAGTGAGTCCATTGTCGCCGAAACGCAGCTCCAACGCGGGGATCTCCCAGTGTTTCCCCTCCAGACGGACTCCCGTTTTCAGCCACAGAGCCTGGCCCCGGAGGCCGCCCGCCAGCTCCAGCGAACCATCCCCTTCAGGACCGTTATCCGTCATGCGGCCGCTGCTCCTGAGATGACCACTGAGCACCCCATCCAGCTCCGGCAGACGCCGGCCCGGCAGTAGATTCTCCAGTGCAAGGTCCGTACGCCACTCAAGGCCGCCGGACCACCCCACCCCCAGATCGCCAGCAGCACGCCCCAGTGCACTGGCCAGACCCAGCCCCTCAAGGCGGGCCCGACCGAAGTCGCCTTCAACCGGTGTCCGCAGCCATACGGGCCCTTCCCGTGTGAAGAGCTGCGCATCCAGGCGCCCGGTGTACTCGCCGTCTTCAAGCGCAAAATCCAGGCCGGCATCGCTCACGGCCACCGGCACCGAGGGCAGATCCGGGACCAGCCGTTGCCAGGGGAAATAGTGCCACGCCAGCGAACCACTGGCGCTCAGCCCATCACTCCAGCTTACGCTGGCGCCTCTGAGCTCCAGCGAGCGCGACCGCCCCTGGCCGTCCGAGACGGCAAGTTTCTCGATGCTTGCCTGTTTGATGGTGGTATGCCCTTCCAGGGACACATCAAGCCCGGGTTGGGTGGCAAGCACCGCATCCCCCGCGACGGACCAGCCTTCATCCAGATCGCCGCTGGCATCGAGCACCAGATCCCTCAGCGCATAGTGCGGGGGCAGATCCGGTGTTGCCGCGAAATGCTCAGCGCTCAGTCGGGCTTCGGCGGGGACTCCTGGCTCCAGGGGGTTCACCCGCCCCTGCAGGCGCGCCTGCCAGGGGTGGCTCATACGGGCCATCACATCCAGCGCGCTGACCGTTCCGGCCAGCTCCGCCGTCAGATTCAGCTCTCCGGGGAAATCCGTACCCGTTTCATAATCCAGCTTCAGTGCCAGATCCACCGGCCAGTCCCCCCGCATTTCGAGGGACCCTTCGGCCCTGGCATCCAGGCCCTCCCTGATCACGCGCAGTGAATCAAGCTGGAGAGTGCCGCTGCTGAGTGTGGCCCTGGACTCAATCGCTTCGAGGATCAGCGTGTCGTTCCAGCTGATCCGGCCCACATCCAGGTCCGCGATGGATACGGAAAGCGGCAGCCGGATGGCGGGCAGTTCAATGGCGTCACTGGAGGCTTCCGAGGCCTCGCCCTCAGGAAGGGAGAGCGCCACCCGGCTGGCATGGAGTCGGTCCACGCAGAGTTCCAGTGTGAAGAGGCACCCGGGGGACCAGGCGAGGTCCACGCCCTCCAGCCGGGCCTCTGTTCCCTGGCCGTCGTCATAGACAACGCGCTCCGCACGCCAGGCACTGCCCAGCGAGCCCTGGTAACCCGCCACTTCCAGGCCAGGGACCTGTTGGATGACCCAGCGGCTCCCGCTCTCGGTGAACAGCAGCCAGCCTGCCACCGCCATCACCACCAGCAGGGCCGCCACCGGCAACAGCATCACTGCCCAGAGAACACGGCGACGCATCATCAGAGTTCCGGCCCCATGGAGAAATGAAGGCGGAAGTTCTCGGGTTCATCCAGCCCCCGCGCAATGTCCAGGCGGATGGGTCCCACTGGTGACACCCAACGGATGCCCACGCCCACACCGGTTTTCAGTGGATCCCCCAGATCATCAAAGGCATTGCCTTCATCCACGAAAGTCGCCAAGCGCCAGCTGTTCGACAGTGGGTACTGGTATTCGACGCTGCCGGTGAGCAGGAAGCGCCCGCCAACATTGTCGCCGTCCTCATCCGTCGGGCCCAGGGTGCGGTAACCGTATCCACGCACGCTCTGGTCACCACCGGCGAAGAAACGCAGAAAGGGTGGTACCTGATCAAATTCATTGGTTCCAATGCCGCCGGCGCGCACCCTTGCGAGAAAACGGTGCCCGTTGCCCACGGTGATCAGCCCACGGGCCGAGGCGACCAGATGGATCACATCAATGTCAGAAAGCAGGTCGCGTTGGCCACCGGAACTTTCAAACTGGAAACGATAGCCCCTGGAGGGATCCACCGGGGAGTTGCGGTAGAGATAGCTGTAGCTCAGGCCCGGCAGCACCAGGACCGTACGCTGTTCACGGTCGTCGCCCACGCGGAAACGGACCTCCTCGCGCTGCAGCGAGACCACCTGCTGCCACCCGGAATCCAACTCACTCTGCCACTGGCCACCCAGGCTGATCCGACGAGAACGCGTATCCTCGATGTCTTCATTCTGGTAGGAGCCAGTAAAGCGCAGAGAATCCGTCATGGGTGGATTGAGCGGCAACTCATAGTAAAGGCCGGCATTCTGGCGTGGCCGCGAAACCTCGAACTCCATCCCGCGGCGGTGCCCCTGGGGGTTCACGTAGTGCTGGTCCCAGGTGGCCCGGAGGCGGGGGCCCACGTCGGTGCTGAAGCCCACGCCCGTTCCCAGTGAATGGCGTGTGCGCTCATCCAGGGTGACATCCACCGGAATCTCCCCGTTGTCAGCCGCTCCCGGATCAGCGTCCACCAGAACCTCACTGAAATAGCCGGCACCTCTCAGGTCCTGGGTCAGTTCAATCACACGATCCGAATGATAGGGCGTTCCCGGCTCAAACCGCACGAAACGCTTAAGCAGATCCTGCTCAAAATAGATGTCCTCCGGGAAATGGGCTTCTCCCAGGCTGTATCGTGGGCCGCTGTCATACAGCAGTCGGATTTCAGCCTCGCGCTCATCCGGGCGCACCCTCAGCTCGCGGGTAACGAACTCACCATCGAAGAAACCATGCGTCTGGGCACGCCCCCGCAGGAAGCGCTTCACCTGTTCATAGTGCCCATGATTCAGGATATCACCGACCTCCGGGCGCAACCGCCCGGGCACCTCGAACGCCGCCAGGTCGGCCCCCTCGCCACGCACCTCAATGCGCACACTGGTCAGGCGCACCGGCTCGCCGGGTGCCACTTCAAGACGCAGCACGGGCGGATCCCCCTCCACCACCTGGTAGCGGATGTCGCCGTCGTAATAGCCGAGTGCGCGGATGGCTTCCGTGGCACTGTCCCGGGCATGGGCGGCGAAACGGCGCAGGGAGGCTGCATTGCGGTCCCCGAGATCCCCTACATGGGCACGGATGTTGGACTGGAGGGCGTCGTTTTCCGGCTCAACAATGACCTCGAGTTCCGCCGCACGGACTCCGGCCACGGCCAGGATCAACAGCGGGAAAAGCAGAAGCCGGAGAACTTTCGGGGTCATCATCCACGCATGATATCAGCCCCGAAGCGCACAGCCACGGGCTCGGCGCAGTAAATTCGTCAGCTCTGCCAGGCGGTCAGGAAACCGTTATAGACGGCAAAATAATGCAGGGCGCCCCCGGCCAGGACAAACAGGTGCCAGATCGCGTGATTGTAGGGAATCCGATTCAGGAGGTAGAAGACCACCCCGAACGTGTAGGAGAGCCCACCGGCCACCAGCAATGCCAGTTCGGTCACCCCCAGGATAGCGGGCAGCTCCGTGGCTGCCACGACCACCAGCCATCCCATCACCAGGAAGGTGGCCACCTCGAGCCCCCTGTAGCGATGGCCGAATACCAGCTTGAACACAATGCCGCCCACAGCCAGCCCCCAGATAATGGCGAACAGGGTCCAGCCCAGGCTCCCACGCATGTTCACCAGCAGGAACGGCGTGTAGGTGCCGGCTATCAGCAGGAAGATGGCGCAGTGATCGAACATCTTGAAGGCCCGGCGCAGTGTTGGCCGGCGCGCGCTGTGGTACAGGGTGGAGGCCAGGAAGAGAACCACCATGCTGATGCCGTAAACCGTGGCGCTGGTGATGGACCAGACATCGCCATGGAGGACAGCCAGCGCTATCAGGACAATGGTCCCTGCAAGTGCCAGAACCGCCCCCAGGCCATGGGTCAGGGCGTTCCAGATTTCTTCGACGGGATGGAAATCAGCGTTGCTCATGGCCTGACAATACAGTGAACAGCTGTGCACTGTAAAGGACGGGGCCAGCTTCCGGACTCAGTCGCGCGCAGTCACCCGCGCCTCAAGTTCATCCAGCGCCTCACCCGTGTACACCGCGAGGCGCTGCATGCTCGGCAGGGTATCCCGGCAACCGGTATAGCCGAAGTTGAGCGAGCCCGCGTAGCTCAGGCAGGTGATGTTGAGCGCACCGCCATGGGTCACCAGGGAGACCGGGTACATCGCCTCCATGCGGGCGCCCTCGTAGTACAGGGGTTCACTCGGCCCGGGGACGTTCGAGATGGTGACATTGAACACCGGCCGCATGCGCCCACCCAACCCGGAGACCAGCTGCAGGATGTAGGGCGACATCAGCATCATGGTGTACTGGTTGAGAACCTGCCGCGGCAGACTCTGGAGATGCTCCTTGGCTTTCTGGGTGGACTCCTTGATCTGCTCCAGCCGCGCCATGGCATCCGGCTCATCGGTCGCCAGGCTGGCGATCATGAAGCTGATCGCCGTACCGGTGCCCTCGTCATCGGCAGGCCTCACATTGACCGGGATCCCCGCCGTCAACGGCTCTTCCGGAAGGGCGTCCTGCTCCAGCAGGAAGCGGCGCAGGGCGGTGCCACAGATCTGCAGTACCACATCGTTCAGCGACGCATCCGTCCTGCGGCAGATCGTCTTGAGACGATCGAACTCATAGAGCTGGGTCGCAAAACGACGCTGACCGGTGATGCGATTATTGAGGATCGACTGCGGGCCCACGAAGGGCGCGGTCAGCTTGCTGTCCTTGCGCCGCCAGGCGGCACTGGCGAGGCGCCCCACCGCCGCCGCCAGCTGCGGGGTCGAGCCAGCCTGGATGCGCAGCGCCTCAACCGCCTGCTCAAACGCCCCCTGAACCGAGGTAACCCCCTGCCCGGCCTGGGAGCGGCGCTGGCTGGGCTCAACCGCCCAGGGTGGTGGCATGTTGGTACGGGCGGGATCCGTGGTCAGGATCTTCTGCATCAGGCGTACACCACTGATGCCATCGATCATGGAGTGGTGCATCTTGGTGTAGAGCGCAAACCGGTTGCCCTCAAGCCCTTCGATGATGTGGCACTCCCAGAGCGGGCGATCGAAATCCAGCGGGTGCGAATGCAGACGCGAGACCAGAACCCCCAGTTCACGCTCACTGCCGGGTTTCGGCAGGGCCGAATGGCGCACATGGTAGTCCAGGTCCAGATCCTGGTCCTCAACCCAGGCCGGCACCAGACTGCGCCCCAGGCGGCTGCCACTGAACAGCTTATACTTCCAGGGCGCCTGGATCTCACCCGCATTCTTCATGCGCTCAACCATGTCCCGCAGGAAGGTCTCAGGCGCTCCCTCCGGCAACGAGAAGATCTGCATCGTGCCCACATGCATGGGCGTGTCTTCGGACTCGACCTTGAGCCAGGACGAGTCCAGCACACTCATTCGCTTCATCGGGAGCCTTCTCCTTGCATTAACACCGGGATGGTTGCATCAGCGAACGGGCATTCTACCTGAAACATTCTGTTACAGAAGGCCCCTGTAGGACTTTGGTCCGATTTAACACCCCGACAGTCAGACACCACCCTGTTTGGTGGGCGGCTCCTGATCCGGATCAGACGAATAGCCCAGCCTGTTCAGCGCGGCCAGCACCTGATCCAGAAGCGGGGTGCTGTCGCCCGGCATGTTCTCGTCATCCGCCACCGTCAGCTCACGCGCGTCGTACTCCCAGCGGCGCAGAATCCGGATGCGGTCATCAGTGCTCAGCTCCCCGGCGGTTACAACCTCATCCGGCGTAGTGAACACGGCTGCAGGGTCAACCAGTGCTTTTTTCAGGTCCATGACTCACCTCCTCTTTCCGTCCTTCCAGCGTAGCACCAATGGGGTCACGCTGCCGCTAGGTCGCCGGGCCAGTGCGTGACAGGCTCACCTTTGCTATAAAGAGCCCTCAAGGCACGTCATAAGGATGCAGTGTGCTCACCATCAACCTCCGCAACCTCCGCACCAGCCACCAGACACTCTGGTTCGCACTGGATATGCTGATGCTGGTGCTGCTGGTCATCAATCTTGTCTGGCTTCTGTTTGATTCCCTCTATGCGGTGGATGTTCTGAGAGACCTCCTTACTCAACAGGTGCCGGCCTTCACCGCTTTCTACAACCCCATACACCGGCATTTCCTGTTCTACGACCTGATGTTCATCGGGATTTTCCTGAGCGAGTTCGCGGTGCGCTGGGTCCATGCGATCTACCGGCGGGAGTACCAGCGCTGGTACTTCTATCCCATTGCCCACTGGTACGACCTGCTGGGCTGCATCCCGGCTTCCGGAGCCCGGATCCTGCGTTTTCTGCGCGTTTTCAGCATTGTCTATCGCCTGCAGAAATACGGCGTCATCGACATCACGAACACACGCCTTTTCGAGTTCCTGCGCTTCTACTACGACGCGTTCATGGAAGAGCTTTCCGACCGCGTGGTTATCAAGGTGCTCAGCGGCACACAGGAGGAAGTGAAACGGGGCTCGCCCCTGGTCCGGCGCGTCCAGGAGGAAGTCCTGCTGCCCCGAAGGGATCTGCTTGTGGACTTTCTCTCCGCCCGGATCACCCGCTACGCGCGGGAAGGCTATATGCCCAGACAGCAGGAACTGCGCGCTTACCTCAATACCCGGGTGATTTCAGCCATGAACCGCAACCGGGACCTGGGCCGCATCCGTGAACTGCCGGTATTCGGCAGCTGGGCCTCGGGCACCCTGGATCGCGCGGTGGGCGACATCACCGCCGAGGTGATTGAACAGATCCTCAATGACCTGAGTTCCCCCGACAATCACGACTTCGTGGAGGATCTGGTCGATGTGCTGCTCACACCCCACGAACGCGAGAATTCCGAAGCCAATACGGCTGTCATACAGGGCGTGATCGAGACACTGGAACTGGTCAAGGACCAGGTGGCCGTCAAGCGGTGGCAGGAAACGCTGACGGAAAAGGATGAACAGAAGGCAGCCGACAGAGCGACCCGACAAGAGCAGAAGGCATCAACATGAGCGAATGGCTGGATCAACCGGCACGGGACCTGGCCGGTGCACTCCGTACCGGCAGCATAACCAGCGAAGCCGTTACGGCTGAACTGCTGGCACGCATTGACGCACGCAACGCGCCCATCAATGCCGTCATCCACCTCGACCGTGAACGGGCCCTGGATCAGGCCCGGGAACGCGACCGGCAACGTGAACAGGGCGAACACCGCGGCGTTCTGCACGGACTGCCCATGACAGTGAAGGACGTCTGGGAGGTGGCCGGCATGCCGACCACAGCTGGCTCCTCCTCCCTGCAGGCACACCGGCCCAAGCGGAATGCCGATGCCATCCAGCGGCTTGAGGAAGCCGGCGCCATCATCATCGGCAAGACCAATGTGCCGCTCTTCGCCTCGGACCTCCAGACCTACAACCGACTGTTCGGCGTAACCAACAACCCGCGGGATCTGGGACGGACCCCCGGCGGGTCATCCGGCGGCGCCGCAGCCGCCCTGGCCGCGGGCATGACACCACTGGAGGTAGGCTCGGATGTGGGCGGCTCCATCCGAACACCGGCCCACTTCAACGGCGTATTCGGGCACAAACCCAGCCGCGACATTGTCTCCCTGCGCGGCCACATCCCCGGTCCTCCGGGCACCCTGACGCAGCCGGACCTGGCCGAAGGCGGCCCCATGGCGCGCACGGCGGACGACCTGGCCCTGCTGCTGGAGGTCATCGCCGGCCCCAGGCCCCACGAAGGTCCACAGTGGCAGCTGTCACTGCCGGCCCCCGGTTTCAGCCGCCTGGATCAGGTCAGGGTCGCCACCTGCTTCCATGACCCGGCCTCGCCGGTCGCGGATGCCCTCACACGCCATTACGAGGATCTGGCAACACGGCTGGCGGATGCCGGCACCAGCGTGTCGCGGGCTGAGCATGAGTGGCTGGATCATCGCCAGCTGATGCCCCTCTATCACAACCTGCTGGGCAGCCTCCTGGGCACCGGCTTCCGGCCGAAACAGCGCCGCCAGCTCAGGCTGATGGGCTATATGCTCCGGCTCTTCGGGCGCTGGATGCGGATGCCCCCTGGGCTGGAGCAGTACATCCTCGGCGTGAATCAGCCGGTACTCAACTGGCTGCAGCATTCAGAACAGCGGGAACAGGCCCGGGCGGCCCTTGTACAGGATCTCTTCGGCACCGCCGACATACTGCTGACGCCGGTGACGCCCACCACGGCCATTCCCCACAACCGCAGCCAGCCCATGTTCCGCCGGAAGATCCTGGTGGATGGCAGGGAGCGGCCCTATACCGACCAGATGCACTGGATTGCGCTGGCCACCACACTGGGGCTGCCAGCAACGTCGGCCCCGGTTGGCGTGGATGAGAACGGTCTTCCGTTCAACATCCAGATTATCGGCGCGCCCGGCCAGGACCGGGCGACCATCGAGTTTGCACGCCTGATGGAAGAACAGGGGCTGAGCGGGTTCCGCCCCCTGTAGGAGCGCTTGCCTCGCAAGCGATCAGAAACAATCGCGAGCAGGCTCGCTCCTACAGGAGTACTGGCCTCAGTTACGCTCCACGATCGCGGTCACACCCTGGCCGCCGGCGGCGCAGATGGAGATCAGGGCGCGTCCGCTGCCTTTCTGCTCCAGCAGCTTGGCCGCGGTGGCCAGAATGCGGGCACCAGTAGCGGCAAAGGGATGGCCCGCCGCGAGACTGCTGCCCTTAACGTTGAGCTTGCTGCGGTCAATGCTGCCCAGCGGCTTGGCGCGGCCGAGCTTCTCCTTGCAGAAGGTCTGATCCTCCCAGGCCCTGAGGGTGCACAGTACCTGTGAGGCGAACGCCTCGTGGATCTCGTAGAAATCAAAGTCCTGCAGTGTGAGGCCCGCCTTGTCCAGCAGCCGCGGCACGGCGTATGCCGGCGCCATCAGCAACCCCTCCTTCTTGCCGACAAAATCCACGGCGCCTGTTTCAACGTGGGTCAGATAGGCACGCACATTCAGGCCACGCTGCTGCGCCCATTCCTCGCTGCCCAGCAGTACGGAGGACGCGCCATCGGTCAGCGCTGTGCTGTTGGCCGCCGTCATGGTGCCCTTTTCCTTATCAAACACCGGCTTGAGCTGGGAGAGTTTTTCGAGTGAGGAGTCCGGACGCAGGATGTTGTCCCTCTCAAGCCCGGCCAGCGGCGTGATCAGGTCACTGAAGAAACCTTCCTCATAGGCCGCAGCCAGTTTCTGGTGGCTCTCAAGCGCCAGCTGGTCCTGCTCCTCACGGGGAATGCCCCACTCATGCGCGGTCACCTGCTGGTGCGCCCCCATGGACATGCCCGTACGCGGCTCGCTGTTCTCCGGGATCAGCGGCACCAGGTGCTTCGGGCGGAAACGGGCGGCAATCTTCAGTCGTTCCGTATTGGTTTTCGCGCGGTTGAGGTCCAGCAGCAGTTCACGCAGGCCCTCACTCACACCGATGGGGGCATCCGAGGTGGTGTCCGTGCCCCCCGCGATACCCACATCCACCTGGCCCAGAGCGATCTTGTTGGCAACCAGGATGGCCGCTTCCAGGCCCGTCCCACAGGCCTGCTGGATATCATAGGCCGGGGTTTCGGGAGCCAGCCCGGAGCCCAGAACAGTCTCGCGGGTCAGGTTGAAGTCACGGGAGTGCTTAATGACAGCACCGGCGACCACCTCACCCAGGCGCTCCCCTTCCAGGCCGTAGCGGTCCACCAGCCCACGGATGGCGGCCGTCAGCATGTCCTGATTGGAAAGCTTACTGTAGGCGGTATTGGAACGGGCAAATGGAATACGGTTGCCGCCGAGAATGGCGACCGGGCGCGGCAGCGTGGCAGCGGCCCCATTCCCCTTGCTCTGTCTGCTCTTACTGGAAGTCGATTTTGCCTGTGCCATTGCATTATATCCCTGTTGCTTTCGAGACGCGGAGAGAATCGGGTGCATACTGTGCGGATTGCATGCACAGCCTCATTGGCTGAGGTGACGCTACCGGGTGACAGCCGGTTCATTGCATTCAACGGGGTGAAAGCGCCCAATACAGCCACTTGAAAACGGCCGGGAAGCTCCCTGCTGTGACCCTTTTCCAGGGGATCCGTTACCATTCAGATGTTCACAGAATGTAACATATCTCCGTTATGAATCTGAAAATGTTCCATTCCGACTGACCAGGGGATACTGCTATGTCCGATCTCTACCTCAAATTCGTGAATACATCTGTCGGGAAACAGGCCGCATCCTCGCTCGGCCTTCCCGCCCCCATTGAGCTGGAACGCTGGAAGCGCCAGGACCAGTCGTTCATCGAGGGCAAGGTGCTGGTGGGCGCCGGCCCCAGGCCGCGGGCTCTTTCCGCACTGGGTGAAACCCTGCGCGGCAGTCCGGCCACACTCTATTCCCCCGAAGGGCCCGCCACGCTGGGTGAATCCTCGGCACTGGTGGAAAGCGGCGTTGCCAAGACGCTGACCATGGAGGACGAGGCCATCGCCGAACACAAGTTCAAGGCACTGGTCTTCGACGCCACCGGCATCCGCGACACCAGCGAACTGCGTTGCCTGTATGACTTCTTCCACCCCACCATCCGCCAGATCGCCAGGTGCGGGAGGGTGCTGATCGTGGGCACGGATCCGGCCTCCTGCAAGAACCCGGCGCGCGCGGCGGCACACAAGGCGCTGGAGGGCTTTGTGCGATCGGTGGCCAAGGAGATCGGCAAGAAAGGGGCCACTGCCCAGCTGCTGTGGGTGGCCCCCAATGCCGAGAACCAGATCGAGTCCTCGGTGCGCTTTTTCCTCTCGCCCAAGTCCGCCTACGTGGACGGTCAACCAGTGCGCATCGGCAAGGGCAGCGGCACCAAGGGCCGCACCGCCGTAAATACCAATGCCCCCCTGACTGGCAAGGTGGCACTGGTCACTGGAGCCAGCCGCGGCATCGGCGAGGCGATTGCCCGCACCCTGGCCCGTGACGGCGCGCGCGTGGTCTGCCTGGACATTCCCGCCACCATGGAGGACCTCAATCGCGTGGCCGAGGACATCGGCGGTTCACCGCTGGCGGCGGACATCACCGAGGACAATGGCCCGCGCCTGATCGCGGATCATCTGGAGGACGAGTTCGGCGGCATCGATATTGTCGTTCACAACGCCGGCGTCACCCGCGACAAAACCCTTGCCCGCATGCCGGAGCACTTCTGGGATATGGCCATCGCCGTGAACCTTACGGCGGAGGAACGGATTGACGAGGAACTGATGGAGCGGGACCTGGTGCGCGAGAACGGCCGCATTGTCTGCGTCTCCTCCATTGCCGGGTTCGCGGGCAACTTCGGCCAGACCAACTATGCCGCCTCCAAATCCGGGGTCATCGGCTATGTGGAGAGCATGGCGCGGCAGCTGAAGAACGGCATCACCATCAACGCGGTGGCGCCCGGCTTCATTGAAACCCAGATGACCGCCGCCATGCCGGTGACCATCCGCGAGGCCGGCCGGCGCATGAACAGCCTTTCCCAGGGCGGCCTGCCGGTGGATGTGGCGGAAACCATCGCCTGGTACTGCAATCCGCTCTCGCGCGGCATCAACGGCAACGTGGTGCGTGTGTGCGGGCAAAGCCTGGTCGGTAAGTAAGTCCGGGCGGTCCCACCAATGCTGTAAGAGCTTGCCTCGCAAGCGATCAGAGATATCGCGAGCGGGGCTCGCTCCCACAGGGTACAGACCCACCAGTAATACATAGAACTCGGGCGCAATCGTAAGGCGCTTCAGGCGAAATCTGGACGTAAGAAACAGAATAGAGGGGGAAGAAATGGTGGGTGGTGCTGGGATCGAACCAGCGACCCTCGGCTTGTAAGGCCGATGCTCTCCCTAACTGAGCTAACCACCCAAAAGATGGCGGAGCGGACGGGACTCGAACCCGCGACCTCCGGCGTGACAGGCCGGCATTCTAACCATCTGAACTACCGCTCCGAAACCGCTCTGCAGGGCTTTCCCTGCCGAACGAGATGCGCATTTTAAGCATTTCACTGGAGCTGTCAAACCCCTTTCCGCGATTTTTTTCAGGAATCCCCGGAATCACGGCCGTCACCGCCCTCGATCACTTCCAGCGAGGGGCCACGTTGCCGACGTTCATTCATCAGCGCTTCCACGTGCTCCCGGCGGGATCTGGGCACAGCCCGCTTTGCGAGGGCACGATTGAGCGCGTCAAGACGGCGGGTTACCAGACCGGTGAGCGAGTCCAGCTGTTCGCTCTGCCAAACTCCCCAGCGATCCAGCCGGCGACGCAGATGGTCTCCGGCATCCTGTTTACGTGGCATCTCAGGAGCCTCCTGCACTCTGGCGATCCGCCAGCCGATCCACGCGCTCCTGCAGCCGCACAAAGCGCTGGGTCAGCTGGGCACGCGAACTGTCGATCGAATCCACCACGGACTCCAGTTCCGTCAGCTGCTCCTTCAGGGCACTGACCTCGCCGCTTCCGGAAACTTTCTCTTCCAGTCCGGCCACGCTGCTTTCCAGCCCATCCAGTCGGGCCCGCAGTTCCTCCAGCGCCAACCTGCGGCCCTGTTGCAGCGACTGAATACGGCTGTCCAGGTCATCACGTACGCCCTGAACCTGCTCTTCCACAGAGGCACGCAGCTCCCCGGCATCCGGCATGCCCTCGATGGACCCCGCCAGCTCATCAAGCCGACCCGCCTGGTTCTGCTGCCCGGCCCCCAGCTCCTCCACACGGGATTCGAGCGTGCCTGTCTGTTCCTCCAGCTTCTCGATGCGGGGCCGGTTGGTCTGGTGAGCCACGACCCAAAGCTTGCGCATCTCGTCGTCAAGCATCTCGAGCTGCTCGGAGATGGCCTGACCGGTCTCCTCGCGCTCCTCATCCACCACCCCGAGCTCCATCTGGTTGGTCCGGACATCGCTTTTCACCGTTGCCAGCCGGCTCTCAAGAGCGGCGATCCGCTGCGCCTGTTCCCATGCCAGCCAGCCCCCAGCACCTGCGCAGACCACAACGAGCACGAGCAGCAGCCATAACGGACGCATTCCAGGAGGCCCGGAACCACCACCGGTCTCCCCGGATCCGCCGCCTTTTCCGGAAGCGCCTCCATTTCCACGCTCAGCCAGTTGATCCTCGTCCGGTCTCAGTGACTCCATGCTGCTCTCCCAGCGTCTACAGGTGCTGCCTTTGGTCGGGTTCAAGGCATGGTACCCCCGGTACGGCACTGCGCAAAGCCCGGGCACTGGTTAGCATTTGCACTGCCCCGCCTGCGGGCATAGAATATCGCGCTTTCCCGCTGGACAGTGATGTGGAGTCACCCATGGCGCAACAGGCTCAGGTCGGACTCATCATGGGCTCAAAATCGGACTGGCCGACCATGGAACACGCGGCCACCGTAATGGACGAACTTGGCGTTGCCTATGAACGCCGTGTCGTGTCAGCCCACCGCACCCCGGACCTGCTCAGTGACTACGCCCGCGAGGCACGCGACCGGGGCCTGCAGGTGATCATCGCCGGAGCTGGCGGCGCGGCGCACCTGCCCGGCATGGTCGCGGCCCACACCACCCTCCCGGTGCTGGGTGTTCCCGTTGAGTCACGTGCGCTGAGCGGCCTGGACTCCCTGTACTCCATTGTGCAGATGCCTGGCGGTGTACCCGTGGGCACCCTCGCCATCGGCAAGGCTGGGGCCCGCAATGCCGGACTCATGGCCGCACAGATCCTGTCCCTCTCCGATGCGGGCGTGGCGCAGGCACTTCAGGCCTTCCGCGAGAAGCAGACGCAGGATGTGCTCAACAGCCCCGATCCGGCGGACTGAACCAAGACGAACACGGCAGGAGGCACGATGAGAATCGGCATTCTCGGCGCGGGCCAGCTTGGCCGCATGCTGACACTGGATGGCATGCGCCTGGGGCATGAATTCAGCCTCTATGACCCGGCGGGCAAAGCCTCTGCGGGCGTCGGCACCATCTACAACGACCCCGACGGCCAACACCTCGGAACCTTTCTCAACGAAACAGACGTGGTGACCTACGAATTCGAGCACCTGCCGCTCGAGCTGGTGAACCGCATCGCCACGGAAAAGCCCGTCCATCCAGTTCCCAGGGCCCTGCAGTGCTGCCAGAACCGCACCCTTGAGAAGGCCCTCTTCCGGGATCTGGGCATCAGCACAGCACCTTTCGAGGTAGTGGCGTCAGCGGAGGAACTGCAGGCGGCAACACAGCGCCTGGGTGGCCGTGTTGTGGCCAAGTCCGCCACCGAGGGGTACGACGGCAAGGGACAGGCGGTGCTCGATAGTCCGGAACAGGCCCCGCAGGCCTGGCCCCGCATCGGCTGTGACACGGCCATTGCCGAATCCTTTGTTGCCTTCAGGCGGGAGCTGTCCATTGTGGCTGCTCGCGGCCAGGACGGCGAAATGGCCTTCTATCCACTGGCCGAGAATATCCACCACCAGGGCATCCTGCGCTTCTCCATTGCACCGGCACCGCACGTCACCCCGGATCTGGAGGACCAGGCCCAGCGCATGATCCGCACACTGATGAACGAGCTGGGCTATGTGGGCGTGCTGGCGCTGGAAATGTTTGAAACGGAGGAAGGCCTGGTTGCCAACGAGATGGCCCCTCGCGTGCACAACTCCGGTCACTGGAGCCAGAACGGCGCAGTTACCAGCCAGTTCGAGAACCACATCCGTGCCGTCTCGGGGCTGCCCCTGGGCGAAACGGCAGCCTTGCAGCCCACCTGCATGATCAACCTGATCGGCGAAACAGGACCGGTGGCGGAGATCCTCAGGCTGCCCTACACCCACCTGCACCTCTATGGAAAGGCCGGGCGGTCGGGGCGTAAGGTGGGCCACATCAACATCCTTGCGGATTCCCTGGAAGAGCTGCGCTGGCGCGCCATGAACACCGCAAGCCTGCTGCCGGAATGTCCGGAGTTCGACTGGCGACCCTGATGGGTGGCCTGCTCCCTGCGCTGATTTTCAGCTTTTCACACAGACCTGCTACGCTTGTCCAGAGCCGGGGTTTCCCGGAGGGAGTGACAAGGAATCCGGACTGATCCATGAGGACACTTTTCCAGCCCGAACGCCGTCTCGGCTACCGTATCCTGCGCTGGGTACTGATCACGGCGTTCACTGTCGGCCTGATGATCGGCAGCATCCAGATCTTCATCGATTTCCGCACCGTTTCCCACGAGCTCGATGAGCGCGCCCAGCAGACGCTCGCCCTGGTGCGGGAGGCAGCGACCCAGGCCGTCTACAGCATCGATGAGGACCTTGCGGAACAGGTGATTGACGGGCTGTTCGAACAGCAGTCCATACGCGGCGGCGAAATCGTCCATCCCGATGGCATGCCCCTGGCCCGGGCTGACCGCTCGCTCACGGACAGCCCCTACCGCTCCCTTACTGACGCCATCTTCGGACAACAGCGCACCTACCGGGTGGATCTGGTTCGCACCCAGGGGGACGAGAAGGTCAAGTACGGCCAGCTGATCATCGAGGTGGACACCGCCCCGCAGGCCACACTCTGGCTGGAGCGCGCCTCTCTCATACTGCTTTCCGGCATCGCCCGCGCCCTGATCCTAGGCCTGGTGCTCTACGTGGTCTACCATCTCCTGGTGACACGCCCGCTGTTCCGCATTGCCGAGGATCTCTCGAATGTGGATCCCGCCGACCCCGGCCAGCACCTTCTCCAGACCCCCAAGGGCCACGACCGCGACGAGCTCGACACCTGGGTCAAGGCCACCAACGAGCTTCTCACCGCCATCTCCGAGACCCAGCAGAAACACCAGGATGCCCAGGACCGCATCACCCGCCTGTCACGCTATGATTCGCTCACAGGCCTCCCCAACCGGGACATGTTCCTGAGTCTGCTCAACGGTGCCCTGGAGAACGCACGCCGCCAGCGTGGCATGGTGGCGATCTTCTGCCTCGGACTGGACGACTTCAAGACACTCAACGAGCAGTACGGCTTCTCCAGTGGTGACCAGCTGCTGCAGGTGATCGCTGAAAGGATCACGAACAACAGCCAGGACAACCTGGTCAACGGCGGGCGACTCGGTGCGGACCAGTTCGCGGTCATCCAGGGCGGCATCCGGGAGACCTACCAGGCAGCCGCCATGGCCGAGTGGCTGCTGCACGAGCTCAGTCGCCCGGTCACTGTCAGCGGCAAGGAAATCAGCATCACCGCCACCATCGGCGTCGCGGTCTATCCGGACGATGCCCTGCAGTCCGACCGCCTTCTCCAGAAAGCCGAACAGTCCATGACCCTCGCAAAATCCGAGGGCCGCAACCGGTTCCAGTTCTATGTAGCCAGCGTCGATCAGGCCATCCGTGAGCGCAAGCACCTGGAGCGGGACCTGGACATGGCCCTGGCCCAGCGCCAGTTCCATCTGGTGTACCAGCCCCAGGTGGATATGGACACCCATCGCGTTCTGGGCGCCGAAGCCCTGCTGCGCTGGCAGCACCCCGAGCGGGGCTTCATTCCGCCGGATGAGTTCATTCCGCTGGCGGAACTCAATCTGTCCATCATTGAGATCGGTTACTGGGTCCTGGATGAGGCCTGCCGTCAGGCCCGGGAATGGATGGATCAGGGTCTGGCCCTGCGGATGTCGGTCAATCTCTCGCCCGTGCAGCTGCGCCAGAACAACATCGTGGACGTGATTCTCGGCGTCCTGCGCCAGCACGACCTGCCCCCCTCCCGCCTGGAACTGGAGGTCACAGAAACCAGTTTCATGCAGAACCTCGATGATGCCATCGGCAAGCTCTCGCGTCTCAGGGACGAAGGCATCCGCGTGGCAGTGGACGACTTCGGCACCGGCTATTCCTCGCTGACCTACCTCAAGCGGCTGCCGGTACACCACCTGAAAATCGATAAACAGTTCATCCGGGATCTCCTCGCCAATGAGGAGGATACCCAGATCGCCAACACCATCATTGATCTTGGCCGGAGTCTCAGCCTGGATGTGATCGCCGAGGGCGTGGAGACCGAGGAACAGAGCGTCTACCTGGTGAACCGCGGCTGCGTCATGGCCCAGGGCTACTACTTCAGCAAGCCGGTGGATGTGGAGCAGTTCCAGGCCTTCATCGATACATTCGAAACGAGGCCGTAACACCAGAGCCGCACCTGAAACCACCTGTTACAACCGGTTGCACTCAGGGGTGATCCACCCCGGTTGCGTTACACCGGTGTAACCCTGGCCAAACAGTCGGTTACCCCTGTCTTAACGCTCTCTGAGTATTGTCATCGCTGAACTCATAATGAGAACGGCGTCACAAAATGCTCAGAGCTCCAACCGCTTTCCTCCGCCTGACCGCAACCCCCCTCAAGCACATCACACTGGCTGCCTCACTCCTGCTGGCCGGGTGTATCGGCGGCGGTTCCTCCAGCGGCGACGCCAGTGATACCGGCTCAACAGCCGCCTGCGGCAAGACCGAGACCCGTAACCTGCTGGTGAACGAGAACACCACCTACCGGGACAACCTGTCACTGTGTTTCTCGGCGGAAGAAGCCAGCCTGGAAGCTGACGGCCAGCTGAGTGAACTGCACTGGGAGGGCAACACCCTGGCATTCCGGAGCAGCCATGTGGACCGCCCGAGGCGCACTCAGGTCCGTATTCTGGACCCTCACGGATCCACGCAGCTGCGGATCAATGTGGTCGTGGAGAACCGGTCCGGGCGCGCCGACGAAATCCGGGCTGACCACCTCGTCGATGAAAGCGCCTCCATTCTGGCCTTGAGCGAGGATCGGCAGGCCTACGCCTACATGCTGGAAGTTGCCTACCTCGAAGGCCAGATCGACTGGTCGGAGCGACAGTCGATGCTGGCGGATTGGACACCGGAGACCGCATCCGCCCATGGCACACTGGCCGAAAAGATCAAAAAGGTTGAGCGCGTTCTCGAGGATTACCGCAATGGTCGAGCGGGAGAATACGAGCTCTCACAGGCAGCGGATCTCGCCGCCAGCTACCTCGGCGCGCACGGGCAGTATGCTGCGGACAAACTGATGGCACTGGCCCGAGACCAGCGGATTGATGTTGCTGTTCCGGACATCAGTACGGGTGAGCTGGCGTACCGTGCCGGGGTCGAACAGGTTTCCCGGCACGTCGGCAACCCGATGTATGGAGAGCTTGTTCAGCAGCAGTGGCAGTTTGACCGCCGCTACCGCTTTCTGAACGACGTTGACATAGTGGAGACACGTTCATGACATTCAGGACTGGCCTCCTGCTCCTGGGGTTTCTGGCATCCATTACCACATCGGTCAGTGCCAGCGCGCAGACCCCGGACGGAAACGAGGCCAACCAGAATGACATCACGGCCGCGGAGTCGCAGGCCCGCGGTGTCGTATCCCTGGTGGTCCGGCGCGAGCCGGGCGTGGGGTCGGTCGCGGACCGTGTGGGAGCAGTGATCACCGCCACCTGGCAGAACACGGAAGTGATCGAGGTTCCCGCCTCCCAGGCGGAGGCCGTGGAAGCGCTTCTCCAGCTCATTCCCGGCATTGAATCCGTGGAACGCGATGCGGTAGTCAGCACACCGGACCCGGAAGCAGCAGAGGCCCCGGACTCCTCCGGGCCAGGACGGACAACGGCACCGGCATGGCCGGCATGCTCGAGGCGGATATCCACCCGGCCCGGGTGCTCGCCTGTGACAGCTCCGGCCATCTCTACAACGTGGCCCGCGCTATCCGGTGGGCGGCTGGTGAGGATGTAGGCGCGGGTATCCTCAACGCAGCCCGCCTGCAGGAACAGGTTGCAGGCCTGCTGGGCCGGGACGAGCCCTCACTGCACCATGCCATGTCGGTACGGACGGACGGCGATGGGGACTCCCCTTTCTGGAGCCATGTGGACGAAAAACGGCTCTGCAGCCTGTATGAATTCGACGCCAACGAACGGGCGGAGACGGGCGTGGACTACTACTCGATCTTCCGTGTGCCCCAGGGCGAGGCGCTGACCATGGACAATGCAGAGCACGTCCAGAGCGGCGAATCCGTGCGCTTCGTTCTCAGCAATCCCGAAACCGCTGGTTACGAGTTCGGCCTCCAGTTCTGCAGCAATGAGAACGGCGAGAACTGTCGCAGCAGCGAACTGATCCCGCTCCAGACGGCCCGCCTGCAGGCGCCCGCCCGCTGCCGCTGATGGCGACAGCGGTTTTCATTCGACCGGCGGCAGCGGGTTGCCCTCGAACATTTCCTCCATCTCAGGCCGCTCAGGCTGTTCGCCTTCCGTCTTTTCCCCGTTCATGCCCAGGTTCACTTCCCACAGGCGCTTGAACTGGGTACGCGCCACCTCATCAGCCTCGCCCTCCTCACGGAGGATGGT
>ENA-ORDC01000831-ORDC01000831.1-marine-metagenome-genome-assembly--contig:-NODE-831-length-26505-cov-12.034130_pt1 | contig 26505 bp, 25 predicted proteins | sample MGYA00237783_ERZ508515 | MGnify/ENA primary metagenome ERZ508515 (study PRJEB26186, sample SAMN06268792) | marine metagenome | isolation source: Eden Landing Ponds, San Francisco, CA, USA | place... | reverse complement strand
CGACTTTTTGCCCAGCATCAGCTTGAAGCCGTTGTAGTCCGGCGGGTTGTGCGAGCCGGTGATCTGGATGCCGCCGTCGGTGTCCAGCTCGTTGACGGCGTAATACAGCATCGGCGTCGGGCCGCGGCCGATCTCCACCACGTCGCAGCCGGCGGCGGTCAGGCCGCGCGCCGTCGCAGCCGCCAGCTGCGGCGAGGACAGCCGGCCATCGTAGCCCAGCGCCACGCGCCGGCCATCGTGCCGGCGCACGATGGTGCCGAAGGCCCGGCCCAGCGCCTCCGCGTCCGCCTCCGACAGCGTCTCTCTGACGATGCCGCGGACGTCGTACTCGCGCAGGATCGTCGGGTCGAAGCGGTGCGTCGCGGTGTCGGCTGCGGTTTGGCTCATGCCAGCTTCTCCATGGTGACGCCGTCGTCGATCAGGGCGCCGGGCTTGTCGCCGCCGAAGGCGCGGCCGACGCAGGTGTAGTGGAAGCCGTGCGCGCGCATCTCGGCGGGGTCGTAGATGTTGCGCAGGTCAGCCACCACCGGCTGCGCCAAGCTGGCCTTGAGCCGGCGCAGGTCCAGGTTCCGGAACTGGTTCCACTCGGTCAGGATGACCAGCGCGTCGGCGCCCTCGATGGCGTCCCAGGCATCGGCGCACCAGTCGACACCGGACAGCGTCTTGGTGGCCTCCTCCATGCCCTCGGGATCGTACGCCCGCACGCGGGCGCCGGCCTCGCGCAGCGCCGGCAGGATCGCCAGGCTGGGCGACTCGCGCATGTCGTCGGTGTTCGGCTTGAAGGTCACGCCCAGCACCGCGATGGTCTTGCCGTCGACCGCGCCGCCGCAGTGCTGCACAATCTTCTCCGCCATACGCAGCTTGCGGGCGTCGTTGACGTCGACCACCGTTTCCACGATCCGGGTCGGCGCGCCGGCGCGCTCGGCGGTGCGCACCAGCGCCAGCGTGTCCTTGGGGAAGCAGGAGCCGCCGTAGCCCGGGCCGGGGTGCAGGAACTTGCGGCCGATCCGGCCGTCCAGGCCCATGCCACGGGCGACGTCGTGGACGTCCGCGCCCACCGCCTCGCACAGGTCGGCGATCTCGTTGATGAAGGTGATCTTGGTCGCCAGGAAGGCGTTGGCGGCGTACTTGGTGAGCTCCGCCGTCTCCAGTGAGGTGAAGATGATCGGCGTCTCGATCAGGTAGAGCGGCCGGTACAGGGCCCGCATCACGCTCTGCGCGGCCTCGCTCTCGGCGCCGATGATCACCCGGTCGGGGCGCATGAAGTCGCCGATCGCCGAGCCCTCGCGCAGGAACTCCGGGTTGGAGGCGACGTGCAGCGTCTTCTCCGGCGCCTCCGCCTTGACGATCTCCTCGATCTGGCGGCCAGTGCCCACCGGCACGGTCGACTTGGTGACGATCACCGTGCCGTCGTCGGCGGCGCGGGCGACCTCGCGGGCGGCGTCGAACACGAAGGTCAGGTCGGCGTGGCCGTCACCGCGGCGCGCCGGCGTGCCGACCGCGATGAACACCGCCTCCACGCCGCTCAGCGCGCCCGCCAGGTCCTTGGTGAAGGTGAGCCGGCCGGCGTCGACGTTGCGCGCCACCAGATCCTCCAGCCCCGGCTCGAAGATCGGGATCTCGCCGTTGTGCAGTCGGTCGATCTTGTTGCTGTCGCGGTCGACGCAGAGCACCTGGGTGCCGAATTCGGAGAAGCAGGCTCCGGACACCAGCCCGACGTAGCCGGTTCCGATCATCGCGATGCGCATTGCGCGGGTCCTCGCTGACTAGCGAACATGAAGGATGACCGGCGCCGGCCTCACAGGCGCTGCGCCAGGTCGCGGATCAGGCGGGCGGTCGCCTCGCCGGTGTCGGGGTGGTCGAGCGCGTAGGCCAGGATGGCCTCGATGTAGCCGGCCTTGTTGCCGCAGTCGTAACGCGCGCCCTCGAAGCGCAGGCCGTGGAAGGGCACGCGGTCGATGGTCGCCGCCATCGCGTCGGTCAGCTGGATCTCGCCGCCCTGCCCCGGTTTCTGGCGGCCGAGCTCGGTCATCACCGCCGGGTCCAGCACGTAGCGGCCGATGATCGACAGCGTCGACGGCGCCTGCTGCGGGTCCGGCTTCTCCACCAAACCCTTGGCCGCGGCCAGCCGGCCGTCGTCCTCGGTCACGTCGAGGATGCCGTAGCGATTGGTGTGCTCGCGCGGCACGTCGACCACCGCGACGACGCTGCCGCCGACCTCGGCGTGGGCATCGATCAGCTGCTTCAGGCACGGCGTCGTACCTTTGATCAGGTCGTCCGGCAGGATCACCGCGAACGGCTCGTCGCCGACTACAGCGCGGGCGCACCAGACGGCGTGGCCGAGGCCGAGCGGCTCCTGCTGGCGCACGTAGGTGATGCTCCCCGGCGGCAGCACCGAGCGCCGCACCAGCTCGAGCTCCCGGCTCTTGCCCTTGCTCTCAAGCGCCCGTTCCAGCTCGGGCGCGCCGTCGAAATGGTCCTCCATCGCACTCTTGCCGCGCGCGGTGACGAAGACGAACTCCTCGATGCCGGCCTGCCGGGCCTCCTCGACGGCGTATTCGATCAGCGGCCGGTCCACCACCGGCAGCATCTCCTTGGGCACGGCCTTGGCGGCCGGCAGCACTCGGGTTCCCAGGCCGGCCACGGGAAACACGGCCTTGCGCACGCGGGTCATGGGGATCAGCGAACTCCAGATGGCCACCAGTCGGGTCGAGCGCAACCTCGGCGTGCGGCGCACACATTCCCTGCACGCGCAGCCTCGGGGTGGGTGTCATGCCACACGCCCCTGGGGGTGGCAAGGCTGCCACGGACGGGTCACGGAGGCGTTCAGTGGCGTCATCATAGTGTCGTCGAACTCGGCTACCGTGCCCCCGTCGGGCTTACCCCGCCCGGCATCTGCGACTGCGCCCCTTGGCGCCGTCGGCGGCAATCCCCCCAGGGCCGCCCAGGGCGGCGCCGACGCCTGCCGGGACGACGGCGCGCGGCGCCGCGTCCCGGTCTTTTTGCCCGCACCGACGTATCCGGCCCGACCGATCCGAGCCGACCTGCGCCCGGCGGGGCCCGCAGCCCTCCGCCTCGGGCATCGAAAACCCTATGCCGACGACACGCCGTTCGACTAGGGTGCGCGCGCAACGCCCAGCCCGCCCCGTTTCCGCACCATGCCGTTCCTGCAGCCCGTCGGGTTCATCGTTAGCCTGCTCGTCCTCGCACTGTCCGCCGCCATGCTGGTGCCGGCCGCGGTGGACGCGATCTACGGCAACCCGGACTGGATCGTGTTCGTGGTATCGGCGGGCGTCGGCGTGGCGGTGGCCGGAATGGGCGCGCTGACGGCGCGCTGCGCCACTATCGGCCTGGACCTGCGCCAGGCTTTCCTGGTGACCGCGACGAGCTGGCTGGCGATGAGCGCGGTGGGCGCGCTGCCGCTCTACTTCTCGACCCTGAAGCTGAGCTACGCCGACGCCTTCTTCGAGTCCATCTCCGGCCTGACCACGACCGGGTCGACGGTGCTGGTCGGCCTCGACACGATGGCGCCGGGGCTGCTGCTGTGGCGCTCGCTGCTGCAATGGATCGGCGGCGTGGGCATCATCGTCCTGGGCATGGCGATCCTGCCGTTCCTGCGCGTCGGCGGCATGCAGCTGTTTCACACCGAGTCGTCGGACCGCTCCGAGAAGCTGTTCCCGCGCCCGGGTCAGATCGCCTCCGCCATCGGCGCCGTCTATCTGGGGCTCTCTGCCCTGTGCGCCGCCGCCTACATGGTGGCCGGCATGTCGCCGTTCGAGGCGATCAACCACGCCATGACCACCCTGGCGACCGGCGGCTACTCGACCTCGGACCGCTCGCTGGGCCACTGGGGCGCGGCGGTGCAGTGGGTCGGTACGACCTTCATGCTGGCCGGCGCGCTGCCGTTCCTGCTGTACGTACGGGTGCTGCAGGGCCGACCGGCGGCGCTGTACCGCAACAGCCAGGTGCTGGCGCTGCTGGGCCTGCTGGCGACGGCGATCCTGACGCTCGCGCTGTGGCTGATCGGGACCGGCCAGGCCGCACCGCTGGACGCCTTCCGGCTGACCGCGTTCAACGTCGTGTCGATCGTCACCACGACCGGATACGCCACCGCCGACTACGGGCTGTGGGGCGGCTTCGCAGCCGTGTGCTTTTTCTGTCTGATCTTCGTCGGCGGCTGCACCGGCTCGACGTCCGGCGGCATCAAGATGTTCCGCTTCGAGATCCTGGTTCGGCTGGTCGCGCGCACCATCGCCCGGCTGCCGCACCCGCACCGCATCTATCCGCTGGCCTACCGCAAGACGCCGATCGGCGAGGACGTGATGACCGGCGTCATCGCCTTCTTCGCGTTCTTCATCAGCAGCTTCGCGCTGCTGAGCCTGGCGCTCGCCCTGTTCGGCCTGGATTTCGTCTCCGCCATCAGCGGCGCCGCCACCGCAATGGCGAACGTCGGACCCGGCCTCGGGCCCGTCATCGGCCCGGCGGGCAACTTCGCCAGCCTGCCCGACGGCGCCAAGTGGCTGCTCAGCTTCGGCATGCTGCTGGGCCGGCTGGAGGTGTTCACGGTGCTGGTGCTGCTGACGCCCAGCTTCTGGCGGGCGTAGCTACTCCTCGGCCTGCAGAGTGGGGATCTGCGCCAAATCGTCCGCCATCTCCGCCTGCAGCGTTCGCAGGTCGTAGTCGCGCTGCAGGTTGAGCCACAGGGCCGGCCCGTTGCCGCAAAGCTTGCCGAGCCGGAGCGCGAGGTTCGCCGTCACCGGCGTGCGCTCGTTCAGCAGATCGTAGAGCGTGCGCCTGGAGATCCGCAGGTGCCGCGCCATTGCAGCCTTGGAGATGCCGAGCGCCGGGAGCACGTCCTCGCGGAGCAGCTCGCCGGGATGCATGGGTTCGAGGCCGCGCTGCAGTCCGTTTCCGACCATCAGTGATAGTCCTCCAGCCGCAGGTCGATCGGTCCGCTGACGGCCGAGTCCTGCTTCCACTCGAATGTCAGGCGCCAGTTGCCAGAGACTGTTGCCGCGTAGGTTCCTCGGCGCCGTCCCTTCAGCTCGTGGAACCGGAAGCCCGGCAGGTTCAGGTCCGAAGGCGCTGCCGCGTTGTCGAGCGCGATCAGCATTCGTCGCACGCGCTTGACGTTCTCAACCGGAAGTCCGCCGCCGCGCCCTGTCAGCCAGAACTGCTTCAGCGCCTTGTCGGCGAACGACCGGATCATATGTGTAAGGTATCACCTTACACTCTGGGGGCAATGCCCGCCACGCCAGGCCGGGACTGGGGTCTATGGTGTGGGGGCCACACCGCGCGCATGCTAGTCCCCGATCAGCACCCGCTTGGCCTCGTTCAGCTTGGCCGCGAACCAGTCGGAGCCGCCGTGGTCGGGGTGCAGCTTCTGCATCAGGTGGCGGTAGGCGCGGCGCACGTCGTCGGCGCTCGCGCCTGGCTCCAGCCCCAGGATCTCCAGCGCCTCGGCCTCGTCCATCGGGCCGGCGTGTTGCCCGCCGGCATCGGACGCGCCGGCCCCCTGCGCACGCTCGCGCCAGGCGTCGCCGTGCATCTTGTCCAGGTAGGCTTCCAGCACGCTGGCCGACTGCTGATCCACGTCGGCCACCTCGTCCCACAGCACCAGCAGGTCGTCGAGCGCGAGGTCCTCCAGCCGCTGGCCGGCGTAGGCGCCTTCGCGCACCGTCCCGGACATCACGCCGGTGTCGTGCTCCAGCGTCATCGCCAGGAAGCGGGTCTCGACCTCGCTGGTCCGGCCCTGCGAGGGGCCGCGGGCGCTCTTGATCGCGCTTTTGATCTGGCGCCAGCGGCTGAGCAGCCCGATCAGCGCCGGCAAGGCGATCCAGGCGAGCTGGTAGCGCCCGGCCCAGAGCAGGAACAGGCCGGCGATCACGCCCAGGATGCCGGCGACCCAGCCCAGCGCCTTCAGCAGGTTGCGCGGCTCGGTCTCGCTCGCCCACTTCAGTAGCAGCAGGAGCCCCACCAGCAGCCCGAGGCCGAGCAGGAAATAGGCGATCACGCCGGCCCCGTCTTCACTTCATCTGGTGGGCGAGCAGCTTCACCATGCCGCCGCGCCGGGCGGAATAGTCGGCCAGCGCCCGGCGGCCGCCCGCGGCGAACACGGCGACCGCCGACAGCAGCTCGCGCAGCTGCTGCGCCGCGCCGGAGTCGAAGCTGCAGCAGGCACCGCCGGTGAGCTTGGCGATCTGCTCGAAGGCGCGCCGGGCGACCGGGTCGCGGCCCTCGTGGAACAGGAAGCAGGGCACCCCGAGCAGCCCCAGCTCGCCGGCCAGTTGGCCCAGCTCGTCGACGTCCTCCTCCATGCAGTCGCCGACGAACACGACAGCGTTGACCTTCTGCCGCTTCGCCTCGTCGCGGGCGTGGCGCAGTACCTTGGCGATCTGGGTGCGGCCGGCCAGGCAGGACACACCAGTCATCCGCCGGGTCAGTTTGTCCGCGTCGACGTACCACTCGGTCGCCTCGAACTCGCCGAAGCCGCGGTAGTAGGCGAGCTGGATCTGCAGGCCGCCGAGCGTCTTGGTCTCCTGGAACATCTCGGCCTGCAGGTGGGTCGCCTGGTCCCAGGTCGGCTCGCGACTGGCAGTGGCGTCGATGGCGAAGATCAGCCGGCCGACCTCGCCCGGCTTGCGCACCGTCGGGGTCTGGCGCACCTGCTGCACGAACGCCTGCACGTCGCCCTCCGGGGAGGTGCGCGTCGAGGGCACGGATTGCTGGCGTTTCTGGCGGGGCATGTCCGGTCGGGTTCGCTGCGGTCTCAATGAAACGTAGGTCCCCGCCGGGCGGGCGTCCAGGCGCGCGCGCCGGCACCGGGACCTGCGGACGGGCTTACAGCCAGCCGGCCTGCTTCAGGCGCGGGCGATAGGTCTTGCCGACCGGCACCCGGCGGCCGTCGACCAGCCGCAGCAGCGGCCGCGCGCCGCGGCGCTCGACCCCGGCCACGGCCGCGCCCGCGACCCACCAGGAGCGGTGCACCCGCAGCCCGTCGGCGCCCGCCAGCTCGCGCTCCGCATCCGCCATCCGGCAGTGGATCAGGGCGCTGCCGTCGGCGGTGTGGATGCGCAGATAGTGGTCCTCCTGCTCGAGGCACAGCAGCGGACCCGTCAGGTGCGCCGGGATGCGCTGATGGAAGATCGGCTGGGTCGGCGCGGCAGCGGCGGGCGCGCCGGTGTCGTCGCACCCCTCGTAGGAGCGCGGGGTGATCCGGGCGAACAGCAGACCGACCGCGACCAGCAGCAGGCCGACCTTCCACAGCAGGTCGGCCGGTGCGATGTCGGCCTGCGGCATCGCCCAGCGGGTGGCCAGCACGACCACGGCGGTGGCCGGCACCAGCACCAGCGCGGCGGCGATCAGCGGGATCGTCACCCGCGGATAACCGACGCGGTCGCCGGCCTTGGCGACCAGGGCGCGCGTCGTCAGGTCGACCAGCAGCCAGTTCACGCTGACGACCGCCAGCCAGTACAGCGCGCGCACGCCGGGTCCCATGGCGTCGTAGGTGCCGAACGGGCCGGTCAGGGTCATCACCGCCGAGGTGGCGAGCGCCCCCGCCAGCGACGCCGCGACCGGCCCGCCCAGCCAAAGCGGATGCCGTTCACGCATCGCGAATGGTCGCCGTCGCCCGTTGACGCAATTCCGCTGCCCCTTCCCGCAAGCGCCGTTGCTCCAAGCCGGCGACTGCGGCTGACGTTAGCGCCGCCCGTTCTCAGCCGCAAAGGTCCGCCGCCATCATGTCGCTCACTCCGCTTCTCGCCGCCCCGCCGACGATCCAGCTCCACGTCGCTGCCGCCCTTGCCGCCACCGCGCTGACGCTGGTGCTGCTGGCCGCGCCGAAGGGCCGGCGCCTGCACCGCATCCTGGGCTGGAGCTGGATCGTGCTGATCGTCGTGGTCGCCGGCAGCGGCCTGTTCATCCACACGATCCGGCTCTGGGGCCCGTGGAGCCCGATCCACCTGCTGTCGCTCTGGGTCTTCCTGGTCGCCTTCCGGGGCGTTCACGCGGTGCGCCGGGGGAACGTCGACCGCCACCGCTGGGTCATGCTGTCGCTGGTGTTCGGCGCGCTGCTGGGGGCCGGCGCTTTCACCTTCCTGCCCGGGCGCCTGATGGCGCAGATCACCTACGGCGGCTAGCCAGGCCGCAGGCAGGTGTCGAGGCCGGTGATCTGCCGCATCCGCGTGGTCAGCACGTCCGCCCGCCGGCGCACGTGGTCGCCGGGCCGGGCCGCCGAGCGCTCGCGCGGGTTCGGCAGCACGGCCGCGATCCGCGCCGCCTCCAGCCAAGTTAGCTGCGGCGCCGGCTTGCCGAAATGCTGCCGGGCCGCGGCGCCAATGCCGAACGCGCCGCGCCCCATCTCGACCACGTTCAGGTAGAGTTCCAGAATCCGCCGCTTCGGCAGCAGCAACTCGACGGCCGGGGTCCACAGGCCCTCCAGGGCCTTGCGCGGCAAGCCGCCGCCGGGCCACAGGAACAGGTTGCGGGTGAGCTGCATGGAGATCGTGCTGGCGCCGCGCAGCGGCCCGCCGTCGAGCCAGGCTTCGACCGCGTTGCGCAGCTCCACCGTGTCGAAGCCCCAGTGGCTGCAGAAGCGGTTGTCCTCGCCCGCCATCATCGCCAGCGGCACGTGCCGCGGCAGCGCCTCCAGCGCCACCCAGTGCGACTGCGCGCCGTCGCCCTGCAGCCAGCGGATCGCCATCAGCGGCGTGCCCGGCGGCGGCACCACCCGGTACAGCGCGGTCAGCGCCACCGGCAGCAGCAGACCCAGCAGCAGCACCAGCGCCGTCCAGCGCACCATCCGGCGGGTGCGCGCCCGCAGCCAGGCGCCCCAGCGCCGCACCGGGCGCCCTAGCCGCCCGGCCGGCGGAACAGCGCCGCCAGCTCGACGTGACCGGACCAGGGGAACTGGTCGATCGGCCGCACCTCCTGCAGCGCGTAGCCACCGTCCGCCAGCGCGCGGGCGTCGCGCCCGAAGGTGTTGGGGTTGCACGACAACGCCACCACCGTGGGCACGTCGCTGTCGGCCAGCGCTTCGCTGAGTGCCTTGGCGCCGGCACGCGGCGGATCGAACAGCACCGCGGCGAAATCGGACAGGTCTTCGGCGTCGGGCGGATCGCTGGCGAGGTCGCGCACCTCCGCGGTGACGCGGCCGGCGAGGTCGTGCTTGCGGGCCGCCTGCCACAGCGCCGCCATCGCGGTCTCGGCGCCCTCCACCGCGTGCACCGGTCCGCGGCGGGCCAGCGGGAAGGTGAAGGTGCCGACGCCGGCGTAAAGATCGGCGACCGGCCCGTCGACGCCGCCCAGCCAGTCCTGCACCGCCTGGCTCAGGGCCGCTTCGCCCTCCCGCGTCGGCTGCAGGAAGGCGCCCGGCGCCGGCTCGACCTCGACATCGGCGAAGTGCAACAGCACCGGCCGGCGGATCGCCACCGGCTCCGGCTCGGCCGCGGCGCCGCCGGCGTCGGACGGCTGCCAGGACACCCGCGCCAGGTCGTGCGTCTCCGCCAGGTTCGCCAGCGCCTGCCGCGCCGCCAGCGGCGGCGGCCGCTTCGAGGCCAGCAGCAGGTCGATGCCGGTGTCGCTCTCCAGCAGCGCGACGTCCGCCGTCTCCTTCGCCTGCAGCGCCGGCTGCAGCGCCTTGCGCAGCTCCGGCAGCAGCGCCACCAGGCCGGCGCGCAGCACGTGGCAGGTCTCGATGCTCTCGATGGCGTGGCTCTCGCGGCTGTGGAAGCCCAGCACCGCCTGCCCGCCTTCCAGTCGCGCCGCCAGCGTGGCGCGGCGGCGGGCGTTCGCCGGCACCTGGGTGAGCTCGGCCACCGGCGGCGTCTCGAAGCCGCGGCGCTGCAGCGCCTGCACCACCTGCTGGCGCTTCCAGGCCCGATAGGCCGCGGTCTCCAGATGCTGCACCGTGCAACCGCCGCAGGGGCCGAAGTGCGGGCACGCGGGTTCGACCCGCTGCTGCGACGCCGAGGTGATCTCTAGCAGCTCCGCCCGGTAGCCGGCGGCCTTCTCGCCGGCCAGGCGCACGCGCGCCCGTTCGCCAGGCAACGCGAAGGGCACGAACGCCGGCTTCCCGTCGACCTATCCGGTTCTGGCAACGCTTGCCCGACTGGAAGACGCCTGTCAGGAGGCCCAGCGCTCGATCCGTGCTCACCTGGTTGCACGCGCCTGACTCTGTCGTTTTCCACGATCACTCGTTACTTTTGGCTTGCCTAAAGATCGAAACGGCTTTTACTGTTTAGGTGAGCCAAAACAATATGGAAGACGACTCACACACGCGACGAACGTTCGTGACAGGTGGACTCGGAGCGGTGACTGCGGGGTTGCTGGCGGGCTGTGGACAGTCGAGCGGCGACGGGACGTCGACTGAGAGCCCCCGGACGACGACTGATCAGTCGACAGCCACCGAAACCGACTCGGCGTCTTCGACAACCACCGACGACGGAGCAGACGGCGTCGAGACACCGTACTCGGTGTCGATCGAGCCGGTCGGTGAGGTCACCTTCGAGAGCGTCCCCGAGACGTGGGTGGCCAACAACGGTTCCTGGGCGGACATGGGGATCGCGCTCGGTCTCGAACCGCCGAAAGGCGTCTGGCTCAAAGGTCGCTATCACACCCAGTACTACGACTCGATTCCAGGGCTCTCGGTCGACAAGAGCGACATGGTGTCGCTGTATCAGGACGGGGTCAGTAAGGAACTGCTCTACGACCTCGACGGCGATGTCTACGTCATGGACCCGAACTTCCTCATGAATCGCTTCAAGGGCTGGGACGAGTCCGATGTCGAGGATATCGCCGACAACGTCGGTCCGTTTTTCGGCAACTGCATTTACGCCCAGCACTACCCCTGGCACGACGACTACCGCTACTACACTCTCTACGAAGGGTTCGAGAAACTCGCGACGGTGTTCAAGCGCACCGACCGCTACGAGGCGTTCGTCGACATCCACGACGACTTCACGGCGAATCTCGCACCGCACGTCCCGAACACCAGCGAGGCCCCGGCCGCCGCTGTCCTGTGGGGTGTCGGCGACAACCCCGAGCAGTACTATCCCTACATCATCGGTAGCGGGACAGGCTTCAAACACCTCCGAGACCTGAACGTTCGCGACGCTCTGGCCGAAACCGACATCAAGGACTTCCACGGCAGCCGCGCCGCCATCGACATCGAGACGCTCCTCGACGTCGACCCGGAAGTCCTCCTGCTGCGCGGCTACGAAGGCAAGACGACCGAGGAGTTCCAGAACACCGTCGTCTCGTTCCTCGAAGACCACTCGCTGGCGAGCGCGCTCACCGCCGTCCAGAACGGCGATGTCTACCGCGCCGGTGGTCTCTATCCGGGCCCGATCACGAACATGGTCCTGACCGAGCGTGTCGGCAGCGACCTCTACGACATCGATGAGGAACTGTTCGACCGACAGCGCGTCGTCGACGTGGTGAACGGGGAGTTCTGAAATGGCAGCCAGCGACGGAGCAGCCCAGTGTAGGAGTGGTGCCGATCCGAACACCAGTCGCGATACGATCCGCCGGACGCGCGAGCGTATCGAGGCCCTCGCTGTCGAGGACGGTGAGTACGGCGTCGCCTGCAAGGACTCGGGCTGTGCGCCCGCACCAGTTACTGACGTGACCTTCCCGACCTTCGAGGAAGCCGAACTGGCGTGTCTCTCCGCGCAGGCCTACCGGTCGGCACTTCGGCGGCTGGATCCGTCGCTGCCCGAGTACGATCTCGTGGTCTGCGCGGCTGAAGATGGCGCTGTCGAACAGGTGAGCGTCCGTAAGCAGACACGGGGCCGACGCGAGAACGGGCTCCCAGAGACCAGTCAGTCAGTGACAGTCTCGGGTGGTGCGACCGACGAGTGGCTCCGGATCGACAACGCGCCCGTTGTCCACCTCAGGGGGAGCGACTCGCTGCTGGACGACGACTTCGTCACCCGACAACTGGAGTCGCAACTGGTGGAGGAATCATGAGCGGCGACCCCGACCGCGTCGACGTCGTGATCGTCGGGGGCGGCCCCGCAGGGGCTTCGGCGGCGGTGTTCACGGCGCGGTACGGCCTCGACACGCTCTTGTTCGACCGCGGCAACGCCGCGCTGGAGCGCTGTGGCTATCTTGAAAACTACCTTGGCTTCCCTGCTGGCGTCGAGATCGAGACCTTCCAGGAGCTGATGGCCGAACACGTCCGCGAGACCGGGGCCGAGCGCCGCGAGGAACTGGTCGAGTCCGTCACGCGGGTCCCCGAGGACTCGGACACCCACGCCGAGTCGGGATTCCGCGTCGAGACCCAGCAGGGGACCACGGTCAAGGCCGAGGCCGTCGTTGCGGCCGCGTGGTACGACGGGTCCTATCTACGGGAGCTCGACGATCCGGCGATGTTCGAGGAACACGAACACCACGGCGAACTCGAAGAACGGTTCGACCCCGACTACGCCGACGCGGACGGCCGAACGCCGATAGACGGCCTGTACGTTGCTTCCCCTGCGGGTGCCCGGAGTGCACAGGCCATCGTCGCTGCCGGCAACGGTGCGCACGTCGCCCGCACACTGATCGAGGATCGCCGGCGCGAACGCGGCCTCTCGGGCGAGGTCGCACCCGAGTATGACTGGGTACGCCCGGAGTCGGAGTATTCCGGCGAGTGGGCCGACCGTGAGCGCTGGGAGGCGTGGTTCGACAACGAGATCGACGCCGAGGGCCTGAGCGACGATCGACTCGCCGAGCTACGGGAGACGTACGTCGACCGGGCCTTCGAGACGAGGGTGACCGAATCCGAGGTCGACGATCGGGCTGCTCGCGGCCGTGAGCGGCTCGTCGAGGTCGTCGGGCCGGAGGCCCTGCTCGACGTGATGGACGATGAGCGGATCCGCGAGTATGTCGCCAGAATCGACTCCACGCAGAGGTGTGATTGACGATGGCGAGCGAGGCAGCGACAGCGAGCGACCGGTCGAGGATCCGCGAGGGCCTGCACTCCTGGATGGACAGCAGACTGGCAGCACTGTGTCTCGCCAGTCTCGGGGTCGTGGTTGCCGGGCTGTTGATCCAGGTTCGGTACGGCCCCTACGATATGACGTTCATGCAAGCCTGGCGAGCGACGTTCAACCCGACGGTGCTGTTCAGCTGGGAGGCATGGGAAGCGTTCCTGTTCGGTACCGACATGCCCTCTGCGGTCGGCACCGACAGCCGTATCGTCTGGGCCGGCCGGCTGCCTCGCGTCATCGTCGCTGTCCTCGTCGGAATCTGTCTGGCAATCTCGGGTGCGATCTTCCAGGCCGTCACCCGAAACGAGCTCGCGAGCCCGTTCATCCTCGGTGTCTCCTCGGGGGCCGGATTTACGATCCTCGTGACGCTGGTCTTCCTCGGCGGTATGACGATCACCATCCCGCTTCTCGGGATGGTACTGGGATTACAGTCGCTGCTGCCGTTATTGGCGGGGCTTGGTGGCATCGGCGCGTTCCTGATCGTCTACGCGATCGCCTGGAAGAACGGGACATCACCGGTACGGCTCGTGCTCGCTGGCGTGATCGTCGGAACTATCTTCCAGAGTCTCGAGACGGCAGTCTTCATGCAGGCAGAGAACATCGCAGTCGTCCAGTCGGCGATCCAGTGGACGACAGGCTCACTGGTCGGGACCGACTGGGAGCAGGTTCGAGTCGCCTTGCCGTGGACGATTCTCTCGGTTGGGCTGGCGCTGGTCAGCGCACGACAGTTGAACGTCCTCTTGCTCGGCGAGAGCACGGCAAAATCACTCGGAATGAACGTCGAACGGGTTCGATTCGCGCTGTCGTCGATCGCGGTGCTAGCGGCGGCCGCCAGCATCGCGGTCGCCGGCATCGTCAGTTTCGTCGGGTTGATCGTCCCACACATGGTGCGCAATATCGTCGGTAGCGATTACCGCAAGTTGATGATCGGCTGTCTGTTCGTCGGCCCCGCGCTGATGGTCTCTGCCGACGTCATCGCGCGACTCGGAATGCTGTTCGCGTTCGACGAGATGACGCAATTCCCCGCGGGGATCGTCACTGGATTGATCGGCGGGCCGTACTTCCTGTATCTGATGCGCAGGCAAGAACAGATGGGTGAGATCTGATGACTGAGAACGATCCGACACCGACCGACGAACCGAAACGAGCGGATGGCGGTCTCGGGGAACTATTGCAACGATCGGACGAGGATCCGGTCGAAGACGAACCTGCGTCGTCCGACTCGCCAGAGACTGTGAGCGAGGCCAGTGAGTTCGTCGGCGAGGACCTGGTCCTCAGTTACGCATCGGGCGACGAGCCAGTGATCGACGAGGAGTCGATCCGGGTTCCGCCGGGCGAGGTGACAGCGCTCGTCGGCCCGAACGGCAGCGGCAAGAGCACGCTTCTGAAAGGACTCGCGACCCAGCTCTCGCTCGACGCGGGGCGCGTCCGCATCGACGGCGAGGACATCGAATCGCTCACTACGAAGGAGATCGCCCGCCAGCTTGGTCTCCTCTCCCAGGAGAACGTCTCGCCGGACAGTCTCTCCGTCGAGAAACTGGTCGAGCACGGCCGCTACCCCCACCGTGGATTCTTCGAGACGCTGACCGACGAGGATCAAGAGGCGATCGAGTGGGCGATCGAAATGGCCGGCGTCGATCACATCCGGGAGCGACAGGTCGGCAGTCTCAGCGGCGGGCAGAAACAGCTCGTCTGGATCGCGATGGTCCTGGCCCAGGAAACCGACGTCCTGCTGCTGGACGAACCGACCACGTTCCTCGACCTGCACCATCAGTTAGAGGTGATGGAGATCATCGAGACACTGCGCGACGACAGCGAGATCACGATCGTCGTCGTACTGCACGACATCGATCAGGCCGCTCGGTACGCAGACCACATGGTCGCGCTCGACGATGGCGAGGTCTACGACCGCGGGCCGCCGGAGGATGTCGTGACCGAGGCGCTATTGGCCGACGTCTTCGAGATCGAAGCCAACGTCGAGGTGGCCGATCGCGGGCCTGAGATCACGCCACTTCGGCCACTCCACGACGGGGAGTCCGAAGGAGCGTAACGCGAGGATAGTCGCCGACCAGACGACAGCTGCCACCGTCCCCGAAGCCGACAGCAGGTGAGCGATGGGTCGACACCGGAATTCACTCAGCACCACTCCAGCAGAGATCGCGTCGACGGTCATACTGCCGGCTGTACCAGTTAGAAAGAATGTGGCACCCAGGAGGTACCGAATATCTTTCCGAACGTACAGACAGCAGTATCAGTCTTCTCGAAGCGGCTGTGACTGTGGCTGTGTCTCGCCTGTCCTGAGGACATCACTGACAGCCTTCGCGAGACGGGGTGCGCCGGCCTCCCTGAGGCGCTCGACGAGTGGTACGTCGAGGTCCTGTGGCTGGTCACCTTCGTTCGCCTGATCGAGTGCGTCCGTGATACGGGCCTCGGCCGCCGAGTAGTCGCCACGTTCGAGGTCGACGAGACCGCTGTTCAGCTGGACCGGCAAGAGCAGCGATTGATCCTCCAGTGATTCGGCCAGCGAGAGCGCCTGCTCGAAGTAGCGCTCGGCCTGTTCGTAGTCGTCCTGCAGGTACGCGACCACGCCCAGATCTTTTAGCAGGTCTGCCTCCACAGCGGTTGCGCCGGCGTTACGGGCCGGCTCGAGACCGAGCAGGAACTGCTCGCGGGCCGCCGAGCGGTTGCCACGCTCGCTTTCGGTCTGACCCAGGTTGCCGCGCACGGCAGCCACGTTCTTGCGGTCGTCGACGGCGTCGTACAGCTCCAGACTTCGCTGGAAGGCCTCGGCGGCCGCGTCGTACGCAGAGCGAGTGCGAGCGACGACACCACGCTGTCGCCACAGTGCCGCTGACAGTCGCGGAGCCGCGACGTCTTCGAGGACGGCTTCGCCCGCGTCCAGCGCATCGACTGCCCGGTCGAGTTCACCCTCTTCGATGGCAATCGACGCCAGTTCGAGGTGTGCGCGGACGTCGGGGTCGAACGCCGTCAGATCGCCAGCCAGGTCGAGGGCCTCGCTCGCGTATTCGCGTGCAGTTTCGAACTCCCCACGTTTCCGATAGACGGTGGCCAGCCCGAGCCGACTCTCGGCTCTGGCCCTGCGTGCCGATCCGTCGCCGTCGCCAAATTCCCAGAGCCGTTCGTAGGCGTGCTCGGCTCCCGAGAGGTCGCCCTGTGTTTCGAGCATGACGGCCCGCGCGGCGATTCCACGGCGTTGTGCACACTTCGTGCACGCCTCGGGGATCTCGATGGCAGTCTCGTCACCGTGGCCGAACAGCGGGGCCAGTGAGGCGTAGGCGCGTCCCACGTCGAAGATCCTGTCGACGGTGTCCTCGGCCCAGGCCGTCGGATCGCGGACGATCCGTTCGAGCAGGGGCGAGTCCGCACCGCAGCGACGGGCGAGCGCCGCCCGCCGATCGGGATCATCTGCCAGCGAGAGCAACGCCGAGACGCACCGACCGACACGCTCGTGGGCGGCCGCGTCGCCGACGGCGTCCACGTGGTGCTCCAGGAAGGTCGCAGCCCAGCTGACGTGTGGGCCCTGGAACCGATCGCCTTCTTCGACCGGAAACAGCGCGACGCCGGTGAGCTCTTCTCGGACTCGTCCAGGGACATCCGACTCGACGACGTCCGCGACAGCGAGCGATTCGAGGGCTGCGGTTTCGATTGGGCCGCCGGCGACGTCCAGCAGCGCGATCAGGACGCCGACGTCCAGCGCATCGGCCCCCATCTCGGAGAGGCGGGCGTGGACGCGCCCGACGTCTTCTTCGAGCGTCGTCGGCGTCGACTCGTAGGCCGACAGCGGTTCGACGTACCGCGCCAGCCGATGACAGGCCAGATAGATCGCGGCCGGCGCGGTCTGTGCGTCTTTGGCGTGGCTGGTCGCGGCTTCGAGTAGTTCGTCGACTGGGATCTGGACGGCAGTATCGGTGTCCTCGGCGAGTTTATCGATCAGGTGACGACATTCCCGTTCGTCGAACGCGGGCATCGCTACTGCCTCGACAGCGTCCCGGCGGAACGCCTCGACCCGGGCGCTGACGCTGCCGACGAGAGGCTCTTGCCACTCCGACTCACGGGCATCCAGCAGGAAGACCACATCCTCACGGTCGGCGCACGTTTCGAGCACCTCGAAGATCCGGCTCGCTTCCCGACGGACGGCGTCCTCGACGACGACTAATGTTGGCTCGGACGCGCGCTCGACAACTCGTTCGAGTGCACCGACAGCGTCGAACGGTTCGGGGTCGGTCGACTCGCGATAGAAGATGGCTCCGCGGTCGGAGTCGAACCAGCGGCGTGCGACGCGCTTGCAGAGCGTACTCTTTCCGGATCCGGGCGGCCCGAGCACGGCCACGCTCGTCCCCGCCTCTAATCGGCCTAGCAACTGCTCGGTCAGCGAGCCCGCCTCGTCGAATCGATCGATCGACTGCCCGTCGATGACTTCCGGGAGCCCCAGGCCAGCGCGGTAGCTGACAGACGGCGACAACGGTGACCGTCGCTCGACGAACTCGTCGTCGAGTCGGACGAATCCCTGTGTCCGAAGCTGTGGCGGGAGTCGTTCGCCGAGCAGCGACGATAGCCTCGCCGCTTCGCTGGCGTCGCCGAGTTCGTCTGCCAGGGCCGTGGCCGAAGACTGTACTGCCTCGAAGCGCTCGCTCGCCCACGCCAGCGTCTCTGGGTCGGCTGACCGACAGAAGCCTCTGATCTGGTCGTCGTCGTAGGTCACGACGAGCACCTCGGTTGGTTCGCCCGACTCGTCTTCGACGACGAGCAATCCGTACGGTGGCGTTTCACCGACAGCCGCGTCGAACACCGGCACGTCCGCGAGTTCCCCGAGCAACGCCGGGAACTCAGTTTTCAGTCGCGTCAGTAATGCCGACGGCGCGACCAGCGACACCGAGAGGTCATCCCTGACTGCGCGTGCGTGGCACAACCTGAGGTGTCGGGAATCGACCAGCTGCGGTAGAATCGCGCGGTAGCCACTGGCTCCGTCGATAGCGTCGGCGATGGCCTCCAGTAACCGGTAGCTGCCCCGGGTTTCGTGGACAGTTCCGGCCGTGAGTAGTGATGTCGGCAGCTCTTCGGTAGGTGGGAGTGGTTCGAGGACGGCCGTACCCGAAAGAATCGCGTCCGTCTCGGCCAGAAACGATCGATAGCGTGCGAGTGCCAGCCGACCGGACTGGGTCGTCACGAACCCGCGTGTCATGCGTTCGACGAATCCCGCATCGGTGAGGTCACTGATCGCCCGGTCGACCGTTGACCGGGAGTGTTCGAGTCGATCGACCATATCGCGCTTGTGCAACGGCTCACCGTCCAGTAATTCGAGGAACTCGGTACGCTTGCCCAACGTCTCGATCGCTTCCTTGCCCCCGAGGTGCTCCATAGATGCTTATTTTCTCTCGGGTACCCCCAATAATAGTACCGGCCGCCTCTGCATATCGAAGTAATGTTTGTGTTGTGATAATTTCGGTCATCCGTTGACGGAGTCTGTCAGTCGGTGAACTAAGGACCTCTCCGCCCAAAGGAATAGTTGCCCGCGAGTGACGCCGTGTGGGTGGTACTGGGCGCGTCTCGGAAGATGCGCCGAGGTCACGTTCGTGTGACTCTCCCGGGGTGGGGACACGGTTGATACGTGGGTCATGGGGTGAATCGGTCGGCTCGGACGCCGACGCGACTGCTCCGGCAGTTGTGCCGGACGGCTGGTCCCCGCGCGGTCGCTCGGCATCCGACCGACTACCGCTCTGGTCCCTGCTGCGTGCGGCCCTCTACTCGTCGCCGCTACTAAATTCATATACTCGATCTGACTGGTCCCTTCAGGGTGTGAGTAGGTGAGTCAACCGGTGAGATAAGGCATCCCCCGGTACAAGCGGCAATTGCTTGTGGACGTCGGGCAGATTGATGGGGTGGTGGCCTCCGCGGTTTCGGCCGCGGGGTATGGTTGGTCCCGATAGTCCACGAGTGGGAGTTCCCCGCGGCCGTCGCGCAGGGCTTGTGTGCCCGCTGGTCCTGTTCGACGGCTCCGGGGAGATGGTGCCTCTGACACACCGTCATCCCAGTTTTCGACGGACTCTTACCCAGACGAAGCGCGAGCGATCAGTGGAACGTCCGGCCGACTTCCTGTTCTTCGGAGATTTCGCTCTCGCGGTGGTCGAAGCGTTCTTCGATCTCCTCGTAGCGCTCGCGGGTCTCCTCGTCGACGCTCGGGCCGACCTCGTCCATCGCGGCCTCGAAGTGCTCGCGACTGATCCGGACGTTGCCGATACTGTCGTCGACTTCCTCGGGATCCACGCTGTTGATGAACTCCCGGCTGGCGGCCATGGCGGCTTCGCGGGTCAGAGCCTCGATGTCCGCACCGACGTAGCCGTCGGTCTCTTCGGCCAACACGTCCAGATCAACGTCGTCGGCCAGCGGCTTGTTGCGCGTGTGGACTTCGAGGATCTTCCGGCGTGCTTCCTCGTCGGGAACCGGCACGTGGACGTGTCGATCCAGCCGACCGGGGCGCAGCAACGCCGCGTCGATCAGGTCGGGCCGGTTGGTCGTCGCGATGACCACGACGTCTTCGAGGCTCTCCAGGCCGTCGAGTTCGGTCAGGAGCTGTGAAACCACGCGCTCGCCGACACCGGAATCGGACGCGCCCTGGCCACGTTCGCCGGCGATCGAGTCGATCTCGTCGAAGAAGACGATCGTCGGGGCGTTGGAACGGGCCTTTTCGAAGACTTCGCGAACGCCCTTCTCGGATTCACCGACGTACTTGTTGAGCAGTTCCGGTCCCTTGATCGAGATGAAGTTGCTCTGGGACTCGTTGGCGACGGCCTTCGCCAGCAGCGTCTTCCCGGTGCCGGGTGGGCCGTACATCAGCACGCCCTTGGCGGCCTGCATGTCCATCTGCTCGAACACTTCGGGGTATTCGAGGGGCCACTGGATCGTCTCCCGGAGGCGCTCTTTGGTCCCCTCTAGACCACCGACCGACTCCCAGGTGACATCGGGGACTTCGACGAAGACCTCACGGAGGGCGGAGGGTTCAATCCCTTTCAGTGCCTCCTTGAAGTCGCCCTCGGTCACAGACATCGCTTCGAGGACTTCGGCGTCGATGGAGTCTGCTTCGAGGTCGATCTCCGGGCGAACGCGCCGGAGTGCGTTCATCGCCGACTCCTTGGTGAGCTGTTCGAGATCTGCCCCGACGAAGCCGTGAGTGTTCTCGGCGTACTTGTCGAGGTCGATGTCCTCCTCGAGGGGCATCCCGCGGGTGTGGACCTGCAGGATCTCCTTGCGGCCGTTTTTGTCCGGGACGCCGATCTCGATCTCTCGGTCGAACCGGCCACCGCGTCGGAGCGCCGGATCGATGGCGTCCACGCGGTTGGTCGCGCCGATGACGATGACGTCGCCACGCTCTTCGAGGCCGTCCATCAACGAGAGCAACTGGGCGACGACACGGCGCTCGACGTCGCCAGAGGTATCGTCACGTTTGGGTGCGATGGAGTCGATCTCGTCGATGAAGACGATGGCGGGCGCGTTCTCCTCGGCTTCATCGAAGATCTCGCGGAGCTGTTCTTCGCTCTCGCCGTAGAACTTCGACATGATCTCCGGCCCCGAGATCGTTGTGAAGTAGGCGTCGATCTCGTTTGCGACCGCGCGGGCCATCAGCGTCTTACCAGTCCCCGGCGGGCCGTGCAGGAGGACGCCCTTCGGTGGTTCGATCCCCAACTGCTGGAACAGTTCGGGATGGCGCATCGGGAGCTCGATCATCTCCCGGACCTGTTCGAGTTCGTCGTCCAGACCACCGATGTCCTCGTAGGCGACGTTCGGCGTCTCGCGCTCTTCACCGGGCTCGCCGCCGGTGATCTGCTCGGCGGGCTTCTCGCTGATCTCGATCTCGGTCTGGTCGGTCACGACGACCGTTCCCTCCGGGTCAGTGTCAGCGACCTTCAGTGGGATCTTCTGTCCGCCGACGTTCGAGATTGGCCCGAGACCGAGCGAGAACGGCACCGTTTGCCCCTTCGTGATCGCCTGGCCGCTCAGCTTGTTCCGGACGTGCGGGCCGATGTTGCCCCGAATCCGGAGGTTCTGCGGAAGCGCGACGGTGATGGACTTCGCGGGCTTGACGTCGGCCTTCTCGACCTCGATCGTGTCGTCGATGCCGACGTCGGCCTCCTGGCGCAGGCGACCGTCGACCCGGATGACTCCGTTGCCGGTGTCCTCGGGATAACCCGGCCAGACGCGCGCGACAGCTCGACCGCCCTGCCGACCTTCGAGGACGATGTAGTCTCCGTTCTCCAGGCCCAACTCGTCCATCGCGGCCCTGTCGATAGCCGCTAGTCCACGCCCTGCGTCCTTCTGCTTGAGAGGTTTGACAGTGAGTTTCATCGGCTCACCTCGACAGTGAGGACGCCATTTTTGATAAATGCCTGTGCGTTCTCCCCTTCGGGAACCGTCAGATCGTATTGCTCGCCGCCCGCGACGACGATCACGGTGTCGCCGACGATCTCGGCCGACGCTTCGGTAACACCCAGGTCAGCCGCAAGTACCACTTCGTCTTCGTACTCGTACCGGCTCACTGGAACGTCACCGCCCAACTGCTGCGTTTCAGTCATACTAACTCAGAGTTAGCATTCACACTATATAAATCTTCTTCAAATTGAGGGGGGTACGGGGTGGGATTCAGGGACTTCTGGATGAATTGCGGTTCACATCGGGGAATCACTCATCTGGGTGGGCTTCGATGGGGTGGATATGGAGACGGTGACCCACGACGGGCGGACGACAGCGTATCAGCTCGCTGGCGACTCTGTCGAAGGGCCAGTCACGCTCGCCGTCCACGGGAGCGGGGCCACGCATCGACTCTGGGCCCACCAGTACGGGCCGGACGGCCCGCGGCCGTTCGCGGCGCTCGATCTGAGCGGCCACGGCAACTCGGCGGACGTGGATACCGAACCAGGAGCCGAGACGCTGTCTGCCTACGTCGCGGACGTGGCCGCGGTCGCCCACACTGTCGAGGCGGACGTTCTGGTCGGCAACTCACTGGGCGGGGCTGTGGTCCTCCAGGCACTGCTGGACGATGTCGTCGATCCTGACGGTGTCGTCTTGCTGGGTAGCGGCGCGAAACTGGCTGTCCACGAGTCCCTCCGACAGTGGCTTGCGCAGGATTTCGAGCGGGCCATCGAGTTTCTCCACGGGCCGGACCGACTCTTTCACGACGCCCCAGAGCGAGTGCTCGAACGGTCGATATCCCAGATCCGCGCGACTGGCCGGGCGGTGACCGAGCGGGACTTCCTGACCTGTCATCGATTCGATGTTCGTGAGCGACTCGACGAGGTCGAGACGCCACTGCTGGCGCTGGTCGGCGAGCACGATCAGTTGACGCCCGTCGCCTATCACGAGTATCTGGCCGAGGCCGTCCCGGATGGCCGCCTGTCGGTCGTCGAGGGGGCGGCTCATCTGGCGATGGTCGACCGGCCGAAGGCGGTCACCGACGAGATTGTGGCATTCAGAGACGAAATTCAGTAGATGTCGTCGATTCCGTCTTCGTGGTGGCTGTGGTCGTCAGCCGGGAACTCGCTGGCTTCGACGGCGTCGACGTAGCTTTCGATGGCGTCTTCCATTTCTCCGCGGACGTCGCCGAAGGCCTTCGAAAACGGCGCGACCGACTCGCTCAGCCCGATCACCTCGTCGACGGTCAGGACCTGCCCGTCACAGTCTGGGCCCGCGCCGATCCCGATCGTCGGGATGTCGATGGCCTCTGTCACCTGCTCGGCGACGTTCGCGGGGACGTGTTCGAGCACCAGCGAGAACGCACCCGCTCGCTCGTGTTTGTGCGCGAGATCGACGATCTCGCGGGCTGCAGATTGGTCGGTCCCCTGGCGGAACAACCCACTCTCGTTTTCGTGCTGTGGCGTCAGTCCGAGGTGGGCCTGGACGGGGACGCCGATCTGGGTCAGCCGCCGGGTGAGATCGATCGTGTGCGGCCCGGATTCGAGCTTGACGGCGTCGGCGTCGGCTTCTTTGAGCATCCGACCGCAGTTCTCGATGGCCTCGTCGGTATTCGCCCCGAACGACAGGAAGGGCATGTCCGCGATTACCATGGCGTCCTCGACAGAGCGAGCCACTGCAGCGGTCGCACTTTCGATCTCTTCGAGCGTGACCGGCAGTGTCGAGTCGTAGCCAAGCCGGAGGTTGCCGATCGAATCGCCCACGAGCACTATGTCGACGCCGACGGAATCGACGACTTCGGCTGTCGGCGCGTCGTAGGCCGTCAGCATCGTTACCGGATCGCCGCTGTCCGCTCGCTCTCTGATGTCCTTCGCGCGCATAGAGGAAGACCCTCGCGCCACCGGAATAAACGCTCGCTCTCGAACCGAAACGGACAGGGGGTCGTAGCTCCCAGCCCAAGTTATGCCCACGCGCGTCGAGACGACTGATCCGGAGGGGGTCGACTACGGCTGGGTCATGCAGGTCACCTTCGTCGTGACCATCGTCGTCGGCGCGCCCGTCGTCGCCGTCGCTGCCGTCTTCACAGACCTCTCTTCGTGGGGACAACGTGCTTCGTTCGCCATTCGCGTCGGCGCGGGTGTCTGGTTGCTCACCGCGATTGGCGTCTACCTCTACGCTCGCAGTCAGTCCTGACCCAGTCGATCGCTGACCCACTGGAAGTCCATCCCGGCCCGACGCGCCGCTTCGGCGTCTGACTCCGAATCCCCGACGAACAGTGCTCGCTCTGGAGCGACGCCCAGGTCGGCGAGTGCGCGCTGCAACGGCAGCGGATGCGGTTTCATCTCCCCGACGGTGTCCCGGCCGATCACCGTCGCGACGGCGCTGTCCAGGCCGTGAACTTCGAGGGCGATCCGGCAGGCCGATTCGGCATTTAGCGAGACGACGCCGACTGGCTCACGCCGGGGCAGCTCTGAGGCCAGCGGCAGTCTGCGTGATCCCCGCGCACCATCACGTTCGAACTCAGCGACGCGATCGTCGACGCTCGGAAAACATTCGGCTTGTCGTGCGAGTTCGAACATCTCCCAGAGGTCCGCGCCTTCTGGGTCGACGCCACGGGCGCTGAGCACGGCGGCGACACTGTGGGCCACCTCTCCCCAGTCGACGTCGAGTTCGACCAGTGTTCCGTCCAGATCGTAAATGGTCGCGTCGTACTCGTCTGGCACGACAGACCGTTGGCGGTCAGCGCCAAAGTTACTTTGGTCACGCCTCCGACCGTCGTGCGGACTTCAGTCGCGGCGTCTATCGCTCGAATTGCTGTCGGCTGTCAATCGTTCGTTCCAGATGCCGAACGCGACGCAAGAGTTCTTTGACGTCCTCTTCGAGAATCTCCTGTGCAGTCATCACGGCTCGAATGTCGGCCTCAGTCGCCTCTCTTTCGTCGAGATCGATATCACGGAGTGCTTCGCGTAGCTTGATCCGTGCTTCCACTGCCGTCGAACCATCTGCCAGCGCGTTCTGGATCTCGTCCGGTGTCGGAACCTGGCGTCTCGACGACCTGTTTTCGAACAACGCTTCGACCGTCTCACCGATCGCGTCTTGGTCTGTCCGCTGGTAGTCCTGTTGGCCCCCATCCGTGGCCACTGGAGCGTCTGCCCTATCACCGCCTTCGTTCTCGCTTCCATCCCACCGGTGATCTGATTGTGGTGTGTTGTGGACACCCATGATCCAATGCTAAATCACGGTGCGAACTTCTTAAGAAAAGTGTATCTTTGCTGTTATTACTTCCTGTTAACTATCTAATACTCGCCGAGTAACTCCCGTGCGATGATTGTCTTCTGGATTTGCGAGGTTCCCTCGTAGATCGTGGTCACCTTCGCGTCGCGGTAGAACCGCTCGACGGGATAGTCGGTCGTATAGCCGTAGCCGCCGTGGAGCTGGACGGCGTCGGCGGTCACGTCGACGGCAGTCTCGCTGGCGACGTACTTCGCAACACTAGCCTCGCTGCGAACGTCGTGACCAGCGTCGGCTCGTTCGGCGGCATGCCACGTCGATTGTCGGGCAGCCGCTGTCCGAGCGTGCATTTCCGCGATGGTGTGTCGAACCGACTGGATGTCGCCGATCGGTCCGACGAACTGCTCGCGCTCGTTCACGTACGCAATAGTCTCGTCCAGCGCCGCCTGCGCCAGGCCGACCGACTGGGCGGCGATCCCGATCCGTCCGCCCGTGAGGATCGACAGTGCCGCCGAGAGCCCCTCGCCTTCCGCCGTGAGTCGATTCTCGATCGGAACCTCGACGCCGTCGAGTTCGAGACTCGTCGTGTCGCTGGCCTGCAGCCCCATCTTCTCTTCAGGTTGCCCTGCGTTGAGCCCGTTGGCGTCTCCAGGGACGAGAAATTGTGTGACGCCAGCGTCGGTCCTCGCGAAGACGATGTAGACGCCTGCCCGCTGCCCGTTCGTGATCCACTGTTTGGTTCCATCGAGGACGTAGCTCTCGCCGTGTCGGGTCGCTGTCGTCGACATCTCCGCTGGGTTCGAACCGGCGTCCGGTTCCGAGAGCGCGAACGCGCCGACCGGCCGGCCCGCGGTCATCTCGGGCAGCCAGCGCTCTTTCTGGGAGTCGGTTCCGAACGTTGCGATACAGGACGTCGCGAGGGCGTGGACCGACAGCGCTGTCGCCAGCGCGAGCATTCCGTGCGCCAGCGCCTCGTTGACCAGCACGTACGTCCGTCGGTCGACGTCGACGCCACCGTATGCCTCGGGGACAGTCAGGCCAGTCAGATCCAACCCGGCCAGTGCGTCCCAGAGGTCCTCCGGAAAACGCTCTTCGCGGTCGGCCTCGGCCGCGACGGGCCTGACCTCCTCGCGGGCGAACTCCTGGACCGTTTCGCGTATCGCCGCCTGCTCGGCCGTGAGGTCCATGTCACTATCCAACGGGGCCGGCGCGAAAAAAGTCACTCCTGGGGCGCAATCGGACTCCACTGGCGGGCGACAAACGCAACTGGCGGGCGACAAACGCAACTGGCGGGCAAACAGTCAGCGGTGTCAGAAGCTCAGCGGTCGGGAGAATCAGTGGCGGGAGCCGAAATCGAGAGTGGGTGTCAGGTATCGGCCAGTTCGATGTCGAGTCGGTCTTCGAGTGCAGTGATGACCGATCCGCCGATACCGGCCTGCGTGGCCCGGCCTTGCTCGACGGCGAGAATGTCGGCCTCGTCGAGGCCCAGATCGGCGGCGAGTTCTTCGCGCTGGAGGCCAGCGTCCTGGCGCGCTTCGGTCAGGAGACGGCCGTAATCTGTGACGAGATACGGGAGTTGATCGTCGTCGTAATCTGCTCCGTCCTCCCAGTGAGAGGCGTCGGTCTGCTGGGCGTCGTGGAGTTTCGCGGCGTTCTGGGCGGCCCGTTTCTTTCGACTGACGTTGTCGCCACCGTCGTTGTCTCCGGAACCCGACGACGTCTGCCCCTTGGCGTCGTCACGATGTTTTGCGCAGGTCGCACACACTTGGAGTTGTGCGCCGGCGATGTTGACGGTCTCAAGGGAGGAGTCGGTCGCACCGCAGAGCTCGCAGCTCCCGCCGGTGTCTCCGGACCCGCCACCGGTCGAGTATTTTGCCAT
>ENA-ORDC01000830-ORDC01000830.1-marine-metagenome-genome-assembly--contig:-NODE-830-length-26513-cov-4.049705_pt1 | contig 26513 bp, 21 predicted proteins | sample MGYA00237783_ERZ508515 | MGnify/ENA primary metagenome ERZ508515 (study PRJEB26186, sample SAMN06268792) | marine metagenome | isolation source: Eden Landing Ponds, San Francisco, CA, USA | place... | reverse complement strand
GGTTCCGGTGCTCGGCGGGACGACGAGCCGGTCGGTGCCGGCGTCGTATTTCACGTCGCCGCGCGTGCCGGTGTTGTTGACGCGGTAGTCCGCGCCGTCGAACTCGCCGTTGCCGTCGACGTCGGCGTAGACGAAACCGGGGTCGTCGATGGCGGCCACGAGCCCGCGGAGCGGGTCGGTGACGCCGCCCTCGCGGAGCTGTACGTCGAAGGTCACGCGGTCGACGGTCGCGCCCCCGTCGTCCTTGACGACCACGTCGAACTCGTCGTTGACGACGCCGTCGATGCTTCCGGGCGCGGTGTAGACGAACGTCGCGCGGCCGTCCGAATCGGTGACGGTCGAGACGGTGCCGGTGTCGCGCGCGACGATGCGCCCGCTTTCGGCGGTCAGGCCGGGGCTGGCCTTGACGACCGCGTTGGGGACGGGGTTGTTCTGCGCGTCGCGGACCTCGACGACGGCGCGGTGGGTCGCACCGGGCGGGAGGACGGCGTTGTCGCCCTCGACATCGACGATGTAGGCGGGGGGTTGGAGCGCACCGGGGGTGTCGATGCCGACCCGCGAGAGCCGCAGGTCGTAGGTCTTGCCGGGCGCGAGTTCGACCGTCAGGGTGTTGGAGTCGGCTCCGGTCGCGTAGTCGATAGAGCGGACGTTCGGCTCGTCGGCCAGCAGGTCGCGCCACGTGTCCTCGGAGAGCCGAGTGGGGACCGAGATGGTGATGGGCGTGCCCGAGTCGGTGACCGTGATGTAGTCGGTGCCGGCGCTCAGGGGGACGACGCCGAAGGTGGTCGCCTCGCTCGTCGCGGTGTCGATGTCGCCTTCGAGGAAGACGAGCGATATCTTGGTGCCGTCGACGAGCGACTGGGTCGCACCGACCTCGCCACCGCCGCCGTAGGCGGTGTACTGCGCGGTCCCCTCGTGGACGAGCGAGGGCTCGCTCTGGAGGTACCGGTAGTCGGGCCGGTAGACGAACTGCTGGGTGTCGAACGCGTGTTCGGAGCCGTCCCAGTAGGTGCCGGTCTTGCCGGTCGCGACCGCGCCGGAGATGCGAGCCGTCGCGGGGTCGGTCGTCCGGAGGCTTCCGGAGCCGGCGGCGGGCGAGACGAACAGCGCGCGGGTCGGGTAGTCGACGCCGGCGTCGAGGGTCGCGCGGGTCTGCCGGCCGTCGACGGCCTTCGCGACGCTCTCGTCGAACGCGGCGAAGTCGGTCTCGACGGCCGTGAGGTGTTCGAACTCGGTCTGTTGGTTCCACGCGGGGACCGCCGAGACCTGCACCATCGCGACGAGCGAGACGACGAGCGCGAACGCGAGCATCGTGCCGAGGATGGCCGAGGCCCCGCGGCGGTCACCGCGGAGGTGCGAGCCGCGGCGGGCCGCGCCCGCGACGAGCCCGCGCAGTACGTGCCTGAGGGGCGAGTGTGTGTATTGGGTGTTGTTGGGGGTGTTGTGAGTCATGGCTGTTACACCAGTGCGAAGGCGACGAGCGCCAGCGCGGACAGTCCGAGGGCGTACTTCAGCCCGCTGAGGGCGCTGTTGTCGGCCAGTTTGCCGGCGAGGAGTCCGCTTCCGACCGCCTGAATCAACGCGGAGTGGAAAAACACCACGTGGAAGTTCGCCAGCGGGACGGAGCTGATACCGATTGGGAGCGCCTGCCCGTTCGACGCCGTCGTGGGCCCGGTCATCTCGGCGAGGGGGCCGAGGTAGCTCGCGCCGAGCATCAGGATGACGAACAGGTAGACGAAGTACCCGATGACGACGATGGCGATGTACGAGCCCATCGCGCGACGGCGGGACTTCTCCAGTTTGTAGCGGTTTCGCGTGTCCTCCGCGGCGACGCTGAGGACGCGCGAGAGGTCGCCGCTGGTGCGGCCGCCGCTGGCGATGAGCCGGATGACCCGCGAGAGTTGCGGGACGTTGAGCCGGGTGGCGAACGCCATAAGCGCCGCGTGGGCGTCGTGGTTCCAGCGGATGTCGTTGCGGAGCGCGCGGAGTTCGTCCGCGAGGACGCCGGACGACCAGCGAGAGACGAGCGCGAGCGCCTCGACCAGCGAGATGCCCATCTGGTTGGCGCTCGAAAGCAGGTTCAGCGTGTCGGGGAAGCGTCGTTCGAGGGTGCGCTCGCGGCGGGTCCGAATCTCGTGGAACACCGTCAGCGGGACCGCTACGATGGCGAACGGGAGGACGACGTACCAGACCGTCGTGTTGTACGGGTTCGTGAGCATGGCGTCGAGGCTCGGCGTCGCGAGGCCGAACGCGTAGACGGCGGCGACCGACAGGAGCGCGACGGGCACCGTGACGGCCGCCGAGAGGTACGGCTGGCGGCGCATGATGTCGAGCGGGTCGCCGATGAGCGTCCGAAGCTCGTACACCGCGTTTTCGAGGCGGTAGTCGTCGAGTCGCTCGTCGACGACGCCGCCGTCGGAGGCGATTCCGTCGCTCCCCCAGCGGGCCTCGCGGGCGCGCTGGACCTCGCGGCGCACCGCGCCGAGGAAGTCGACCGTGACCGTCCGAATCTCTTCGAGGACGGTCACGTCGTGTTTCGTCCGGACCGTGTCCTGGGTGTACGGCGCGGAGAGCACGTCCACGAGGAGCAAGAACAGCCCCATCCCGAGTGGGAAGATGAGGTAGTTCAGCGCGTACAGTTGGACGAGCGTGTCGCCGCCGAGGAAGCTGATGACCATCAGGGTGACGATGAGCAGGAGCGGCGCGGCGACGAACGCGGCGACGAACACCTCCGAGAGCATCGACAGCGTCTCGATGAAGTCCTCCTGTTCGTCGCGAGCCTCTTCGAGGTACGTCGCGGACTCGCGGTCGAGGAAGGCGGTCACGTCGCCGCCGGAGTCGAGGACCGACAGCAAGTCGTCGAGGAACTGCTCGAAGTTGATCGAGGGCGTCAGGTTCCGGGAGTTGCGGAGCGCCGTGAACAGGTCGTTACCGAACAGGTCCATGTCGCGGGCGATCATCTCGAACTCGCGGGACACCTCGCCGTAGTCGGGCGCGTCGGCGACGGAGCGGATGACTTCGAGGAAGCTCATCCCGCCGTGGCTGAGCGCGTACATGTAGACGATGGCGTGCGGGAGCAGGATGTCGATGCTCCGGCCGCGCATCTCGGCGCGGCTCTTGGGGAGGTAGTACCGGGCGTAGTAGGTCCCGGCGGCCGCTAACCCGCCGACGAAGGCGACGAGGGCCACGCCGAGAATGGGCACCTTGTAGGGGGAAAGCGGGACGACGTATCGCGCCGCGATGCCGAGGCTCACGGGGCTCGACGCGTTCGCCAGCACGCCCGTGCGGGCGAGGACGAACGTGAGGGCGAGCCCGACGAGCGAGCCGAGCGCCGCGGTGACGACCGCCAGCTTGACCGACTGGCTGAGATACAGGTCGTAGGTCGTGCCCACGCGGGTCTGGTTCAGCCAGCGCTGGAGGTCGCGGTGGCCCCCCGGGTGGCGCTTGAAGTACGTGCGGACGTAGCCGTAGCGCTGGCGGAGTCGCTCGACGTCCTCGGGCGACTCGTCGAAGTGTTCGCGCGGGAAGTACTGCTCGACCTCGTAGTCGGGCAGGGGAACCGACGCCGACGAGTCAGCGGGCATCGTCGGCCTCCCGGTCGTCGTCGTCGTCGGTCACGGTTTCGTCGTTGGTCACGATTTCGTCGTCGTCCGAGGCATCTGAGTCGTCTGAGGTGTCCGTGGCGTCATCGGCCGGCCCGGGGCCGGCCTCCGCGATATCGTCGAACTCGACGGTGTCTGCGACGACTGTGGAATCGGCTTCGGCGGCGTCTGCGCCGGTCTCAGCGTCGTCACCGACGACCTCCCAGTCAGTCCCGACATCGTCGGGCTCGCCGGGGGTGTCGGAGGCGTCGGGGGCGGCGGCATCGCGTTCGGCGGCGGGTGCGGGGGCGGCCTCCGCCTCGGCGGCGTCGGTCGTCTCGTCACCGTCCGCGTCGTCCTCTAACTCGATGTCGAACAGGTCCGCGAGGAGTCGCTCGGTCTCGGGCGAGACCTCGATTTCGTCGTCGTCGAGGTCGTCCGTCGGGCCGTCGCGCTCGTCGCGCTCGCCGTCCTCGGCGTCTTCGCCGTCCTCGTCGACGGAGACCAGCGAGGTCTCGGCGTAGACGTGCGCGAGGAGCCCTTCGCGGTCCCGCTCGAAGCGGCGAATCATCGCCGACACCGTCAGGTAGTCGTCGACGCCCGAGGCGGCGATGTACCGGAGCACGTCGGCGCGGATGTCGAGTTCGTACTGCAGGTCGGCGTTCGTCCAGCCGCGCTCGGCGGCGATTTCGTCGAGGACGACCGAGTCGCCGACGCGCTCGTGGGCGTCGTTCTCGGGGTTGCGCTTGAACACGTCGCGGAGTTCGACCTCGCCGTCGTCGTCGACGCCGGCGATTTCGGTGACGGCCATGTTTCGGCGGGTCCGGTCGCCGTCGAGGTGAATCTGCTTTTGCACCGAGATGATGTCGAGGTCCGAGAGCATCTGGGCGGGCACGCCGAGGGGCTCGTTGCGCATGCGGTGGACCACGCCCTCCGAGGAGTCGGCGTGGAACGTCGTGTACGCGGTGTGGCCCGTGGCGATGGAGTGGAAGAACGTCAGCGCGACGCGCTCTTCGGTGCGAATCTCGCCGACCAGCAGGTACTCGGGGCGCTGTCGGAGCGCCGCCTGCAGGAGCGCGTACATCGACACCTCGCCGCGGCCGTCGGCCGTGAACGTGTCGCGGGTGACCGACTGAATCCAGTTGTCGTGCGGGAGCGTGATTTCGCGGGTGTCTTCGATGGAGACGACCTTCGCGTGGCCGGGGACGAAGAACGACACCGCGTTCATCGAGGTGGTCTTCCCGGAGCCCGTGCCGCCCGCGAAGATGAGCGAGCGGTTGTTCTCGATGGCGAGCCAGAAGTACGCCATCTGCTCGACGCTGAAGGTGTTCCAGCGCACGAGGTCGACCGGCGACAGCGGCACGTCCGAGAACTTCCGGATGGTGAAGTTCGACCCGCGGGTAGCGATGTCGGAGCCGAGGGTCAACTGGACGCGGGAGCCGTCCGGGAGGCTCGCGTCGACGAGCGGGTCGGAGACGGTGACCTGCTTGCCTGCGCGTTGCGCGAGGCGGATGGTGAACGACGAGAGGTCGCCGTCGTCGAAGACGACGTTCGTCGGCACGTCCCGATAGACGCTGTGGAAGACGTAGACGGGCACGTCGTCGCCGTCACAGGAGATGTCTTCGATGCCGGGGTCCCGCATCACGGGGTCGATGCGGCCGAAGTGAATGAAGTCCCGAAGCAGGAAGTAAAACAGCTTCCAGAGCGACCCGTCTTCGACCGTCGCGGCGTGTTCGGAGATTATCTCGCGGGCCTCGTCGTCGAAGACCTCCTCGCGGTCGCCGTCGGCGTCGAGGTCGCGGTACAGCAGGCTGTTGCGCAGAATCTTCGTCAGGTCCTCGCGCACGAAGTCCTCGAAGGCGTCGAGGCGCGGCTCGCTCACGTGGTACCGGTGTTCGCGCTTCTCGTGGTCGTACAGGATGGAGACGAACGCGAAGGGCTTGTTCACCCAATAGTGGTCGACGGTCTCGACGCCGTCGAGGAACGCGAAGTCGAAGAACTTGTCTTCGATGAACGCCTCGGAGGGCGCGGGCGCGAACGCCGTCTCGTCGTCGATGTCGGCGAAGAACGCCTTCACTTCGCGGAGGACGGCCTCCCGGAGCGTTTCCGGGCGGTCCTCGTCTTCCGGCCCGCCTTCGACGGGGTCGTCGACGGGGCCGTACTCGATGCGGTCCGACGCGGGGACCGGGAGTTCACCCGCGCGGGCGGCCATCGCCTTCGGACCGGTCGTGGGGACCAGTTCGGCGGTGCCACCGTCTGCTCGGGACGATTCTTCGCCATCGCGGCGATCAGTCTGGGAATTCTTGTCAGGAGACGCCATTCTCTGGAAATACTGAACGGTAGGAACGGCTGTAAGTATGGAGCGACTAGATGATGTGACTCGGCCGGTTAGGCCCGAACTACCGCCGGATTCAGGGGTCTAGCTAGTTCGCTTTCGGCGGGGGAGTTAGACCGACACGCCCCCGAAGTGACCCCGCAACGGCTGACAACCGAATGAGAGTACTGCCCCTCGCGGCCGGCATCCCCGGCCGACGCGTCGGCGAGAAACGGCGACATTCACCGAAATAGACGTGTTACCAATAGTCACAGGCCGTCTGCCGGCGGAATTCGCCCCTTCAGCCCCGTCGTGGCCTTGCGATTTCGGTCCTTCCTCGCGGATGGAAACGGGACGAACCTTCAAGAGACGAGGCGTTGTATGTAAGGATGTATTATGGATATTGCTGATATCGCCACTCCTGATTTCATCGAGGTCGACGTTGACGAGCGATTAGGCAAAGTCCGCTCCATCTTCGAGCGGGAAAACCCTAAGGGCATCATCGTTCAGGACGACGGCGAGTACGCGGGCGTCATCGGTGAGAAACAGCTCATCAACTCGCACGTCGAAGACAACACCAAAGCGGCCGCGCTGACGAAGGCCGTCCCCAAGATAGACCGTCACGAGAACGTGCGCGAGGTCGCGCGCATGCTCGTCGAGGGCGACACGAAGGTCGCGCCGGTTTACGAGGGCGAAAAACAGTACGGCATCATCACGCAGGACGCCATCCTCGAAGCCGTCCTCGACAACCTCGACGCGCTGACCGTCGAGCAGATTTACACCGACGACGTGGTCACCGTCGGCGAGCGCGACCACCTCGGGCAGGCCATCAACCGCCTCCGCGAACACGGCGTCTCGCGGTTGCCGGTCGTCAACGACGAGGGCCGCCTCGAAGGTATCCTGACCACCTACGACCTCGTCGAGTTCATGGTGCGCGACGAGGGTCGGCAGGGCAAACAGGACCGCCGCGGCGACACCGACCGGATGCTCGACCTCCCGGTCTACGACCTGATGACCAGTCCGGCGCGCACGGCGACCCCCGAAGAGAGCGTCCGCGACGCTGTCGCGCGCATGCTGGAACACGGTATCGCCGGGCTCGTCGTCACGCCCGCCGACGACGACGGCGAGGTGCTCGGCGTGGTGACCAAGACCGACGTGCTCCGCGCGCTCACCTACACCGAAGAAGAGCAGATGGACGTGCAGGTCACGAACATCGGCCTCCTCGAAACGCTGAGCCGCGCCGACATCAACTCGGCTATCACCGAAGTCGCGGACAAGTACCAGCGGATGAGCGTGCTCCACGCCCACGTCCGCTTCCACGAGCACAAAGAGAAGCTCCGCGGCACGCCGCTCATCCAGTGCCAGATTCGGCTCCGCACGAGCCACGGGCAACTGGCCGGCAGTGGCGAGGGCTACGGCGCCCAACACGCGTTCCACGTCGCGCTCGACAAGCTCGAACGCAACGTGCTCGAAGTCAAGGGCTTCGAGGCCGACGAGCGCTACCGCGGCCAACTGCGCCGCAAGCTCAACGAGCTGTAACGCAGTCGCCCGGCGCTCACCGGCGCGCCCGAGAGGAAACGCAAACTGAAGATAGAAGCGGGATTCGGTCGGGTCGTCCGCCCGGTCGCGTCGACCTTTTTCTACACGTCTGCCGCGGAGAGCCCGCGGTCGGTTATCTTGAACGTCGCCGTCTCCCCGGCGGGTTTCGCGCGGTGCTTTTCCAGCGTCGCCCGGCGGTTGCCGCCGCGGAAGCGGTCGAGGCGGACGACGGTCCCGGTCCAGTGTTCGAGGGTGTGGCCGCCGAGCGCGCGCGTCCGGTCGGTGTCGGGGTCGGCGTACACCTGGTTCGTCAGGACGACCGCGAGGTCGTGTTTGCGCGCCAGCGACAGCAGGTGCGTGACCTGCCGTGTCACCCGGCGAAGCGCCTCGCCGCCGTCACCCTCGGCGGTCCGTTCCAGTCGGTAGAAGCCGGTCGCCGAGTCGAGGACGATGAGGTCGGCGCTGGCGGCGAACTCCTCGGCGTCGCGGACGGCCTGTTCTTGGTCCTCGAAATCGTACGCCTCGCTTATCATCAGCCGCGAGGTCACAGACTCCACGTCCTCGGGGGCGACCGCCTCCGCGAGCTGTTGGAAGCGGTCGACCGACAGGCCCTCGGTGTCGATGTAGACGACGGTGCCGCCCGCGGCGGCGACCCGGACCGCCGCCGAGAGCGCGAGGTTCGTCTTGCCGGCCGCGGAGGGACCGTACACCTGCGTGACGGTGCCGCGTTCGAACCCGCCGTCGAGGAGGTCGTCGAGCGCGTCACAGCCGGTGGAGACTGACTCTGTCACGTCTGGTGGTGAGTGCCACCGGCCGAAAAAGACCCCGGTCGCCGCGGGCGGCCTCGGGGGAACTCGCAGTCGCGCGACCGACCGCCGCCTCGACGCCGGGCCGCGGCCGACGCGAGAGACCACGCACGACGCTTTATTCGTCGCCGCCGCCAAAGACTGCCCGTGATAGTCGTCGCCACCGCCGATTTCGACCTCTACCACGAGGCCGTGTCCGAACTCCGGAGCCGAGGTGTCACGTTTACGACCGTCGAACCGGGTGACCCTCTGCCCGAGCGGGCACGGGTCCTCCTCACCGGCCCGGACGACGACGTCGACGGCGTCGACGCCGGCGTGAGCCGCGTGACCGCCACGGGCGACGACGTGCGCCGCGCCGTCGACGAGGCGCTCGCGAGCCTCCGCGGCGACGGCGGACAGACCGTCGTCGGCGTCGACCCCGGAACCAGACCGGGCATCGCGGTCCTCTCGGGCGAGACGGTCGTCGCCGCGTTCCACGTCCCGCTTTCGGACGCCGTCGACGTCATCCGAGAGGAGACCGACGACGCGGTCGACCCCGTGGTCCGCATCGGCGACGGCGCGCGCCTGCAGGGCGCGAAGCTCATCAACGAACTCGACGGCGTCGCGGTCGAACTCGTCGACGAGACCGGGACGACGCCGTACCTCGGAAGCGGCGCGCGCGGCATGGGCGACGTGCTCGCCGCGGTGAACATCGCCCGCCGGGGCGGCGAGCGCATCGAGTCCCGCGAGATAGAGCCGACCGAGGGCGAACTCACGCGCATCAAGGCGCGCTCGCGGGAGGCGTCCGAGGACAACCGCACCATCGACGAGGGGCTCGCCCGGCGCGTCGCCGGCGGCGAACTGAGCATCGACGAGGCGCTGGACGAACACCGCTCGCGCGAGGAGTGAGCGTCCACGTCGGCGGTTTCGACGACGTTAACGGCCGCCTAACGGGGCTCTACGCGACCGGTTTGAGGGACCCGCGTTCGAGTGGTCGGCTCACAAAAAACGACATTAACACGACTCTCGGTTTATGAGACGCACCGTGCCCGATTCATACCTACGTTCTTCCGGTGCGTATCCAGTGCCGCATGAGCACATCACGCACCCCCGAACTCGGGCGACGGAGGTATCTGAAGGCACTCGGCGTCGGCGCGCTCTCGGTCGGCGCGTTCGCCGCGCCCGCGGCGGCGCACCGCGGGGCGCTCCAGCGCGAACTCGCGTCGGTCCGGGCGGCCACGTCCAAGTACGCCGACGTTCGGAAGGCAATCGCGGACGGCTACGTCCTCGCCAGTCCGTTCGTACCGGGCATGGGCTACCACTACGTGAACGAGAACTACGTCATCGAGAACTACGACGACGAGGTCGATATCACCAAGCCCGCCGCGCTCGTCTACGGCAAAAACGAGGGCAACGGCAAGGAGGAACTCATCCTCGGCGCGGCAGAGTACCTGTTCGACGAAGCGCCGAACTACGGAGGACCGTTCCCGGACCTGTTCCACGGTGACGGCGACGACGGCGTGTGGGGCTTCGCGGCGGGCCACTGGGGCCTCCACGCGTGGGTCCACGTCAACAACTCCGCGGGGACGTTCGCGCCGTTCAACTCCCGGCCGCAGTTCAACGAGAAGTGACCTGACGGGGCGGCCACGAACGGTTTTTTGGCGAAGCGTCTCGGACGGTGAGCCCCGCGAATCGCTCAGTCGGCGTCGTCCGACGCCACCGCGTCGACGGCGCGGCGCATGACCTCGCGGACCGGGAGGCCGGTCTCGTTCGCCACGGCGAGCGCGTCGTCGTACTCGGCGCTTCGGTCGTAGACGACGCCGTCGGCGTCGCTTCCGACCTTGACACTCACCTCGTAGTCGTCGCCGTCGACGTCGAGCGTCGCCGTCTCGAACTCGCGGCGGGCGGTCCAGCGGTGGCCCGCGCCGTGCTCGCGGATTCCGAGCGTGCCGGTCTCGACCGCGAGGCGGTAGGCGACGCGCTCGGCGTCTTCGGGCTTGACGACGACCTTGACGAGGTGGCCGGGGCGGGATTTCTTCATCGTCGTCGGGACGATGGTCACGTCGCGCGCGCCGGCGTCTTTGAGGGTCTCCTGTAGCCCGCCGAGGACCTCGGGCGTCGCGTCGTCGAGGTTCGTTTCGAGGACGGAAATCTCGTCGCGGACGAGCCGCGAGCCGCCGTCGCCGACGACCGCGCGGAGGACGTTCGGATGGTCCGAGAAGTCCCAACCGCCGGCCCCGTAGCCGGACGACTCGACCGACATCGACGGGAGCGTCTCGACGCCCTCGGCGAGGTGCGCGAGGATGGCCGCGCCCGTGGGGGTGAGGAGTTCGGCCTCGATGGGGCCGCCGCGGACCGACCAGTCGGCCGCCGCGGCGATGTTGACCACGGCGGGGGCGGGGACCGGGTAGGTTCCGTGGCTCATCTCGGCTTCGCCGCCGCCGACGGCGACCGGGCCGGTGACGACGCGGTCGACGCCGAGGTCGTTGAGGAGGAGACAGACGCCGACCACGTCGGCGATGGCGTCGTCCGCGCCGACCTCGTGGAAGTGCGTCGCGTCGAGGGCCGTGCCGTGGACCTCGGCCTCGGCCTCGCCGAGCACGCGGAAGATGGCCGTCGCGTCCGCGACGACGCCCGCGGGCACGTCCATCGACTCGACGAGGTCGACGACCTCGGGATAGGTCCGATGCGGGCCGTGTCCCTCGGCGTGAGTGGGGTCGTCGTGGTCGTGGTCGTGAGAGTGTGCGTGGTCGTGGTCGTGAGAGTGTGCGTGGTCGTGGTCGTGAGAGTGTGCACTCTCGCCGCGGGCGTGGTCGTGCCGACGGTACTGGTGCTGGTGGCTGTGCCCGGCGTCGACGCCACCCTCGTCGTCTCCGTCACCCTCGCCGTGCTCGTCATCGTCACCGTCCTCGGTTTCGGGCTGGTGTCGGTGGTCGTCGGCGTGGCCCTCGCCGCGGGGGTCGCCCCCGTCGGCCTCCGCGAGGAGCACGTCCACCTTGGTCGCGAGGATACCGTTTTTGTCGACCTCGTGGACGCGGTAGGTCACGTCGAGGGCGTCTTCGACGGGCGAGAGGACGGACGGGTCGGCACCGGCGGCGACGAGCGCGCCGAGGAGCATGTCGCCGCTGGCACCCATCCGGCCGTCGAACGCGAGGAGTCGCATGCGTGAACCGTCGTGTTCGAGCGTAAAAACGCCGGCCATCGACGTGCCGTCCCCTGTCCAGTCGGTAGGGATTAGTAGCCGCCCGCCCTACGGTGTGCTAGGCTGTAACCACGAGAGGACGTCGCCTCGGGCCGACCGGGGAAGGACTTATCCGATGGCCTCTCACAGGTATCAGCATCCCCGCGAGGTAATCATGAACGAAGTCCAACTCGAAGTGGCGAAAGCGTACCCGAACGACTCGGGGCGCGGTATCGCCCGTCTTGATCCGGACACCTTGCTCCATCTCAAGCTCTCGCCGGGAGACATCATCGAGATCGAGGGAGGAAAGACGACCGCCGCGAAGGTGTGGCGGGCAGACCGGCAGGATTGGAACACGGATACGGTCCGCATCGACGGGTTCACGCGGCAGAACGCCGACGTGGGCATCGGAGAGCGGGTCACCATCCGCAAGGCAGAGGCCACGAAGGCCGACAAGCTCGTGTTGGCGCCGCCAGAGGAGGCGAGCGTCCAGTTCGGGTCCGACGCGGCCGGCATGGTCAAACGGCAGATTCTCAAACGCCCCGTGGTCGAACGCGACATCGTCCCGGTGATGTCGAGCACGAACCACCCGTTTATGCGGTCGCCCGGACAGGCGATTCCGCTCATCGCCGTCGAGACGAAGCCCGACGGCGTCGTCCTCGTCACCGAGGACACCGACGTCGAGCTCCGCGAGGAGCCCATCTCGGGCTTCGAGAAGGCCGGCGGCGGCATCACCTACGAGGACATCGGCGGGCTGACAAACGAGATTCAGCGCGTCCGCGAGATGGTCGAACTGCCGATGAAACACCCCCAGATATTCAAGAAACTGGGCATCGAGCCCCCGCAGGGGGTGTTGCTCCACGGTCCGCCGGGCACCGGGAAGACGCTTCTCGCCCGCGCGGTCGCCAACGAGACCTCGGCGAGTTTCTTCTCTATCGCAGGGCCGGAAATCATCTCGAAGTACTACGGCGAGTCCGAACAACAGCTCCGCGAGATATTCGAGGACGCCAAAGAGGAGTCGCCGAGCATCATCTTCATCGACGAACTCGACTCCATCGCGCCCAAACGCGAGGACGTGACCGGCGAGGTCGAACGCCGGGTCGTCGCCCAACTCTTGACGATGATGGACGGGCTCGAAGCCCGCGGCCAAGTCATCGTCATCGCGGCGACGAACCGCGTCGACTCGGTCGACCCCGCGCTCCGCCGTCCCGGCCGGTTCGACCGCGAAATCGAAATCGGCGTGCCTGACGAGGAGGGCCGCAAGGAGATCCTCCAGATTCACACCCGCGGGATGCCGCTTTCGGACGACGTGGACCTCGACGACCTCGCCGACGACACCCACGGCTTCGTCGGTGCGGACATCGAGGCGCTGACCAAGGAGGCCGCGATGAAGGCGCTCCGGCGCTACCTCCCCGAAATCGACCTCGACAGGGAGGACATCCCGCCGAGCCTCATCGACCGCATGGTCGTCAAGAACGACGACTTCGGCGGCGCGCTCGGCGAGGTCGAACCCTCGGCGATGCGCGAGGTGCTCGTCGAGATTCCCAAGGTCACGTGGGAGGACGTGGGCGGTCTCGAAGGGCCCAAACAGAAGGTCCAAGAGAGCGTCGAGTGGCCGCTGACGACCCCCGAGAAGTTCCAGCGGATGGGCATCGAGGCTCCGAAGGGCGTGCTCCTCTACGGGCCGCCCGGCACGGGCAAGACCCTGATAGCGAAGGCCGTCGCCAACGAGACGAACGCGAACTTCATCTCGGTTCGCGGCCCGCAGCTGCTGTCGAAGTGGGTCGGCGAGTCGGAGAAGGCGATTCGGCAGACGTTCCGCAAGGCGCGGCAGGTCTCGCCGACCATCATCTTCTTCGACGAGTTGGACGCGCTCGCCCCGGCCCGCGGCAACGACATGGGCAACAACGTCTCCGAGCGCGTCGTCAACCAGCTCCTGACGGAGTTAGACGGCCTCGAGGACGCGGGCAACGTCATGGTCATCGCGGCGACCAACCGCCCGGACATGATCGACCCCGCGCTCATCCGCTCGGGCCGGTTCGACCGCCTCGTGCTCATCGGCCAGCCCGCAGAGGAGGGCCGCGAGCAGATTCTCGACATCCACACGCAGGAGAGCCCGCTCGCCCCCGACGTGAGCCTCCGCGAAATCGCGGAGATAACCGACGGCTACGTCGGCTCCGACCTCGAATCCATCTGCCGCGAGGCGGCCATCGAGGCGCTCCGCGAGGACGACGACGCCGAGGAAATCGAGATGCGCCACTTCCGTAAGGCGATGGAGTCGGTCCGCCCGACCATCACCGAGGACCTGATGCGCTACTACGAGGACATCCAAGACCAGTTCAAGGGCGGTTCCCGCGAGGGGCTGTCGCCCGACACCCGCGACGGCGGCCGCATCGGCTTCCAGTAAGCCCGACGGTCGGCGCTCTGCGGTCGCGTCTCTCTCCCAATTTTCGAAGAAGACAGCGACGCGTCGGTTTGAGACGCCCGCTCAGAACAGCAGTGAGTCGTCGTTGTCTATCATGTAGAGCGTCCGCGCCGCGACGTTGACGGCGTGGTCGCCGATGCGTTCGAGGTCGCGCACCGTGAGCAGGAGTCGGCGGACGTCGACGAGGGCGGACTCGGGGTCGAGGTCGCCGTCGCCCTCGAAGTCGTCGCCGCTCATGAGGTCGCGGACGATGCTCTGGGAAGCGTTGTCACACATCGTGTCGAGGTTGTCGTCGCGCTCGGCCACGGAGCGGCAGAGCTCGGTGTCTTCGGCCTCGTAGGCGTCCATCGCTTGGTCGACCATGTCGAGGGCGGCGTCGCCGATGCGGCGGATGTCGACCTCCGCGTACACGTCGTTTTGGGCGTCGATGGCGTACTGCGCGAGGTTGGTCGCGAGGTCGCCGATGCGTTCGAGGTCGGTGATAATCTTGAACGACGCCGCGATGAATCGCAGGTCGCCCGCGACCGGCTGTTGGAGCGCGAGCAGGTCGATGCAGTCCTGTTCCAAGTCGAGGTAGATGCGGTTGATTTCGCGGTCTCCCTCGATGACTTCCTGTGCCTTCTGCTCGTCTTTGTCTTCGAGCGCGTCGAGGGCGTATCGGACCCGTTCGGCGGTGAGTTCGCTGAGGTACAACACGTCCTCTTCGAGCTGGTCGAGGCGAGACTGGTACGTGTTTCTAGCCATACGTGACGTTCCGACAGGCGAAGTCAAATTCCTTGTGATGGTTCCGGTGGTCGAGCCGTCGGAACGTCCCGAACGACCGTGTCAAATTCGCGACGGCGGGGCGTGGGCGTCGCTCGGGAGGCGTGAATCGAACGTCTCACAAACCGAAAATTCGCGAGCGCGGACGAGGGCTATCCGAACTTGCCGGTGATGTAGTCTTCGACGCGCTGGCTCTCGGGGTTCTCGAAGATTTTCTGGGTGTCGTCGAACTCGACGAGTTCGCCGCCGGTGAGGAAGACGGCGGTCTTGTCGGAGATGCGCGCGGCCTGTTGCATGTTGTGGGTGACGATGACGACCGTGTAGTCCTCGGCGAGCTCTTCGACGAGGTCTTCGATCTGGGAGGTCGCCACGGGGTCGAGCGCCGACGCGGGCTCGTCCATGAGCAACACCTCGGGGTCGGTCGCGATGGCGCGGGCGATACAGAGGCGCTGTTGTTGCCCGCCGGAGAGGTCGAGCCCGGACTCGTGGAGGCGGTCTTTCACCTCGTCCCAGAGGGCGGCGCGCTTGAGCGACTCCTCGACGACTTCGTCGTAGTCGGCGTCGACGCCCTGAATCTTCAGACCGTAGACGACGTTCTCGTAGATGCTCTTCGGGAACGGGTTCGGCTTCTGGAACACCATGCCGACGCGGCGGCGGAGCGCGACGGGGTCGACGTCGTCGTCGTAGACGTTCTTGCCCCGGAGCGTGAGTCGGCCGTCGACGCGGGCGACGTCGATGAGGTCGTTCATGCGGTTGATACAGCGGAGGAACGTGGACTTCCCACAGCCGGAGGGACCGATCATGGCGGTCACGCTGTTTTCGGGAATCTCCATCGTGATGTCGGTGAGCGCCTGGTCGTCTCCGTACCAGACGTTGATGTTCTCCGAGCTGATGACCGTCTCGGCGCCCCGGCTCACCGAGTTCGCCGACGCAGAGAGCCCGTCGCTCACGTCGGTTTCGACGAGCATCTCGTCGTTCGTCGGGTCCTCTGTTCCGTTCATGGCTTGCTGTTCTCCCTCGGATGCATTGTCTCTTTGGCTCATTGGTGACGTTCAGTTTCCACTTTCGAACTTGTTGCGCAGGACGATGGCGATGGAGTTCATGGCGAGGAGGACCGCCAGGAGGACGACGACGCCCGCCGGGACGGCCTTCGTGTAGAAGTCCTCGCTGGCGAACAGGCTGGACCACGCGTACACCTGCAGGGGCATCGCGCTCACCTTCGAGGTGAGCTCGGTCGGCAGGGTGAAAAGGACGTTCGGCGCGCCGATCATGATGAGCGGCGCGGTCTCGCCGATGGCCCGGCCGAGCGCGAGGATGGTCCCGGTCAGGATGCCGGGGAACGCCTCCGGGAGGACGACGTTCTTCACGGTCTGCCAGCGCGTCGCGCCCATGCCGTAGGACGCCTGCCGCATATCGCTGGGGACCGACCGAATCGCCTCGCGCGAGGAGATGATGACGATGGGCAAGATGAGGAGCGCGAGGGTCGCGCCGCCGATGATGACCGTTCCCGTGGGCTGGCCGAGGTAGGTGACGAACACGCCGAGTCCGAGCAGGCCGTAGACGACCGAGGGGACGCCGGCGAGGTTCGAGATGTTCACGTCGATGAATCGGGTGAAGGCGTTGTCGGGGGCGTACTCTTCGAGGTACACCGCCGCGCCGACGCCGAGCGGGAACGAGAGGGCGGCGACCGTCGCCATCAGCAGGATGGAGCCGCCGATGGCCGGGTAGAGACCGGCGTTCTCCGCGGACCCGCTGTGGGCGCTCGTGAGGAACTGCCAGTCGACCCACGACTGCGGGCCGGCGAAGCCGAGCGCGTCGACCGCGACCGCGCCGACGAGCGAGCCGCCGATGACGACGGCCGCGAGTAGGAGGCCGATTCGCTCCCGTTCGCGGGTGACCGCCGCGCCGCCGGCGTAGGCCACCGTGGGAACGAACCCGACCGACGTGACGACGGCGGCGGCGTTCGCGTCGACGCCCAGCGTCGGGCCGACGACGGCCGCGAGGCCGGTTAAGAGGAGCGCGGACGCCCCCGCCGCGAGGCCGGCCGTGGTGTCTTCGCGGATTCGAGCGACGTACTGGCCGACGACGACCGCGGTCACGCCCCCGAGGACGAGCGTCAGAATCATCCAGTCGGCGGGGACCACGGGGAGTTGGCGGACGATTTCGGGGACGCTGTGGAAGTAGCCCGGCACGCCGACGAGCGAGAGGATGAACGCGGCTCCGGTCGCGGCGACGCGGAGGGTGAAGGAAATCCGCTGTTCGTACCTCGTCAGGACGACGACGAGCGCCGCCGGCACGAGGAGACCGACGACGTACGAGAGACCGGTCAGCGGCGGGATGATGTCGACGAAGACGACGGCGACGCCGCCGCTGAACATCAGGGAGACGGCGAGCATCCCGACGACCATGCCGCCGAGTTTGAGCGCTGGCACGTTGCGCCGGGCGAGATAGCCGACGACGACCGCCGTGGGGACGACGAGCGTCAGGAAGAAGGTGAGGTGCCAGCCGAGGTCGGCGGTGAGCGGGCGAATCGCGTCGTTTGCGACGTAGACGAGGAGGACAGCGAGCGTGACGATGCCGAACATCGTCGCGCCCAACAGCAGATACCGGAAGACGGTTCCGGTGGTTCGGCTGACCTGTCCGAAGCTGTCGATGTAGTCGGTGTCGGTGTCGGTCGCCATCTCAGTAGGCCTCCCGGTAACGCCGCGAGACGTAGTCGCTGATGACGTTCATGACGAGTGTGATGACGAAGAGCACGAGGCCGATGGCGAACAGACTGCGGTAGGCCAGCCCGCCGCCGGTGATGTCACCGGTGAGAAGCTGGACCATCGCGGCGGTCATCGGGAGCGCGCCTTCGAGGTACGACGCGGGGTTCAGCGGGTTGAGGAACTTCGCCTGCGCGCCCGCGGCGACGGTGACGGCCATCGTCTCCCCGATGGCGCGCGAGAGCGCGAGGATGAACGAGGAGAAGATGCCGGAGAGCGCGGCAGGGACGACGATGCCGGTCGACACGTCGAACTTCGTCGCGCCCATGCCGTAGCCCGCCTGCCGGAGTTCGTCGGGGACGGCGGACATCGCGTCCTCGCTGATGGAGGCGACCATCGGGATGATCATGATACCGACGACGATGCTCGCAGACAGCATGTTGAACGTCCCGATGTCGGGGAAGACGACTTCCAGCGCCGGGGTGATGTAGATAAGCGCGAAGAAGCCGTAGACGACGGTCGGGACGCCCGCGAGGATTTCCAGCGCCGGCTTGAGAATCGACCGGGCCTGCGCGCTCGCGTACTCGCTGAGGTAGATGGCGGTGGCGACGCCGAGCGGGAGCGCGATGACGGCCGACCCGATAGTGACCATCAGCGTCGCCGACACGAGCGCCAGCACGCCGAACTCTTGGCTGTGTATCTGCCACGTGGTTCCGGTGAGGAAGTCGACGATAGACGCCGTCTCTCCCGTCACTCCCATCAGCGAGGCCGTCAGCGTGAAGAACTTGGCCGCCTCCGTGATGAGGAGCCCGACGATACTGAGGGTCGTCACGACGGACAGCGCCGCGCACAGGAAGAAGAACGACCGCGTCAGTAGCTCACGCGGAGCGTTCTCCGTGTTCCGCGTGAGGTCGGTTTCGAGGTCATCTGTGCTCATTGGTTGGATTGAATCGTGGTGTGTGAAAAAGCGCTTCGTTAGCTGATTCTATCGAGAGAGCGCTAGTTAGCTTCCTCGATGGCGGCGTTGAGGGTATCGAGCATCTCCTGTTGCTCGTCCTCGCCGAGCGGGACGTAGCCGACCTCGTTGGCGACGATTTCGCGGCTGGTGGAGTTCTCCATCCAGTAGCGGGCGAACGCCGCGATGTGGTCCTCCGCGAGCGACTCGCGGGCGGGGTAGGTGAAAAGCGGGCGAGAAAGCGGGTTGTACTCGCCGGACAGCGCCGTGTCGAGCGACGGTTCGACGAACTCGCCGGCGTCGTTCTCGACGGCGACCGCCTGCACGGCGTCGGTGCTCTCGCTGTAGTACGCGAAGCCGAGATAGCCGATAGCGTACTCGGAGCCCTGGACGCCCTGGATGATGGTGCGGTCCTGCTCGGTCGCGGAGTAGTCCTGGCGGTGGCCCGGACCCTCCTCGCCGATGATGGCCTCGATGAAGTAGTCGTAGGTACCGGAGGCGTCGGTGGGGCCGTAAATCTCGATCTCCTCGTCGGGCCACTCGGCGTTGACGTCCGCCCACGTCGTCGGGGCCGACTCGGCCGAGAAGATGGTCTGGAGCTGTTCGACGGTGAGGCCCTCGCCGATGAAGTCGTTGTCGTTGTTGACGACGACCGTCAGGGCGTCGGTGGCGACTTTGAGCTCGACGGGCGTCACGTCGTTGCTCGCACACTGTTCTTCCTCGTCGGACTGAATCGGGCGCGAGGCGTTGTTGAAGTCGGTCTGGCCCGTACAGAAGTAGTTCGCGAAGCCGCCACCGGAGCCGGTGGACTGGAGGTTGATGTTGACCTCGGAGTGGTCGGTCTGGAAGCGCTCACCCATCGCGGTTGCGAGCGGGAACACCGTCGAGGAGCCGGCGATGTCGATGGTTCCGGAGAGCTCGCCGCTCCCGCCGCCCGACGAGTCCGTTCCCTCGGAGTCACCGCCGGAGTCCCCGCCGGAGCTACCGCCCTCGCCGCCGGAGTCCCCACCGGTGTTGTTCTCCGTACACCCAGCGAGTCCCGCGAGACCGGCCGCGCCCGAGGCAACCAGGAACTTACGCCGCGACAGACCGCTGTCCGAGTTACGCGTCATTGATTCTGAGGAGCCGATTTTTGCGTAAATACCCTGCTATGACGACTATATAGTGATACATTATGATATGTTCTCAATGAATGGTAACGTGTGACGGGAATGGGTCGAATCCGGCGAAAACAGTCGATTATCTCAGTTACGGCCGCTTCGTGGCGAACTTTCTCCGACATGTCAGAAAACGCGGGACGCTCGGGCCGACGGACACGACGCGAAATGACTACTGAGTGAGCGGATTTTCGCGTCCGAATCGACACGAGTCGCGTTCAGTCACGACCACCACATAAAACCAGTCTTCGATATATAGAGATGGACAGTTTTATTGTGTATTGAGAACCACCCACGGATATGGTCGAAACCCGAAAGGTGCAGGTGACGGGCGGTTCCACCTACACCGTCTCGATTCCCAAAGACTGGGCGACAGACAACGGCGTCTCGGCGGGGAGCGAAGTCGAGTTCTACCCGGAGGGCGACTCGCTGTTCTTGACGCCCCGCTCGGAAGAAGAACGCACCGAGGGAACCCTCGACATCGCGACCCTCGAAGGCGACGAACTCACGCGCGCCGTCATGACGATGTACGTGAGCGGGTTCGACATCATCGCGCTGGAGAGCTCGCGCATCACGACCGACCAGCGTCGGACCATCCGCGAGGCGACCCAGAGCCTCGTCGGTCTCGAAGTGCTCGAAGAGACGCGCGACCGGGTCGTCATCCGCGACCTGCTCGACTCCTCCGAGCTCTCCATCCACAACGCGGTCACCCGGATGCGACTCATCTCGCTTTCGATGCTCGAAGACGCCATCGCGGCCATCGCCGAGCAGGACGACGACATGGCCCGCGACGTCATCCAGCGCGACGACGACGTCGACCGCCTCTGGATGGTCGTCTCCCGCATCTTCCGGGCGACGCTCCGGACCCCGAAGGCCGCCGAGGAGCTCGGCCTCCCCCGCGAAATCTGCTTCGACTACCAGTCCGCCGCCCGGCAACTGGAGCGCATCGGCGACCACGCGACCAAAATCGCCCACCTCTCGTTGAACTTCGAGGAGCCGGTCGACGACGAAATCGTCGAGGCGATTCAGGAGCTGTTCGAGGAGGCGAAAGCAGTCGTCAACGGCGGCATGGACGCGCTGTTCGCCGAGGAGAGCGACGAGGCGAGCCGCCTCGCAAACGAGTCCCGCGAGGACGTCCAGGCCATCGACGCGAGCGCCCGCGGCATCGACGAACTCCTCCGGGACCTCGACCCGGCTCGCGCGCAACTGCTCGGCCTCATCGTCGACTCCGTCTCGCGGAGCGCCGACTACGGCGGCAACATCGCCGAGACGGCGCTTCAGAAGTCCGCGCCGACGCCCTGACCGGCCGACCCGCCGGTCGGTTCGTCGCGCGGTTCGATTCGGTATCGTCCAGTCTCGTTTTCGGCTTCGACCGCACCACGTCCGCGAGCGACGACGGCGAGGCTCACGGGGGTGAAACATCGGACCGCGCCGAAACGACGACGCGGGGAGAGAACCTTACTCTTCGTCGACGGCGACGGCGTTGACCTGTCCGTCCTGACCGGGGCGGGAGGTGACGCGGGCGCGACCGGCGCTCGTTTCGATGATGGAGCCCTTCGTGATGATGTTCCGGCGGGCGTAGTTGACGTTCGACGGGTTGTCGACGACGCCTTCGATGTCGGCCTGCGTCACGTCGGCACCGTCTGCGACCTGCGCGACGTTCATCGAGAGGGCGCGGAGCTTCTCGTTGTTACCGCGGGAGTCGATAATCTGGAACCGGGGCTCGCCGACCGTCGTGGCGGCGGGTTCGCGGCCCAGCTGGTAGCGCTTCTTGTTTCGGGACGGCTTGCGCCGACCGCCGGTCCGCTTCCGCTTGGAGCGTCCTTGGTCCTTCATACGGGGTAAAAACCTCGGTGACTACTTGAATCGCTCGAATCGGTGCTCGGCGGAGGCGGGTGCCACCACGTCTCTCGGAGGGGATGGCAACACAAACCGTTTAGTTCGCCCGCGCCCGCCGTCGAACCGATGAGTCTCGACGTCACCGTCGCCGTCCCCTTCCGGCAACACGGCTCGACCCGCCTCGGCGAAGGCGAGTTCGTCGTCGCCCTGTCGCTCGACCGCGACTGGTTCTCCCCGGACCAGGCCAAGCGCCTCATCGACCTCGCCGCGGGCCGCGGCCTCGTCGAGCGTGACGACGGCGAGGTCGTCGCGACGTTCGACCCCGCCGAGGTACGGATACCCGAGGAGTTCGAACCCGACGCCTCCGTCCTCCGCGAGCAGTCGGCGTTCGAGCAGATTCTCGACGCCTGCGTCGCCGCCGACATCGAAAAGCAGGCCGCCGTCGCCGGCATCAACGAGCGGCAGTCGCGCCTCGGCATCACCGCCGAGGCCGCCGCGGTCCTCTTCGCGCGCGCGAACGACGTAAATGTCGACGACGCGGCCGAGAAAGCAAAGCGCTCGCTGGCCGAGTAGCACCGTCTTTTCGTTCCGTTCTCGTCGTTCTGCTCCGTCTTCCGACCGCCCGCGAAGCGACACCCCGAAACCGTCCGGGCGCGAACGACCGGCATGGTCGTCGATTCGCTCTCCGACGGGACACGCATCGCCCAACTGCTCGCCTCGGAGGTCACGGGCCACGAGGACGCCTTCTCGGCTCTCTCGGTCGTCGACGCCGACCCCGACGTGGAACCGACCGACGACGGCGCGCTCGCTTACGCGGTCACCGCCGACGGCGAGCGCGTCGCCGAGGTGTACGTCCAACCGGACCGCGCCCGCGTCGAGTTCCTCGCCCACCCCGACGTGACCGCCGAGGCCGCCTCCGAAGCGGGACTTCGCGTGCGCCCGAAGGCGGTCCGCCCGCCGCGGACGCTCGTGTTCGTCGAGGACGGCGCGCAGGTGAAGTGGACGCTCCCGGCGTTCCGCGCGCTGGTCGCGGCGCTCGACGCCGGGGACCGAACGGAATAACGAGCCGCCCGTCGCGCGACCGACTCAGAGGTCCGCGACGAGTTTCGGAAGTTTGGTCGGCAGGTCGTCGTGGTGGATGTGCGCGACCGCCCGCGGGTCGGGGTCGTCACAGCCCTCCCCGAGCACCTGCACCGGGAGCATCCCGGCGTCGTGCGCGCCGGCGATGTCGTGATGGACGCTGTCACCGACGTAGACGGTCTCGTCGGGTGCGGTTCCGAGGCCGTCGAGCAGGGCGCGGAACGCTCGTTCGTCCGGCTTGCCGGCCGGGAGCGCGCCCGTCACGAGGGCCGTATCGAAGTGGTCGCGCCAGCCGAGTTTGTCGATTTTCGCTTCCTGGGCCACGACCGGCCCGTTGGTGAGGAGGCCGACGCGGTAGGTCGTCCGCAGGCCGGCGAGCATCGCCTCGACGCCCTCGACGGGGACGACCGCGTCGGTGATTCGCTCTCTGTACGCCGTCGCGACGTGCTCCGGGTCGACGGGAGAGTCGTGCTCGTCGAGGAGCGTCTCGAAGATGGGCGCGCGGGTCTCGCGCGTGAGGTTCTCTTGGTGTGCCCGGAGATACGCCTCTCGGGTCAGCGGGGGCGCGCCCGCCGCCGCCGCCGCCTCCGAGAGAATCGTCTCGCGGTCCCGCGTCGGCACCGCGAGTGTGTAGTCGAGGTCGAACCCGACCGCGCTGACAGACATCGTCGGTGAAGCGTTGGCAACGGAGCGGTATGAGCGTGCCGGGACCTGTCGAGGGGACGAGCCGTCTCGCGCGTGCTCGCGCCGGCCCCGTCGGGGCGGCTCCCACCGACGACGACAACCACTATAGCCGTCGGCGACGACGCCGAGGTATGACCCTCGACCCCGTCCACGTGGACGACATCGCGTCCATGGCGAGCACCATCGCGGACTCGGTCGACGACGCCGACTACGACGACCTCGCGCGGACGGTCTGGGAGTCGTGGCTCGACCCCCTCGAATCGCCCGACGGGGGGCTCCCAATCGTCGAACCGCTCGGCGAAAAACAGCTCCACGCCGCCGACGTCGACGACGTGGCGCTCACGGAGTCGCCGTTTCCGACCGTCCACGGCCTCGACTCGGGGACCATCAACCCGACGACGTTCAAAAACGGACTCGTCCTCGACGTGGCCCACGCCGCGATGGCCGCCGAGCCGTCGGACCTCGACCTCCACCGCCACCGCTCTATCGTCATGGCGGCGCACACCCACGACCCGGTTCCCCTGTTCGACACGGACGACTGGCACCAGTCGGACGAGGGGTACGGTCGCCGGCGCGTGCTGAGCGTCCCGCGGGTCAACCGCTACGCCGAGGGCGTCGTCCACGCGCTCGCGCTCTACCTCGCCGAGAGCGACCACGCGCTCGAACACGCCGACGCCGTCTCCGACCTCCTCATCCTCGACGGGCCGGTGTACCCGAAGGAACTCCTGAACTGGCGCGACCGCGACGCCGAACTGAGGGATCTCGCGCGCGACGCGAAGCCGAAGGCCGTCGTGGAGAACTACGTCCGACTCGTCGAGCGCTTCGTCGAGCGCGACGTCCCCCTCGCCGGCTTCGTGAAGAACCCCGGCGCGAAACACGTCGTCCGCACGGTCAGGAAACAGCTCGACGGGAGCGACGCCGGCAGGCGGCCGTGGGTCGACGACGCCGCCTTCTTCGTCAACCTGCTCGAACGCCGGGAGGGCCCCGACGGCGACGAGCGCCGCACCGACGAACTCACGTTCACGAGCTGGTTCGCCTCGCGCGGCGGGTCGGACCGCCAACTGAGCGCCGAGGGCGAGGCGTTCGGCATCGAGCGGAAACTCGACCGCGAGGCGTACACGGTGACGTTCTTCGTGCTGTACGACCCCCGAACCGACGTGTGTTACCGGGTCGAAGCGCCCTACGCGTTCACGAAGGACCCCGAGCGACGGGGCGACCTGATGCACCAAGTCGTCCGCGACGTGGCCGCCACGCGCGGGCCGCCGCTGGCGGTCGAGAAGGCCGACGAACTCGCGCGGGTGAGTATCGGCGAGAAGGCCGCGCTCAGGCGCAAGCTCTCCGAGAAACTCGACTCGGACCCGATGAAGAGCTACGACAACATCCGCTGGGTCGACGCCGACGAGTGAGCCTCGGGGTGTCGCCCGTGCAGACAGCACAGAACCGCATCGGCGCGCGACTCAGCGCGACGCGTCGCCCTCGGGAGAGCCCTCGTCGGCGGAGCGGTCCGCCGGCTGTTCGCCCTCCGGCGTCCCCTCCTCTTCGGGCCTGACGACCTCGACTCGCACGTCGTCAGCGGTGACGCCGACCCGGGCGAACTGCGTCCTGACGTGTTCTTTCGCCGCCGACAGCGCCTGTTCGCGGGTGTCGAAGCCGCGGGGAAGCGGCGTGTCGAAGGCGACGCGAATCGTCCGCCCGTCGATTTCGGTCTCAGAACCGCCGCTTTCGACCTCGTAGAACTCGTCGCAGACCCAGACGTAGGGGGCGTCCTCGTTCGGCGCGCCGCGGTAGGTCGGCGCTTGCTCCCCCCGCTCGAATATCGTGCCGGTGAGTGCCGTGCCGCCGCCGTGACCGCGGACCAATAACATAGCCGAACTAGGGGCGCGACACGGAAAAGTCGTACGCGACGGCCCGAGACCGCGGGATACGGGACCGCGGGATACGGGACCGCCCGACACGGGACCGAGAGCAGTCGCCGACGCGTGGCTTTTTACTCGCCGCCCGCAAGCGTTGGAACATGACCGACCTGGGGGATTTCAGCGACTTCGCCGGCGACGACTCCGACGACTCGTCAGACGCGGGTCGAGACGAGCAGGCGGAGACCGCCGCCGGGAACGGAGGCTCCGCGCGTTCCGAATCCGTCTCGGAACCCGAGAGCGCGACCGCCGCGAGTTCGGCCGACGCCGACCGCGTCGATGCCGGCCGCGACGGGCGTGACGACCCCGACGACGGCGGTTCGACCGATGCGGCCGGCGCGACCGGCGCGACCGACGACGCGGACGACCTGCAGTTCGACCAGTACGACGCCGACCCCGTCGGCGACGAGCGGGGCGTCGGCGCGATTGCGGTCTCGCAGGGCCTGCGCGTGTCAGAGGACCCCGACCGGACGGCGCTCCGGGCGTTCGTGACCACGGGCAACCGAGAGCGCGTCCGCCTCGGCAAGTACCTCGTCGTCCCCTACCCCGACGACGAACTGCTGTTCTGCCGCATCGTCGGGCTGGAGTACGCCCAGGAGTTTCAGGCCGACGACGCGACGGAGATTCACGCCCGCCGGGCGATGCGCCGCCCGGCCGACGAGTTCGAGGAGCGCGATTTCAAGTTCATGGCCGAACTCGAACCCATCGCCGTCCTGTTTTCCGACCGGGGAGACCTCAAGCGCCGGATGGTCGACCGCGTGCCGAAACCGCAGGCGACGGTCGGCGAGGCCACCGACGCGACCCAGATTAAGACCGGCCTGAAGATTCCCGAGGCGGGCGTGTTCCTCGGCCACCTCTCGGTCGGCGGCGAGAAGGTTCGGACCGCGGCCCGGCCGCCGACCATCGACTACCGGCTGAAAGACGACTACGCCGACGGCGACCCGCTCGTGTTCCGCCACACGCTCGTCGCCGGCGGTACCGGGTCGGGCAAGACCCACGCCTCGAAGAACATCCTGCGGCAGTACCTCGCCGTGGAGCGGAGCTACGAGATGGACGACGGCCGCGAGGTCCAAGCGGCGGTCGTCCAGTTCGACCCGCAGGACGAGTACGCCCAGATGCACGACGACAACCCGGACATGGACGCCGAGACGGCGCGGCGCTACGAGCGGGAAGGCGTCGCCCACGGCGGTCACGACGACACCGTCGCGCTCGTCCCCAAGATGGCCGGGTCGTCGTACCCGGGGGCGAATCACCGCGCCGAGCAGTTGAAGTTCACCATCCCCTTTTCGATGGCGCGGGACCTCCCGTGGCTCGTCGCCGGGAGTAGTCTCAACGACAACCAGTACCCGGCGCTCATCGAACTCCTGAACCGCTTCTTCCGGGACTACGGCGACGCGGGGACGTACAAGCAGTTCCTCAAGTTCCTCGACGACCCGGCGCTGAAAGAGGAACTCCACGAGTCGGGTCGGGTCCACGAGGCGACCTTCGACGCGGTGAAGCGTCGGGTCCGCGGCGTGCCGAGCGGCGTGTTCGACCAGGACGCTCGCCCGATAACCGAACTCGACCACCAGCTCGTCCGCCCCGGCGGGCTGA
>ENA-ORDC01000828-ORDC01000828.1-marine-metagenome-genome-assembly--contig:-NODE-828-length-26536-cov-18.347935_pt1 | contig 26536 bp, 26 predicted proteins | sample MGYA00237783_ERZ508515 | MGnify/ENA primary metagenome ERZ508515 (study PRJEB26186, sample SAMN06268792) | marine metagenome | isolation source: Eden Landing Ponds, San Francisco, CA, USA | place... | reverse complement strand
ACTTCGTCCAGAATGACCAGCGAATCTTCGCTGGCGGAGTGCAGAATATTCGAGAGCTCTTGCATCTCGACCATGAACGTCGAGCGCCCCTGGGCGAGTTCGTCCAGCGCGCCCACGCGAGTGAAGATCCCGTCGACCAGTCCCACGCTGGCAGCCCGGGCCGGCACGAAACTGCCCACCTGGGACAGCAGCGTGATGAGGGCGGCCTGGCGCATGTACGTCGATTTGCCGCTCATGTTCGGGCCGGTGACGATCAGGAACTGGCGCTCGCGATCCGCGTGCCCACTGGCACGCTCCTGGTTCGGCGGCGAAGCCGCCCTACCCATCTGCAGGTCGTTGGGGACGAACTCGGTCGTCTGCTCGACGACGGGGTGGCGGCCCGCCTCGACGACGAGTTCGTTCTCTTCTGTGAGCTCTGGCCGGGTCCAGTCCGCGCGGACGGCGTGGGTCGCGAGACTCGCGTAGACGTCCACTTCCGCGAGTGCACGGCCGACATCCTGCAACAGCTCGGCGTGGCTGGCGACCTCGGCGCGGATCGCCTCGAAGAGTTCGCGTTCGAGGTCGTGGCGCTGTTCTTCGATCCGCAGGATCTCGCGCTCTTTCTCCTCGAGCTCGGGGATCGTGAACCGCTCGGAGTTCTTCAGCGATTTGATTCCCTCGTAGTGATCGGGAACCTGATCGGCGACGCTCTTGCCGACCTGGATGTAGTAGCCGTCGGTCTTGTTCCGGTCGACGGAGACGTGGCTGAGGCCGTGCTGGCGCTTCTCGCGATCGGCGAGGCTGTCGAGCCAGTCGTTGATCTCGTCGTGGCGCTCGATCACCTCGTCCAGTTCGTCGTCGAACCCCTCGCGGATGATCTCGCCCTGCGTGATCGTCCCCGGCGGATCCGCGACCAGTGCCTCTTCGAGCGTCTCGTAGAGTGCAGCGGCGCGGTCGGGGTCGGCTCGTTCGAGCACGCGTGCGAGCGGCGACTCGGCGAGGCGGTCGGTCTCGTCGACGATCGATCTGACTTCGGGAAGGAGTCCAAGGGTCTCGCGAGCGGCCACCAGATCCCGAGCGTCGGCACTGCCCGAGGCGGCCTTGCTCGCCAGTCGTTCGAGGTCGTAGGCGTCGCCGAGTACCTCTTGCAGTCGGTCGCGGGCCATCGCAGCCTCGGCGAGGGCGGCCACGGCCTGCTGGCGGCGTTCCAGTTCGGCCCGATCCCGGCGCGGTCGCTGGAGCCAGGACTTGAGCAGGCGTCCGCCGGAACTGGTGACGGTGTGGTCGATCGTCTCGAACAGCGAGCCCGCCGTCTCACCTTGCATGGTCTCGGTGAGTTCGAGATTTCGCTGGGTGGTCGCGTCGAGTTCGACGTGGTCGCCGTCGCCGTGGGCCTGCAAGCGCGTGATCGACGCCAGCACGCCCTGGCCCGTGTCCTCGACGTAGCTCAGGACTGCGCCGGCGGCCTGGACAGCCACGTCGGCGTCGACGCCTACGCTCTCGAGTGCGCCGTCACCGAACTGTTCGCGGACGCGGTGGCGCGCCCGGCCGGGAGCGAAGGCCTCGCTCGTATGGAGCGTCAGCGTGGCGTCGGTCCGCTCGCGCAGCCGTTCGAGCAGGCCGTCGTCGTTTCGCACCTCGGGCCCGGGCAGGATCTCGACGGGCGCGAAGCGGTAGAGCGTGGTCAGCAGATCGTCGGCGCTGTCGACGGTCGTCACGTGGAACTGGCCGGTCGTCACGTCCGCGAAGGCCAGCCCGTATCGCTCGGTTCCCGCGACGATCGTCGCCAGATAGCGCGCGTCGGCATCAGTGGTTTCCAGCAGCGTTCCGGGTGAGACGACGCGGGTAATCTCGCGGGCGTGGCCGTCGTCGGTCTCGTACTGGTCGGCGACGGCGACGCGATAGCCGCGCTCGACCAGCGCCTTGAGGTAGGGCGTCAGGTCGTCGACGGGCACGCCGGCCATCGGATAGGAGGAGCCATGGGAGGACTTCTGGCTCACCTGCAGATCGAGTTCCTCGGCGACGAGTTCGGCGTCGTCCGCGAAGAATTCGTAGAAGTCCCCACACTGCATCGTCAGCACGTCCGCGTCGGTCTCGTCTTTGAGGGCGAGAAACTCCCCGACGATGCCCGTCGCCTCGGTCATACAATGGGGTGTGGCCGGTATCGATTAAAAGTCTCCGTCTCCGAGGTGCGTGGCTTCCGGCCCGGGAAACCCCGCGTCGAATCAGCCGACGAGCATGTCACGGTCTGCCTTCAGATCGAAGTCGAAGATTCGCTTGCGTATCTTGGTAAGCCATGATTCCCCACCACCCCCGTGAGGTTCGTCGGATGGCATTGTTTCCTCTACTATTCGGATTTAAATCTACTCTTTGGAGAACCTTTATATCGGGTGGTGGAGAAAGCGGAGGTGAGACACATGGGGTCTGGGTCACGTCGGCGGTCTGAAGCCGACACAGAATCCAAGCGAGGGCGGGGGTCCTCGCGGGAGAATCGAACGAGCGAGCAGCCACGGCAGCGATCGTCGAGGTGGAAGCCCGACCGCTCGCGCGAGGCGATGGGCGAGCGGTTAGGCGTGGAAGTGCCTAACGGGGAGACGCGGGCACGCCTGCAGCGCCTCGAACAGCGCGACGGCACCCACCAGGTCAAACAGTGGATCGACGAGGGCATGAAAGTCGAGACGATGGGCATTCCGCCGGACATGGAGGCGTTTCGGGAACGTCAGGTCGAGCGGTCTGACGAGATCCCCTACGACATCGAACGGCGGAACAAACACTCCGAACAGCGCAGCGAGAACGCCGTCCAGCGGATGGGACCTGCCGGCGAGACTGGCGTCCCCGAGAGTGTTCGGGACGTGATCTCTTCCTCGGGACAGTCACTGGACGCGAGCATTCAGCGCGCGATGGAAGACCGGATGGGCGACTCGCTCGGTGACGTGCGGATTCATACCGGGCCGCAGGCCGCGAGTGCGTGTGACGAGATCAACGCGCGGGCGTTCACCGTCGGCAATCATGTCGCGTTCAACTCGGGTGAGTACGATCCAGAGAGTGCGGAAGGCCAGCACGTGCTTGCTCATGAATTGGCGCACGTGCGACAGCAGACTGGCGGGGCGGTGTCGATGCTTCCCCAGGAGGACGTGGAACTGGAGATCGACCCTGATCCGGCACTGGAACGCGAGGCCGAGGAGACCGCGCAACGAGTGATGGAGGGCGGCGAGTTGGGCATTCAGCGGCTCGCGGATACTGAGGTACATCTCCAGCGGATTCCACAGGAGCAGATGTTCAGCGCGCTAGCGGTGTTCGAACTGGAAAACGAAGACGGCGAAGTCGGTGACTTCCAGCAAGAACAGAACGCCAGACGCGCTGGCAAGATGCGCGAGTGGATCAGCGAGTTCAACGACGAAACCAACGAGATCGAGAAGCTACGCAACGAACACGCGATGCAAGATCTGCTGGAAGCCGAAATCGGCGATACCGAGGCTGAGATGACCGACGACGGACGAATGAACGGCCCGAAAGCAGTAACAAACGAATATTTCGATCATCAGCGGGCCAAGGAGGTTCTCCAGAAGGATCTCCCCTCGAAATCTGAACTCCAACAGCAGAAGACGCAGATCGAGAACGATCTCAGCGACAAACTCGAACAGATCGCACTGACTGACGAGCAACGGGACAAACTCGATGTCGGCGTCGAGAACGGTTTGCTCGGAAAGATTGGCGAGAAAACGGCGTTCGGAATCCTCAAGAAGATCGATCGGACGTTTTCAGTCTTCGAAGGCGCATATCGCGTCGTCAAGCAAAACTGGGGGACCATCGACGGCGACATCGTTGAACGTACGATGAAGCTTCGTGAGGAATTGATGACGCAGGCTGTGGAAGATATCGAAGTCGGATCGGGACTTGAAGGCAAAGCTAAGAGCAGAGGTGAGTGAGCATGGATGCGATAATCACTGGAGAAGGTAACGGAATTGTTGGTCTCAGTGTTATTGACAGGAATGAGATAGAACATCTCATAGAGTTAAATGAAAGTGGAACAATCACTGGGCACGAAACAGAGCGGTATCCAAACAGCGGAAGGGATCGGACAAAGGAAGAATCCGAACATATTAACCAGGCCCGACGCCTCGCCAAGTGGCACGTCTACCGTGAGCGGGGCTACGACACGCTGACACCGTACGACAACCCAGATCGGCTCGCCGCGGCGATCATGGCGATTCTTGACGCGCCCGAGGTCAAACTCGAGCACTACTTCGGTGAGTTAGAGGCCCAACTGCTCCGCCACCAGAACGGCACGACCGATCATGTCCCGTTCGATATCTCTGGATCTTCGGATATCGTCGTCTATCGACAGGACATCTGGATCCAGCCTGATCCGACCGACGCCGAGCCGCCGCTGCTCGATCAGTTCTGCCAGTACGTGAACGCACCACTGGACACGCTCGGCGGAATCCTCGGTGACGGCCCCGATCCACGCGATTCGATGCCCTCCTATGAAATCGAAGCCGTTTCTGATATCTACTACCTCCACAACGATACGCGAACGACAGAAGAATATCCGACCGAGAAACCACTAGATCGCGAGCCAGACGCCCGGATCGAACTGCTCGCGATCGACCCCACAGCGTTCGATTCGTTCCGACAGTTGCTCGCCTCCCATCTGGGTAATCAAATCCGTGATTGCTTCCTCGATATGGGACTGGAACCGCCCGAGCCGTTCCAGACCCCTGGACTCGGCAAACACAACTCGATGATCAAACAGCAACTCATGCCGATGTACGACAAGCACTTTCTGGCAGGCGACGACTCTGAGTGGGGCCGAGAGACGACAAAACCGTGGTCGTAATCCAGTCTGCTCGCCCAGCCAACAGCAAATCCTGGGCAAACGAGGGCATGCCGATCGACGCGATGGGTACACCCTCGAAGATGGAGCAGTTCCGCGAGCGCAGAGGGACGCCCGTGCCCTGGAACGTCGAAGCCCAGTACGAAGCGCCGATTCAGCGCAGCGAGAAAGCCGCGGCCGATACGAGTCAGGCCGGCGACGCCGGCGTTCCCGAGTCAGTGCGAGAAGTGCTGTCCTCGACGGGGCAGTCACTGGAGGCGGGTATTCAGCAGACGACGGGGGATCGGATGGGCGCCGACCTCGGCGACGTGCGGATTCACACGGGCCCGCGAGCGGCGAGCGCGTGTGACGAGATCAACGCCCGCGCGTTCACTGTCGGGAATCACGTCGCGTTCAATGCTGGCGAGTATGATCCGGAATCAGCGGAAGGCCAGCACGTGCTGGCCCACGAGTTAGCGCACGTTCGCCAGCAGACTGGCGGCGCGGTGTCGATGCTGCCACAGGAGGACGTCGAACTGGAAATCGATCCCGATCCGGCGCTGGAACGAGAAGCCGAGGAGACGGCTCAGCGCGTCATGGAGGGTGGCGAGTTGGGCATTCAGCGGATGAGTGATTCGGAAGTCCACGTCCAGCGTTCGGTCAAAGGCGCGATCTCGTCGGTCAAAGACAAGTTGCCCGGCGTAAGCAACGACGGCGAAGAATCACAATTCCAGGAACTGAGCGATGGAGACCTTTCGGAGACGGTCGGGACACTCGTCGAGAACCAGCGCCAGATCATGAGCCACATCGAAGACCAGCAGCGCGGAATGGTCGACAAGGTTGGCGAAGCGACCGGGAAAGGCGTCGTCGGCGGTGCGGTCGGACTGGGCGTCGGACTCGTGACCCAGAATCCCGTCATGGGTGCGCTCGCCGGCGGCGCAGCCGGTGACGTCGCAAAAACGATGTACGGCTCGGTCTACCAGCCCGGTAAAGAGAAACTCACCGACGTTGCCGAGGTCGGTGCCGAGAAACTCGTCGGGATCAAAGACTCCATTACCGACTACATCGACAAGAAAATCGACGAACGATTTGGTGGATCTGGGCATGGTGGCGAAGACATAGACGGGGTTCGGTGATCCTCAATGAAGGCAACAATTCCTGGCGAAAATGACGAGGGAATCGGTGTCGATGTGATTGACAACAATGGGGCTTCCCATGAAATAACAATCGAGAAGGATTCTAACGAGATAGTTTATCACCAATGCGAGGCCTACGCGGACAAACCCCGAAATCGCACACCGGCGGAAAACGAGTACAACGAACAGGCCCGCAAGTTCGCCCAGTACTACGTCTACCTCGAACGCGGCTACGACACGGTCCCGCCGGAGATTCACCCCGAGCGGATCAACGCCGTCCGCGAAGCCATCGCCGCGATGAGCGACGACGAGTTCGAGAGGCTGTTCGGCGATCTCCACCAACAGATCGCCAGCCACCAGGGCAATGCCGGTCGCGTCCTCGATCTACCTGAGGACATCGCCGGTCCGGACAGCGTGTTGTATCGCCAGCACGTCTATCTCGGCTTCGACCCCCTCGACACTGCCTACAGCAACGAGGCTCAGGATCTAGCAGCAAGGTACGGACTCGACCTGACTGGCGAGTCCGTCAACGAGTCCGAAGCGACCGACGACATCGACAGTTGGCGTGCCTTCACCGAGGATCTCGGAGTACTCGCCGCTGACGATGACGCCACGCTCACCGAGGGTCTGTCAGTCGATGGCGTTTCCTCGTTGTACATGGCCCACGTGGACGAGGCCGGTCACGAGCATATCGGCGAGCCAGCTGAGGATGCGTACGCTCGCGAACCGGACACGCTTCTCGAATTACCACCGATGGAAGCCGGCACACTCTCGGAGTTCCAAGACTACCTGAATCACAATCTGGCCTGCCAGATTCGCGATTGCTTTGTCAGGATGGGATTGGAGCCACCTGAACCGTTTCAGGTCCTCGGATTCGGCCGCTACGAGGCCGCCGAACAGTACCGCAAACTGGAGATGTATCCGAACTACATCGACCCCGAAGAAGAACGAGCATTCGCGTGAGTTTCCCCTCCACTGATGGAAAACCGAGTGAGGGCCTGTCCCCGAACGCGCTCTCGTGGCGTTGCAGCCCCCTGAAGCGCGCCCGAATATAGCACTCAATAGCGGTATAGAGTCTCGAAGCGACCGAAATCGACATATGCGACCTCCGAGTAGCGAGACCAATGTCCGAAACGATCCGCGTCGCGTTCATGTGCGTCCAGAACGCCGGTCGCTCGCAGATGTCCACGGCTTTCGCCGAGCGCGAGCGCGCCGAGCGTGGCCTCGAAGACGATGTCGAAATCCTCACTGGCGGGACTCACCCTGCCGAGCACGTCCACGAGGAAGTCGTCGAGATCATGTCCGAGTTGGACTTCGACCTCTCCGATCGCGTCCCGAAAGAGATCAGCGACGCGGAACTGGAGTCCTGTGATTACGTCGCGACGATGGGTTGTTCGACGCTCACGCTCGATGCCGAGACGGACGTCCGCGACTGGGCGCTCGACGATCCGGACGGCCAGGATCTGGACGCCGTTCGGGCGATCCGCGACGACATCGAAGGACGCGTCGGGGCGCTGTTCGACGAGATTGAAGCCGAGCTGGCCGAGCGAAGCGTCTCGTCGTGACTGTTCAGATCAGGCCCGCGAACAGCTCCGTCAGTGACAGTGCGTCGGTGTGGAACGAGAGCAGTAGCACACCCGAGACTGCACCGGTGTAAGCGACCGAGAACCCGTAGGCTCGCAGTCGGTTCGCGAGCAGGAGGATCGCGATCAGCGGCAGCGTCAGGACGAACAGCGGGTGGAGGTAGCCGAGTCGGGAGTGCGGAAAGAGTGCGCGGGCGTCGATCGAACTCGGGATCGAGTTGCGCAGGGTGACGACGCCGAGGTAGGTCGCCACGAGTGCAAGTGGAACGGCGACGCGAGCGCTCGCCCAGAACGCGGCGACGGCGACAGCAGTGTTGACCACGAGTGGGGCGATCGTGACGACGATGCGTCGCCAGTAGGCCCGCGGGACGTCGTGGTCGACGTAGCCCACGGGGTCGCCGAAGCGAAAGAGGACGACCTCGCGGACCCGGATGCCGAGCAGGCGACAGGCCAGATAGTGTGCGAGTTCGTGGACGGCGACCCCGGGCGCGAGTACCAGCGGCAACAGATAGCGACGCGTGAGCCCCATCGATCGGGTCTGCGAGCCCGAGAGAGAAGAAAGTCGGTGCTGGCGAGGGCTACTCGTCGGGCGTGGATTCGTCGTCGTGAGATTGCTCGTCGGGCGTGGGTTGGTCGCCAGAAGTGGGCTCGTCGTCGGATTCCTCGTCGGCGTGAACTTCCACCTCGAAATCCTCGATCGTCTTGCCTTGCCGGACGATCTTTTCGCAGACGAGGAACTTCTCCATCCGGCCGAGTCGCTCCCAGTCGAGATCCTCGGGCGGCGACTCCTCGAAGGCCTCGTACTGCTCGAGGACGCCCTCGTGGACGAACCGGGCGAACTCCCCGCAGTTCGGGCACTTGATCGAGATGTGCGAGACGTCGAACGACCGAGTGAGGGTGTGATCGAGACAACTCGAACAGCGATAGGCGACGGTGGGCACTGCCTGGGACTACGTCGTGGGGGAGTATGACAGCGTTGATTTTCGCTCTACCGGCAGTCTCACTGGGGATCGACTGTCTCGGCGAGCGTGACGACCCGCTCGCGAAGGGTCGGGGCCTCGCTGGCGAACAGTACCGTTGAGTTCGTCCGGCGGTCGACCAGCGCCACGGTGTCGGGGTCGAAGGCGTCCTCGACCCGCGCGAGGTCGGCGTCGTGGCCGAGCCTGACGACACTCCATTCGAGCTCGTCGAGCGCCTCGGCGACCCGCGAACCGTGACGACATCGGCAGGCGAAGGATAGATTCGGCCGGGGTTCGCGAGCGTCCAGCAGCATCTCTGCCGTCCGACTCGATGATCCGAATCGGACGCCCCGGTTCGGACGCAGTCCCGAGAGCGTCTTCGCGACGCGGCCCTCGACGGCGGCGATCTCGTGTTCGTGTTCGGCGTAGGGGGTCGCGCCGACGATGGCCAGCCCCGTCTCGTCGACGATCGGATCGACCTCGCGGTCGACCAGCGCCGCGACGACGCCCTCGACTGCCTCGGCCGTGCCGTCGCGGGCGGCCCGGTCGCGTACCTCGACTGCGTGGTGGACTGCACCCGGGCCGTCGCCGACGTCGAGGTTGTACCGCACTGCACGCGAGAGGAGGTCGACGCCCGATTCGACTGCTGCGTGGAGGTCGTCGCCGTGGGCGAGTTGGGTGGCGATCGCACTCGAAAGGGTGCAGCCCGAGCCGTGCGTCGAGTCGGTGTCGACGCGGGGGTGGCGAAGCATGTCGACGGTTTCGTCGGTGACGAGCACGTCCGTGACCTCCGGGTTCGGGACGTGTCCACCCTTGACGAGCGCGGCCTGTGCACCCATCTCGACGAGTCGCTGACCCGCCTCGCGGGCCTCGCCCTCGTTGTCGGGGTCGATTCCCGTGAGGACGGCGGCCTCGTCGGCGTTGGGCGTGACCAGCGTCGCCTCGTCAATGAGGTCTTCGTAGGCGCTCTCTGCGTCTGATTCGAGCAGCCGGTCGCCCGAGGCGGCGACCATCACGGGGTCGACCACGAGATTCGGGAGGCGATCGGCGTACCCGACGACGGTCTCGACCACCTCGCTGGTGGCCAACATGCCGGTCTTGACCGCCGCGACCTCGAAGTCCTCGAGGACGGCCTCGATCTGGGCTTCGATCTGGTCGACGGGGAGGTGGTGCGAATCCCGGACGCCGCGGGTGTTCTGGGCGGTGACGCTGGTGATGGCGCTGGTGGCGAACGCACCGCCGGCTTCGATCGTCTTGCAGTCGGCCTGGATTCCCGCGCCGCCACCGGAGTCGCTGCCGGCGATGGTCAACACGGCCGGCGGCGAGACGGGAGCGTCCTGTCTGGGCATGCGCGAGGGTATTCGCGTCTCGTACAAATCGGTGCTGGTGGACTTTTGAGTCCCGCAATCGTAGCTCGGGTATGCACACCTGGGCGGACCTCTTCGAACGGGCGAGCGAGTACGAGACCAGCGTCGCGGACATTCGAGAGACGCTCGCTGCTCACCGGAGTCGGGATGACTGAGGCCTCTCCCGATCGGATCGTCGCCGACGCCGACGTGCTCGCGGCGGACCTGCTGGTCGGTGGCGACGCTCGCGCGGCGCTCGATCACGTCCGGCGGCACTCCTGGCTGACCCTGCTCGCGAGCGAGGCGCTGCTCGACGACACCGAGGCCGTGGTGGCCGACCTGGCTGACCCGGAGGTGGCCACAACCCATCGCGAGCGCCTCGAAGCGATGTGCGAGCGCGTCGACCATCCAGACGGTGATCATCCCGGGCTGGCGACGGCCTATCGTGGTGGGGCGGCCCACCTGCTGAGTTACGACGAGCGTCTGGGGTCGGCCAAGATGGGGCTGTCGATGCAGCCCCACGCCGCGTTGAGTATCCGGCCGCCCGACGCCTTCGCTCGATTGTTCGATCCGGCCAGTGTCTACGATCTGGTTGTTGGGGAGGGGGCGTATCCCGGGCCTGACGCTGATCCCCGAGGCTAGGACTCTCTGCTCGCTGGCTAGGAACCGGTGATTGCAACGGCAACAAGCATGGAAAGCCCTCGACTCGCTGGCTAGGAGACAGAGACAGCACTGCCACCAACGACTCAGGAAAGCCCTCGACTCGCTCGGGGCCGCTGTGCAGGATATCTTCGCTTCGCTCAGATAGAGCCTGCACAGCGACGCTCCTCACTTCGTTCGGCCCGAGGCGAGTCTCGCCCTTTCAATCCGCCAGGGGACAGCACCGCGACCGCAGGCCTGCCTTTCCCCGGGTCGCGGCATGAAAGCCGCTCCCGGCCACCGCGGAGCGATCAGGAAGCGTGTCGCTCGTCGAACGACGAGCGACCGGGGAGGAGTGGGGCCACAACAATGCGGTTGCGGTCCTGGTGGATGAAAGGGCGAACCACGATCGCGTTCATGTAGTCGCTCTGACCGGCACTATCCGAACGAAGTGAGGATATCCGGCAGAGCGACCGTGATCGTGGTGAGGGCTTTCGAGGAGTGTGTTGCTACGGTAGTTCCAGTTGCCAACGAGCGAGGTGAGGGCTTTCGAGGAAGTAGCTGCGGTAGCGACTCAGTTTCCTAGCAAATGAGTCGAAAACGAGCCAGAGACGACGCCTAGGCGATCAGATACCAGGCGGCGAAGACGACCAGGCCGCCCAGCGACGTCGAGACGAGCGCGTGCGTTCGGAGTCGGTCGAGCAGGCCGTGCGAGTGCTCCTCGATCCCGGCGACTTCCTGGATCTCGCCGCCCACTTCACACGCGGGCAGGAAGTCCATCGCGACGTGGAGGAACACGCCGGCGGCGAAGCCGAAGACGGCGGCGTTGAACGCCGCGCCCGTCGGGAGCGCGACCGTCGCGACCGGAATCGCGGTCAGCCCCACACCAGCGGCGGGCAGCAGGATCGGCAGGGCGGACTCGCCGGCCAGATTCGAGCGTCGCGCCGCAGCGTACCCAGCGGGTCCCTTGTGCGAGACGATCGCCAGCCCCAGCAGGAGGCCGAGTTCGGGCATCGCGGTGTAGATGACGCCGATGATCAACCCCGCCGAGAGGGCGTGGGCCGCCAGCGCGGCCGCGGTCGTGTTCATCGGCAGATCCAGATGGGTCAGTCGGTGCCCTATCGTGTGGGCGTTGTACCCCAACAGGACGCCCGCGGCGATCCCGAACCCACCGATCTTGGCGTGCTGGCCGATCGCCTGCGGGACCAGAAACACCGCCGCGCTCGTCACCATCGCGCCGCTTGCCAGCCCGTAGCCCCAGACCAGCCGCGTCGCATGACGCGACTGCGTGCGCGCACCCAGTACCGCACCGCCTGCCATCGCCGCGAACGCGACCCACGAAATCGACAACAGTTTCCACTCCTCAGCCACGACGCCAAGCGCCGTGACGACCAGAAACGCCACGACCGACCCGATCCCCAGCACCGTCTCGCCGTCGACTAGTTTGTTAATCTTTGTATCTGAGTTAGTCTCCATTATTAATTCCTCGGACTTCGTTGTTATACATGTACACTCACCTCTCTCAAGAGATCGAATAAAGGCTTCGATGGGGGTCGACCCCAGCAGTTGGGCACGGTACTTATAGCGGTTCGGGCCGCTATGTCAACCAATGGGAATGCCTTCGGGACAGCGAGTCGTGGTCGTCGGCGGTGGCTTCGGTGGACTCTCATCGGCCTGCTATCTCGCCGACGCGGGTTGTGACGTGACGCTACTGGAGAAAAACGAGCAATTGGGTGGCCGGGCGAGCCGCCTCGAACGCGATGGGTTCGTCTTCGACATGGGCCCGTCGTGGTACCTCATGCCCGACGTCTTCGAGCGCTTCTTCGGGCACTTCGACCGTGAGCCGGGCGACTACTACGATCTCCAGCGGCTCGATCCGCACTATCGGATCTTCTTCAAAGACGGCGAGGCGCCACGCGCCTCGGGAGATCGAGCGGCGGAGCCGCGAGACAACACGGTGGTCGACATCAGCCCGGACCGGGCCGAAAATCGCGAGCTGTTCGCGTCGATCGAGGACGGCGGCGGCGAGGCCTTCGAGGAGTATCTCGATACGAGTCAGACCCACTACGAGACGGCGATGGAGAAGTTCGTCTACGAGGATCGCTCGCGCCTGCGCGACTGGATCGATCTGGACGTCATGCGCGCGGCGCCGATCGGTCTCCAGTTGATCGGGTCGATGCAGGGCCACGTCTCCGACTACTTCGACCATCCGAAGCTCCAGCAGATCATGCAATATACGCTGGTCTTTCTCGGGGGCTCGCCGCGGAACACGCCCGCGCTGTACAACATGATGAGCCACGTCGACTTCAACCTCGGCGTCTACTACCCCGTTCCCAAAGACCGCGAAGGGCCGGGCGGGATCGGCGTCGTCGTCGACAGCGTCGTCGAGTTGGGCGAGGAACTGGGCGTCACCTTCGAGACCGACAGCGAGGTCGAAGAGATCACCCGCCGCAAGGAGGGCTTCCACGTCGAAACAGTGGATGGCGAGATCCATCGCCCTGACCGCGTGGTCGTCAACGCCGATTACCGCCACGCCGAACAGGAACTGCTGCCCGAGCACGAACGCCAGTACGACGCCGACTACTGGGACAAGCGCACCTACGCGCCCTCGGCCTTTCTCATGTACATGGGCGTCGAGGGCGACGTCGAGGAACTGGCCCACCACACGCTCGTCCTGCCAGAAGACTGGGACCCACATTTCAAGCAGATCTTCGACCAGCCCGCGTGGCCGGACGAACCCGCCTACTACCTGTGTGTCCCCTCCAAGACCGACGACGACGTCGCGCCCGAGGGGCACTCGAACCTGTTCGTGCTCGTCCCGATCGCCCCCGGCCTCCGCGATACGGAGGCCCTGCGCGAGCGCTATCGCGAGCGCGTCCTCGACGACATCGCTGACAACACCGGCGTCGCCCTTCGAGACCGGATCGTCGTCGAGGAACAGTTCTGCGTCGACGATTTCGTCGATCGCTACAACGCCACCGAGGGGACGGCGCTCGGACTCGCCCACACCCTCAGACAGACCGCGCTGCTGCGGCCGAACAACGCCTCCTCGGCGGTCGACGGGCTGTACTTCACGGGCTCGTTCACGACCCCAGGAATCGGCGTCCCGATGTGTCTCATCAGCGGCGAGCACACGGCCGAGGCGCTCCTGAAAGATCGCTAACGCAGCGATGCGTTATCGACGCCCCAAAGACCGGCGAGTCCGAACGTCCCAGCAGTGATGAGTGACACCGGCCTCAGAACGCGACTCGACTCACTGCTCCCCTCCGAGGAGTCGACGCTGGGGTATCTGTTCTGGCTCTCTCGCCCCCGGTTCTGGCTGTATCTCGCCGGCCCGGTCGTCGTCGGCGTCGCCTACGCTGCCGACTCTCCCAGCGAGCTGTTCTCGCCGCTGGCGATCGCGCTGTTCGCGTACTTTCTGGTTCCCGCGAACGTCTTTCTCTACGGGATCAACGACGTCTTCGACGCCGACATCGACCAGGCCAACCCCAAGAAAGACGACAAGGAGGTCCGCTACGAGGGCGGCCCGCTGGTCATCGCCGCGGTCTTCGGCTGTGCCGCCGTCGGGCTCGCGCTGATCCCCTTCCTCGATGCTGCCGCGCTCTTCCCGCTGGGCCTGTTCTACCTCCTGGCGACCGAATACAGCGCCCCGCCGCTGCGGTTCAAAACTACGCCGATCCTCGACTCGCTCTCGAACGGACTCTATGCGCTACCCGGGATCGCCGCCTACGGTGCGATCGAAGGCGCGTATCCCCCCGCGGCGGCGATCGCCGGGGCGTGGCTGTGGACGATGGCGATGCACACCTTCAGCGCCATCCCCGACATCGAACCCGACCGCGAGGCCGGCATCCGGACGACGGCGACCCTCCTCGGCCAGCAGCGAACCTACGCCTACTGCGCGCTGGTCTGGGCGGCCGCCGCGGTCGCGTTCGCGCTCGTCCACCCCTTCCTGGGCGGCGTCCTCGCGATCTATCCGCTGCTCGTGGTCGCGATTGCGGGCGCTGACGTCCCGGTCGACCGGGCCTACTGGTGGTATCCCGCGATCAACACCGTCGTCGGCGCGATCTTGACCATGGCGGCCCTCTGGGTGATGCTCTATGCCTGACTCCCCGTTGCCGCCGCTGGGAGACGGTCGCCGCGCCGTCGAGTCGTGGCTCGATCAGTTGGTGACCGAGAATCGATTCACGATCGCCGTGGTCTTCCCTCTCGTGGGCGCGGTCTCGCTGTACGCCTCCGCGCGCGGCTGGCTCCCCGATCCACTCGCGTTCAACCCCTGGTTCATCCTCGCGGGCGTGCTCGTCATGCGCCTGCCGCTCGTGGCTGGGCTCGCACCCCTGTTCGACCGCCGGGCCGCCCTCGCGATCGGACTCCTGACGATCTATGCCTTCGGGATCGAACTGCTGGGCGTCACGACTGGCTGGCCCTACGGCGCCTTCGAGTACGGGATCGACCTCGGCCCGATGTTGCTGGACAAGGTGCCGATCGGCCTCCCCGTGTTCTTCTTCCCGCTCGTGCTCAACAGCTACCTGCTCGGGCTGCTGTTGCTCGGCGATCGCGCCCGCTCGGCTGCGATCCGACTGCCCGCCGTGATCGCACTCGTCCTCGCGATGGATCTCGTCCTCGATCCCGCCGCCGTCTCGCTGGGTTTCTGGACGTACGACGCCGGGGGATGGTACTACGGCGTCCCCTGGTCGAACTACGCCGGCTGGGTGCTCTCGGCGACGATCTCCGTCGGACTGTTCGATCTCGCCTTCGACGGCAAGCGACTACTTTCCCGCTTGCGATCCTGTGGGTTCATGCTGGACGATCTGGTGAGTTTCGTCATCCTCTGGGGAGCGATCAACGCCGCCTTCGGCAACTGGATCCCGCTGTTGATCGCTGTCGGTTTCGGCGCGGGCCTGCTCGCGACCGACCGCTTCGACTTCGACGTCCGCGAGACGATCCCCGGGGTCGCGTGGCTGCGCGCCCGTGCCGGCGGCGAGCGCTGAGGCCGATCGAACGCGTTTTCCGGCCAGCGTCCAAGGTCCGCTGATGACACGGCTGTTCTCGCCGCTCGACCTGCGCGACACCACGATCCCCAACCGCGTGATGGTCTCGCCGATGTGTCAGTACTCCTGCGAACAGCGGGACGGGCTGGCCACCGACTGGCACCGCACGCACCTCGGTTCCCGGGCCGTCGGCGGGGCCGGTCTCGTGATGACCGAAGCGACTGCGGTCGAGCCGCGCGGCCGGATCTCCCCGGAGGATCTGGGGATCTGGTCGGACGAACACGCCGACGCCCTCCGGCCGATCACCGAGTTCGTCCGCGAGCAGGGCTCGGTCCCGGCTATCCAGCTGGCCCACGCCGGGCGCAAGGCCGCCACGTCCCGGCCCTGGGAGGGCCACGACCCACTGGGTCCCGACGACGGCGGCTGGACGGTCGTCGGCCCGACCGAAGACCCCTGGCCCTACGAGGGCGAGGCCCCGCCGACCGAGCGCCTCAGCGTCGAGGAGATCGAGTCAGTGATCGACTCCTTCCGCACCGCGGCCGAGCGCGCGCTGAACGCCGGCTTCGAGGTCACCGAGGTCCACGCCGCCCACGGCTATCTCCTCCACGAGTTTCTGTCGCCGGTGACTAACACCCGCGAGGACGACTACGGCGGCGACTTCGAGGGACGGACGCGACTCCTCCGGGAGGTAACCCAGACTGTGCGGGATGTCTGGCCCGACGAGAAGCCCGTGTTCGTCCGCATCTCCGCGACCGACTGGCTCCCGGATCGAGAGTCGTGGACCCTCGACGACTCCGTCAGGCTGGCCGATCGTCTCGGTGTCGATCTGCTCGACGTCAGCGGCGGCGGCATCCATCCCGACTCCCGTCCCGAGCAGGCCGGCCCGAACTATCAAGTTCGCTATGCCGAGCGCATCCGCGAGGAGACGGATCTTCAGGTTGGGGCCGTCGGCGGGATCACCACGCCCGAACAGGCCGAGGCGCTGCTCGCAAACGAGCGCGCGGACCTGGCGATCGTCGGGCGCGAACACCTCCGGGACCCCTACTTCGCGCTGCACGCCGCCGAGGCCCTCGATGCGACTGAGGAAGTCGAGAGTCCGCCACAGTACCGGCGGGCGTTCGGCTTCTGAGCAGTCGCTACGCTCGATAGCAGTCACACGAGGAACAGCAACCCGGAGTGTGTCGATCAGCTCGACACCGATTCGCACCGCCAGCCGGGGTCCTGACCGGTCCGTTCGATCAGGTCGGACCGACACGCTGGACAGTAGTCGGGCGCGTCGGACTCGCTCCGGGGGACGTAGACCGCGCCGCCGCACTCCACGCACGCATCCGCGACGATTGTCACGCAATCCGCACACACGTTGAAGTCGTCGACCGTGAGGTCTCGCAGGGGTTCGAGTTGTTTGTCCAATGTATACTCGTCGATGACCGCCTGACAGCGTTGGCACGGTTGCATAGCGATGCGTATTGGCCCATGTGATCACCACACAAATAGTTACCCACGGCGGACAGTCTTGCACCCCGGAGAGGACCCGAACCTCATCAGATATAGATACACAAATTCTGATATATGCCGGTGGGGGGAAAACAAATCCTCCCCTGCTGTGGGTAGGTTCGCTCGTTCCAGCCAAGCGGGGCCACCGCCGCTGTGCTCACTCCAGCTGGTGATAGTCCAGTTCGTAGCCGGCGTCGAGCGCACGCTGGACCGCGGGGCTGGGATCGTCGAGTTCGCGCCTCGACAGCCTGATCCCGCCGAACGTGTCCAGATCGGCGACGATGGTCTCCTGCTGCTGGGGGTCGGGTTCGAGTGCGTCGGTGCGGTAGTGGGCGCCGCGGGATTCGCGACGCTCCAGTGCCCCCTGCAGGACGGTCTCGGCGACGGTGATCGCGAACCCGACTTCCAGCGCGGCCGCGAACGATCGACTCCTTCGGTCACCAGTGGTCAGATCCGCCGTCCGTGCGCGGAGCGTCTGGAGACGGTCGAGACCCTCCTGAAGCCGCTCGGCCGACCGCAGGATTCCGGCGTGGTCCCACATGAGTGCCCGGAGATCGGCCATCACCGAGTCGGGGCTGTCCGAGCCGTCTCGATCGGTCGTCGCCTCGAGGTCGGCGAAGTGTGACGCTGCCAGCGTCTCGATGCGGCCGGATTCGTGGTGCTGGGCGCCCGCCTGGAGTCGCTTGGCGACGCTTTCGCCGGTAACACGCCCGAACGCGACCGTCTCGGCCAGGGAGTTCCCACCGAGTCGGTTCGCGCCGTGGACCCCGCCCATCGCCTCGCCGATAGCGAACAGGCCTTCGACGTCGGTCTCACCGCGGTCGTCGACCAGTACGCCGCCCATCCCGTAGTGCGCTGTCGGCGCAACTTCGACGGGATCCTCGGCCATGTCGACGCCCAGTGACTGAAAGCGCTCGTACATCCGGGGCAGCCGTTCCGCGATGAACTCTCTGGACCTGTGTGAGATGTCGAGGTAGGCGCCGCCGTTGTCGGTCCCGCGACCCTCGCGGATCTCCTGAGCGATGGCGCGGGCGACGACGTCCCGCGCGTCGAGTTCCATCTGATCGGGCGAGTACCCCTCCATGAACCGTTCTCCCTGAGCGTTGTAGAGGCGCCCGCCCTCGCCGCGGACGGCCTCGGTGACGAGACGACCACGCCACGGTTCCCACTCGGGGTCGGTTTCGTCGACGGCCATCCCCGTCGGGTGGAACTGGACGAACTCCATGTCCATCAGCCGCGCGCCGGCCTCCAGCGCCAGCGCGGGCCCGTCACCGGTGTTCTCGTCGTCTCGCGAGGAGTGACGCTCGTAGATTCCGGGGTAGCCACCGGCCGCGAGGATCACCTGTTCGGCCTCGAACAGCAGGAACTCGCCACTGTCCTGGTCGTAGCCAGCGGCCCCGAGGACGCGGTCGTCCTCGGTCAGCAACCGCGTGATCATCACCTGGTCTCGGTAGGGAACACTCCGCTGCTGGGCCTGCTCGATCAGCGTCTCCAGCATCGACTCGCCGGTGTGATCACCGGCGAAGGCGGTTCGGCGAAACGACTGCGCCCCGAAGTAGCGCTGATCGATCTCGCCCGCCTCGGTCCGGGAGAACGCCATCCCCCAGTCGTCGAGTTCGCGCAGTCGGTCGGGCATCTCTCGGGCGACGGTCTCGACCTTCGCGGGCTCGTTCAGGAAGTGCCCTTCGTTCAGCGTGTCTGCGGCGTGGATCGTCCAGTCGTCTTCGGGATCGTGGGTCCCGAGAGCGCCGTTGACGCCCCCACGAGCCCAGGTCGTGTGCGCGTCACCGTGGTCGCGTTTGCCGAGCACCAGCACGTCCGCGGGATCGACCCCCTGCTCGACGAGTTCGATCGCCGCCCTGGCACCGGCAGCGCCGGCGCCGATCACCAGCGCCCGGACCCGGCGGTACTCGACGTCTCGGTCACCGATCTCTCGCCGGGCACTGCTCCGGTCGCTCATAACAGTATTCCTACGTGCCAGACGAGCATAAACGGCTGCCGGTGCGGTTTTGTACTTCCAGCATACCGCCCGAATCTCCCGATCAGGCGTTCACCGACGCCTCGCAGTGGCTGCCGTACGTCCGTTCCACGTCGCCGGCACGCTGTCAGTCCTTTTCTATCGTGATCGCCTAGTAGGGGTGATGACAACCACGCCGATCGAGACCGACGACGAGCGCCGTGCCGCCGTCGTCGAGCTCCACGACCACCTTGCTGCGACGGCGGAACTCCCGATCGAACGCACGGCGAATCGATGGATCGGCGAGGCAGAAGCGGTCGCGGCCGACCTCGTCGACGCCCCGAACGACCCCGAGCTGATCCGCACGCGTGCGAGCCACATCGTCGACCTGCTGGCGGAAGTCGACGACACCGGCGCGCCCGCAGCGGACGAACACGTCTCGGCCGCCGCAGAACTCGCCGAACGCCTGCAACGCGTGTGAGTGCGGGCGGGCCCAGATAGCCCCACGCGAGCAACCGATCACCCTCGACCCAGCGCTCGCCGATGTCGTCCTGCAGCAGTTTCGGGCTGTGGGCCCAATATAGAAATCACGATTTCCGAAATCACGATTTCCGAAATCGCAATTTCTATCACTATCGAGGAACGACTCGTGACATGGCGCAATTCGTCGACCGGGAGGAAGAGATCGATCAACTCGGCGACTGCTACGACTCCGAAACGGCAGACTTCGTCGTGATATACGGGCGGCGTCGCCTCGGCAAGAGCGAGCTCGTTCGTCAGTCGATCGCCGATCGGGACGACGCCGTCTACTACCAGGCGGTCGAGTCGACGGCGCAGAACCAGCTCGAACAGTTCGTCGACGTAGCGACCGCACAGTTTCCCTCGCTGGAGAACGTTCGCCGAGACTGGGAAGCGATTCTCGAAGCCCTCGGCGAGGAAGACGCAATCGTCGTCGTCGACGAGTTTCCGTTCCTCATCGAGGAAGACGAGTCACTCCCGTCCCGCATGCAGCGTGTCTGGGACCTGGAACTCCAGGAGACGGAAATGACGCTCGTTCTCGTCGGCTCCTCGATCAGCGTCATGGAAGACAAGGTCCTCTCCGGGAGCGCGCCGCTGTACGGGCGACGGACGGCGACGATCGATCTCGGCCCGCTTTCGGTGGCCAACGCACACCAGTTCTTCCCGGCGTACGACCCCGAGACGGCGATCACCACGTGGTCGATCTACGGTGGCACGCCCTATTATCTCCAGACAGTCGCTCCTGACGAGCCGTTAGCAACGAACGTTCAGCAGGCGATTCTGTCCGAGCGCGGGCTCCTGTACTCCGAACCCGAGTTTCTGCTCCGAACCGAACTCCGACAGCCGAACACGTATTTCAGTATTCTCCGGGCACTCGCCCACGGGCGCCGAACCCCGAACGAGATTGCAGGCATGGCCGGCGTGGAGTCGGGCTCTCTCAGTACGTACCTCCAGAAACTCCGCCGAATTCGGCTCGTCGAGCGCCACATCCCCGTGACGGAATCGCCGACAGCCTCCAAACGCGGCCGCTACCGTATCGCTGCGCCCCTGTTCCGGTTCTGGTTTCGGTTCGTCTACGGGAATCAGGACCAGCTTCGGATGCTCGGCGATGACGCCTACGAGGAAGTCGTCGCGCCCGAGTTACCGGACTACGTGAGTCCGCTGTTCGAACGACTCTGCCAGCGCGCGCTCCCCGAACTCGTCGATCGACAGTTCCGCGACGTCGGACAGTGGTGGTTCAAAGAACACGAACTGGACGTCCTCGGCCTCGCCGATGACGGACTCGTCGCGGGTGAATGTAAGTTCACGTCTCGGCCGGCGGGCGAGGGCGTGCTCGCCGATCTGGAACGCACAGCGTCGGACGTTCGGTGGTCGGCCGAGCCAGCGGACGGAGAGACGCTATACGTCCTGTTCAGTCGGTCCGGGTACACTGCCGATCTCAGCGCTGTCGCCGAGACTCGCGACGACGTGCGACTGTTCGGCCTCTCCGAGATTCTCGCTGCCTATTGATCACGGGCCCAGATACCCCCACGCCAGCAAGCGGTCGCCGTCGCCCTCGATCCAGCGCTCGCCGATGTCGTCCCGGTAGTACAGATTGGGCATCACGATATCGTCGACCCGAGCGTAACACCGCTCGCGCGCTTCCTGCATCGTCTCTCCTTTGCCCGTGACCACGAGTGGCATCCCGCTCTCGCCCGCGGCGCGCCACTGTCCGTCGACGTTCTTGCAATCCTCGATGTGAACTCCCTCTCGCGAGTCTGTTTCAAATACCACGGCCGCGTTCCGCGAATTCTCGTCGTAGGTCTGCTCGTCGTCGAAGGGAAACGGCGGCAGGACGATTCGGATCCCGATCTGGTAGCCCCGGTGCACCGCCAGACCGGGATCACGACCGTTGGCGAGGTCGAGGAAGAACTCGCCAGTCGGCGTCTCGAAGCCCTCCTCCTGGATCGCGATGGTCGGGTAGCCGAATCGCGGCGTAAACTCCAGGGGATATATGCCGGTACCGTTGACGATACAGTTCAGATCGATACTGCCGACGTACCCTTCTTCGGCGAGCCAGTCTTCGAGTTTGCCGAGCGTCTCATGAAAGAGTCGATTGTGGTTCGTCCAGAACATCGACGTGCCCATCTCGCCGGTCGACGGCCCGATATTCCCGGGGAAGAGTTTCTTGTGCTCGAAGTTGAGATTGACCTGGTCGACGAACTCCTTCCCGTTGAAGAATCCGCAGATGGCGACCTCGACCCCTTCGACTTTTCGCTGCAATTGAAACCCTTTCATCCGGTGGCCCCACGCCTTCTTGTAGGCCTGCAGGACGTCGATCACGTCGCTGCCGTCGTTTTCGTTACCGACGTATAGCAAGCGCTTGACGTTCTGGACCTCGCCGAGCGGCTTGATCACGTAGGGCGCGGGGTTCTGCTGGACGAACTCGACCCCGTCGTCGAAGTCGCGAAATACCTGATGGTCGATCGTATTCACGCCGTGGTCTTCGAGGATCTCCATGGCGTAGCCGCGATCCTCCTCCAGACGATCGGTGTTCGGCGTCCCGCCGACGACCGCTTTTCCCTGCTCACGAAGCTCCTGGGCCAATTTCCCGGTCCCGATTTCGTCTCCGATCCAGATGTCGTCGAATACGATGACGTCGGCCCACGCGACCTCGGCCTCCCAGTCGTCTGTCTTCGGGACGAAGCCGTCGCCGATCTCGCGGTCGCTCTCGGCCTCGACGTAGTACTGCACGTCGTGGCCTTCCTGATGGACCTGCCACGCGATGTCGGTGATCAGGGCGGCGTCGGCCGAGACGAACAGAAAGTTCGCGGTCATATCCCAGTCGACGCCCGCCGAGCGCAAGAACCTAGCCCGCGTCATAGGTCTGTGCAGGACCGGCCACCATCGGAATTACTTTGCACCTATGTCGTCCGCTATAACGTATGACACGCGACGAACTCGCGAACGCGAGCGATCTGCTCGAATCGGCAGCAGAGACCACAAGCGGCGACGCTGCGGACCGCCTCACCGAGATTGCGTCCCAGATCGAACGCCTCTCGACCGCGGATCGCGGTCCCGACCACGGCCGACTCGCCCGCTGGCAGAACGCTCTCGGCGAGGTCAAAGCCGACGTCGACGAGGCCACGGGCGAGACTATCGAGGAAGCGCTCGACGCGATCGTCGCCTACCGCTCGACCGTCGACGGCGTCTGATCGCGTCGAAGCAGTCGTCCGATCGGGAGGTTCTTTTCGCCAGCGCTCTTCCTCCCGTCAATGAGTGTCATCGAGGCCGTCCACGCCGATCACGGCGCGACGTTTCGCGACCTCGACGGCCGCCGCGTCGTCGAAGAGTACGGCCGCTCCGAGCGAACCCACCGCGCCGTCCGCAACGTCGCCGGCGTGATCGAGATGGGCTACGACGTCCGCGAGGTGACCGGGCCCGAACGAGTGACGGCCGTCGATTCGGTCGTGACTGCCGACGTTCCCGAATCGGATGGCGAGGGCTGTTACGGCCTCGTCCTCGACGGCGGGCGGATCGTCGCGGAAGCGACCGTCTACAACGCCGCCGCGGGCGACCGACTCCTCGTGTTTCTGCCGCCCGGCCGCGGGCCAGTGCTGGACGACGCGCTCGCTGGTAAGGGCGTCGAGAGCACTGACGTGACGGCCGACCTCGCCGTCTTCGGCGTCCACGGCGCGAGCGCGACCGAGAAGATCGCGAGCGTCCTCTCGACGGGCGGCGGCGCACCCGAACCAGCCCACGCCTTCATGCGCGGGTCGATGGGTGACGAGGGCGTGACAGTCATCGCCAGCGACGCACCCACTGGCGAGGAGGGTTACGAGGTCGTCTGCGCAGTCGAGGAGGCCGAACGGGTCTTCGACACCCTCGTGAACCGGGGGCTCAATGCGACGCCCTTCGGCTACCGTACCTGGGAGTCGCTGACGCTGGAAGCGGGGACGCCGCTGTTCGACACCGAACTGGCGGGCCACGAACCAGGCGTCCTCGATGGCGGGGACACCAACGGCCAGCGACTGCTCGGACTGACCTGCGAGGGCCTCCCCGAGCGGGGCGCAGCCGTCCAGAAAGCGGGCGAAGAGATCGGGCGCGTCACGCGAGCGGTCGCCAGTCCGACCCTGGGCGAGCCGATCGCGTTCGCGCTGGCCGACGGAGAACCCGACGCCGTACTGACCGACGACGGAGAGGTCCCGGCGAGTCACGCGGCGCTGCCGTTCGTCGAGGGGAGTCAGCGCTCGGGTCGGTGTCCGCGATAGTGTTGCTGGATGGCGAGTTCGGCGATGTTCGCGCCGTACTCCGCCGAGCGTTCGAGACTGTCGAGCAGGAGTCCCCAGCGGTAGGCTTCCGGGGCGTGATCGCTCTCGTAGAGCGCGCGGTCGAGGTCCTCGATGGCCTGCGTGATCGCCTCGCGTTCGGCCAGGGCGTCGTAGGCGAGACTCACGTCGGTGTCTGAGAGGATCGGCTCGGTGGCATCCCAGATCAGCGACCGGGCGTCCCGGCCGATCGACCCGGCCTCGCGACCGAGGTCGTCGTCGGGGGCGTGTGGTTGCTCGATGGCGACACGGGCGATCTTCTCGGCGTGGTCGGCGATCCGCTCGAGCTGTCTCGCGAGATAGTAGTACGCGAACAGTTCGGCCCGGGAGAACGCGAGCTTCTGTACCTCGCCGAGGTCGGTCAGCGTCCGCTGGAAGTACCGATTGACGAGCCGGAACAGTTTGTCGGCCTCACCGTCGCGGTCGATGACGTCCTGAGCGAGCGTCGCGTCGTCCTCGACGACGGCCGTGACCGCGTCCTCGTGCATCGCGTCGGCGATGAGTCGGAGCCGGATGGTGCTCTTGCGGATCGAGACGTTGTCGGCGTCCATCAGGTTGCGGACGACGAGGTCGCACTCGTCGGCCTGCAGGATCTCGAAGCCGGTCAGATCGGCGACGACCGACCGGAGCGCGCGTTCGCGCTCGCTCACGCCGTCGGTCCGGTCGCGCAGACACACCTCGTCGACGCCGATCAGATACAGCGCCGTCAGCGTCTCGCGCAACTCGCCGTCGTCGAAGTCGCCGACCTCGACGACAGCGCGGCTGGTATCACCCTCCGTCTCGGCTGCCTCGACGAGCAGTGAGCCGTCGTCGTTGGGGTACAGATACAGTAGCGAGCCGGCGGTGATGTCGTGATCCTCGGCCCAGAACTTGGGGAGCGAGACGGTGTATGTCGTTCCGCCCGAGAGCTGTACTTTCCGTGTTTCCATCCCTGTCCTGGGGGTCGAAAGGGGTGAGTGTAGTCGTTTGTATGTGGTGGTCGTAGCCGTATGGACGGGTCAATAGAACCCAATAGACGACCGTCGTGTCCGGAGCGTAGACCTATGCTGCGTGCTTCTGGGGAGTAGATACGGATGGCACACTCCGGCGGCAATCTCCACAGTCGCGAACGGACGCTGGCGACGGTCATCGAGGCGATCGACACCGAGGCCCCCGAGACGAAAGCCGAACTGGCCGAGACGGTCGGTCTCTCACAGAACTACCTCTCGGAAGTCCTCCAGGAGCTGAAACACAAGGGGATGGTGCGCAAGGCCTACGTCGTCGACGACGACGCGATCTTCGAACAGGTCGAAGAGGTCGCGAGCCGGTGGAACTGCGAGGGCGACCAGTTCGAGACGCTCTTTGCCTGTCTCGAACGCCTCAACGACGTCACGCTCGAACAGTATCAGGCCGCGGCGGCGGCGTTCCGCGGCGAGAACGTCACCGAGAGCGCCGACACGCTCGAACCGCTGGCCAACGAGCGCTACGGTGCAGTCCTGCGCGAGATCAAGTCGTTCACGATCACGACCGACTGGCCGGGCAACCGTATTTCGGCAGCGCTCGCGACGATCGCCGTCAACTTCGAGATCGCCGGCGACCGGGCCTGCCTGATCGCCGACGCCGTCGCCCATGCCGAGGCCGAGCCCACTGGGGCTGTCCACGAACGCGTCGTCGACATCTTCGAGGCCGGCGAGCGCATCAACGGGCACGTCGAATCGGTCCTCTTCGAGGGGGACCTCGACGCGATGGAGGCGCTGCACGACACCGAGAAGACCGTCCACCGAGATTTGCAGGAACTGTTCGAACTCGTCACCGCCTACGATCCAGACACCTACGGCTATCTCGTGACTGTCACTCGGACGCTCGAACGGATCATCCACTACTGGGTCAGCGCCGCCGAAACCGCCACCCGGATCCACAGTGGCGTCGACCCCGGCCACGTCGAGATCTGAGCGGTCTCGTCCGGCCGCTACAGCAACATCGTCGGATCACCGAACGCCATCACCAGTGCGAGGCCCGCGACGACGACGCCCATCACCCGTGTCACGAGCAACCTGGCTTTTCCGGGTTCGATCTGGGAAGTCCCGATCGAACCACGCATTCGCCACCGTCCCATCTGCCGGGGGAACGCTGCAGTCACGAGTCCGAGCACTGCGATCAGAAGCGCCATCAACTGGAAGATTACGGGGGGCACACGCGACGCTGTACCGACGGCGCCACGAAGCACTTGTGGTTCGTCACGTCGAAACCGAGCCTTCCCTCGATCGTAGTGACTTCGTCGGCTGGGCCGGGTTGAGACGAACTACCTGGGGACCGATCGAACTCTGACCCAGCCGACGGCGACCAGCCCGAGACCGAGTCCGAACTGGACGAGGAAACTCGCCGCCTGCAGGATCGGATCTGGCCACGCTTTTTGCGAGACGACGATCGCGACGTAGCCGTCGTCGGTCTCGACGACTTTCCCCTCGTCGCGCTCGAACCGTGCCACGGCCGACCCGTCTTCGAGGGCTCGCTTCGCGGGATCGGACAGCGAGTCGCGATCGACCGCGAGGTCGTCGAGTGCGCGCTCTCTCGTGACTCGTTCGAGCCCGATCGTGGTCGTCCCGTTGTCCAGGTCGCTGTGATAGATCCGGCGATAGAACTCCCCGAGATACGCGTATTCCTCGTCGTTGACGCCGGAGGATCCGGAGAGCTGGACGGTCACCGTCCCGTTGACTCCCCGCTCCTCGAGCAGCCAGGCCTCGATGGCACAGAGCCGTTCGTTCTCCTCGCCGCGCAGACAGTCGACGCCGTCGAAGTGATCCGGCACGATCTCGGTGTACAGTGCTCCCTCG
>ENA-ORDC01000825-ORDC01000825.1-marine-metagenome-genome-assembly--contig:-NODE-825-length-26577-cov-3.933925_pt1 | contig 26577 bp, 40 predicted proteins | sample MGYA00237783_ERZ508515 | MGnify/ENA primary metagenome ERZ508515 (study PRJEB26186, sample SAMN06268792) | marine metagenome | isolation source: Eden Landing Ponds, San Francisco, CA, USA | place... | reverse complement strand
TTAAGGAGGGCAGGTAATGATCGGGACTGATATTGGTTAAAGTTCGTTTAGCTTTTTATAAAATTCTTCCGCCGATAAATCGTTTATGGAAATATCTCTACCCCCAGTCGCAGGTGCGACGAAAGAAAATTTTTCTTCTCCCTCTGGACTTACAAACAATTTAAGTTCAAAGAGTTCCTCTTCTTTTTTGTTTTCGAGTTTAACTAAACCACGTGCTGTATATACAGCATCAACAGAATCACCCATATTTGGATTGGGATTTTTTGTAATTATCTCATGAACCTTTTCTAAATTGCCGATTTCTAAACCGTTCTTCCATTTCACTGTATTAAGGATTTCGTCGACTTTTTCTTTCATCACTAACAAAGCCTCTATCGGTGTTTTTCCTGATCGAGGTTTGTAATAGGTAGTTATCTTGATCATTCGAATCTATTTAGTTGTAATAATTGATAGGTAAAATGTATCAGATAACTAAAAAATATTGTGGTTAAAATCTATTCATTACTATTTATAAATGAATTTAAACCACCTCAAACTACTACCATCATCACACACAAAGAGATTTTATTTAGGCTCTTGCAACTTACATACGTGTGATGATGGATGTGGGTGTTAGCAAGGGCCTTTTCTATTTTAACACACTATATTATCATTTTGACTCACACAACCTTTAACATACCAGTCCAACTCGGCCGGGAGCTTCTTCGGGATAAGAAGTATATCGAAGCTCGTCTTTGGTTAGCAGCTAAAGCGGTACACGGCGCGTATGTACCTAAAGAGGATTTGGATAGGAAAGCGATTGCTGACCTATGTGGAGTTACTGTTCAAGGGACATACAAAACTTTTAAAAAGTTACTCGATTTGAATTGGATTGGTGAGGATGAGAAATGTTATTATTTCCATTCTATTAAATCGTTGTGTGAATGTTACTACAAGGTTCAGAGTCGAAAGGTATTTGAACTTGATATAGAAAAAGACCTAGCTGATTTACAAACAGTATTGTTTGATGTCAGTGTTAAGGATGTTGTTATAAATCGAAAGCATGGGATGAAATTTGGGTCATCCGTATCGAGTGCTGATGAGGTTTACAAGATCCAAGATTACGAATCAACTACTGTTAGTGAATCTTATCTTTCCGATAAGCTAGGCATCTCTGAAAACATGGTCCATCGTCTTAAGCATAAAGCTCAGGACTTAGGACTTATGAAAATAATCTCCAATAAACGAAAAGTATCAGGTGGAGAAAAAGCTTATTTCCATGAAATGTGTCCTTACAAAATGTGGGACTACATTGATGATACTTACATCAACTTAACTGATGACCTATACAGTTTTGCTAGATTCAAGAAAAGCAGCAGGTATAAAAGCCTGAATATTGGTGATCAACCTAATGTGGAAAATAAAGTTGATGATAGTTGGAAGAGAGAATGGGAAAGCTTTGCTAAAAAATTCGGAGAAGGAGAGGTGGCTGAAGAGTTCTTAACTCTTTAAAAATATAAAGGGAATATATTTGGGTTTTATGCTATGTGATGTAAACAGAAACTAATTTAATACACTGGGATCTATAAGTGATTTCATATCCTCAATAAATTCTTCCTCATTCATTTTCTTAGTCGGTATTCTTAATTCATCTTGAAATCCAACAAATGGATGAGTATCAGGTATTAAGTGAGATTGTTTTGAAGTGATAAAAATCCAATAGAACCCAAAAGCCACAAAATAAAGGCAATTTAAATCTTCAGCTTTTGATGGAAATCTTGTTCTGAAAGGAGGAGTGATTAACCTTTGGTTAAATTCTGTTCCTTCTAGTTTTAATAAAGTGAAACAATATTTTTCAGGGGGACCTGGGTTTTCATTTTGAAGCATCTTCTTAATCTTAGGTCCATGTGGCCCAAGAGTGGTATCTTTATAAGTTGGGAGATTTGATTTGTGAGCCCTCCAAATAATAGATAAGCCAAACAACTTCAGTTTATCATAATCAAAATCTTTGATTGTTGTTCTTCTGTTAGAACTTTTCTTTTCCCAAATTTCCCTCAACAAATCAGCAGTGTAAGTTTCGTACTTATTAAATTGCTCCTCACAATCTCTACACAGTAGATACTCTCGGAATCCTTTTTGAATTGGTCTTGTTGGCAATCTAGGATTCGCTGAAACAGATATAAACGAATGTGATTCATCATATGTAGGCTTATATAAAAACTCTGGAAAAATATGTGAGTTGCAAAGTTTCTTCTCTTGGTCACATAGTTTACACTTCTTTTTGCTCATAGTGACTTAACTGGTTTTTCTTACTCTCTTATACCAAAATAGCAGAGTTGCTAATATTAAAGCTGATATTCCGATATAAATGTTGAACGTAATTATTGCAAACATACTACTCTATCATTAATGAAAATTATATGGTTGTTATTTAAAATTATTTACCAAGAAATTCATACCTAATTTTTATTATTACTAATCTTTGGTGATACATATGTTGAACCTTAATAATGATCACACTACCTTCACTTCGCAATGAATATCATATTTTTTTATAGATATTTTGAGAAAAGAATAACTGTTAAGCAATAAGTATTTTAGAGCTCATGGATAGGAACCCATATTATTCAAATTCGAAAGGGGAATTTTATAAAGCAGATGTACTCGATTTTTTGAAAGATCTGGATGATAAATCTGTCGATTTAATAATTGTTGATCCCCCATATAATATTGAAAAGGCAAAGTGGGATTCTGTTGGAACTGTTGAGGAATATTCAGAGTGGTGCGAAAAATGGTTAAAAGAATTTGATCGGGTTTTAACTAAAAAGGGAACTGCTTATGTATTCGGTTATTCAGAAAACTTAGCTTATTTGAAAGTTAAAGGAGATCAAATATTCCCGAGATGTAAGTGGTTGGTGTGGCATTACACAAATAAACCAAATCTTAGAAATGATTGGGGTAGGTCACATGAAAGTATTCTACACTTTAGAAAACACAAAGATTTTACATTTAATGTAGATGAAGTAAGAGTTCCTTATAATGACCATACTTTAAATTATCCAGAGAGAGAAGATGGTAAGAGTAGTAATTTTGGCAGCAAGGAAAAATATAAATGGACCCCTCATCCTAAAGGGGCTCGACCACGAGATGTTCTAGAGATGGGAGTAATAAATAACGGAATGGAAGAAACTACTTCACATCCAACTCAAAAACCAGAAGGTTTAATTGAGAAACTTGTTCTAGCTTCCTCTAATGAAGATGATCTAGTTCTAGATCCTATGGCTGGCAGCGGGACAACTTTTGCTGTTTGTCAGAAGAACGATAGAAATTGGATTGGATGTGAAAAAGAAGAAGAATATTGTGAGATTATAAAAGATAGAATAGAAGAAATAGAAGAAAAACAATCTCAAGCAACTTTAAACTTGGATTAGAGCATTTCCCAAAGATCATTTAAGATAAACTTATCAAATGTTAATAAACGTCCTTTGATATGCTTATCGTCATGGCCTCTTGGTAAATCAAAATAATAAATTCCGTCTAAAGGATTTGCATCATAGTTTGTAGTAAAAACTCTAGGAACAAATGTTTTTGCTACGCCTCTTTTACCCCTGCGTTGAATATCGTGATTGAACACAGCAATCATTTTAACTTTTTCGCCACAAGCACTTTCCAAATCTTTCTTATCACTAAAAACGTGTTTGAATCTATCTTTGGAAGAATATTTGATTGAACAGAACACTTCATCAGGGTCTACGTGTTGATCGCCGGATTTTACTGTATCGTGTGGACTTAAAACTAAATCAATTCGACTTTTACCATATGGTTGAATTTCTGCAGAGTGTGTGATTTGAGTTTTTTTAAGCAATGCTAAAATTAAGTCTCCAAATCTTTCACCTACATTTTTCTTAGCTCCTTGAGACTCTAATACAATATCTCCTGCAATTCCTAAAGATATGCTTAAGGTGTATAAAACAGAGTTGATTAAATTGGGGGAAATATCTGGAGCTTGAATATCGTTTGAGCTGGCAAATTCTTCAATTTTAGCTATTAGTTTATTGAAATCTTCATCAAATTGATCTTTTTCAGATATATACAAGTTGGAATTGACCGGTCTTGTTTTGACAGGACGTGGTGAAATATCCCACACAAAGAATTGATATTGGTCGTAAGTATTTGAAGAACTATTCAAAGTTATTATCTCCTCGTTGCTCAACAGGTCAAAAGTCTTCAATGTTAGTTCATAAAAGACTTCGATATCCGTTATTGGATGTCGTATTAGTTCTTCTAAATCTTCTTGAAGACTTTTGAACATACTGAGTTGTCCCATCTTTGATGAAATTAAATTACACTTTGAAAAATTTATCAGACTAAAAACCGGTACATAGATAATTATTATGATTTTAACTTACAAGTGTTGTACAAAGTAGTCTTGAAATCGTAGATCTAATTTTCACTTGTAAATTTTAGTCAAAGAGGAGACTCAAGCTAACTTGAAGAACAGGAAGGCATTATATATAATACTTTAAATTCTAATCAATAGAGGATCAGATATGGCACGTAGTAAATGGGAGTTTTATAAAGACAACAACGGAGAATACAGATGGCGTAAAAAAGCAGCTAATGGTAAAATAGTTGGAGCTTCATCAGAAGGATTTAGCTCTAGACAAGCAGCTGTGAATAACGCCAAGTTAAATGGCTATCAAGGATCGTAAGAGTTATAAGAGTTAATCGTCTGAAGAGGAGTTCTTTCCACCTTGTTTTGAAGGCTTCGGAACCTTTAAGTCAGACAATTTATTCATACTTTTTTTGACATAATCCTTGTTCTTGTCAGTCAGTTTCTTTGATTTTTTATCACTCATTTTTCTAGTGGTTTAAATTAAAAGTGTGACTCCTATACATGTTGTAAAACCGACACCGAAGAAAAAGGATGTGAGAGCAGTTATATCAAGCCACCCTAACAGGGAATCATGACCGACATTCTCTTCAGTAATCAATCTCTTCATGTAATCGGGATTTTTAGAAAATATTACTATTACGCTTAGAATATTAACGATGAAAGCAGTAAAAGCTAAAGCGTAAAATATAGTCTCTGAAGTTGTTAGAGCTTCTTTAAAGCTTAAAAGAGTGACTAGTAAACCTATACCTCCAGATGATAGGGTAATAAGACTTTTATCTCTTTCAATACTATTAGTAATCCAGCCATTTATAACAGCCGATCTAAAAATCTCATCTTTTTCATGAGAGTCGTTATTTTTTGAATCTTTACCCATTTGTACAACTTAGGCTAATCCACCTGAACCAGCATTAGGATCTTAAGCTTTTGGAGATAAGTTGATAATAAATTATTATGTAATACATAGTACACACATGTTGTGTACATATGTAAAACAAGAAAATTAAGTTACTGAAGTGGAGCCTGGGGGAATCGAACCCCAAGAGACCGGGTGACAAACCCGACTCACTCGCTCCAAGAGTTCAGGCCCCGTTCAGTAATTATTTCTGAGCCATCCAGTTACCGCTGGATGGCTTTTTTATTTCTTCCACATATCAACATAATAGATTGCAAACAGAATATCTTTACACGTTAAAAACCGACTTAAAATATAAAAGTGTATTTAAAAGAAGCTGACAACGATACTGTTATATTATTACAGTTGTATTTTAGTTTCACCTTGTGCGAGTAACATCGCCTCTAATTTCTATTCATCAACATAAGGAATGGTGAAGTCTTACCGAAGGGAATTGTAATACACTTTTTACAATCGAGTGATAAAATTGTAATTGCATTGTAAAAATTGTGAATGCATTCAACATTTGTCGAATAGATTCGACCGTTTAAATCATTTTGAGAGGGGATGCTGAAAATAGCCCACAATAACATTAAAGAATCCTAACATAAAAGTGGTTCTAAAAGTCCTGAAACAGTAAGTTTTCAATTAAAAGTTTCATTGAAGTTTCAATTAAGTTTCATTCGATTGTGCGAGCAATCAAATCAAACAGCTGTTTTTCTTTTTGGGCTGGTACTTATTAGTGGAAGACAGAGAAGTCTTCAAGATATAAATACACTTCTTTGACGGTGGCTTAGGTCGCGTGTTCGATTAGTGAACATCATAGATGTCCACGATATCTATTACACATCTCCTTATTAATTAATCCTAAGCCACCGTTCTTTTTAATCAATCGGGAGAGACAAATGAATTTTTATGAAAAGATTATAGCAGGGGTTTTACTTTCGTGGTGTTTCCAATTTGGAGCATCAATCTATTACGCCTTTCAAGGTAACTATCAGTGGTTAGTAGCAAATCTAATGAATGGTATCGGAGCAAAGTTAATCTACGATGCTGCTAGAAAAGTGAATCAAACAGAAGAGAAGGATAGTGGATAAGAAATCAGTATTTGAGAAATTGAGTGAAGACGGAGTACCAGGTGCTAAAAGAATGCATGAATTACTCGAAACAGCTTCTAGTCAAAGAGATTGGGTTCTTTTCCACAATTTCTTGATGACATGGATGAAATGGGAAAAGACTCTTAAAGAGGAAGACAGAGAGAAAATGTATGATCTAATGGATGATGAAATGGTTCAGATTTCAGCTGAGCTACAGAATCGTCCAATGGATTCTAGGAAGCTAGTAAAGAAGTGTCTCCGTCTTTATAACAAAATGGATTATCAACAATAGAGAAGTACGATTGCATTTCCCAACGGTATAGTAGTACATAGCATGAGTGAGCATATCACTTATGAAGGCTCGTCTTGGAAAGCTATAGATTTTTTAGATCACATCGGTTTATCAATTCATATTTTCATCCACCCGGACGGTAAAGTAGAACCAATGGTTCCAACTACTGAAAAAGCTTTACATGCTGGTAAATCAAAACATAACGGACTAACAGGTTTAAATAACCATTTCTTAGGATTCGAATTGCTAGTCCAAGGAAATAATAACTACTCAGAATTCTTAGATAAAATTGAGAAACCTGAGACTTATACAGATCAACAATTTAATTCAGCAGTCTTACTCACTCGAGTATGGATGGAAGCTTATAACATTAGTTCACGAAATGTGGTGAGACATTCTGATGTATCAGGAGACGATGAAAGAGGAAAAGGGAATGGTAAGAAAGATCCGGGTAAAGGATTTAATTGGAACGAGTTTTTAAAACGTATTAAACAATAAGATTCAGGAGAGAAGTAATGTCAGAAAAGAAATACAGCTACGTAGATCTAGAAGAACTAATCATATCAGCACAAAAATTTTTGAATCAAGGTGAATATGATAAGAAACTAGTCTTTTTAATCAGGTCGAATATTAAGGAGGCTAAAAATGCTTTAGAGCTTATTCACGAAGATGTAAAGCAAGAAGATGAGTATTTACAAAAAGAACTTTCAGAAAACGAATATAAAAGGTTTTCAGAGTTTGAAGAAAAACGATCAAAACTATTCACAACTAACAACTACAAAATCAGTGAAAGAGGTGATAATTGGGATCAGTTAGATCAAGAGAACAGGGATGAGATAACGGATGGTATAGCCGAGTTGCAATTGGAGTACGGTGAGTCTATTGAAGCAGCAAAAAGCGCCCTTCAGGAGGTAATGGAATACAATGAAAAGGTAAAGACTGAAAAAGTAGCCGAAATAGATTTTAAAGAAATACCACTTGATCTCTTTCCTGATTCCCTAACTGGTTCTCAGCTACCAGATCCATTTATGGAATTTGTGGTAATGGGAGAATAGCTGTGGTATTAATCGGGGTCGAGTACGATAGCGGCTATGTAGCCAAAATTGACAAGCTAACACTCACTATAGACGGAAAAGAGTACGTGTCGAGTGGTGGTGAATTAATAGGCGTGACAACAAAAGATACGTGGGAAGAAGAATTTGAGAGAGAAGTTTAGTGTCAAAGAATTATTGGGATGAAGAAGTAAATGATGCAATTAATGAATTCATTTCTAACAAAGACTTATCAGAGAGAGAATTAGCGCAATTATATACACATGAGATTCATCCAGCTTTTGAAACAGCTGCAGAGTCACTTGTATATAGAGATAATTTACATACTTCATCTAAGCTATCAGGGACAGAGCTTGTTAATAGAGGTATTGCAAAGGCTTATGAAGCTCTTAGAAAATCAAGAGAAGGTGTAGATGAAGACAAATATTTTGATCCAGAGAAAGGCAAATCATTTTCTTACTTCTCTGTTTCGATTAAGTGGCATTTAATTCAGTGTATCAACAAAGCTAATAGGAATAAGAATAATTTCTATTCAATGGATTCGTCTCCAAGCAACGTTGATTCAAAAGATTACTGGGATAGTAAGATTCATCAAGAAGCTATAAGTCAAACTAAGGATGAAATTGAGGTTACTATGTTCAGTGATCTACTCGAGACATTTCTTTCGTTTGTTGAGAGTAATGTAAACGATTTATGGATTAAGCCAGCACGTCGAAGAACCGCTTTAGCTATTGTTGAATTCATTAGAGAGGGTAATCTCGGACAATTTCATTTGAGAAAAAGCCTAAGAAAGATCAGAAAAAAAGCAAATATCGAAGTTAATAACTACGCATTCACTTCAGTTCGAAAAGATATGCTAAAGATATATGAAAGGATTAAAAAGAAGTGGGAGAAAGACGGTAAAGTTGATGAGGACACGATTATATGGATGAGACAAAAAGATTGGCCGGGATCTCCTTCATCTGAAGAACGAGAGAAAATAAAAGAACAGTATTACGAGCTACAGAAACAAAGAGGGAATTTATAATGGTAAGAGTATCAGTAGAAGTACGAGATGGTGATTGGGAAAAAGCACTGAGCATATTCCAATCTAAAGTAAAGGAGAGTGAAATTCTGTATAAGTACAAAGAGAATCAGAGATTCACTTCAAATACGAAGGAAAGACAAGATGCAGAACACGCTGCAAAAATGAGAGAGAAAGATAGACCAAAGTACTACCCGGGTCAGAAATTAGGAGAACAGTAATGCCTAAATCAATTAGTGACCTACGTAGAAAACGAAGACAGTCTAGCAAATCTCCTAAAACGCGAAGACAAATAGAGTCTGAGTGGTATCAATCGAAAGAGTGGAGAACTGTAAGAGAAGAATCCAGAAGAGAGCAGCGTCAGAAAGACGAAGATAGAATTATATCTGTATTTGAAGAACTTGAAAATGCTACTTCTAGTGATCTGTATGAGTTTCTGACTCATAAAAAACAGTATCCATTGTGTAATCATTGTTTAGAGGAAGGATTCATCACAGTGGGAAACGTTTGTGACCACATTATTCCGATAAAACGTGGTGGAGCTAAGTTAGACAAATCCAATTTGCAGTGGTTGTGTCACGATTGTCACGCTATAAAAAGTGGCAAAGAAGCTCATTAAAATTATCCGACCGCTTTTTATTAGCCGCCTTCTATGTATTACTGAACACAGCTCAAAATGAGTGACTAAAAGTTAAATAAAAGGAGTAATCATGTGGAAGGTGATACACAACGAACGGAATTTGCATATATATGGACTAACAAGAAAACAAATAGATATTACGCAGGATCACACAAAGGAGATCCTGATGATGGATATATAGCCAGTAATAAAGATTTCTTAGCTAGGTATGAAAGGAATCCTCAGGACTGGAATAGAACAGTCGTTCTTTCAAAAGATTGCCGAAAATTAGAAGAAGCTTTTTTGAAAGCTGTTAACGCTTCTCAGGATTATAGGAGTTTTAATAGAGTAAACAGAGCTATAGCACCAATGGACGATATTAGGGGTGAGGATCATTTTTTCTACGGAAAGAAAAGGCCTAAGCATTCAAAATGGATGAAAGAGAATCATCACAAGTATTGGAAAGGAAGACGTAGGAAAGATATCGAAGGGAATAATTTCGCTGGTAAGAGAGTAAGACATATCAAATCTGGTGAAGAATTTAAATCAATAACAGAAGCAGCTAAGCAGTTTGGATATTCAAGAGGTACTGTGTCGTTACACGTAAATGGTCATATACAGAAAAAGAAATTCGAATTCGTAAATGAGGAGCAAGGTGATAAATAATGAAGAGCTAAAGAGAAAAAAAGAACGTTGGTTATCGCTTCTCAATGATATACTGACTAGCAAATATAGTGAGAGTGAATGCAAAGAAATCCTGGAAGAAATGCGATCTCAATTGACAAACTACTCAGTAGAACAATACAGAGAGGTCGATAATAGAATAGACTTATCAGTAAAAGAGAAATTAAAACTACAATTCGAAGACTTGGAGAGAGAATAAAGTGAGTAGTGAAGAAAGCAACAAAGATATTAATTACAGTGATATAGTAGAGAACATACAGGGATTTGCATTGTGGCTTGTTAACGTATCAACAATGCTATGCTGTAGTCTGTTATTGCTACTGTTTACTGTTGGTGTAGGAGTGGAAGTAATAAAGGATATTGAGCACTTAGAATTGATGAACTTCTCAGTATTCTATTTGTATTTGCTTCTAGGTTCAACTGTTAGCTTAGGACTTAATTGGCTGCTGACTTATATACAGAAAACGTTAATGCGTGGGGCCGAGAGCTAAGCATTAATTCAAATTGATAAACTAAATAGGAATAAAGGTACAAGAGGGTAATGGGATTGTTTAATTGGATGTTTGGATGCAAGGAAAGAGATCATCATATCAAGACAGTAGAGTTCGGTATAAAAGAAATTGACAAGCCAACAAAAGACAATGCTGTACTGATAAGATATAAAGACGATGAGCACATAGAAGAACCTATCAGTGAAGGAGATGTACTCCAAGTAGACGATAAAGATGCACTAAGAATAGAAGACGTAGATGCAGGTAAAAGGATTACCATCAACAAGAGAGTACATAAAATAGTGTTTAAAGTGTTGAATGATGAAGAACCTATTAAAAATCTCATGACAGGAGATACACTCGAGTTGAATTGCACTGCTACCTACTGACGAGAGTTGTCAACACTCTGATGAGTAGTGATTGTGTGCTGTGCTTTCAAATAGATTGACGGGGTCGTTTCTGTGAAAAATCTTGAACATAGGGCATGAAAAATCATAAAAACGGCGAATACCTATAAATCTTTCGACACCATAAGTATTTTTTCTCCCCAAAAATAGAGACGGCCAAGTTCACAAAAATCAAGAGAAGTAAGATGAAAAGCATTTGGAACTACCTAAAATACATTCTTCTAATAATCGGTTCAGTACTCGGATACATCTTCATCTCCAATCGCAACATAGATGAAGAGATCAAAGAGGTTGACAATAAGATTCAGGAGAATAAAAAGAAGGAAAAAGAGCTAACTGATAAGATCAAAAAGAAGAAAGAAGAGATTTCCAATACTGATTCAGATATCAAGAAAACTGAAAAGGAAATCAAAGAGACTGAAAAACAACTCAATCAAGTCAAAAAGAAAGTTGAGAAAGAGTCCATTAGAAAATCAGCTAAACAGAAAGTGAAATATTTAAAAGAGTTTGCAAGGAGAGAGAAGAATGAATAAAGAAGACAATCTATTTCCGGAGGATATTGAAATAGAAAATGACATATCAGAATCAAGTTTTTTTGAAGAAATCACACAACATCATTTACAGGTAATAAAAGAAAATGAAGTAGTTGGTCACGGGATTACAAGTTTGTCAGACAAAGTATTAGAGATCACGTTTAAAATTCATGTTTAAAAAAGCACTTCTAATATCAGCCTTTCTATTAATTCCTCTATTAGGATTCAGCCAATCTCAGGATTCTACATTTAGCTTCACTTCTACAGAGATAGATTCACTCTATTCTAAAGTGAGAACACTGCAAATAAACGACTCACTTAAAACGATTAAGCTGAGACAGCAGCAACAATTAGTTACCCAGCTTAGAACGAAGATTTCACAGTATGAGGACCTAAATTCCCTTCAGGAGAGCAAGATTGACTTACTTGATAAAAGAATAGAGTTGAAGACTGAGAAGAATGATCTATTACAGAAAAAGATAAATCGTAATAGATTCAAACATATTCTAATAGGATCAGGAGCAGGAATTCTTTTAGGAGTTCTCATAGCTCAATAAAAAAATAACCCGGCCAAGTTCTTTTTCTGAGATATTTATTCATTGAAAATGACAATTCATAAGAGAGATTAAATGGTGACTCTAGAAGTACGTGAAATACCCGATACACCGCAGGTGTTAGAAGACGATGAGTATTGGAACTATTATTGCCAACAACTTCAGGACGAAGGACGACTTTACAAGAAAGATCTTTCAGCTATCAAAACACTTTGTTTTTGGGAAGAGGAAAGAGACAAACTTTTAGAGACTATTAAAGAGGAAGGACTTACTGAAAAGGCTGGTTCTAAAATCAGACGGAATGGTGCTCATACAACAATTGAAAAGGTAGAGAGATCAATCAAATCACTTCGAAAGGAATTAGATGTAGCACCTCATTGGTCTTCAGATTCAAAAGAAAATAACAACGGTTATAAGATTCCTGATAAGAATTTTTAATGACTAGGGGGTGTAGCTCAAATGGCGAGAGCATCTGGTTTGCAATCAGAGGGCTGTAGGTTCGAGTCCTATCATCTCCACACTTGCTCCTAAAGCATTTATTCGGATGATGTTCTGTCTTGTAAACAGAGGAATTCGGTTCAATTCCGAATAGGAGCTCAACAAGCGGAATTGGTATAGCTTGGTCTATTACTCCTGACTTCCAATCAGGCGACACCGGTTCAAATCCGGTATTCCGCTCATTAGTTAATCAAGAGAGAAGGATATTGTCAGATGAAATTATTGAATGTGGTATTGATGAGATAGATCAATACACAAGAGATGTATTGTCAGGAGAGATTCCTACCTGTAAACACACTCGTTTAGCAGTTGAGAGAAATCAAAAAGACTTAGCTAAACAGAGAGATCCTGACTATCCATATTATTTCAATGATAAAGCAGCAAAGCACTTCTTTAATTTCTGTGAAAAGCACGTTAAACACTACGAATCATCGTTTAGAGGTGAGCCTTTCAAGCTCGAACCATTCCAGAAATTCATTTTAGGCAACATTTTTGGGTGGTTAGAAAAGGATAAACAGCATATAAGACGTTTTAGAACTGCCAATATCTTCATGGGTAAGAAGCAGGGAAAGAGTTTCATGGCTGCTGTTATAGCTCTTTATATGCTTTGCTTTGATGGCGAAGGTGCTCCACAGGTCTATTCTGTTGCTAAAAACAGGATGCAAGCTATCAAACTTTCATTTAGAGCCGCTTTAAAGATTAGAAAGTGGTCTCCATTGATTAAGAGACTTACCGATAGCAAAGAAGCGACTCATAACACTCAGATTAAATGTGAAGAGACTGATGGATTCTTTGAACCACTTACTTCTAATCCAGAGGCTACAGATGGTTTTTCAGTTCATTGTGCAATTCTTGATGAAATTAAAGATTTAACTGATCCAAGCATTCAATCAATCCTTTCTGATGGTACAGCAGCACGACCAAATTCGTTAGTACTCAACATTACTACTGCTGGCCCAAATACTAACTCTCTAGGATATGAAGTTTACGAAGATTCTAAAGATGTACTTCAAGGAAAGTATGATTTAGAGAATTGCTTCTGCATTATTTACGAAGCAGATGAAGATGACCTAAAGAATTGGGATACAGAAGAGGTTTGGAGAAAAGCTAATCCGAACTTTGGGGTTTCAGTTTCTAAAAGTTATTTCGAGAGGAAAGTAAAAGCTGCTAAAGGCAATCTTAGAAAGAAAAATGATTTTTTAACTAAGCATCTTAACGTATGGAGTAAGTCATCTACTGGATGGTTAGATATTACAAAGTGGGATGATTGTTATAAAGATGTATCGATTGAAGATGTAGAGCATCTTCCAGCAATAATGACTTTTGACCTTTCAAGTAAACTTGACTTAACAGTAGTTCAACTCACCTTTTTTGAAGGATCATCAATAGCTGATTTAAAATTGTATCCATTTACATTCAGCTACCTTCCTGAGAAAAGATTTACAAAGGATAGCGGAGAGAGCAATGACCGTTACTTGCAAAAACTCAAAGAATGGAGAGAAAAGAGTCATATAATTCCTTGTGGTGAGAAAGAAATAGCACCTTTAGATGTTAAAGACGATATACTCGACTTATATCACAAGTATGATGTCCGACAAATTGGATATGACCCTTCAGAAGCTCATGCTATCATTAATTTACTCGAGAGAGACAATATTTTAGATCCTGAAAAGGATATGATCGAAATACCAATGGGATTTAAAAACTTTTCGGAGGGTACGAAGACTTTAGAAGGGATGATCCTGTCTGAAAGAGTAGTTAACACTGGAAATCCTGTTTTAAGGTGGTGTTTAGAGAATACTCAGATCAAAATTGATCATAAAGACAGAATCAGGCCAGTAAAAGAGAGTAACGATGAAAAAATAGATGCTTCTGTGTGCTTAATAATGGCTGTAATCACATATATATGGACGATAGACGGTCAAGATACAGGAGTTTCATCGTGGATAGATAGGGCAAAAGACGAAGAAAAGTTACTAGAAAAAGAAAAATTCATCGAAGAAGACGACGAAAAAGAGCAGGAAAAAGACGACGAACAACCTGAAGAACGCCGTAAAAGAGCGGTTTCATCATGGGTAGATCGTTATTCATAAAGTAGAGAGAGACAATGAGTGAAGATTTTAAGAAGAAAGTTAAATCAAGAAAACTAATAATAGCTGGAATCTTATTTGCAACCTCTACAGTGTTGCTTGTAACAGGTAATGCTGAATTCTCAGGTTGGTCTAGCTTTAATCAATGGGTATTTGGTTTATATGCAGCCGGGAACGTAGGGGAGCATCTGAAGGACGCTATGAAAGAGAAATAAAAGTCCTATACCAGTCTTATATCAAATATTTATTCCCAGCTAGCTAGACAAATAAGAGAGAATAAATTATGCCGAGTATTTTTGGTAATGCTGTTCAAAAGCATTTCAATCAGGACAGCTCAAATTTAAAGAATCCAGAACCATGGTTAGGAAATTTAGTAGGAGGTAGTAACTCAGCAGGAGTTTCTGTAAATGAAAGAACTGCACTTGAACTCTCACCTTATTTCAATGCAGTTAATTTAATTAGTGATCACTGTGCTCAGCACCCTTTCTTTGTGATCCAAAAAGATTACAGTACGAATAATATTGAAGTTCTTGCTGATCATAATATCACCAAATTGATTCAGCATGAACCAGCTCCTTTCTTAGACGGATTCCAATTCAGAAAATTGATGACACTATGGAAATTGAATTGGGGAAATGCTTATTCATTGATCGAGAGAAACGGATCTGGACTTAGAATTAATACAGTAAATGATAAGAAGTTCAAAAATCAGCCTAGAAATGAAGTGGTTAAACTTCATCCAAAGAAGCCATGGGAAACGACTGTCATTTTTGACAAAGAAAAGAAACAAAAACTATTCAAGTTCAAAGATGAAGACGGTCTCTTTAAACCACGAGATGTAATTCACTTAAAGCAGTTCTCAACTGATGGTATAGTTGGAAGATCAATAATTGACTATGCAGCCGATCGGTTTAGTGGTCATTTAGCTACTGAAAAGTACGGAGAGAAATTCTATAAGAACGGTACACACATGGGAGGAATCCTAACAGTAGCTGAAGATTGGGGACGAAATGCTGAGAATGCTAATAAGATTAAATCAGCTATCCGTAGAGAATTGAGAAATGTTTACGGTGGTGAACCTAACTGGCACAACATCGGAATTTTTGATAAAGGTGATAAGATAGATTATCAGAACCTTACACTCCCTGCAGATGAAGCTCAGTTAATTGAACGCTCTAAGTTTTCAATTGAAGATGTAGCACGTTGGACAGGTGTTCCAGTTTCCAAATTGAAGGGAGACCAAAACACTTCTTATAACACAAGAGAATTTGAAGCACTTGATTTCATTCAGGACGGACTTATGCCAAGACTTGAAGTTTGGCAACAAGAACTCCGCCGTAAGCTTCTTAGTGAAGAAGAGAAAAAAGAAGGATATCAAATCTTAATTGATATTAAGAAGCTTGAAAAAGCAGATCTCAAATCTACTGCTGAGTACTTAGCAAAGTTAGTTGATAGAGCAATCATGACTCCTAACCAAGCTCTTGAGTTCTTAGATATGGACACTTACGAAGGTGGTGATATTCACTTAATGCAACGAAATATGACCACGCTCGAGAATTTTGAAGAAGAAGGTAATCAGACAGATACAGAGGTTGTTGATAACTTTGCTAACAAATTGAAAGAGACAATAGAGCAACCGAAGGCACATACTAACGGACACTCAAGGTAAAATAATTCCTTTAAGCTGAGTGTCCGGCGGGTATTTATATGGTAGAAAACGATGGCTGTGAGAGGCATCGTCTACTTGCAATTCAATAGAGAGACAAATTGAGCAATACTAGACCATTTCATCTTGAAATTCGTCAAGAAGAAAATGAATCTGGCGAGATAGTTGCCGAGATCGACATTGAAGGGACTATTGGAGAGGATTTCTTTTCTGATGATGAAGGCAATACTGCAGAACTATTAAGAGAACAACTCAGAGAGATATCAGCTGTTGATGCTGGTAAGATCGATGTCAATATCAGATCCCTTGGTGGTGATGTTGGCCACGGTTTAGCCATTCATGACTTGCTTGCAGAAGCAGATGCTAGAGTAACAACTAATGTGAAAGGATTAACAGCTTCTGCAGCAACAATCATAGCACAAGCTGGCGATGTACGAAAGATGTCAGACAATGCTATGTATCTGGTTCATAGAACGTGGACCATGATTAGTGGTAACGCTAATGACATGGAGTCAGCTCAGGGAGACCTGACGAAAATGGATAAGAACGCAGCTAAGGTTTATGCAAAGCGTTCTGGTAAAGATGCTGACTTCTTCTTGGATCTAATGAATGAAGATGGTGGTGATGGTCGCTGGCTTAGTGCTGAAGAAGCAAAGGAATTTGGATTGATCGACGAAATCACTGAGCCACTTGAAATGGCTGCTCAAGTAGACGAGACAGTATTTGCAAATCTAGGACTCAAAACTCCGGAGAATGATAACCAGGTAAACGCCGACAGTGAAGTGAAGCTGTATCTGGAAGGAGGATATGACAAAATCAGAGCAACAGTTGAGAAGGACATTAAAAACGAAATAGAGACAAAAGAAGAAGCTCTGAAATTCTTCGGATTCGAGTCAGAAGAATCTACAACGGTTACAGACGAAAAAGAAAAAGAAGCTAATCATCAAGGCTACAGCGTGGCAGCGCGCGAACGGACGTTGTGGCTGCTTAATAAAAAGAGAGAGAGTTAATGAATAAAGTTAAACAAGCAATCGAAGAACGTAACGATGCTTTAGACACTCTTGAGCGCATCCACAACGAAAATCCGCAAGGTGAATTAGATGAAGATGCACAAAAAGAGTGGGACGAAGCACAAGAAATAGTTAATGAAAAAGAAGCGTTTCTTGATCGACAAGAAACAATTGACAATTCAAAGGATTACAGCGCTAATGTAATTCGTGAGCAAAGTAAGGGTGAAGAAGAAACTCTTAATAAGTTCAAGTTTTCTGAAGCTATTGCATATGCACAACAACCTAATAGTATTGAAACCTACAAAGCTGGATACTATGAGGAAATGAGTCAGGAAGCTGAAAAGGAAATGAAAAGCTCTGGTATTACACCAGAAGGAAACAGTGTTTCAATTCCTTATAACGTACTCACAAATAAATTCAGTAATGATCTTACGGTTGGTACTGAAGGTGACGATGTTGTTGATACTAAATTTGGAGGCTGGATTGATACATTAAAAGAAAGTCTCGTATTCAGTGACATCGGTGGTAACGGTGCTCGAATAATGACGGGTCTTGAGCAAGATCAACACTTCCCACGTAGAACTAACCGAGGAAAAGGTAATTGGGAAGGTGAAAATGACGATTCTCAAGAACACACACCTTCATATGACAATGTTAAGATGTCTCCAAAGCGTCTTGCATTGCAAGTTGACGTTTCAAATCAAATGATTCGTCAAACACGTCCTGACATTGAACAAATGATTCAGGAAGATCTGTTGCTAGAAGCTAAGTTGAATCTTGAAGGTGTAGCAATTGCTTCAGCTTCTGCTGCTTCTCCGGAAGGTATCTTGGATATCGGCGGAAATAGCGATCTTTCAACTGGTTCTGGTTCGTTGCTCACATGGGATAAAGTTGTAAACCTAGAAACTCAAGTAGCTGAAAATGATGCCCTTATGGGATCTGTTGCTTACTTGACTAACAACAAAGTTCTTGGTGAGTTGAAGACAATCGTTAAAGAATCTGGTGAGGCTAGATATCTTTACAACGATACAACAGGACGTATGAACGGATATGAAGTTGCTCGTACAAACTTGGTTCCATCCGACCTTACAACAGGTGGTGGTTCTAGCTTGTCAGCACTCATATTTGGTAACTTCCGTGACTTGCTAATCGGTCAGTGGGGAGGAATTGAAATACTTAGAAATCCTTACTCACAAGCAGGTAAAGGAATTACAGAGATTCACATGAACATGTATGCAGATGTAGCAGTCCGTAGAGACGAAAGCTTTGCATACTATGCAGACGTGACAACAAGCTAATATTTCTTAGTACATGAGGTAATTGAATATTATCTCCTGAAGGGAGCAGTCACATTTAAAAGGCTGTTCCCTTCTTTTTTTAGGGGTAATGAAATCAGATAGATTTCATATCTATCTTAAACTATATCAAGAGAGAGCAAGACTGTGGCTGTTAATGGCTCTAGATACTTTTCTGTAACTATAGATCATAATCAAGTACCAAATAATAATCAGAATGGGTTTCCTGTATACCTTGATTTATCTGATTTGGGAAGTGGTCATGGGTTTTGGTCTAATGTAGATCCAAATGGTGATGATATTCGTGTAGTTGATTCAGGATCTCAAGCTGAAGTTCCGTTTGAAGTAGTTTCTGTTGACACAACAAATAATACAGGTGAAATACATTTCAAAGGTGATTTAAGTCATACTAGTGATACAGAGTTTCTGGTTTATTATGATTCCTCAGATCAGCCTTATGATCCAACTGGTTCTTATGGTCGTGATAATGTGTGGACTGATTATCTAGCTGTTTGGCACATGGACCAAGATCCATCTTCTACCAACCAAATTGACTCTACAGGAAACGGTTATGATTTATCAGCAGGATCAGGTTTGGATTCCTCAAATTTGGTTGACTCAAAGATAGGTAGAGGAATCAGATTTGATAGAACTACTAATGATTATTTACTACAGAATAATTGGGATGCGATAGACGGGAATCCTTCTTTCAGTATTACTCTATGGGAACAAACTAACGGTAGTACGGACAATTATGCTGGATTTTTCCATTCAGCGGATCTCAATGGAAATGGTCATCTTCAGCTAGGTAGAGAAGGTAGTAATCCATATCTGAGAGCTAATACAGATCCTGGTAGAGTAAGAGCACTTACTGGAAACGCATATGATGATAGTTGGCATCTCGTTGCTCTTACATATAGTGGTGGTAGTTCATGGACTGCTGCACCACAAGGTGGTGGGGTAAGGATGTATACAGATGCAAGTGAAGTCGATTACAATACAGATAGTAACGGAACACCTACCATAAATCCCGGAAATTTATATGTGGGTAAAAATAATCCTGATACACCATTAGGTGGTGCATGGCCCGGAGAATTCAATGGAGTTATTGATGAATTAAGACTTGCGAGCATTGTATTTGATTCTTGGAGATTACAAACAGAATATAATAATCAGAATTCTCCATCATCTTTTTATACGCTTAGCAGTGAAGTAACTCTAGCAGTTACAATCCAAGCTTCTTTTGGAATTTCACAAACCAATCAAGTATCACAAAATAATAAAGCTACGAGTGGAGCTTCTGTAAGTGTAGATCAACAATCTACAATTCAGGAAGGTTCTGCTGCTTCAGCTGATGATGCATTAAGCCTATCTCAACTATCTACAATATTAGACTCATCAAAAGTTAGCGCTACAGCTAATATCAATATTGATTCAGTTCAAAGTATAGATTCAAACGGAATAGCTACGATACAAGCCACATTATCACAAGCTCTTGTAAATGCTATTAATTCTGATGGTTCTAAGTTGATTACAGCTTCATTTTCAGTATCAAGCCAATCTATAATTAGCCAATCTAATAAAGCAACGACAGATGGTAGTGTAAATCTATCAATGCAGACTGTTTTCTCAGTCTTATCTAATGCTTTTGCTAGTACAGACATTTCTATGTCATCGGTTCAGTCGTTCATGGTGGTAGGAAACACTGCCAAAGTAACGCTAACCGATGGACGTACACTTACAATTAAGCTTGAAAACAGAACTATAACACCTGAAAAGGAAAATAGGACAAATACAGTACCAGGTTCTAAATCGAGAAAGATGAAAATAGATAAAGAAGACAGAACAGTTAAAATTGACGAAGAAAATAGGTCAAGCGGTGGCTAAAAATAATAGTTATTCAATAGAGAAATGATCATTTCAAGAGAGAGATTTGATGAAAGAACAGTTAAGGCACTTAACTAAACAAGAAAGAATTTGGACTTGGGAATGCTACGATCCAAATGATCAGCTAAAATGGATTGAGATTTTTGTTAATACAACAGTTGATGAAGGACTTAATGATATTCTGGATAAGTACTGGAAAGGTTCATCTTATACAGCACAACATTATGTAGGATTGACAGATGGTTCACCTACATTTGCTGCTGGTGATACGATGAGTTCTCATTCAGGATGGACTGAAGTAACAGCTTATGATGAATCAAATAGGATTGATCTTACAGCTGGACTTGGAAGCGTTTCAGGTCAAAGCGTAAATAATTCTGGTAACAAAGCCACATTCACAATCAATTCTGATAACACTACAATTGGTGGTGGATTCATTGCTACTGATAATACTAAAGGTGGCAGTTCAGGAATATTGATTGGTGGAGGTTCATTTTCATCTGATAAGACAATTGGTTCAGGTGATACGCTAGAGGTAACAGTCACAATAAGTGAGGCTAGTGGATAATGACTACTGTTTTCCTAAAAGATAAGGATGAATTATTAGACTATTCTGAAGATTGGTCTGATGAGTTAGGTAGTGCAACTATAAGCACATCTACTTGGATTATCACTCCGACTACTCAACCGTCATTAGATATTGTGACTAATTCAGAAGCACAGACTGATACTGGTACTTCAGTTAAACTTGAAGGAGGAAGGAATCGGACTTTATATACTGTGACTAATCGAGTAACAACAAGTGATAGTCTTACTTTAGATAGATCTTTTGAGCTATTGATTGTAGAGAGATAAAAAGAGAGAGTTAATGCATTTCAATTACTTCAAACATTACTACCACGATTGGTATGATCATAAATATACTGAGTTACCAATTGAGATAATTTCAGAGCCTGAGGATGAGCCTGTTAAGTTTGATCACGTAAAAACTTATTTCAGAGAAGATCGGTCAATAGAAGATGCTTTGATAAACTCTTTAGCTATTGCAGCTAGAGAAAATTTAGAAAGATATACTGGTTGGCGTCTGATCAATACAGATTTACGAATGCATTTGAAAGGGTTTGACAATGTAAGAATACCTAATAAACCGCTTTCTGGATCAGTAACTGTGAAATATGATGATTCAAGTGGAAACGAACAGACTCTTTCGAGTTCTGAGTATTCAACTTACAGTCAAGAGAGACTTGCAAGAATAGATTTTCACGGTGATAGCTTACCTGATTTTGACGATGGAGATGACAACGATTACCCAGTACGTATTGAATTTACAATCGGTTATGGATCTAGTGCTTCAGATGTTCCAGAACGTTGGAAATCAGCTATAAAGTTATTAGCGATGATTTATTGGAGAAGAGACGTTCCTATGGAAGAGACTCAGAATATTAATCCAATGGAAATATCAGTGCTTCGTTCACTAATTGAACCATACATCATAGGGAGATTTCACTAATGCAAAATCGGGAGTTTAGAGAGAGAATCACTTTTGAAAAACCGTCCCAATCTCAGAAACCTAACGGTGAAGTAAAAAAATCTTGGTCAAAAATAGATAACAGCGCAACTGTTTGGGCTAAAGCTACACCCGGTAGTGTTGGTGAGGACTATACAGCAGACAATAAAGCTGCTTCTAAGAACTATAAATTTACTATCAGGCATAGAACTGATATAGATGAATCACTTAGAATTGATTGGGATAATCGTTACTGGGACATAAGATCAGTAGATCCATATTACAGCGAAGGGCAAAATAAGCTAATTAGAATTGAAGCTGATTTTATGGAGAACAAGCAGTATGACTAACATCTTAACAGAAATTGGAGAACCGTTTAAAGTGTATTTCGGAGCAGCAACCAATTACGCTGTGTGTGCTTATAATTTCCTTTTTAACAGCGGTGGGCTTAAACCAACGTTAGATCTATTACTTCTTGGAATTAACATCTTAGTAGGAATAGCAGTTTTGGTTTACACCTTTTATGGAATAAAAAATCGTAAGAAAAAGAACGAGAACATGAACGATGAGTAAAGAAAAAATTACAGTAAGATTTGGTGATGAAGTACCTAATGTAAGATATATGCCAAATCACTACGTAAAGCTTGAGCCTGAGCAAGCATATAAGTTTATGATTGAAGGATATTGTAAACAGTATGATCCAGTTAAAAAAGAAGAGAGTTTGCCAATATTAGATGAAGATTTTCCGGGAAGAGATAAATTGTTTGATGCAGGAATTTATACAGACGATCAAGTAAAAAAGGACTTAAATAATCTGAAAGAAGTAAATGGTATTGGACCTAAAACCTATAAAGATATCAAAGACAGATTCAGTGCAGAGAGAGTGATGAAAATTCAGGAAAAAGCTAGAGAGAATACTGAGTAACGAGTATTTATCTATTAGATAACTGGTTAGTGTAATCTGGCTATCACGGTGGATTCCAAACCCACAAATGAGGGTTCAAATCCTTCACCAGTTGCAATAAAACCCTTCTAACTTTATAAGTCATAAGCAACTACAGCTAGTATAATTTGGGCGTGGCAGAAACGAAATTTGAAAGTCTAAGAGAGAATATACGGTGGCTGGGAAACCATTTGTGGAAGTTGACAAAAAGGAATTCAATGATGCACTTCAGACTCTTTCTGATATGGAAGAGGCTATAGATGATTCTTGGATAAAGAGAACTCTTAGGCGAAAACTTGGACCAATGGAAAGTGAAATGAAGCGAAAGGTTCTGAGTAATTTCGGTTCAGAAAGACTTGCTTCAGTTATTGGTATTACAACAGCTAAGAAAAGAATTAAAAGTAGTGTTGGTGCTAAAGTCGGAGTTGTTAAAAACGATGCTTCTCTTTTTCCAGAAATATCATCTTTCGGACTAGCAAGTATACTTGAATACGGTACTGTTGAGAGGTTTAGACGTATTGAGAAGATGGGTGTAATAACTGGAAGAGTTAGTACCGGGCGAGTTAAACCTAATCCTTATTTGAGACCTACCTACGATAAAAAATTACCTGATGTTATAAAGGAATTTGAGAAGAGCGTAGAGAGAAAAGTACAGAAAGAAGCTAACTAGAGAAGTAATGTGGATGAAGCACTATATCAACTTATTCAATCAAAAACACCTATTACTGATATCATCGGTGGTAGGTTCTATCCTTTAATTAGACAAGGTAACTCCGTACCAGCTGCTACATATCGTAAGATTCCATCAATGAGAGAGTACAATTATGATGGAGAGATAAATCTACAATTTCAAAATTACGATTGTCACTTCTACGCTAGCGACTACGGGGTTCTTCAGAATTTAGTTGAAACCTTTTCTAACGAAATATCTGAGAGCTCTGGTTCATACGGGGGCAAGCAAATCGATTATGTATGGACTTCAGAGTTTGGTCATGACGATTACTTGGAAGAGCAAGAGCTCTACACAGACATGATCGAGATAAAAATAGCTTTTAATTAGCCCCAAACCGAATATTTATTATCGCAATAAGAAATCAATCAAGAGAGAATTTACTATGTCACAAGAAGCTAAACTTGGAAGAGAACTAAAGTTCTTCTGGAACGATACTGAAGTAGGAGGTTTGACTTCCGTCGGATTCAATGTAGATGGAAATGTCGTTGATATTTCCTCTTATGATAGTGGTGACTTCACTGATTATACAGCTGGACGTAAGGACTGGTCTATTTCATTGTCATGCGTTCATGAAGAATTTGTTTCCGGATCACAACAATCAGAAATCATATCTGACTTCATTGATAACAACGTATCTGGATCAGCGAAGTTTGGTCCATCAACACCTTCAGGAAGTGACGTTACATATTCTGGCGACGCTTTTGTAACAAACTTTTCTATCGATGCTAGTGATGATGAACGAATTGAGTCATCATTTGAACTTCAGGGATCAGGCGTTCTCACGCGAAATGTAGGAACTTAATCTAACTTTAAAATTCAGGAGATAATTTATGGCAATACCAGTACAAAAAGTAACGATTAATGGTAAACAGTATCCTTTTCACTTAGGCATTGGTGCAATGAGAATTGTAGCAATGAAAACAGGTCAGGGGAATTACAAACTCACTGAGCTGGATAAGTTGATGGAAGAATCATCAATGGAAAGCTTAGGGGTAATTGTTTGGGCCGGACTTAAATCTGGTGCAGCAAAACAAGAAGAAGATTTTGATATGTCTATTGAGGACGTAGAAGAAATCTTAATTGAAGATCCTCCAGCAATGGATAACCTCTTAAACAAGACTGAAGAAGCAGCTGAAGAAATTGAAGATGCTGAAGAGGGAAACCAAGAAAAGGGAAACGACGAAAGTTAACTCTAAATTTTTTAGAGGAAATTGCTTTCGGAAAGTTAGGGATGAGTCCCAAGGACTTATACGATTTACGTTGTGATCCGACTATTTATCAGCTGATGAATGCGGTAAAAGGACACAATGAAGATCTTGAGTTTATGTATAAAAGTGTGTTTGAAGCTGCGAGATTAAATGCGCACTTCACACCATATACTAAAGAACAGTCTAAATACATCAGTAGACACAAGTTTCCTTGGGAGAGTGATAAGGATAGGTCAGGTATGAGAAACGAGAGAGGCGTTCTCAGCTATGATAAGATGAGACCACTCTTTGATATGATCAGTAAAGATAAAGGTGAAGCTTAATCACTTCTTAAACTTTCAAATTTAGCACTAAGGCTCTTCAGTTAGTTACAAGATTGGAGAGCCTTTTTATTTAGCAATTCATCAAGAGAGAGATTTAATGAGTACAGACAGAAGAGTAACGTTTCTGATCGGAGCGAATGCAGAGAAGTTTCGAAAAGAAATTAACAATGCTCAAAAGAAAATGAGACGGTTCGGTCGTAAGATGCAGCGAATCGGCTCAAGCATGACCCAGAATTTTACAGTTCCTTTGGGTATTGCTGCTGGTGCTTCACTTAAAGCTGCAGCTGATTTTGAAAAACTAAGAGTACAATTAGAGACTCTTACAGGTTCTGCTGAAAAAGGTTCTAAAGCTTTTGAGCGTTTAAAGAAGTTTTCTGCAGGTACTCCTTTCCAATTAAAGAATCTTGTTAAAGCTAATAACACTTTAATGGGATTCGGTAGAACAACTCAAGAAGCCTATAAAGACCTTCAATTACTTGGTGATGTAGCTGCTGTAACTGGTGGTGATCTACAGGCAATTACTGTAGCATTTGGTCAATCTGCAGCTGAAGGAAGGTTAATGACAAGAGATATACGTCAGCTTATTAACCAAGGTGTACCAGCTATTAAGATCTTAGCTGAGTCAATGGGAGTTGCTCAGAGTTCAGTTCTGGATCTTGCTTCACAGGGTGAGATAAGTTTCCGTGATTTACGAGAAGCTATGAAGATGGCTACTGAACAAGGAGGAATGTTTGCTAACGGTACAGAGCAACTTGCAAACACGCTTCATGGTGTATTCTCTACACTCAAAGATAACGTTATGATTGCTTTGGGTGAGATTGGTAATTCAATGGTCGAGACATTCGATCTAAAAGGACTTGCTAGAAGTTTTATTGATAATCTGAAAGCATTCACAAAGTGGTTTGGAAATCTATCTGATGAAGCTAAAAGGATGGGATTCGGAATTGCTACACTACTTGCTGCAGGCGGTCCTGTGTTAACGGCTCTGGGAGCATTTTCAGCAGCCTTAGGAGCTATTTCATTTCCAGCTACTGCTATTGTTGCAGGTGTTGCTACAGCAGCAACCATGATCATCAAACACTGGGATGATATAGTTCAGTACTTCACAACTGGTGACGGTGCAGGAGTATGGAAGTCTCTTAAAACACTTGTTTCTAGTGTTGTTGATGCTATACAAAGACTTTGGGGTGCATTTGGTGATGATATCACAAGTAACACTAAGGAAATGTTTAACATTGTAGCTCAAGTTCTCAGAACAGCATTCAATGGTATTTCAGTACTCATTGACACTTTTACAGGAAGATGGATAACTGATTGGGAAGGATATAGTGAAGATACAGCTCAAGTATTTAGAGATACTTTCGGTCAAGATGGTAGTCTTCAAATAATCATGGAGT
>ENA-ORDC01000822-ORDC01000822.1-marine-metagenome-genome-assembly--contig:-NODE-822-length-26656-cov-15.820196_pt1 | contig 26656 bp, 18 predicted proteins | sample MGYA00237783_ERZ508515 | MGnify/ENA primary metagenome ERZ508515 (study PRJEB26186, sample SAMN06268792) | marine metagenome | isolation source: Eden Landing Ponds, San Francisco, CA, USA | place... | reverse complement strand
CTGGCAGCGATGCAAATTCTCGTGTACGTCGGCGGGGTCCTGATCCTGATCACCTTCGCCGTCATGCTCACACGACAGAACACCGAGACAGCGAGCGAGGTGGGGTCATGAGACGCCCTCGACTCGCCGAGGACCTCAACCCCGTCGCCGGGCTGGCAGCCGTCGCGCTGTTCGGCGTGCTCGCAGCCGTCTTCCTCAGCGCCGAGTTCGCGTTCCAGAATCCGGGCTTCAGCGCGGACGCCGCGATCACCGAGGGCATCGGCTACGCGCTGTTCGATCTGGTCGGTCAGTCTGATCTGGCGACCGAAGGGTTCCTCTTCGCGTTCATCACGATCGCGATCGTCCTCGACGCCGCGCTCGACGGCGCGATCATGCTCGCGCGTCGCGACGACGAAGAGCAGACTCTGCCCGACGGAGGTGAACGTCGATGATCGACGTCCAGTGGTATCTGCTGCTGTCGGCCGGGCTGTTCTGTATCGGTCTATTCGGCGTTCTGACCCGGCGTAACGCGCTCATCTTCCTGATGTCCGTCGAGCTGATGCTCAACGCAGCGAACATCAACCTCATTGCGTTCTCCCAGCGCTTCGGCCACGTGGACGGTCAGGTGTTCGCGCTGTTCGGGATGGCGCTGGCCGCGGCGGAGGTCGCCATCGGCCTGGGTATCATCCTCGTGTTGTATCGTAACTTCGGTGACATCGACGTGACGGCTCCGACGACAATGCGGTGGTAATCATGACAGGTGCATTCGACCTCGTTCCGGCGATCGCCGTCTTGCCACTCGTCTCGTTCGTGATCGCGCTGTTCGCGGGCAAATACATGCCCAAGAAGGGCGCGCTCGCCGGCATCGCCGCGACTGCCGGCTCGCTGATCCTCTCGCTGTGGGTCGCCCTCACCGTCGCGACCGGTGACGGTGGCTACAACGAGACGCTCTATACCTTCGTCGAGGGAACGGGCACGTTCTCGCTCGAACTCGGCGTCCTGATCGACCCGCTCTCGGCGCTAATGTTGGTCATCGTCTCGCTCATCTCGCTGCTCGTCCACGTCTTCTCGCTGGGCTACATGAACGACGAGGGTGAGACCGGCCTGCCACGCTACTACGCCGGGCTCGGCCTCTTTACGTTCTCGATGCTCGCGTTCGTGTTCGCCAGCAACATCCTCATGGCGTTCATGTTCTTCGAGCTCGTCGGTCTGTGTTCGTACCTGCTGATCGGCTTCTGGTTCCGCGAGGAGGGACCGCCGAGCGCCGCGAAGAAGGCGTTCCTCGTGACCCGGTTCGGGGACTACTTCTTCCTCGTCGGCGTGGTCGCCATCTTCGCGATGTTTCCCGCGACCGCGGGTCGCTTCGCCGGCGAGGGTTCGTTCCCGGCGGCGGCACAGGCCGCGATCGAATCCGGCCAGACGTTCTACGGCTTCGAGGCCCAGACCGCCATCACGATGGCCGGGCTACTCGTGCTCGGCGGCGTGATGGGCAAGTCCGCGCAGTTCCCGCTGCACACCTGGCTGCCAGACGCCATGGAAGGCCCGACGCCAGTCTCGGCACTCATTCACGCAGCAACGATGGTCGCGGCCGGCGTCTTCCTCGTCGCCCGGATGTACGGCTTCTACGCGCTCAGCCCAACCGCCCTCGGAATAATCGCCTTCGTCGGCGGGTTCACCGCGCTGTTCGCAGCGACGATGGGCGTCGTCAAACAGGAACTCAAACAGGTGCTGGCCTATTCGACCATCTCCCAGTACGGGTACATGATGCTCGCGCTGGGCGGTGGCGGCTACGTCGCGGCGGTCTTCCACCTGACGACCCACGCCGTGTTCAAAGCGCTGCTGTTCCTGGGTGCCGGGTCGGTCATCATCGCCATGCACCACAACGAGAACATGTGGGACATGGGCGGCCTGAAAGACCGGATGCCCGTCACCTACTGGACGTTCCTCGCGGGCTCGCTCGCTCTCGCCGGCATCTTCCCGTTCGCGGGCTTCTGGTCGAAAGACGAGGTGCTGTTCGAAGTGCTCATCCACGGGCTGGGTGACAGCCCACTGCTGCTCGGCGGCTACGCGATGGGGCTGCTCGCCGTGTTCTTCACTGGCTTCTACACTTTCCGGATGGTGTTCCTGACGTTCCACGGCGAACCCCGCTCGGATGTCGCAGAGGACCCCGAGCCGGTTCGCTGGAACGTCAAGGGCCCGCTCGCGGTCCTCGGTGCGCTCGCGGTCGTCCTCGGGGCGATCAACATGGTCCCGATCAAGAAACTCACGGGCGCGAAGATCGACTACCTCCACCAGTGGCTCGACATGGCGCCCGAAGGATTCCTCACGTCGGTCGAGCATTACGCAGGGAAGACGGGGCTGCTCCACGACTACGCGGGTTACACGAAGGGCTATCTGGCCGGTGAGACGGGGACCGTGCTGATCGGTGCCGCGATCTCGCTGGGACTCGCCCTCGCGGGCGTCCTGCTGGCCTATCGGCTCTACAACGTCCCGCGTCCCGAAGAACACACGGACAGACTCGGTCGCGCGAAGACGATCCTCATGCACAACTACTACCAGGACGAGTATCAGGTCTGGCTGGCGACCGGCGTCACGCTCCCGGTCGCGAAGGCCGCAGACACGTTCGATCAAGGTATCGTCGACGGCGTCGTCAACGGCATCAGCAGCGTAAGCCGGTTTTCCGGTCGCGGGCTGCGCCGTCTCCAGACGGGCGTCGTGAGTAACTACGCAGCACTCCTCACGCTGGGGCTGGTGCTGCTCGTCGCAGCCTTCGGTCTGATGGGAGGGTGGTTCTAGATGCTGATCGAAGCCCTCCTCGCACTGACGCTCCTCGGTGCGGGCGTCGTCTTCTTCGCGCCTGACGAGTACGCCGGTAAACTGGCCGCTGCACTCAGTCTCGTCCCCCTTGTGGGAAGCGCCTGGATGTGGCTGAACTACGAGGCGACGGGCAACGCCTTGCTCGGTGGCGACCTCGCGTTCGAGACGACCGCCGAGTGGATCGATCTCGGACCCTACGCGATCCAGTGGCACGTCGGGCTCGACGGCGTGAGCATGCCGCTGATCGTGCTGACGACGATCCTGACGACGATGGCGATCGTCTCGGCCTGGACGCCGATCGACGAGCGCCAGAGCCAGTTCTACGGCCTCGTGCTCCTGCTAGAGTTCGGCCTCCTCGGTGTGTTCGCGGCACTCGACTTCTTCGTCTGGTTCGTCTTCTGGGAGGTCGTCCTCGTGCCGATGTACTTCCTCATCGCCATCTGGGGCGGTCCGCGCCGGAAGTACGCCGCGATCAAGTTCTTCGTCTACACCAACGTCGCGAGCCTGATCATGTTCGTCGGGTTCCTGACGCTGGTGTTCTCACTCGGTGATGCGATCACCGCGATCGATCTACCACAGATCGCACAGGCGCTGCAGGTCGAGGGGGCGGTCGAACCGATCAGCGTCTTCGAGTCGGCCTCACAGGTCAAGCTGTTCGCGTTCGCGCTGATGTTCTTCGGCTTCGCGGTGAAAGTCCCGGTCTTCCCGGTCCACACGTGGCTCCCGGACGCCCACGTCGAGGCCCCGACACCGGTGTCGGTCCTGCTGGCGGGCGTCCTCCTGAAGATGGGGACCTACGCGCTGCTGCGATTCAACTTCACGATGCTGCCCGACGTCGCTGCTGATCTCGCGGAGATCATCGCGATTGTCGCGGTCCTCAGCGTGATCTACGGCGCGATGCTGGCGCTGGCCCAGCAAGACCTCAAGCGGATCGTCGCGTACTCGTCGATCTCCTCGATGGGCTACGTCATCCTCGGACTCGTCGCCTACACGACCCACGGCGTCGGTGGCGCGACCTTCCAGATGATCTCTCACGGGTTCATCTCCGGGCTGATGTTCATGGTGGTCGGCGTCATCTACAACGAGACCCACACCCGGATGGTCGGCGACATGTCCGGCATGGCCGATCGGATGCCCTGGACGGTAGGCATCTTCGTCGCAGCTGCGTTCGGCTACATGGGACTGCCGCTGATGAGCGGGTTCGCCGCGGAAGTACTGGTCTTCCTCGGGTCGTTCGGCTCGGAGACGATCGCGTGGGCCCCGATCTATACCGGGGCGGCGATGTTCGGTATCGTCATCGTCGCGGGCTACCTGCTGTGGGCGATGCAGCGGACGCTGTTCGGGGAGTTCTCCCTGTCGACCGACTACGAGGTCGGTCGTGCGCCGCTGCACGACGTGGCGCCGCTGGTCGTCCTGCTGGCCTGTGTGATCGTCCTCGGTGTCAACCCGGACATCTTCTATGGGATGATCCAGGAGGCAGTCAATCCGATCCTTGAGAACGCGCCCGACGTTGGAGGTGGTCTGTGATGGCTGAACTAGTCCAACTACCCGAGTGGGCCGCGACGGCGCCGACGCTCGCGCTGGTCGCAACCGCGCTCGTTTTGTTCCTGATCGACAGTATCGAGCCGAAATCCGATTCGGTCAGCCGGACGACGCTCACGGGCGTCGGCTTGCTCGGCTCGCTGGCCTCGCTGGTGCTGTCGGGCTGGTTCCTGATCGCCGGGACTGGACAGGTCGACGGCGCAGTGCGACTGTTCGACGGCAGCATCGTCGTCGACGGGATGAGCCTGTTCTTCTCGTTCCTGGTCGCCAGCGTCACCGCGCTGGTCGTCCTCGCGAGCCACGACTACGTCGAGGGCGAGAACCACCAGGCCGAGTACTACTCGCTGGTCTTCCTGGCGGCGACCGGGATGTCGATGGTCGCCTCGGTCAACAGCCTCGCGGCGGCGTTCGTCGCCATCGAACTGGTCTCGCTGCCCTCCTACGCGCTAGTCGCGTACCTCAAACACAACCGCGGCTCGGTCGAGGCCGGCCTGAAGTACTTCCTGATCGGTGCGCTGTCCTCGGCAATCTTCATCTACGGGATCAGTCTCGTCTACGGGGCAACTGGTGCGTTCCGCTTCGACCGGATCGCACAGGCGGTCGGCACGACGCCGGTCGATGGCGTCCTCGGCCTTGGAATCCTGATGGTCGTCGGCGGCATCGCGTTCAAGACTGCCGCCGTGCCGTTCCACTTCTGGGCCCCGGAGGCCTACGAGGGCGCGCCCGCGCCGATCTCCGGGTTCCTCTCGTCGGCCTCGAAGGCCGCCGGATTCGTGCTCGCGTTCCGCGCGTTCACGACCGCGTTCCCGCTCGACGCCGTCTCGGGGACCTTCGACTGGGCGCTGGCGTTCATGGTGCTCGCCGTGGTGACGATGACGCTCGGCAACTTCGCGGCCGCGACCCAGGAGAAAGTCAAGCGGATGCTGGCGTACTCCTCGATCGGTCACGCCGGCTACGTCCTGATCGCGCTGGCTGCGATCACCGGGACCGGAAACGACAGCCTCGTCCTCGGCGCGGGGATGATGCACCTGCTCGTCTACGGCTTCATGAACACGGGTGCGTTCCTGTTCATCGCGCTGGCGGAGTACTGGGGCATCGGCCGCGAGTTCGAGGACTTCAACGGGCTCGCGAAACAGGCCCCTGTCGCCTGCGTCGCGATGACAATCTTCATGTTCAGCCTCGCCGGCCTGCCGGTCGGGGCAGGGTTCTTCTCGAAGTACTTCCTGTTCTGGGGCGCGCTCGGGGCAGGCCTGTGGTGGCTGGTCCTCATCGCTGCCGCCAACAGTGCGCTGAGCCTCTACTACTACTCGCGGGTCGTCAAGGCGATGTGGGTCGAAGAACCCGAGACGCCACACGAGATCGAATCGTACCCCACCGCGCTGTACGCTGCCGTGATCGCCGCTGCGGTCGTCACGGTCCTGCTGATGCCTGCGTTCGGGATCGTCTCTGACGAGGCAATCTCGGCTGCTGACGCGCTGTTCGTTCCCTGAAACGGATCGCAGTCGTCCGTTTCGGTAGCCATTTTTTGCCTGCCGTCGAAGCGCTTCTCGTGAGTCCCTATTTGCCAGACGAGACCTGGGAGACAGTCGTCCGCTCGGTCCCGCTGGTCTCGGTCGACCTGGTCGTCCACTCCGACGGCGGTGTCGTCCTCGGAAAACGAACGAACGAGCCAGCCAAAGGCGAGTGGTTCGTCCCCGGCGGAACGGTCCGGAAACACGAATCCCTGGAAGACGCTGTCCAGCGCGTCGCCAACGAAGAACTGGGCGTCGGAGTGACGATCGAACGACGACTCGGAGTCTACGAACACGTCTACGATGTGGCCGACATCGAGGACGCAGGCGGAAAACACTACGTGCCGATCGGATTCGAGGTTCGGGCCGAGAGCGACTCCCTCGATCCGGACGGCCAGCACGCCGACCTCCAGGTGTTCGAACCGCCGTTCGAGATCGATCTCCATCCGTACGTCCGGCAGTATCTCGAAGATGCTGGCGTTATGGAGAACTGATGTATCGACGGCCGACTCGCGAGCGCTCTTTGGCGCGAGCAGTCCAGCCGGGAGAGGACTGACTGTATCGACGGCCGGCACGGCTGCGCGTTCGTGCGCAGCCAGTCCAGCCGGGAGAGGACTGACTGTATCGACGGCCGACTCGCGAGCGCTCTTTGGCGCGAGCAGTCCAGCCGGAAGAAGACTGACAGCTATCGTCACTACCGAGCGCCTGAAGTGATTTGGGCCCGTGGAATCCGTCAATGACTGATTCAGGCGGCCCGCTCTCGCCGGATCGACCCGACGCCGAACATCCCTTCGAGGTCGACGCGCCCTTCGATCCCGCCGGCGACCAACCCGAGGCGATCGAGCAACTTGCCTCGGGGTTTCAGCAGGGCATGGACAGGCAGACCTTGCTCGGGGTGACTGGCTCGGGAAAGACCAACACTGTCTCGTGGGTCGCCGAGGAGATCCAGCAGCCGACGCTGGTCATCGCCCACAACAAGACCCTCGCGGCACAGTTGTACGAGGAGTTCAGGAACCTCTTTCCGAACAACGCCGTCGAGTACTTCGTTTCGTACTACGACTACTACCAGCCCGAGGCCTACGTCGAACAGACCGACAAGTACATCGAGAAGGACGCCTCGATCAACGACGAGATCGACCGGCTGCGTCACTCCGCGACGCGCTCGCTGCTGACGCGCGATGACGTCATCGTCGTCGCCTCGGTGTCGGCCATCTACGGGCTGGGTGATCCGCAGAACTACGTCGACATGTCCCTGGGGATCGAACGTGGCCAGCAGATCGATCGCGACGAACTACTGGGCCAACTCGTCGATCTGAACTATGAACGCAACGACGTCGACTTCACGCAGGGCACCTTTCGCGTGCGCGGGGACACCATCGAGATCTACCCGATGTACGGCCGGTACGCCGTCCGCGTGGAGATGTGGGGCGACGAGATCGACCGCCTCGTCAAACTCGATCCTCTCGAAGGCGAGATCGTGAGCGAGGAACCCGCGGTTCTGTTACATCCCGCAGAGCACTACTCGATCCCCGAGGAGCGCCTGCAGCGGGCGATCGGCGAGATCGAGGAGCTGATGGATCAGCGCGTGAGCTACTTCGAGCGCCAGGGCGACCTCGTGGCAGCCCAGCGGATCGAAGAACGGACGACCTTCGATCTGGAGATGCTGAAAGAGACGGGCTACTGTTCGGGAATCGAGAACTATTCAGTGCATCTGTCAGATCGCGAGTCCGGGGAGGCTCCCTATACGCTGCTCGATTACTTCCCCGAGGACTTCCTGACGGTGATCGACGAGTCCCACCAGACTGTGCCCCAGATCCGCGGCCAGTATGCCGGCGACAAGTCCCGGAAAGACTCACTGGTCGAGAACGGCTTTCGGCTGCCAACTGCGTACGACAATCGACCGCTGACCTTCGAGGAGTTCGAAGAGAAAACCGACCAGACCCTCTACGTCAGCGCGACGCCCGGCGACTACGAGCGCGAGCACAGCGACCAGATCGTCGAACAGATCGTCCGACCGACCCATCTGGTCGACCCCGAGGTCGAGGTCAGTCCCGCAGAGGGGCAGATCGACGACCTCATGGATCGGATCGACGAGCGCGTCGAACGTGACGAGCGCATTCTCGTGACCACCCTGACCAAGCGGATGGCCGAGGACCTGACGGAGTACCTCGAAGAGGCGGGGGTCGCCGTCGAGTACATGCACGACGAGACCGACACCCTCGAGCGACACGAACTCGTCCGCGGCCTTCGAGCCGGGGAGTTCGACGTTCTGGTCGGGATCAACCTCCTTCGGGAAGGTCTGGACATCCCCGAAGTCTCGCTCGTCGCGATTCTCGACGCCGATCAGGAAGGCTTCCTGCGGAGCGAGACGACGCTCGTCCAGACGATGGGCCGTGCAGCGCGCAACGTCAACGGTGAGGTCGTCCTCTACGCGGACGAGCCGAGCGACGCGATGAACGCCGCGATCGAGGAGACCCAGCGTCGCCGACGAATCCAGCAGGCGTACAACGAGGACAACGGCTTCGAGCCGACGACCATCGAGAAAGAGATCGGTGAGACCAATCTCCCCGGAAGCAAGACCGACACCGGCGGGACGACCGACATGGATCCCGACGACGCCGACGCGGCCGCCCACCTCATCGAGGAACTCGAAGGCCGGATGCAAGACGCGGCGGACAACCTGGAGTTCGAACTCGCCGCGGACATCCGCGACCGGATTCGCGAGCTCCGCGAGGAGTACGACCTCGCCGGCACCGAGGCCGAAGAAGACGGCGTCGTACCAGAACCCGAGTTCTGATCGGCGAGCGGTACAGCTAAATCGCCCCGGGCGCTGGCCACGAACATGACAGAGGATCGAACGTGGTCGCGGAGAGGGGTACTGGCGACGGTGGCCGGGACGGCACTCGCGGGGTGTTCTTCGGGGAGCGAACAGACGACTGGAACGACGACGAACGGGGAACCGTCGACCGAGCCGTCGACGACGACGCGCTCGAGAACACGTCCACCCGAGAACACGCCGCTTCCGACACCCGGAAGCGAGGGCGTGGTGCGAGACGTCGTCTTCCGACGGACACCGGAACGCGACCTGAAACTCGATCTCTACGTCCCCCAGGAGGGCGGGGAACACCCGTTCGTCGTCTTCGCGCACGGTGGAGCCTGGATCATGGGTGACAAGGGAGAACGGCCCATGTTCGACGAGATGGTCGCCGAGGGCTACGCAGTCGCGGACATCCAGTATCGACTGGCTACCGAGAAGAAGTACCCCGCGGCAGTCCGGGATACCGCGGCCGCAGTCAAGTGGGTCCGGGACACCGCACCCTTCGGAATCGACGGAACGGCCGGGGCGCTCGCCGGCTACTCCGCTGGCGCACACCTGGCCGCGCTCGTGGGGTTCGCACCGGAGCACGAGACCTTCCAACCGGTCGAGTTCAAACCTGAGGTCTCGGCGGCCGTCGACGCCGTCGTCGGGTACAGCGGCCCCTACGATTTCACTACCCCCGAATCCGAGGGCAACGAACTCATCGCCAACTTCTTCGGCGAGGACGCGAGCGACGAAACCCTCGCGGAAGGATCGCCAGTGACCCACGTCGACAGCGAGGACCCGCCCGCACTGCTGTTGCACGGCACGAACGACGTGGTCGTTCCGACTCGATCGACGACGGTGCTGGCTGCGGCGCTCAGAGACGCCGGCGTCCCCGTCGAGGAGTTCATCGGCGACGGTGCAGGCCATCGGATGATCAACAATCCCGAGTGGCGCGAACAGACCCTCCCGCTACAGCAACAATTTCTCGACGAGCGCCTCCAGACGTAGCGATGTGCACCCTAAAACAATTGAAATTGTATTAGATAAACTCCTATTGGAAACCTTTTTGTACGTGCCGGGATTCAGCCAGGGACACGCCACGACGGCCCAGTCCCGGCCACGTCCGGGGGTGGGTGTACCGTGGGACCATCCCACGTAGAGTGGCAACACTGTCCACAACCATGAGCCAGACGACGCGAAACCATACCGAGACGATCCGTTCGATACTCGATCACGCCTGTCGAAATCACGACACCGTTCTGACCGAGGCGGTGCGCGCGGACCTTACCGAGGCCGCGGCGCGCAACTCCTATCGGGACGCCGGCAGGGACGAACTGTACGACGCACTGGTCGGAACACTGACCGCCAGGAGCGACCGCGACCCGGCCTACGACGCCGTCGCCGCAGACGTCGCTCTCCAGCGCCACTATCGCGAGGTGACGGGGGACAATCCGCGTTCCGAGGACGCCGACCGACGCTATCGAGACACCTTCGCCGCGAACGTCGAGGAGGGTGTCGAGGCAGGTCTGCTCGACGAGCGACTCCTGAAATACGATCTGGAGGCACTCGCGGACGCACTCGTGCTGGACCGGGACCAGGAGTTCGACTACATCGCCGTCGAGACGCTGCGCCAGCGGTACTTCCTCTCCACAGTAGAGGACGAGCCACTCGAACTGCCACAGGCGTTCTGGATGCGCGTCGCGATGGGAATCGGACTTCGTGAAGACCCCCCGGAGCGCCAGGAACGCGCCCTCGAGTTCTACGAGGCCCTCTCGACACGCCGGTTCGTCCACTCGACGCCGACGCTGTTTCACGCCGGGACGGCCCACCCACAACTGGCCTCTTGCTACCTGACGACCATAGAAGACGATCTGGAAAGCATCTTCGACGCCTACAAAGAGCACGCGAAACTCTCGAAGTGGTCCGGCGGTCTGGGCAACGACTGGACGAACGTCCGCGCCACGGGGTCGCTCATCGAATCGACCGGTGTCGAGTCGACCGGCGTGGTCCCGTTCCTGAAGATCAGCAACGACGTGACCGCCGCGATCAACCGCTCGGGGAAACGTCGGGGGGCAGCCTGTGCGTACCTCGAATGCTGGCACCTAGACTACCCCGATTTCATCGACCTCCGCCGTAATACTGGCGACGAACGTCGACGCACCCACGACATGAACACGGCCGCCTGGATCCCCGACCTGTTCATGAAGCGCGTCCGCGAAGGCGGCCAGTGGACGCTGTTCTCCCCCGACGAAGTCCCCGAACTCCACGAGACCTACGGGGAGGAGTTCGAGGCGATTTACGTGGAGTACGAGCGCATGGCCGAGGCGGGCGAACTCCGCCAGTCCGAACAGGTCGACGCCCAGGAACTCTGGCGCGAGACCCTCACTCGCTTGTTCGAAACGGGCCATCCCTGGATCACGTTCAAAGACCCCTGTAATATCCGATCGCCACAGGATCACGCAGGCGTCGTCAACTCCTCGAACCTCTGCACGGAGATAACGCTCAACACGAGCGACGAGGAGACGGCCGTCTGCAACCTCGGATCGGTCAACCTCGCCAAGCACGTCGACAACGACAGCATCGACCGCGAGAAACTCGCGGACACGGTCGAGACGGCGATGCGAATGCTCGACAACGTGATCGATCTGAACTTCTACCCGACCGAGAACGCCGAACGCTCGAACATGCGGCATCGTCCTGTGGGCCTCGGGATGATGGGCTTTCACGAAGCCCTGATGACCCAGGGAATCGCGATGGTCGACGACGCTGCGGTCGAATTCGCCGACGAGGTCACGGAACTGCTCGCCTACCACGCCATCGACAACTCGGCGAAGCTCGCGAAGGAACGCGGGACGTACGATTCCTACGAGGGTAGTAAGTGGGACCGCGACATCTTCCCCCAGGACACGGTCGACCGACTCGAAGACGAACGCGGCGTCGAGATTCCACTCGATACAGAGGAGCGACTGGACTGGGGCGCTGTCCGCGAACATGTCGCCGAGCACGGGATGCGAAACTCGAACACGATGGCCGTCGCGCCGACGGCGACGATCTCGACGATCGCCGGCACCAGCCCGTCGATCGAGCCGGTCTACTCGAATCTGTACGTCAAATCGAACATGTCCGGGGACTTCACGATAGTCAACGAGCAGCTGGTCGCCGATCTCAAAGCGCGTGACCTGTGGGACGACCAGCTCCGTGATCAGCTGACCTATCACGACGGCTCGATCCAGGAGATCGATCGCGTCCCCGACGACCTGAAACGGCTCTATCGCGGCGCGTTCGAGATCGATCCTCGCCACCAACTCAAACTCGCCGCTGTCAGGGGGCAGTGGATCGACCAGAGCCAGTCGGTCAACGTCTTCTTCCCCAGTACCGACGGCTCGAAACTCAACGAGGTCTACCAGACCGCCTGGGAGTACGGTCTGAAGACGACCTACTACCTCCGTACGCTGGGGGCGAGCCAGATCGAGAAGACCACGCTGGACATGGCCGAATACGACGATACCCAGACTCGCGACGAGAGCGAGGACGAACAACGGAAAGATCACGACGCACCGACTGTCGAAGACCCGACCTGTGACGCCTGTCAGTAGAACAATCGGAGGACACACATGCCCATCATCAGCCACGACGACACTCACGATCCGAACAAGATATTGCCGATCGACTACGACTGGGCCCGCGAGTACTACACGCAGGGCGTCGCCAATAACTGGACGCCCGAGGAAGTCCCCATGCAGGACGACGTCGCCCAGTGGCGCAACGACGACCTGACCGCAGCCGAAAAGCAGCTCGTCGAGTGGAACCTCGGCTTCTTCTCGACGGCCGAGTCCCTGACGGCGAACAACATCGTCCTCGCCCTGTACGAGTACGTCACCGCGCCCGAGTGTCGCCAGTACCTCCTGCGGCAGGCCTACGAGGAGGCCATCCACACGGACACGTTCATCTACTGCTGCGATAGTCTAGGATTCGACCCCGAGTACCTCTACGGGATGTACGACCGCATCCCCGCAATCGAGGCCAAAGACGACTTCGTGGTCGAGCTGACCTGTGCTATCGATCAGGACGACTTCACCATCGACGGTCCCCACGACCTCCGGCAGTTCCTCCGTGACTGCGTGGGATTTTACGTCATCATGGAGGGGATCTTCTTCTACGCGGGGTTCGCGATGATGCTCGCACTCAAACGGCAGAACAAGATGATCGGCGTCGGCGAGCAGTTCGAGTACATCATGCGCGACGAATCGCTCCACGTGAACTTCGGCGTCGACCTGGTCAACACGATCCGCGAGGAGAACCCAGCCGTGTGGACCGCCGACTTCGAATCGGAGGTCGGGGACTTGATCGAGGAGGCCGTCGACCTCGAACAGCGCTACGCCCGCGAAGCCTGCCCCGACGAAATTCTGGGAATGTCCAGCGAGCAGTTCGCCGAATACGTCGAGTACGTCGCCGACCGCCGGCTCACCCAGTTGCGGATGGACCCGATCTACGGGACGGACAACCCCTTCCCCTGGATGAGCGAACAGGTCGATCTCAACAAGGAGAAGAACTTCTTCGAGTCCACAGTCACGGAGTATCAGGACGCCGGGAGTCTGGACTGGTAGTCTCAGTCAGCTAGTCGCCGACACCGTCTCCCCGATCACGACCTCCGCACCGATCGAGATCGTCTCCCCCCGTGACGCCTCAGGCGTGCGCGTGTTGACCATCACTCTGAAGTAGTGGTCGAACTGCCGTTCGTCCGCCCACGAGGGCAGTGTCTTCTCCCGATTCTCGACGAACGTCCGCTGAAATCCGTCGATCTCCGCGCCGGTGTCGGGATCACGCGTCGGGACGACGCACCGCTGACAGGGGCTGATTCCTTCGAAGGAAACACCATCTATCTCGAAGCGGACGCGTTCGTCGGGGCCGGCATAGAGTCGGTCTTCCCAGAAGGGTTCGGCCTCGACGACGAGATTCGGACGGAGTCGACGCCGCATTTCGGTCGCACCGTCGATCTCGTCGTACCAGCCGGCGATCGTTTCGAGCGTCCCCGTCGAGATGATCGTCGGACCGAAATCCGTGGTGTCGTCGGGGAATCCAAGCTCCTCGTCGCGGACGAACGAGATCGGCGGCTCGAACCGCTCGTCGAGCCACGTCGCTGCTGCCTCACGTTCGGCTTCGAGGTCGAACCGGGCAGAGTCAGTGTCGTCGGTGAGCGTGACGATCGTCCCGCTCGCGTCGAAGTCGGCGCTGATGCGGTGGACCGCCGGAGTACGCTTGCCGTTGACGTACTCGCCGTCGTCGTCGACCATCGCGAACTGCCTGTCGGGACGGAGCGAGCCGCCATCGGCGATCGTCACCGTCTCGACCGCGCGGCCGTCGAGCGACTTGATCGGGTAGACGTAGATCCCCTCCAGCGTAGCCATGTCCGAATCCACGGCTGGGTAAAGGCAGTAGCTTGCGGTTCGGGCAAGTGTCGCTCGACGCCGAGGGTGTGGTGTCTGATTACTCGATCTGGGTACCCGAGTTCGACGCCGAGACGACTCTGACCGTGCCGTCGAGTCCGAGTTCGTCGAGTGCGTCTTCGACCCGGTTGCGTGCCGCGTCAGCCTGTGGCGCGTGCGTCACGCCGTAGACCGTCGGTCCCCAGGAAGACTGGCCCGCCCCCGCTATCTCGGGGATGGAGTCGAGTGCTTCGATCACGCTTCCTGCCGGCGGGCGGTAGACGCCGCCCTGTTCGTCGGCGTACCACGCGCCGTTCAGCCGACCCAGGCGCTCGACTGCTGTTCCGAATTGCTCGTGGTCACCCGTCGCTACCGCAGGCAAGAGCTGTCGGGTCACGACGAGCGCGATCTCGTCTGCGATCCCCGGATCTGCGCGTTCGACCACTGCTCTGATACTCTCGTCTTCCGGACGGCCGTGTCGACCCGCGTCGACGTCGGGCGTCACGAGAACGAACCGCCAGTCATCGGGCACGTCGTGGCGAGCGATCACTGGTGGAACCTGCCACTCACCTTCGCCAGGGGGTTCGTGGGTGAACAGCGTCGTCGGATGGCCCGAATCGACGACGAAACCGCCGGTCTCGAAGGTCGCGACGCCGACCCCGCTACGTCCGCCGCGAGCGAGTTTCGGTGCGGCCGCTCGAACGTCGACCGATCGGTCGTAGGCTGCTGCGATGGCGCGGAGACTTGCCAGAGCCAGGCGAGTTCCGCTGCCGAGGCCGACGTGTCGGGGCAGGCGCTGTTCGATCGTCACGTTCGCACCTGGAACGCCGAGGACCTCGACCGCGCGCTCGACGTAGCCCGCGACGTCTGCTCCGTCGCAGATCACGCTGTCGGCCGGTTCGGCGTCGAGAACGAGCCGTGGCTGGTCGAGTGCGATCCCGATACCGCCGTAGAGGCGGTCGTGGGCCAGCGAGAGGTTCTGGAAGCCGACGTGAATCCGGCCGCCGACGGTGACCCGTGGCATACCAGTGGGTGAGACAGCCGGGGCTAAGAATCTGTGGACACGACCGCAAAAATAGATCAGGAGAGTGATCAGTACGGCGCGAGCGCGACCCAGCCGCCCGGCGGGACAGAGACTTCGACCCAGCCGTCGCCGTTGACGTAGACGTCGTCGATCGAGCCGGTGTAGTCTTTCAGCGTCGTGTTGCGCCAGGACGTGTAGACCCACTGCGACTGCCAGGAGCCCGACTGGTTGATGCCAGTCAGGAGGTTGTTGTAGCGCTCGTGGATCAGCAGGTTCTGGCTGTCGTGGCGGAAGTACATGTCTCCGCCGGCCAGGTTCTTCTTGATCCAGATGAGATTGGTGAGCCAGCCAGCGTCGAGGTCGACGCCCTCGGGTTTTGCGTGGTTGGCGAACACCATCGGATAGCCCGGTGCGGTCAGGATGAACGCGTGGGCGAGCTTCCGGTTGGACGGCGGGTCGTCGTCGTGGTTGTCGACGAACGTCGAGGCGTGATAGGCGTCACGCCCCATGATCGAGTTGCCGTTGCGCACGGCGTCGGCGACGTTCGAGAGGTTGCCGCCGTAGGCGAACTCCGACTTGAGTTTGTAGTGGAGGGGGTAGTCGAAGCAGTTCATCCCCGTGTTGACGTAGTCCATCACGAAGTCGGTGTTCCCGTCGTAGACTTCGCCGACTTTGAACATCCCGAGGTCGTTGGCCCACTGGTTGGCGTAGTCACGGAACCACCATTTGGGGACGTGCTTGGCGGCGTCCCAGCGGAACCCGTCGAAGCCGAGGTCGTTGCCCAGCGTGTAACAGAAGTCCCGGAGGATGTTGGTGACCTCGCCGTTCTCGTGTTTGAGGTCCCAGAGACCGTACAGTTGCTTGGTAGTTCGGCCACTGTCGTAGGGGTCGTGGAAGTAGCTCCGATCCGGGAACGGCGGGTAGTGGCCGCCGTCGGGTTCGGTCGTCCCGGTGTGGTTGACCACGGAATCTGCGTAGACGTCGACCCCGTTGTTGTGCAACGAACTGATCATCCCGCGAAGCTCCGACTCCGTCCCTAGCGAGGAGTTGAAGTCGAAGTGGTCTCGCGGATTGTAGCCGTTGGAGTTCGAGGAGTTCGGTTTACACGGCGACTGGATCCACACCGCGTCGTAGCCAGCGTTGGCGATCGTGCCGGCCTCGTTGCTGATGCGATTCCAGTGATCGCCGATCGGTCCGTAGTCACCGTAGTCGAAGTACTGTAATGCGACCGGTTCGCCAGCCGCACTCGCCGTGCCAGCGAGCGTGCTCGAACCGACGGTCACCGCTGCCGCCGCTGCGGTCGACCGTTTCAGGAGTTGTCGTCTTGTAAGCTGTCCGCTCACGTTCGTACCGAATTTCTTGCCCGTCATTGGCTGTTCCCCGTGCCCCCGACACGGTCTCGATCGTCAGATCGGGACCAAGTAATCGGGTAACACAATCGTAGAAGATGATGGATATACCTTATATTTTATCATGTTATTGCAGACAGCTAGATAACAAATAGTCCCGAGAAATGACTGATATACAGTATAGCTGCTAAGACGAAAAGTCGGGGCGTCGGAGAGGAGACGGCGGATCAGGGCGCGAGTGCCGTGTATCCGCCCGGAGGGATCGTCACTTTGACCCAGCCGTCGCCGTTGACCCAGGCATTGTTGCTGCCGGAGTAATCGTTGAGGCTCTGATTGCGCCAAGTCGTGTAGACCCATTGCTCGGTCCAGGAACTCGACTGGTTGATCCCCATCAGGAGGTTGTTGTTCCGCTCGTAGATGAGGTTGTTCTGGTCCGCGTGGCGGAAGTACAGCGCGCCGCCTGCGAGGTTGTTCTTGATCCAGACCAGGTTTCCGAGATAGCCCTGGTCGAAGCTGATCCCGTCGTAGTCGGCATGGTTGTCGTAGACGAACGGGTAGCCGGGCGCGGTCAGGATGAACGCGTAAGCCAGCTTCTTGTTCGAGGGATAGCCCGTGTCGTGGTTCTCGACGAACGTACACGCGCGGGTCGAGTTCCGGCCGAGCACACAGTTGCCGTTCTCGATGGTGTCCCGGACGTTCCGGAGATCACCGCCGTACTTGAAGTTGCCCTTGAGGGCATAGAACAGCGGATAGTCGAAGACGTTCTGGCCGCGCCACTCGCCGCCAGACCACTGGTTGACGTAGTTCATCAGGAAGTCGGTGTTGCCGTCGAAGACCTCACCGACTCGGAACATGTTGAGGTCGTTGGCCCAGCGGTTGGCCTCGTCACGCCAGAACCACTGTGGGATGTGTTTGGCCGCGTCCCAGCGATAGCCGTCGGCCCCGAGGTCGGAGATTTTCTTGACGTAGCGATACAGCTCGCCCCGGACGTAGCCTTTGTCCTGGTCGAGGTCCCAGAGTCCGGCCAGCTGGCCGTCCAATCGATCCTGTCCGACAGACTTGGGATAGTGGAAGTCCTGACTGGAGAAGTACGGATACGCGCCCGTACTCGGATCGGATGTCCCCATGTGGTTGAGGACGGTGTCGACGTAGAGCTTGGTGTAGCCCCCGCTGGCGTTGTGCAGCGAGTCGGCCATGTTCGAGAACTCCCACTCGTTGCCGAAACTCGTCTGATCGAAGTTTCGATGGTTCTTCGGGTTGTACCCGTTCGAACTCGGCGAGTTGGGTTTACACGGCTGTTGAACCCAGACCGCGTCGTAGCCGACGTTCGAGATCGAATCGGCCTGATTTGCGACGCGGTTCCAGTGACCGCCGGTCGGCCCGCCGCTGTGCCCGTAGTCGAAGTACTGCAGGGCGACTGGTTCGCCGGCGGCACTGGCCGAACCCGTAAGTGCCGTCGAGCCCATCGCCGCTGCCGCGGCGGTCGCGCCTGCACGTTTGAGAACTGCCCGTCTCGTTAGCGATCCACGGACTGTGCCGTGGTTTGATTCTGACATTCGTGGTACCCCCTTTGGTACACGTGTGCAGTATGAGCGGTATCGGGACACAGTGGCTAGCACACCGTCGCCCCTGCTGTCCCCCTTTCGGGTAACTGTGCCCGTGTGACGTGCCCCCTCACACCGTACCCACCAAAAGAAAATGATGGTTATTAAAACTTCCTTTCTCCATCAATTGGTGTTAGATGAATACAATATTACAATGAATCACTGGAGTGGTAAACGGAGGTTGTCGACGTCCCATGGGAGCCAGGACCACAGCTCCGGGGGCCTTAAGAGCCCCCATCGCCGACACGTGAACATGGGACCGGACGCGACAGACGCAGACGACCGCTCCGAGAAGGACCCCGACCTCCGGAGCAGCGAGGTCACGGAGGGCATCGAGAAAGCGCCCCACCGTGCGATGTTCCGAGCGATGGGCTACGACGACGAGGACCTGGACTCGCCGATGATCGGCGTCGCGAACCCAGCGGCCGACATCACGCCATGTAACGTCCACCTCGACGACGTGGCAGAATCAGCCTACGAAGGTGTCGACGAGGCCGGTGGCATGCCGATCGAGTTCGGGACGATCACCATCTCCGACGCTATCTCGATGGGTACGGAGGGGATGAAAGCGAGTCTGATCTCCCGTGAAGTGATCGCCGATTCGGTCGAACTCGTCTCCTTCGGCGAACGGATGGACGGGCTCGTCACCATCGGCGGCTGTGACAAGAACATGCCGGGGATGATGATGGCCGCGATCCGGACTGATCTGCCGAGCGTTTTCCTCTACGGCGGATCGATCATGCCCGGCGAACACGACGGCCGCGAGATCACGATCCAGAACGTCTTCGAGGGCGTCGGTGCCGTCGCCCAGGGTGAGATGAGCGAAGACGAACTCGACGAGATGGAGCGAAACGCCTGCCCGGGTGCGGGCTCCTGCGGCGGGATGTTCACCGCCAACACGATGGCCTCCATCTCCGAGGCGCTCGGGTTCGCGCCACTGGGCAGCGCTTCCCCGCCGGCAGAAGAATGGTCACGGTACACCGTCGCCCGCGAAAGCGGCGAACTCGCTGTCGAGGTCGTTCAGGAACAGCGCAAACCGTCGGACTTCCTCAGCAAGGAGAGCTTCGAGAATGCGATCACCCTCCAGGTCGCCGTCGGCGGCTCGACCAACGCCGTGCTCCACCTGCTCGCGCTGGCCGCCGAGGCCGGGGTCGACCTCTCGATCGAGGAGTTCGACGAGATCAGTCGACGGACGCCGAAGATCGCCAATCTCCAGCCGGGCGGGACCCGCGTAATGAACGACCTCCACGAACTCGGTGGCGTGCCGGTCGTGATCCGTCGGCTCGTCGAGGGCGGCTACATGCACGGCGACGCGGCGACGGTCACCGGGCGGACGATCAGCGAGGAGCTGGCCGAACTCGAAGGTCGGGGCGAGCTCCCGCCGGACGAGGAGCTCGATGCGGACTTCCTCCGGCCCGTCGCCGACCCGTTCCACGAGGAGGGTGCCATCAAGATACTCACCGGCAACCTCGCGCCCGACGGCGCGGTCCTGAAGGTCACCGGCGAGGACAAGTGGCACCACGAGGGGCCGGTTCGCGTCTTCGAGGACGAGGAGTCCGCGATGGCGTACGTTCAGGAGGGAGAGATCGAGTCCGGCGACGTCATCGCCATCCGCAACGAGGGACCGCAGGGGGGCCCGGGGATGCGCGAGATGCTCGGCGTCACGGCCGCAGTCGTCGGGGCCGGCCACGAGGACGACGTGGCGCTGCTCACGGACGGCCGGTTCTCCGGCGCGACGCGGGGGCCGATGATCGGCCACGTCGCGCCGGAGGCGTTCGTCGGCGGTCCCATCGGCGCGCTGGAGGACGGTGATACGGTCACCATCGACGTCGACGACCGGACGATGGCCGTCGACCTGACCGACGAGGAGATCGAGGCGCGGCTGGCGGCGCGGGACGACCCCGAGCCGAACTACACGACCGGCGTGCTCGCGAAGTACGGGCAGTCGTTCGGCTCGGCGGCGAACGGTGCGGTGACGAACCCCGGCGCGAAAGAACAGTAGCGCAGGCGGGGTTGCGGCGACGAGGTACCGCGTCCGCCCCCGACGGGCGGCGAGCAAGCCGGCTGCGACGAGTGCGGTCGCCGCGGCCACGACGCCGAAGCCGGGCTGGCCGGGCGAGGCGGTCGGCTCCGTCGGCGTCGAGTACTCGAGACCGAGATACTCGTAGGAGCCGCGCACGTCGGCCTCGGGGAACGTCCGGTTGTACGTCCCCGGAAGGTGGACCGTCGTGTTCTCGGTGACGGGGCCGAGCGCGCGAACGTCCGACTCGGTGACGTTGCTCGCGTTACCGTCGACGGCACCGACGACGCGGACGTAGCTCGTCGTAGTGCCGTTCTCCGTGCGGCCGACGGCGCTCGCGACGGTCAGGTCGGTCCCGGTCGTCTCGCTGAACGCGTCACGGAACGCGGCCATATCCTCGAAGGCCGCACCGGCCTCGATACGCATCTCGTCGCGGGTGACGGAGACGTCCATCCGTGCTTTCCGGAGGTCGGCGTTCCGGAACGCCTCGATGAAGCGGCGTGCCTCAGAATCCTCCGATGCGTTCGTCGAGTTCGACAGCGAGTCGAGCGCGTCACGCACCAGCCGGTCCTGCTCGACGGTGATGCTCCCCTCCGCGACTATCTCGTCGCCCTCGGTCTCCGCGTGGAGGGAGAGCTCGGAAGAGCCGGTCGAGATGTTCCGCTCGGCGAGCGCCTCGCGGTAGTCGGCCCAGTTCTCCGTCCGGTAGCTCGCGGTGACATCGAGCGTCGTGCCGGCGTCGGCCCCCTCGACGCTCGCATCGAGCGTGTACGTCTCCACGAGGCCGGACTCGGCACGTGCATCGAGCGTGTCGCGCACGCGGTCGAAGTCGACCTGTCCGAGCGGGTCGGCGGCCTCGGGACCGGTCTCGGGCGGCTCCGTCGCCTCCGCGACCGTGAGCCCGGACCGGATCGCACCCTCGTACTCCGAGAGCCGGACGGCGAACTCACCCTCGTAGGAGGTCTCGCCGGCGTCGAGGCTCGCGCTGATCTCGTCGACCTGAAGCTCGGTTAACTGTTCGGCGACCTGTTCCGACTCCGCCTCGGTGAGGTTCACGTCCTCGGCGTCGACGAGCGAGGAGACGATCTGTTGGCGAAGCCCCTCCTCGATGCCGGTGTACTCGACGGTGAACGCGATGTCGAGGCGGGCGCGGTCGCCGGGACCGCTCGTGTTCGTGAACTCGTACTCCTCGATCGTGACGGTGCTCTCCCCGTCGAGAGAGCTGGCGAGGGAGCCGTACTGCGCTTCGAGCGTCCGCATCGCGGCCTCGCGGCTCTCCCAGCGGTCGCGGGCGAACTCACTTACGGTGTAGTTCTGTGCGGCCGTGAGCGTGTATCCCGAGTCCGACTCGGTGATCTCGAACGACTGCTCCTGTGGCGTGCCGAGCGGCGCGGTCAGCTGTGCGTCGAACGACCCGTTCACGGCGAACGTCTCTGGCGCGAGCGACGCCCGGGTGGAGAGGTCGGCCGTCTCGACGACACCGGTGACGCCCGTCTCGGAGTCGTTCAGCGTCGTCGACAGCGAGAGGTCGGCCTCGGCGTTCTCGTCCGTCTGCGTGGCCGTGGCGTCGAACGTCAGCGACTCGACGGCATCCGGCTGGGGCGCGGTCAGCGACCCGTTGCCGACGAACCGGTCGGGCGTGAGCACGGCGGTGGCGTCGCCGGTGACGTTCGTCGACCCGGTGTCGTTCGTCACGACGAGCGCGTGGAAGACGCTCTCGCCGACGTCGAGCCCGTAGGAGACCTCGGTGCCGGCACCGGTGTCGTTGTTCTCGTAGACGAGTATCACGTCGCCGTCGTCAGTCACGTACGCGTCGTCGGCGTCGCCGAGCGGTTCGTCGGCGTCTGGTTCGTCGTCCTGTGTGGCCGCGGCGGCGACGCCGCCGACGGCGCCGACGGCCATCGACGCGACGACGAGCGTCGCGAGCGCGACGGCGAGGAGCCGGTCACGCACGGTTCGACACCTCCGGGCAGTAGAAGGCGGGCGTGCGGGGCGATTCGGGAACCAATTCGCGGGCAGAGCAACCCATGCGCGAGGTTCAAAGTCCCGACATATAAAACTGACATTTCCCGCGACCGTCGCCGTACCGATCGGCGGTTTGGGGGAACGAACTCGAACAGGTGAAGGTAGTCAGTCGTCGGCCGGGGCGACTCGCTCGACCTCGATGCCGCCCGTGAGCTGCTGGTGTGGGTACGGCATGTCGATCTCCTCGGCGTCACACCGCTCTTTGACCGCCTGCACGTACTCGGAACGGATCCGGACGAAGTCGGCCCGGTCGGGCTCGTCGATCCAGAACCGTGATTTGAGCCCGACGTAGGAGTCGGCGAGCTCGGTCAGCCGGACGGAGACCGGCGGGTCGTCGAGAATCTCCCCGTGGGCCTCTGCCTCCTCGACGATGACCTCCTTCGCGTGGTCGATGTCGTCGTCGTAGCCGACGCCGAAGAGGAACTGCACGCGGAGCTTGTCCTTCGCGACCGGGTTCGTGATGGCCGTGTTCGCGAGTTCGCTGTTCGGGACGGTGATGAGCTCGTTGTCGAAGGTTCGCACCCGGGAGACCCGGAAGGAGATGTCCTCGACGACGCCGACGTTGCCGTTCCACTCCACCCAGTCGCCGATCTCGATCTTCGGGTCGCCGATGAGGAACACGCCGGCGACGAGGTTGCCGATGAGGTCCTGCGCGGCGAAGCCGATCGCGAGCGTGAGCGCCGCGGCGATGGTCGCGATTGAGGTGAGGAGGTTGCCGAAGCCGGCGACGGCGAACGCCACCGTCAGCGCGACGAAGCCGACGCCGACGAGCGTGATCTTCCGTGCGGGCTTCAGCAGCGTCGGGCCCACGTCGCGGGCCTGCAACAGCCGCGTCACGGCGGGGAGCGCGACCGTCTTCCCGACGTAGTAGACGACGAGCAGTACCACGAGGAACGTCGCCGCGTCGGTGACGAAGTCGATCGCCCCCGGGACGAGCCGCTCGGTGACGTAGCGCTCGATATCCGCGCCGAGCCCACCCTGAAGCGGTAGCATGGCTATCCGCGACCACTCCCGGCGCGTGTATAATTCCGGGGGATTCCCGCAACGGGCCGGGACACGCTCGCCGCCGCGTACGACGCCCGGCGGGGGGCGAAACGACACGCTTAACAGTCGAAGCCTGCTCCCTTCGAACGCACGGGACCGTGGGGTAGTGGTATCCTCTGCGGATGGGGTCCGTAGGACCCGAGTTCAATTCTCGGCGGTCCCATACGGTTTTACGGGGAATCGACGGGGGAGCTACACGACTGTTCAGTTTCGGGGTGATCGGGAGCGCCGAGCAGGGGCACCGGCGTCTCGCAGGCCGGTATCGTTCACGAGCGGCTACGAGCACCCGGTCGCGGTCGGGTGTGGGGCTCGACGCTGCACCCGAGTTACCGTGGCCGTCGGGGTAGAGGTCGCTGTAACCCGGCACGACCGACTCCAGCCGTACCTCGTCGAGCCCACCGAGTCGCGCGTCGGCGCGATGTCGGGATAGGAGCACCGTTGCCGACAGGCTTATCGCCGGGTCCCTGCTGGAGTCACTGTCCGGGGTGTCGGTGCTGTTGGCGGCTCAGCCGCCCATCGTGAGACATGTTTCGCCCCCGGACGATACCACCCGGTGAGCGATGGGTGGGTGCGACACTCGGGGGTAGCGGGTGCGTATCGCGGCGTGGTCGCGCTGAGCGGTCGCAGCCGAGAGTTCGGACGTAAATCTCCGATTATACCCCCTCGTTCGTGCTCAAACGCACCCATATATGGGGGCCCTTCACGCCGCAGCGGGTCGATTACCGAATCAGTTCGATGCCGTAGCTTACTTGCGTTATCACTATGAGATAATCAAGCCATTATTTATATGCTGTCCCGTTCTCCTCCTCGCTAACGCGTCCCGACGACACGACGACAGGAACGGAGATGGCCGGGAGGGGGTCTCGCCTCACTCCCCGGGCCGTTCTCGGCTTCGCTGGCCGGGGGCATAAATCACCCCGTGCGTCGTCACGGTCTGAAAACCGGGTCGCGGGAGACACACAATGCAACTGAAAAACCTACTGCAGGACGAGGACGCCGTCTCACCGGTCATCGGGGTCATCCTGATGGTCGCGATTACGGTCATTCTGGCGGCCGTCATCGGGACGTTCGTCCTCGGCCTCGGCGACCAGGTCCAGAGCAGCGCACCGAACAGCAACTTCCAATTCGACTACGACGGTAGCTTCGACTCGGGGGGGGCCTCCGATAATATCATGACGGTTACCCACAACGGTGGGCAGGACGTCACGACAGGTAACTTAGTCGTCCAAGTCGGGAGTACGGACGCCTACGATGGCTCCGATGGTAGTACAGCAACTAATTGGGACGACACCGTTGGTACTAACAATTGGAATAGTGGAGATAGTACAATCTCCACCGGCGATGCAATCGATCTCGGCTACGACGCCGCCACGGGCGGAGACATCACCGGTGATACGGTTCGCGTGATTTGGTCGTCCAGCTCCGGTGGCTCGTCGAACACCATCGGCTCGTCCACCGTCCCGGCCTAACGACAACACCCGTTTTTCGCTTCTTTCAACCGCCGAATAGGGACACCCCTATCCCACGCATCCCATGCCTACGCCCGACGCCACACCCACGCCGACGCTCCCCGACCGCAGCGCTCGCGAACGACAGCTCGCCCGGACGTACGACACCTTCGGTGACGGCTGGGAACGCGTCGAAGCGTACCGGCGTGTGATGGAATATCAGAGTCAGCATCCCGACGAGGGGTATTGGGCGACCGCCAAGGCGCTCGAGCTGAATCCGAATCGGATCCGGCAGTGGGTGAAAAACGATGCGAAACCCGACCCGGTCCACGCCATCGCGACCGCCGATCAAAGCGGCTGGCTCGATGCCGAGCCCGGCGAGCGAGTGTTCGAGGCGCTGTCGCTACTCGTCGGGTGGACCTACGCCGGCGGGAACATCACGTCGGACACGTATTCGCTGACGCTCACCGTCTCCGACGACGATCCCGGGCCACTCGCCCGCGAGTGTCTCACCGCCGTCGGCATGGGTGTCGAGACGATGCACGCGAAGAGCACCGAGCGGGCGACGGACTACCGGCCGCAAGGCGACGGCCGGACGCATCTCGGCCGCTTCCTGGTCGGGGTCCTCGAGGCGCCACTCGGAGCGAAAGCCGACCAGGACCTCCGGCTGCCGTCGTGGCTCGCCGGCGCGCCGCTGCGAACGCGGACCCGCTGGGTGCAGTTGTACTTGACACTCCGCGGCACGTCGGCACCTGACGACGAGTGGGTGCGTGTTCGCGAAGAACGGAATCAGAGCTACATCGACGAGCTCGGCGCGCTCGTGCAGTCGGTCGTCGACGACGCAGAGAACGTTCGAATCGGCGACCAGACGGTGCTGATTCGCCCCCGGATCGCACATCTCCTCGAGGGGCTGCCGCGACTGCCGCGCGAGTAATCGGTACGATTACGGGGGCGGCAGGTGTCCCCCCGACGGGTCGCGAGTCCGGGAAAGCCGGCACGGGTTTGCATCATCCCCCGTCACAGCGGCCCCTCCCGCGGCCAATACACAGCGCCGGCCGGCAGCCATTCCTGTCGGGGCGTCCGCGACCCCGCTATGCCGTGTGCAGAGTGTGGTGCCGAGCTGCGCGAGGTGGGGCCGGACGAAACGCCGCTCGAAGTTGGTTCGGGCCGGTTACCTGTCGGAGGGACCGCACGCGCCGAGCGCCGAAACCACCGCGCTCGCTCGAGGAATCCGAGCCGACTCTCGCTCTTGGCGAGTCACTGCTCGGGGTCGCGGGCGGTCAACAGCCCTTGTGCCATGAGCCGCCGGGCGATGACGACGAGGCCGTTCCCGAACCCCTCGCCGAAGACGGCGCGTTCCTCCCCGGTTTCGGGGATGAGCGAGCTCACGAGGATCGTCGACCGGTCGACGAGGAGCAGCCGACCGATGGCGGCTTCCCCCTCCTGCTCCGGCGTGTACTCGCCCTAGAGCCACTCCAACCCCGAGATGAACGTGGTGGCGACCGGCACCGCCGTCTGCAGCGATTCTGTCGGCGCGCCGACGAGGAGGTCGACGTCCGCGTCCACCCCGTTGAGGGGTGGCGACGAGCTCGTCGTTCAGCGACCGCTCCGTCGCCTCGGCGAGCGACACCGCGCGGAACCGCTGCGGGCTCGAATGCTGGGTCTCGACGAGTCCGTGTGCCTCCAGCACCCGCACCGCGTCGTACACCCGCGTCCGGGGCACCTCCGTCGTCTCGCTCAGCTGCTTTGCCGTCCCCGTGGGGACGCGGGACAGCCCGACGAAGCACCGCTGTGTGAGGCTGCCGACCGGGGTGTCTCGATCAAGCTCGCGGGGGTGTCCGCGAGCGTCCGCGAGCGCGTCCGGACGGAAATCCCCACCGCGACGACGTTCGAGTCGCCCCCGTCTGGTCAGGCACGTCAACCGGGCGGCTCATGCTCGTGGACGGGCGGAAGACGCTCGTGACCGCGCTCGTCAGGGATGATCCGGGCCGGGAACGCTCCGAAACCGCTATCTGGGGCGAAGGGGAGACGAACAGCCTCGTGGTGGTCCTCAAGACGGTGTTC
>ENA-ORDC01000821-ORDC01000821.1-marine-metagenome-genome-assembly--contig:-NODE-821-length-26691-cov-18.525062_pt1 | contig 26691 bp, 27 predicted proteins | sample MGYA00237783_ERZ508515 | MGnify/ENA primary metagenome ERZ508515 (study PRJEB26186, sample SAMN06268792) | marine metagenome | isolation source: Eden Landing Ponds, San Francisco, CA, USA | place... | reverse complement strand
AGACCGCCGTCGAAGTTCTCGACCATCCCGTTGACGACGTCGACCGTGTCACGGTAGGATGGCTGATCGACGATGGTGCCGTTCACTTCAGTTTCGCCCTCGACGCTGAGTCGAGTGTCGATCTGAGCCCAGCCGTTGTTGAAGTCGTCGGCCGGCGTGCTGCCGGAGTCCTCGTGGACGTAGACGATGTAGCTCGGCTCGGAGTCGACACCGTACATGGCGTCGTCGGTCGGGTAGTCGTGCGAGAAGTTCGCGAGGCCGTCGGCGTCCATGTCGACGACGTTGAACGTACGTCGGACCTGGAACTCACCGTTACCGGTGTCGGAGTCGGCCAGGATCTGCGTCTCGGCCGCACCGACGCCGTCGAAGCTCGAGAGGTCGCCGTCGTACTGGAGCGAGTAGTCGACAGTCACGTCGTCTTCGAGGTTGCCGCTGTCGCCCGTCCAGTACTCGTAGATGCTACCGTAGATGGTCGTGGTCTGGCCGTGGAGAACCTCTCGGGAGTCCTCGTCCAGCTTCACGACGTAGTTGTCGGTCTCGTAGTCGAACGTACCGATGTTGACGTTGTTGACCCAGTAACCGATCTGGGATTCGTCAGCGCCAACACCGTCGTCTTTCGCGGCCGGGATCGGTGCCTCGATGGTCGTCCCGTCACCGTTGAGGTCGGTGAGCTCGGTCGTGTCACCGTTGTAGAGGTGCTCGGCGACGACGTTCGCACCGTCGACGTCCGCGATCGGCGAGATGACGTGGACGTTGTCGCCAACCTGCTCGGACTGGTTGTCGTAGGTGGCCGGGTTGAAGCCGGGGTTCGGACCGGCGTCGAGGCCAGCCAGACCGTCAGTGACGTACACGGAGTTCGGGTACGCCATGCTGTTGCCGTTGGCGTCCTGGGGGTTCGCGTTCGTGTCGACCCAGATCTCGTCGTTACCGATGTCGTTTGAGTCGACCTCGGGCTCACTACCGGCTGCAAACTCGACGACAGCGACCGTGTTGGTCGAGGAGTGAGTGACGGAGGAAATCGATTCGCTACCGTCACCACCGAGGCTATCGGCGTTCATGCCGACTTCGCTGAGCTGCAGGCCGTCACCGTCGCCGGTCTGGAGCGGCTCACTGAACCGGAGGATAGCACCGGTGAAGTTACCGTCCGTCTCGGAGTACGCGTTCAGGTAGACCGGCGCAGCACCGTCGCCCGCGGTCACGACAGAGTCGCTGTCCGGACCGGAGTTGCCGGCCGGGTCGTCGATCGAGCCCTGGTCGACCTCGACGTTCGGCGTGATGGCCGTGTCGATGTCCGGCAGGCTGTTGTCGGTCGTGTCGAGCTCGACGATGACGCCGTTGTTTGCGCCACCGTTGTTGTTGACGGTGTTCACGTCGATCTGCTCACCGTTGAGGGTGATCATGAAGTCACCAGCCGTCGCGGACGAGGCGTCGACAGCCTCGTCGAAGTAGACTTCGATGTTGTCGACCTGACCGTCGTCGTCGTAGTCCTTGGTGTAGGCCGAGTCGAGCTCGGGACCGTCACCGTCGTCGGCGGTGAAGGTCGCGACTGTGTCAGCACCGGAGACCGAGAACGGCTTGTTCGTGTCGTCCTGGCCGTTTTCAGTGCTGCCACTGCCGTAGGTCCCGTCCTCTTCGATGGCGACGATGCCGTACGTCGTGCCGTCGGTGAGGCCGCTCGGGATCGTCAGTTCGCCCTCGACCTGATTGTCGGAGTCGTCGAGGTCGTCGGTGCCACCGTCTTGGATGGTACCGAGGACCTCGTCGGCCTCGATCGTGCCGTTCTGGTCAGAATCGAGCGCGAAGACGACGTCTTTGCCTGTCGTAGCTGTATCAACTGTAACCGTAACCGTAGAACCTGGTGCTCCACTGTTCGGGCTCACCGCGAGGTTGCTGGCAGTACTCGAGTTGCCAGCAGCCGCTGAACCCGTAAAGGCGACGCTCACCGCGAACACTGACATTACCATCAGTGCCGCGAGGAACACCGCACGCAGTTTCTCACCAGGAGACGTATTGTTTCCTGTCATTATTTAGTTCGATAGGAGTCGTTACCGCGCACGCAAGTGCGGGAAACCGATGCAGTTGCCGTAGTGTATGTCATTGAGTTTACCAGCCTCAGTTCTGGCTACAGAGGATACAATCTAACGGTGTCGTTAAATACTTTGTGTCCTCGGATAGTGTCTATTTACAGATTCCATACCAATGCTATCGGCAGCAGTGCGTTTCGGAAAACCGCAACCAGAGAGCTGTATTTTTGGTCTGAATTCTCCGTCTGCTCAGAGTTTATGACAGAATTAGTGGATAGAAACGCTGTGTGGTAGCTAGTCGCACCGGGGAGCAACGGTAGGGTTGAACTACCGAGGTCGCCGCCAGATTGGTAGTGAGTCACACACGAAAATCCAACGCAATCAGTACGGGCTGTTTCGGGAGGCCCAGTCGAAAAAACGGGATCGCGATTCGAGGCTGGTACTGGTCATTGCCGCCACCAGGGGGCGGGAACAGGGACGCAATCTCCGTGGCCGAATACTTCGTACGCGCCTCCGGCAGGCGACACAGCGAAGTACGCACTCCTCGCATATAATATTTCACGGGCACGCGAACAGAAGCCGATCACCGCAGCGTCTCGAACGTCCGGTACGAGAGCCACGACAGATCCCGTGCCGAGAGGTACTCGGCGGCTTCGATCCACGAGAGGCACTCCCGGTAGGACGCCCAGTCGTCCAGCCAGGGATAGTCCGAACCGAGGAGCAGTCGCTCGGGGCCGAACCACGACAGGAGATTTCTGACGAACTCGCCAGCAGTCTCGTATGGCCAGGCGTCGTCCGACGTCCGTGGAATCGAACTCACCTTGACGTAGACGTTGTCGTACTCGGCCAGCGCCTCGACGTCAGTCCACGGCTCGTCAGTCGCGGTCGTGCCCTGGTCCGGCCACCCCATATGCTCGAGGACGAACGAGACGTCCGGATGCGCGGACGCGAGTGTGGCCAGCGTCGAGTACTGCTCCGGCTTCGCGAGGACGAACACCGTCGCGCCCTGGGTCGCGAGTTCGTCGTACAGCGGCGCGAGCGTCTCGTCGGCGATCCAGTCGGCCTGTCGATCCATCTCGCCTGGCGTCTCTCCGTACTCGAAGGCAGCGTGAAACCGAATCCCGAGCATTCGCTCGTGGCCCGTGACGCGCCGGACTGCCTGCCGGAGGTCGGGTTCGGCCTGAAAGTACTCGGCGACACCGACACCCCACAGCCGTTCTGGGTGGGCCTCGATCGCTCGAATCGTGTACTCGTTGGCCCGTTCACCCCGTCCGTAGATCGTCGTCGGCTGGAGGACTGCCTCGTCGACGTCGGCGGCGTCCATATCGGCGATCAGATCGGTATGCGTGTACGGGCCCGACCACTCGGGCGGGAGATCGGCGCTGTACCACGGGAGGTCCCGGGTGTCCGGTCCCCAGGTGTGGGCGTGGGTATCGACCAGTCGCATACCTGCGCAGTGGGGTGGCGGGACTGTATAGCTGTGGCCGATCAGTCGTCGACCAGCTGCCAGCGGCCGAGGATCATCGCCTCTTCGGGTTGGGGCTGGTGGACGACGAACACCTTCTCCTCCGACCCGACCAGATCGTCGGTGTCGGCCGGCGGAGCGACGCCGTTGCCGTCGGCGTCGAGTCCGTCCTGCCCGAGCACGATACTCGACCCGGAGGAGAGATCGCTCGCCCCGGTCACGTCTCCCCAGACGACTGTCTTGCCGCCCCACTTGAGGGAGACTTCGTCGGCTGGCAGCGTCTCCCCGCCACGGTGTGTGATGGTGAGCGTATCGGCACCATCGTCGTATTCGTACTCGAAGCTGACCTGGGCCGTCGAGCGATCGAGACCATCACCGAAACCCAGCACCGTCACGGCGACGACACCGACCAGAACGACCGTGATCCCGACCAACAGGACTGTGCCGACGACAGGGCTGATCGCCCGGTCCTCGCTGCCCTCGCTCCGGGGGTGGTGACTACGCATCGGGTCCCTCCCAGGTGTCGAGCACGGTACTCTGCTCGCCGTCTTCGCTCTCCCAGCTGACCGTGACGGTGTCGTCCGGCTCGATCGCCCAGCTGTCCGGTTCGCCATCGGCTGGATCCGAATCGCCGAGCCAGCCCCCGTCGCCGACTGTCACCTCGACGTTGAGATAGACGATCATGTCGGTCCAGGTCGCCTCGTTGTCGTCCCAGCTGAACGTCACCCGATCGGACTGGAACGTGTCGCCGCCGACGTGATGGACGAGCAGTCGCTCGCCGTCCGCGTCGTAGCTGTACTCGAAGGTGACCGACGGCCCCGGCTCGTCGACGCCGAAGCCGAAGACGAACACCGCCACCACGGACGCGACGATGACGGTGATCGCAACCATCAAGATGACGCCGATGATCGGACTGGCCGCTCGGTCGTCCAGCCCCCCACGGCCGGACGCGATACTACCCGCTGTACTGTCAGTGATCAACCCTCGCATGTGCCCCACTCGGTTCGAGTACGTACTACTCTCGAATTCAGTAGTATAAATCGGTCGGTTCAACCATCTGAGCGCCGAATATACAGCGTGTCAGGTCGTCTCCCTATCTCACGGCTCGCTTCGCTCGCGCCTCGCCCTCCCCGTTCAATTTCTCGGTGGGCCGCGCTTCGCGCGCCCCACCCTAGTCCTCACGGCTCGCTTCGCTCACCGTTCGCTCTTTTCGGAGACGTTTCGCTTCGCTCAACGTCTCCCTAGTTCTCGGCCAGATCGAGCACGTCGTCAAAGAAGCCGAGCGAGTCGTGCGGGCCCGGATTGGCCTCGGGGTGGTACTGGCGCGTGATGATCTCCAGGTCGTCGTTTTCCAGGCCTTCGGGCGTGTCGTCGTTGACGTTGACCTGCGTGACTTCGAGGTTCTCACCGGGTTCGGCGACGGTGTAACCGTGGTTCTGGGTCGTCATGACGACCTGGTCGGTGCGGAGGTCACGGACGGGCTGGTTGACCCCGCGGTGGCCGAACTCCATCTTCTCGGTCTCGCCGCCGAGCGCGCTGGCGACGACCTGCTGGCCCAGGCAGATGCCTGCGATGGGGAGCTCGCCGACGTAGGTGTCGACGACCTCGCCCGCGGCCTCGAAGTTCTCGGGGTCGCCGGGGCCGTTCGAGATAAAGAGGAGATCCGGATCGACCGCCGCGACGTCCGCCTCGGAGGCGTCGTAGGGCAGGACGTGGACGACGGCGTCGCGCTCGACGAGCGAGTCGATGATCGAGCCCTTGGCACCGCAGTCGACCAGCGCCACCGTCACGCCGTCGCCGTCCTCGTTGTAGGCGGTGTGTTCGGCCACGCTGACCTGCGCGCCGATGTCGCGATGCTCGGACATGTGCTTGCACTGGTGGAGCTGTTCGAGCGCGGCTTCCTCGGTCGCGTCCGGGCCGGCCGCGATTCCGCACTTCATCGCCCCTTCGTCGCGGATCTCGGTGACGATGTCCCGGGTGTCGAGGTGGTCGACCGCGGGCACGCCCTCCGACTCGAGCCACTCGGCGACGTCGTCGGTCAGCTCGCGGGCGACGACGCCGTTGGGCTGGACGCGATCGGACTCGAAACGCTCCTCTCGGACGCCGTAGTTGCCGATCAGCGGGTAGGAGAACGTGAGAATCTGCTCCTCGTAGGAGGGGTCGGTCAGACTCTCCTCGTAGCCGGTGTACGCTGTCGTGAATACCAGTTCGCCGCGTGTCTCGCCGGGTGCACGAGCGCGGGCCTCGATGATGCGGTCACCTTCGACTGCCACGTAGGCGTCGGTCATTACGAGATGCGTATGAAAGACCGGCTGATAAGCGTTGCTTTCGAAGCTCGATTACGAATTTCGTAATCCTCAAGTACGGACCCGGAGTAGGGTCACATCTCAATGGACGAGCTGGACCAGCAGATCCTCGGCATCCTCCGGGAGGACGCCCGAACGCCCTACACGGAGATTGCCGACGCCGTGGGGACCTCGGAGGGGACCGTCCGCAACCGCGTCGAGCAGCTGGTCGACGACGGGGTGATCGAGCGCTTCACCGTGGCGACACGGACGGGCAACATCAAGTCGATGATCGAGCTCAGCGTCGACGTCAACGTCGACACTAGCGAAGTCAGCGAGCGTCTCGCCGAGTGGCCGGAGGTCGACTTCGTCTGGCAGGTCGGCGGCGAGGAGGACATCGTGCTGGTGGTCGACGCCGCAGACACGGCCGGCGTGAACGACCTGATCACGCAGGCCCGGGAACTCGATGAGGTCGTGAACACGAAGACGAGGCTGATTTTGGACGAGCGAGTAGGCTAGGAGTTGTCTATCCCCTTTGTTCCGTTGTCGCCGCTCTTTCCGAGAGGTCTCTAGTGCCCGCCCGGGCACTCTGTATTGTACTTGTGCTCAGTACCAGTCAACCCGGCGCGCGCTGGCTCGCGTGCCGTCGCGAGCCGGAATTGCGCGAGGGATGAGTAGCGCAGGAGCGAAGCGACGAGCAACGCAGTCGGTTGGGGAGCGGGCGGCGCGACCGATGGGAGCGCCGCCGACTGGACGAACGGGGAGCATCGCGACCCGTGAGGAGGGTGTGGCTGCCGTTGCTGTGGGTGGGACTGAAAGGGGTGACAAGCGTGGCGGCGAAGCCGCCACATTATAGGAGGCCGGTGAAACCGGCCTCCCTGCTCGGAGAGCGAGATCGTCCGAAAGACCGGAGGTCTTTCGTGATGACGAGAGAGCTCCGCTCTCTCGAACCACGACGTAAGCAGGGAGGGACCGAAGGTCCCTCTGGCCGTGCGGGCGACTCACGGGTCGCCCGCACGACACCGCCGCCGAGCGTAGCGAGGCGAGGAGCGCAGCGAGTCGCAGCCAGAGAGGGACCGGAGGTCCCTCAAGCAGTCGGCGCGTAGCGCCGACGACTCCGAGTCTGTCGGGGCTTTCTGGGCCTCCTGTACAGTTCAGCAGATCCAGAAAGCCCCACCCACTCCACAGCAACCGCACCACACCCTCCCCAGCCGATTCGCTCGCCTCCGGCTCACTCATCCCTCGCGTGAAGTCGTCACGACACGACGTCGTGACTGCACACGCCAGTCTCCAAAATTCCGACCCAACCATTACGAACAAATTCCAAAGAGGTTAGAGACGGCAGAAAGAGCAAGGAGACAGAACCCGAAGCGAGGACGATGACAGACGGGTATCCGGTGGTCCCGGAGGCGCTACTCGACGGGTGGGACGAGCGCGTGCGCGAGGAGTCGACGGTGTTCAGACTGTCCACGGTCTCGGTGGTCGGCCACACTGTGCTCTACGAAGACGCGGCCCTCTGTGAGGCGCTCGAACGGGCGGGAGTCGCCGACCTGCTCGCCGAGGAGACGAGCGACGATCGGATCGTCGAGACGAACAGCCGAGGCGACTATTGGCGCTTCGTCTTCGCGACGGCACTCACCTTCAGCCCGCCGCTCACCCCCGGGATCGGCCCGGCGTCACTGCGCCCGACCGTCGTCGCCGAGGCACGGCGATCCTTCCAGGGAGACCTCGAATCCCGCGGCTTCGAGAACGTCGAGCGCGGCTCCAGCCAGCGCGCCCGCACCGAGTCGGGCGACCGGGCGAGCCTGGTCAAGTACACCGCGAGCTACCCCTTCGAGAACGCGCCGACCGACGCCCTCGACGTGGAAGGCTGGCTGGCCGTCTGGTCGACAGGCGGTAGCTTCCGGATCGCCGGCGGCGTGTACCCGACAGGTGGCCTCGACGGCCTGCTCGCCGGTCTCGACGAAGACGAGCGCCCACCGACCGACCCGAACACCTACCGCGACGAACTGCTGGATCTGATTCGAGCAGTCGAGTGACGCCGACCAGGAGCGATCAACGGCCGGCAACAGCCGAGCGAGCGAACAGCCAGGACGCCATCGCTGTCAGGAGCGCGACGACGACAGCGGCGACGAGCAGTCGCTGGAACGTGACGATCGATCGGAGACCGAGCCGGCCGACGTATCGCGCTGCGACCAACAGGACGACGGTGTAGCCGAAGCCGGCGCTCCCGTCGAACAGCGCGCGTGTCGAGCGGTCGACCTGCTCGTAGCGCCGGGCCACCAGCACGCCAGTCCCGATTCCCGCGAGCAGGCCGACCGGGAGGGCGACGATCGCCGAGAACTCGAACGGAAGCGCCTCGATGAGGATGACGGACACGACGAGCGCGACAGCGATCCCGGCTCCGAACCCGGAGACCATGTCACGGCCGAGCATACGAATCGATTCGACGGGAAAACAGGTATATTTCGGGTTCGTTCGACAGCCGGATCACAGTCCAGCACCGACATCGCGCCCGAGCAGATATCCGCCGAAGGCGACCAGCCAGAGCATGACCGGGTAGACGATCATGCGCTCGGCTCCGCCGTGGCCGATCGGACCGAACACCGACGTGTTGCCGGCGTCGCCGACGATCATCACGACGACGAACAGCAGACCGAGCACGCCCGCGAGGATCGAGAGGACGCGCATCACGCCAGTCAGCCTGGTGGCAGTCCCGAGGGCTTCGAGGTTGAACCCCAGGAAGGCAACGAGTGCGAAGAGGCCGTGAACGTCCGCGACGTCCAGCGGGACGAGACCCGCGCCGATCGCGCCGATCCCGGCGGCGACGTAGATTCCCAACAGCCAGCGGGCACCCTCACTCCGGTAGAGCAGATAGCCGCCAGCGATGTTGAGCACACCCACGAGGACCAGCGACCCGTTGAACAGTAGCGCCGTCTCGGGGATCGTCCCGAGGTCGCTGATCGCCGACGCACCGAAGTCGTAGTCGGGAGCCATCGCCGCAGCGAGCATGATGACGGTCATGAACTGCGCCGACAGCGCGAACAGGAGGACGCCGGCGAGTCGGCGCGGACGGATCGTCGTCTCACCGATCGAAACTGGCTGTGACAGTGTCTCAGGCATAGATACGCACCGAGAACAACAACGCTCGCCGAGACGATAACTGACGACGTTGATTCTCGACAGACGAGAAACGAACGGGTCGGCTTACTGGAGTTCGGCCAGATCCTCGTGCTTCTCGATGTCGACGCCGTCGGCCGTGATCCGGGCGACGGTGAGCCCGTTACCACTGGCGGTGTCACGCTCGATGGCCGTCAGGACGGCGTCGATCGCGGCGTCCTCGGCGTCGTCCATCGAGATACCCTCTTCGTAGCGGTTTTCGAGAACACCCAGCGCGAACTGCGTCCCCGAGCCGCTGACGGCGTAGTCCTCTTCGGACTTGCCACCGAGCGCGTCGAAGCTGTAGATGTGCGGGCCGTCGTCGTCGACGCCGCCAAGCACGGGCACGACGACCAGGAACGCACCGCTGCGGAGCAGATTCCCGAGGAGGGTGCTGAGCCCGTTGATCGACAGCTCCTTGTCCCGGCGAAGCTCGTAGAGTTTCGCCTCGGCCTCGATGGTCGACAGGAGGCTCTGAGCAGCAGAGACCGAGCCAGCGATAGTCATCGCGGCGGTCGGGTGGACCTGTTCGACTTTCTGGGTCGCCTTGCTGGAGACCATGTTGCCCAGGCTGGCGCGCATGTCGGTCACGAGGACGACGCCGTCCTCGGCTTTGAGGCCGACCGTGGTCGTTCCGGTCTTGAGCGTCTCGCGATCGACGTCGAGCGTGCTGTCCTGTGCGTCCGGGAGATCGACCAGCTCGGAACCAGTCACGTCGGCCCGGCCGTCGCCGTGGATCGAAGGTCCACTACTGAAACCGTTGTTTTGCATCATACCTCCCTTAGCCAGTCACTCGTTATAAGCCCTGTGTCACTGACCCACAGCGCCGCTTTCGAGCACTATAAATCTCTCGGCAACGCCGAAAATCCGGCCGCCAAAACTCGCGCTGGGACTCCTGCTGACACGCGTCGCTCCCAGATTTATCACGTCACTGAACGTACTAGGGCTATGGCGTCGTTCCTGATCGTCTATGGCACCAGCGAGGGACAGACCGAGAAAGTAGCCGGCCAGATCGCCGAGACCCTGGCCGAGCGTGGCCACGCAACGACGACAATCGACGTCGGCGACGGTCTCGGAGGACACACAGTCGAGGACTTCGACGCCGTCCTCGTCGGGTCGTCGATCCACGTCGGGAAACACCAATCCGCTATTACTGAGTTCGTAACGGGCCACCACGACGCGCTCGCGGCGGTGCCGAGCGGCTTCTTCCAGGTGTCGCTCTCCTCGGCAGTCGAGGATCCCGAAGGGCAGGCCGAAGCCGCGAAGTACGTCGAGGACCTGATCGCCGAAACGGACTTTCACCCCGACCGGATCGGGCTGTTCGGCGGTGCGTTGCGCTACTCGAAGTACGGTTTCCTGAAGCGGCTCATGCTCAAGCGAATTGCGAAGGATGCGACCGGCGACACCGACACCTCTCGGGACTACGAGTACACCGACTGGGAAGAAGTCGAAGCGTTCACCGACGACTTCGCGGCGTTCGTCGAGGGTCGGGTGGGAGCGACCGCACCCGCGAGTGAGGACTGAGCCGACTGTCGAGCCTGCTCGAAGGGGCTACAATGGGGAAGCGACGATCGAAGCCGACGTGTCGTCTCGATCGTCGATCTGAACGTCGCAGTCGAAACGATCGAGGAGCGCGAGCGTCGTCTCTACGTGGTCGGCCACGCCCGGAATCCGGACCCGTCCACCCACGAGCGCGAGAAAGACCAGCAACTGGTCGGCCACGTGTTCGTCGACTGCTGCGTCGGTATAGTGAAACGCCCTGAAGGCGTCAACAGCGCGATCGGCGACGGCTTCTGCGGTTCGGCCGGGTTTGCCCAGTTCGTCGAACCCCGCCAGCGATCGCTCGTACTCGGCTCGAAGAAGGATCACGGAGCCGGTCGAGCGGGTCTCGACGTACTCGACGGTCGGCTCTCGCATCGTGATTCCGGCAGCGTGGAGCCGCTGTCGGGCCTGTTCAGCTTGGCGATCGGCCACGTCTCGGTCGGCAAGATCCTCTGAGGCCTTCGAGTGAATCCAGACGTCTTCGAACGCCCCCCGATCGTCAAGTTCGATCGGCGACAACGAGGAGGAGCGACAGCGAAGGGTTACCTTGCCGCCACCGGCCGGGTAGAAGCCCGTCCGTTCGAGTTCCACTTCCGCGTCGAGGCCGAACCGAGCGAGCAGCGGGAGTTTGACCCGCTGAAGGGACGCGGCCGGCGGCGACCACTTCACGTCGGTCCCGCCAGTCACCGCGACTGTGATCGGCTCCTCGCTGTCGAGTGCGAACGGCAACACCGTATCGAGCAACAGCGTCACGCTTCCGGCAGTCGGGATCGACGCGTCGAGCGTCGGTTCGCGCGCCTCCCCCGGCCGAAACGTGACGGTCTCCGAGTCGATCACGTCGCCCTCGACGGTCGCGTCACAGTAGTCGGCGGCGAGTTCGACCGCCGCCAAGTGCTGTGGGCGAAGCCCGGGGTCAGGTCTGGAGCCGCGGATTGACTCGATCCGAACCGGGGTCTCGGTGAGCACCGAGAGCGTCAGCGCCGTTCGAAGGAGTTGACCGCCACCGTCCGAGCCGTCGATGGTGCGCATGTCGAGTGCTACAGATGCCAGTCAGGAAAGGGTTCGCTGACGAAAACGAGCGATCAGAGATCCGCGCGGTTGTAGCGCAGGTAGCCGACGACGAGGGGGACGATCCCCCAGACGGCGAGGACGACCAGGCTGAACCACTGCGAGAGATACCACGGGCCGGCCCCGCTCATCGAGCCGGTGAGGACGCCACCGACGCTGTTGAGATAGGCCGAACTGGGCGGCATGTTCGCGAGGAACGCGACCCAGTCGGGCATCGCGGCACCGCTGAACAGCCCCGGCGGAACCACGAAGCCGTTGGCGACGAACCAGGCACCGATCGGGACGACGTCCCAGGCGAACTCCAGGATCACCAGCGCGAGCACGCTGAGCGTGGCCGCTCTGGCGGTCGAGGTCGTGCTCGCGGAAATGCCGACGAAGAACGCCATGTAGACCAGGACGAACAGCATCGTCACCAGCCCGAACAGGACGTAGTCGGCGGCCGAGAAGGTCACTTCGCCCACGAAGACGATCGCGAGCATCGCGACCAGCCCGACGAGGACTGGGACCGCGAGGACGAGCGAGCGGCCGACGACCTTCCCGAGGACGACGTCGCGGCGGGTGTGGGGCAGACCCAACAGGAGCTTGCCCGAGCCGGACTCGGCTTCACCGGCGACCGACTTGTACGCGACGACCAGCGACGCGACGGCGACGAACAGCGCGATCGGGGCCGCGAGGAACGTCATCAGTCCGACCGTAGACATCTCCTCGTCGGCAGTGACCTCGGGGACGAACGCGTAGAGCCCGGCGAACAGCAACGCCAGCACGAGGAACGCCGCCGACAGTCCCCACAGCGAGCGCGAGCGGCGGGCGTCGTTGAAGTCCTTGCGCGCGACGACGGCCCAGGTCATCGGGCCACCTCCGCGGGTTCGGCCTCGGTCTCCGACGCCAGTGCGTCAGCCTCCGAGGGCCGGTTGCGCTGTGAGTCGGTCGTGAACTGCGCGAACAGCTCTTCGAGGGAGGTCTCGGCGGTCGAGAAGTCGAGTACTTCTGCGCCCGCGGATTCGAGGACGTCGAGGATCGCGGTCTTCGATCCGTCTTCGATGCGGACGATGACGGTCGTCCCGGAGGCGTTCACGCTCTGGACACCGTCGAGGACCTCGATCGCTTCGATCGCTCCCTCGGGCACGGTGTCGACTCTGATCGAGAGTTGCGTCGCCGTGCCGGCGGTGTCGCGCAGCCCCTCGATGGTGTCGACGGTGACGATCCGGCCCTTGTTGAGGATCGCCACGCGATCGCAGATCGCTTCGACCTGTTCGAGGATGTGCGACGAGAAGAACACGGTCGCGCCGCGTTCGCTCTCTTCGCGGATGAGTTGGCGCATCTCACGAGCCCCGTTGGGGTCGAGGCCGGTCGAAGGCTCGTCGAGGATCAGGATCTCGGGGGCGCCGACCAGCGCCATCGCGAGGACGAGTCGCTGGCGCATCCCCTTGGAGTAGCCGCCCGCTCTCCGGTCGGCGGCGTCGGCGATACCGACCCGCTCCAACAGGGCCAGCGGATCGTCGTCGGTCCCTTTGGAGTCGATGGCGAACTGGACGTGCTGGCGGCCGGTCAGCCGGTCGTACACCTGGTAGGCGTCCGGGAGGACACCAGTTCGGCGCCGGATCTCTAGACTGTCTCGCTGCGCGTCCAGTCCGAGAACCCGGGCAGAGCCACTGGTCGGACGGATAAAGTCCAGCAAGGTGTCGATCGTCGTCGATTTCCCCGCCCCGTTGGGCCCGAGAAAGCCGAAGATTTCCCCTTCTTCGACGGTGAGATCGACATCCTCCAGTGCGACCACCTCGCCGAAGTGTTTGGTCAGGCCTGTGAGTTCGATAGCTGAAGCCATACGCAAACTACGACGTGTTAGAATATAAACGCGTACTGAGGAATCATAGCACAGATCACCGTCGAGAAATCCTCAGACGGGGGAATAGGGAGTGTCGTGATCGATCGAAACGCCGATCAGGCCGTCGAGTCGGCGTCGCGACGTTCGCCGATGACGATGCCGAGGTAGCCACCGAGAGCGCTGAGCGCGACCAGATAGCCGACGGCGACGAGGAAGCCGACGAACAGGCCGGCGACGCCGATGGCCATCGGGCCGGCGAGACTCAGTTCGGTCGCGACGACCGCAAACGCGACCGCGAGGAAGCCGAACAGCACGGCCAGTGGCGCGGCGGCGACGATGCCGGCGTAGGCCCCGACGCGTGCGCCCTCGGCGCGGTCGCCACCCTGGAGGTAGCCCGAGACCACGCCGCCGAGGACCGGCGAGAACGGCACGAACGACGTGACGCCAGTCACGACAGCGCCGATGATGGCGTTTGCCGTGGTGTCCGGGCCGGTGATTCCCTGTGCTTCGCGGCGTGCGCGCGAGCGACGCCGGTACGCCAGGAACGCGATACCAGCGACGACCAGCAAGCCGCCAGTGACGAGCAGACCGAGTCCGCCCCACCAGGCCAGCCCGTAAGTGACGTCGATCAGTTCGGCGTTGGTCAGGTCGGCCGACTGTATCGTCCCGTCTGCGACGAGTTCGGCGATCCACGCGCGGTCGGCGGCGCTGTAGACGGCGATCCCGATAGCCGTGACGGCAAGACCGCCGAGGACGAGCACTGCCGTCACCAGCCAGTCGACGATCCGACCGAGTGGTTCGGGCGTTCGCTCCGGCTGTACAGCCGCTCCATCGTTCGATGTCAGTGTCATCTCACTTATATACGCAGAGCGAATAGATAAAGTAGTACTGACACATTCTGGCACGGGACAGGCGACGGAAGGACACACAAAGTCGAAGACTGTATCAATTATCCCGCGCACGGGTGCGCGGGACTTGTCAGTGAACTCGGCCTCTGCCAACACTCAGTCGGACGGGACAAATCCCCGATTCGGCGTTGACGAGACGCGTCGCGTCTCGTTCGCACATCAGGTTTCTACGAAACCTGAGGACGTCACTGTTCCTGACTTCAGGGCGAGTTGACTGTCACCCGTCCGCCGAGACGACTGTAGGCCCCGGCGGACAAACCGCCATCCGACATTCTTCGCACCCACGTAATCCGCGTTCTGCGTCGCACCGCACGATTCACACTCGAACTCGGCCTGCCGTACACGGTTCCCCTCACTCGTATGCCCGCACTCAGGGCACCGCCGCGACGTATTTCGAGGTGACACAAACTCCACACAGATGCCTTCGGCCTCGGCCTTATACTCGACGAGGTCAACGAGTTGACGGTGTGCCCACTGGTGGAACTCTTTGACGGGCGGCGCGCGCTCTCGGATATGTTTCAGATTCTCGAACGCGATGTACTCACAGTCATGGTCGAGTGCTTCTTCGAGAATCTGGTTCGCAACCTGATGCAGTTGATCGCGGACGTACCGTGACTCTCGGCCACCCATCTGCTGCATAGTTCGATGGGCCGACTGTGTCCCCGTCTGCTGAAGTTCGCCGCGAATCCGCTCGAACTCTCGATGCTGGTGCCGGAGTTCTCTACCGGAGGCGAAGTACGCTGTACTGGTGGTGGCGATGTTGACGATGCCGAGATCAACGCCGAGAACTGTCCTGTCCTCGTCGTCATCTTGCACCGCAACCTGCTTCGGCGGTTTGTCCTTTCGGAAACCGAGATGCAAATAGTACTCCCCGTCACGCTTCGAGAGCGTGGATTCTGTCATCTCCCAGTCGTCGTCTTCGAGGTAGGCGTGCTGGTGACCTCCTCCTCGCCGTGAACGGAGAGGGATCGAAGATCCCTCAGGCAGTCGGGCGTAGCCCGACGACGGCGAGGCTTCCCGAACCGCACCGCAAGCGTTGGGATATTTGCTGGTCTACGGGCAGACCTGTTCTTGTGGGGCGACTCGCCCCGTGGATTTGTCGAACAGGCGCACCGATGGCTGGGCCAGACAGCCGTTACTCCTATCCCGTGAGGGATTCGGAGTTACCGTCGCACGCATATTCTCCGCCGCATTCAGGTCGCTATTAGCGACCAGTTCGCAGCTCTCACACACGTACAAGCCACGCTCGACACGGCTCGACTCGGCTTTCATCCCGCACGCACAGCAGGTTATTGACGTGGCCAACTCGTACTCATCGACTCGCTGTACCTCGATACCACGTTCCTCGGCCTTGTACTCGATGTGACTCAGTACGGTGTCAAACGCCCAGTCGTGCAGACGCTTGTTCCCGTGCCGCCCCCAGTCTGCATTCGCACGGATGTCCTTCGGATGTCCAACTGCTATCGTCTCCACGCCACGGTCTGCACATTGCTCTACGATGTCTTTCGAGAGTGCGTGCAGGAAGTGGGTCTGCCGCCGTGATTTCTTCTGGCGTGCCCACTCAGCGTGGGTACTGGGACCGTTTTCACCTTCCGTGTCGTATTCTTCCTGTCGGAAGTAGTGCGCGTCTTCTTTCAGGGCGTTGCCCGGATACAACAGCGTCTCGTTACCGACAGAGACAGCCGCCGTGTTACAGATGCCGAGGTCAACACCAGCCGTCTTCTCGCCAGACGCGTCAGCGGCGTCGATGGCGACTTTGCAGACGAAGTGCAGTTCCCACTGCTCACCGTTCCAGACGATGCGGACCTGTTGGACGTCTTCGACAGCAGTCAGGTCTGCGTCTGGACCGGTATCGTATTCGCAAAGAACGAAGTCGCTCCACCCGTCTTTCAGGTTCTTGCCTTTCGACAGTCGGACCTGCTGGTGGTTTGTATCGAGTTTGAAGCCGTCTTCTTTGAACGTGATTGTCGAGCGTGGCCGTTCGTCACCGTGTTTGCGGTAGCCCGGTGGGTTGGCGTCCGAGTTGTCTTGTTCGAACCAGGACTGGAAAGCGCCAGCCAATTCTTCTATGATTGCCTGACTTGATTGGGCGTTCAAATCTTTCCAGCACGGTTGGTTCTTCATGTAGGACTTGAGCGGTCCTTCATCGGGTATTTCCCCGGTTTCGTCCCAGATGTGGCCAGCAGTCCACCGCGCAACGTTCCAGATTTTACTGCCGGAACGAGCGAGCGAATCAAGGTCGCACACGACACCCTCACGGTCGTTGGTGAGTGCCGCTGTAATGGTACGTGTCGTGACCAGATTCACTATACATAGCCTATGACAGCACAATGACTTACTCTTTCGGGTCGGCTGAAATATCCTGCCGGGAGAAACACTGTCGGTTGGGTGTCGGAGCGTACGCGATTCACTCCCGTCCTCGAAAATCGAAGATTTTCGGGTGCAGCAAGACCTCCGGTCTTGCCATGCCCCTGTTCGGTCCTCGGTTCCGACTAAGCGTCGGAACGCTCGTCACTCACGGGAAGGGCGGGATTCTCTCGCTGAATCAAGATAGCCATCTTCTTCGTCCGGGAGGTTCAGGCCACATCGAATCCGGCCATCGACAGTGGACAGTGATACTGAGCCGTCATCGTCCGCGTGTCGTATTTTACCGTGTTGCTGGTGAACGTTGGTCGGGATGTTTTGTAGTGTTCGTCTAGATCTTCGATTTCCTCGACACCCGAAAGCGCGGCTGCGGCTTGGTGGGTGGCGAGAATGACGTGCTGACTCCCGAGATATGTCTCCTCGCGCACGTCATCGTATGCGAGGTCCTGGAGATAGGTTTTCCGCGTTTCCTCGTGGTCCCATCCGATTCGGCTACTGATGTTGCAGGCAGTCTTCCACTCGCCGATTGTCGCGTCAAGCAACTCCTGTTGCTTGTCAGTGAGGGTAGGGCGGGTAATCGCTGTACGTCTCAGATACTCATCGTCTGCCACACCCTTCAATAAACAAGAGAAGTACTTAATAGCAAGTGATTTGTGTCACAGCGCGTCGGCTTCAACCCCGCCCACGGTGTTGACGCAAATCGAAGGTTTGCGAAAGCCGAAAACCGACGGTTTTCGGAAGGGCGGGGAATCCACCTCGGTATTCTTTTGAACCACCCTTCCGACGTGATAGCTAATGAGTGCTGACGCCGACGCGGACACGAATCACAAGAACGCCGAGCAGGACGTCATCGCAGTCGACGCCGACGACAACGAGCAAGGACTCGTGAATCGACTCGACGCCCACACGGGCGACGGGGTCCGCCATCGCGCGTTCACCGCGCTGCTGTTCGACGGTGAGGGCAACATCCTGCTGGCTCAGCGGGCTGCCACCAAGCGTCTGTGGGACACCTTCTGGGACGGCACCGTCGCCTCTCACCCCCGGGCCGGCCAGACGCAGGTCGAGGCCACGCGCGAGCGCCTCGAAGAAGAGCTGGGAGTGACGCCCGACCAGTACGAGAACCTCCGCGTCACGGATCGCTTCGAGTACAAGCGCTACTTCGAGAACGCGGGCGTCGAATACGAGGTCTGTGCGGTCCTGCAGGCCACGCTGACGGATACGTCGCTGGACCCCAACCCCGAGGAAGTCGACGGACTGATGTGGGTTCCCTACCGGCGACTGCACGACAACCCCGAATACTACCGGCAACTGCGGCTCTGTCCCTGGTTCGAGATTGCGATGCGACGGGACTTCGAAGAGTAGGGAGACGTCGAACAGAACGACCAGTCGGTCCGAGACGTTCGTGACAGCAGTTACTCGACCAGCTGCCACTCGCCGTCACCGGGACTGGCCTCGGTGGCGGGAACACCGACCGGCACGATCACGTCCCGGCGTTCCATCTCCGCGAGGACCTCGTCCAGCCGGTTGGGCTGGGCGATCTCCATCTCGATGCGTTCGACGTTGTGGAACGACCGCATAGCTGCACGGATGGCGGTTCGATCGAAGATCTCGCGCTCGGATTTCTCCATGACGCCAGCGATCAACTCGACCATGTCCTCGACGAAGTTCCAGGGGTAGACGACCCAGGTCCACTCTTCGAGGCGCTCGCCGACGAAGTCGGGTTCGAACTCGCTCTTCTCGCCCATCAACTGGATCGTCGCCGTCCGCACTTCGTTGGGGTCGCGCTCCTCGACGTACTCCTTGGCGTGAGCCATCGACTTGCCCGTGTCGGCGATGTCGTCGACGATCAGGACGTCTTTGTCCTCGACGGAACCCTCCGGCATGGGGTAGCGAATCTCGGGCGTGCCGGTGGCCTGGGCGGCGCCGACGTAGTGTTCGATCTTCAGGCTCGTCAGATCGTTCAGGCCGAGAAAGTCACAGAGACAGCGGCCGGCGAACCAGCCGCCCCGGGCCAGCGCGACGACGACGTCCGGCTCGAACTCGGCGGCTTTCACCTGGTCGCTGACGTTCCGGGTGAGGCCGTAGATGTACTCCCAGTTCGTGATCGTACAGGGGAACTCCTCGGGCAAGTCACTCATTCGCGGTGGTCACCACCCGGCGATTCGAGCCGCGCGGCCAAGAAGGGGGCGGATTCGACCGAGTTTCAGGCCCGGAAAGTCGGGCCGCCCCTGTTTAAATCGGGCGCCCGTACTCGAAACCGTGATGTCCCCGACACGACACACTTACCTCACGGCCCTCGCCACCACGACGGTACTGACAGTGGCGGGCTGTAGCAGTAGCGAATCGCCGACCGAAACCCCCGCTGTCACGACCACGCCCGGAGTCTCCGAACCGACGACCGACGGGACGACGGACCGGCCGGAGACAGACACCCGGGGCGGTGACCTGCCGAGCTACGCCGACCGCGCGGCCTACACCGAGGAGTCGCTATCTCTGGAGGCGACCGAGGAGTGTTCGCTGGGAGCGACGCTGACGCTCCCGGAGGGGGACGGAGCGGTTCCCGGCGTCGTCATCGTCCACGGGTCCGGGCCGAACGACCGTGACGGGACGGTGGGACCGCTACAACCGTATCGCGACCTCGCAGTCGGACTCGCGAGTCGGGGTATCGCCGTCCTGCGGTACGACAAGCGGACGTTCGCCTGCCAGCAGTCGATCGACCCGACAGCGTTCACCATCGACGACGTCGTGACCGAGGACGTCCTGACAGCTGTCTCGCGCCTGCGCGAGCAGCCCCGCGTCGATCGCGAGGACATCGTCGTGGTCGGCCACAGTCTCGGCGGTGCGCTCGCACCACGGGTCGCCAGTCGGGACGGCGGCCTGGCCGGGATCGCTCTGCTCGCGGCCAACGCCCGGCCGCTCCCGGACCTGATCGTCGACCAGACCCGCTACGCACTCGAACGCGACGGGGAACTCACCGACGCCGAGCGACGGCAGTTGGAACAGACACGAGCGCTGGCCGAGCGACTCCGGACTGTCGACATCGGCGACGAGGAAGTCCTGGCAGGCGGCGGAGAGCCGTTCTGGCGCAGCCTCGCCGAGTACGACCAGGTCGAGACGGCGACGGCGATCGAGACACCGATACTGCTCGCCCAGGGCGAACGCGACAGACAGGTCACGGTAGCAGACGACCTGTCGCGCTGGCGCGACACCCTCGGTGACCGGACGGACGTGAGGATCCACACCTACCCGGGGTTGAACCACTACTTCGTGGACGGTGCCGGGGCGCTGGAAACCGGCGGACAGCCGGAAGACGGATTCGTGGCAGAGAGCCTGATCGCAGACCTCGCGGACTGGATCGAAGGCGTCGTCGAAGCGGCGTGACGCCAAACCGTTAACCACCAGGCCCACCCAGCAGGCGGTATGGACACCCGAGACGCCTATCTCGTCGACGCGTTCACCGACGAGCCGACCTGTGGCAATCCCGCCGGTGTCGTCCCCGACGCCGACGGGCTGGACGCCGAACAGATGCAAGCGCTGGCGAACGAACTCGGCGCGAGCGAGACCGCGTTCGTCCGGTCGAGCGACGAAGCCGACCGCCAGATCAGGTATTTCACACCCGAGACAGAAGTCGACCTCTGTGGCCACGCGACCATCGCCAGCCACGCGCTGCTTTTCGAGCAGGGCGTGATCGAAGCGGGCCAGCACACCATGGAGACCGAGGCCGGCGTGCTCGACATCTCGATCTCCGAGGACGGGATGGTCTGGATGACCCAGAACGCGCCCCGAGTGCGCGAACTCGACGTCGACCTCGGGCGCGTCGCCGAGGCCCTGGGCGTCGATCCCGACTCGATCAGCGCCGTCGGCCTGCCGATCGCCTGGACGTCGACCGGCCTGCCCTTCCTCGCAGTCCCCATCGAGTACTTCTCGGATCTCTCCTCACTGGATCCTGACTTCCGGGCGATCGAAGCCCTCTGTGACGAGCACGGCGCGACCGGGATCTACGCGTTCACGTTCGACACGCTCGCGGGCGACTCGACGCTGCACGGCCGGATGTTCGCGCCCGGCGCGGGGGTCGACGAGGACCCCGTGACCGGAACGGCCAGCGGTGCAGTCGGCGCGTATCTCGACCACCAGGGCGCGCTCGAGGATACCGCGGCGATGACGTTCGAACAGGGGCACTTTCTCGACCGGCCGGGGACGGTGTCGGTGAGCGTCGGAGCCGAGGTCAAGGTCGGCGGGCGTGCAGTCACGACGCTTTCGGGGTCGATCGTCGTGCCCGAGAGCGACGACGACGAGATTCTCGAAGCCTGAACGGCGCGAGCCACGGACGGTTTGCAACGGTCGTTCGATGGAAAACAGTTGATAGCGCAATCCCTAAACGGGAGAACGCCCAATACTTCTTCAGCATGCAGCGGGTCGAGCCGGCGCCGCAGGACTTCGATCGGGTTCTCTCTTCGATGTGCACCGAACCACATCCGATGGCCCGCCAGGCAGCCGAGCGCTTCCTCGCGACCAATCCCGGCGACCCCGCGACCTACCAGGAGGTCGCCGACCTCGAACGCGAGGCCGTCGAGATGCTCGGGACGGTCACGGGCCTGCCGGACCCGGCAGGCTACGTCACCAGCGGCGGCACGGAGGCCAACATCCAGGCGGTCCGGATCGCCCGCAATCGCGCCGACACCGACGACCCGAACGTCGTCGTCCCGACTCACGGCCACTTCAGCTTCTGGAAAGCCGCAGACGTCCTGGGCGTCGAACTCCGGACCGCACCGCCCAGCGACTACCGGGCCGACCCCGACGTCATGGCGGAGCTGGTCGATGCCGATACCGTCCTCGTGGCCGGCGTGGCCGGGACGACCGAGTACGGCTACGTCGACCCAATTCCCGAACTCGCCGAGGTGGCCCACAGCGTCGATGCACTCTTCCACGTCGACGCCGCCTGGGGCGGTTTTTACCTGCCCTTTAGCGACCACCGGTGGCACTTCGGCCACGCCGCGGTCGACACCATGACGATCGACCCGCACAAGGTCGGCCAGGCCGCGGTCCCGGCGGGCGGCCTCCTGGCTCGCTCGCCCGAGTTGCTGGACGAACTCGCGATCGACACGCCGTATCTCGAATCGACGAAACAGGTGACCCTGACCGGGACGCGCTCGGGTGCCGGCGTCGCCAGCGCCGTCGCCGCGATGGAGGCGCTGTGGCCCGAGGGCTATCGCGAGCAGTACCACCGATCGATGGACAACGCCGAGTGGCTGGCGGCCGAACTCCGCGAACGCGGCTACGACGTCGTCGAACCCGAATTACCGCTGGTCGCGGCCGACGTCTCCGTGGCGCTGGTCGAGGAGTTGCGAGAGCGGGGCTGGCGCGTCGCCAAGACCGAGGCCGGGGAATTGCGCGTGGTCTGTATGCCCCATGTCACCCGGTCGATGTTGCGTTCGTTCGTCGCCGATCTGGACTGGTACTGATCGCAACCGAAATATGAAGCTTTAGGACCCCGTCTGACCCAGAGATAGGTAGTGCCCATCGAACTGGTCCTCTCGGGTGGCTTCCTCGAAGGTCTGTTCGCCACGCTCAAAGACGCCGTCGAGACGGCGACGGGACCGCTCGGCCTCGGTATCATCGGGATCTACTCGTTTCTGATCGCGTTCGTCCTCCCCCTCCCGAGCGAGGTCGTCCTCGCGCCAGCGAGCCAGATGCGGCTCGGCTTCTCGACGGAGGTGACGCTGGTGCTCATTATCCTCGTCAGCGGCATCGGCAAAGCCGCGGGCAGCGTCTTCGCGTTCCACATCGGCCAGGAGGCCAAACAGTCCGGCCCGGTCATTCGCTTCGTCAGACAGTCACGATTCGACATCATCGCGTGGTCCGAGAAGAAGACCGTCCAGCTCGCCCAGCGATTCGGCTACGTGGGGCTCGCGCTCGCGCTCTGTGTCCCCTTCTTCCCCGACACGATCTCGATCTACGCGTTCTCGGTCCTCGAAGAGGACTACTATCGCTTCGCCGCAGCGACGTTCGTCGGCAGCGTTGGCCGGCTAGTGGTCACGCTCGTCGGCGTCTTCGGGGCCGCGACCGTGTTCTAGGAGTGGTTCTTTCACGTCCGATTCCGAAGGATTAATCTGGATCCTGGAAGAGGTAACACATATCGAGTGGCATGTTAGCACAACGTCCCGGACGACGCGCCAGCAAGTGTTCCCCGCTGCTGGTGTTCGCCGATCCGCTCGACGCCGACCGCGAAGCCGCCTGTAGCACGCTGCTCGACGGAACAAGCGATGCGCCACCCTCCCTGCTCGTGTTCGCGTACAACCGCCGGCCGCGCGTCGTCACCGAACACGTCCGCGAGCACGCCGACAGCGATTGTGAGTCGCTGACGATCCTCGATCTCTGTGAGGACGACCACAGACAGAGCCGGCCGGCGTCCCTCGGATCGGATGTCGTCGTCGAGCGCGAATCGGCGTCGAACTTGACGGGGATCGGGATCGACGTTGCCAACGCGATCGATCGTGTCGACGAGGAGCTACTACACGTCTGCCTGGGATCGCTCACCACGCTCGTCCAGTACGTCGATCCCGAGACGGCGTTCAAGTTCTTGCAGGTGACCATCAGCCGGCTCGAATCGACCGAGGGGCACGTCCACGCCCACCTCGATCCCGACGCCGTCGACGAGGAGACCGTCACGACGCTCGAATCGCTGTTCGACGGGATTCTGTGTCGCCGGGATCGAGAGTGGACGATCGAGGATTAACACGACGCCGGGGCCGAGCCGGTGACCACGTTCACGAGGTTGCTGATCGCTCTGAACTGCGTTCCCAGTGGCACGACTTCGAGGAATGCCCGGCGGGCGATCCGGCAGACGAGTTCGGCCTTCGCCGCGGCGACATATGGCCCATCTCCACGCCGCCACAGGCCACTGTGGCGGCGAAGAACCCACCTGGCGAGATACTGTCTCACTCGCTAACATATATTTATCATAACAGCGCGCGTCGGTGTAAGTATGCAAACTCGCCGACTCCCATCACAGGTCGTCCTCGGAGCGCTGGTCGTCGTCGTCGGGATCGTCCTCCTGACAGAGACGACGGGATACGCGGACGTGGACGTCTTCTGGACGTACGTGCCGTCGCTGTTCATTCTGCTGGGGGTGTACGCCTTCGTCGCGAGCGGGTTCCGGAACGTGATCGGCCCGTTGATCATCGTCGGCGTCGCCGGTGCCTGGCAACTCGTGGCCCTGGAATACCTCACTGCCGAGGAGGTCGTCCAGTTCTGGCCGCTGTTGATCGTCCTGCTCGGGCTCTCGATCATCCTGGGTCAGTACCGTTCGCGCGCCAAGAGCGTCGAAGGAACCTACGTCAGTGCACTGGGGATCTTCGGCGGCTCCGAAAAACGCGCGTCGGGCGCGTTCACCGGCGCTGATCTGACCGCGCTGTTCGGCGGCGCGTCGCTCGATCTCCGCGACGCTGACCCCGAAGATCATCCAGTCCACGTCTCCACGACGGCACTGTTCGGCGGCGTCGAAATCGTCGCTCCACGGGAATGGAATGTCCAACTGGACGTGCTCCCGATCTTCGGCGGGGCCAGCGACGACCGGGCCCGTAGCGAGGACGAACACGAGCACGTCGATCTCGTGGTCACAGGCTTCGCCGCCTTCGGTGGCGTCGCGATCGAAGACTGACGAAGACAATTCACGTCTCCCGGCTGAGCTGGCCGCGCATCAACGCGCGGCCGTGCCGGCCGTCGACACGCTACGTCTCCCGGCTGGACTACTCGCGCACGAGAGCGCTCACGAACCGGCCGTCGACACGCTACGTCTCCCGGCTGGACTACTCGCGCACGAGAGCGCTCGCGAACCGGCCGTCGACACTGCTTCTCCCGGCTGGACTACTCGCGCACGAGAGCGCTCGCGAACCGGCCGTCGACACGCTAGTCGTCTGCGTGTCGCTCGGGCGTAAACGTCACGCCGTCGATCTCGATCGTCTCGGGGACACCACTCGTGTCGTGAGTGCCGACGGGCGGCAGATTCACTTCGGCAGCGGACGAGTTCGTGAGATCGGTCTCCTCGTCGATCACGTCCATCTCACCGTCCGCGACGTCTCTGGCGTCCTGGTCGATCCGCATCGAACAGAAATCGACCCCGCACATCGAGCAGAAACGGGCCTCCTTGTAGTTGTCACCGGGCAGCGTCTGGTCGTGGAACGATTTCGCGCGTTCGGGGTCGAGTGCCAGGTCGAACTGCTCGGTCCAGTCGAAAGCGTACCGCGCTTCCGAGAGCGCGTCGTCCCAGTCCCGAGCCCCTGGAAGGTCGTTGGCCACGTCGGCGGCGTGGGCGGCGATCCGGTAGGCCGCCAGCCCATCCCTGACATCCTCCTGTTCGGGGAGCCCGAGATGTTCTTTGGGGGTGACGTAACACAGCATCGCCGCACCCGCGCGGCCGGCTTCAGTCGCACCGATGGCGCTGGTGATGTGATCGTAGCCCGGCGCGACGTCCGTCACGAGCGGCCCGAGCACGTAGAACGGCGCACCGTCACAGACCTCCTGTTGCTTCTCGACGTTGTCCCGAATCTCGTCCATCGGGACGTGGCCCGGCCCCTCGACCATGACCTGCACGCCGTGGTCCCACGCGGTTCGAGTGAGTTCCCCCAGGGTTTCGAGTTCCGCGAACTGGGCCTCGTCGCTGGCGTCGGCCAGACTCCCCGGACGCAGACCGTCACCCAGCGAGAACGTCACGTCGTGCTCAGCGAAGATTTCGCAGATCTCTTCGAATTTCGTGTAGAGGGGGTTCTCCATGCCGTTCTCCTCGATCCACTGGGCGAGGATCGACCCACCTCTGGAGACGATCCCGGTCTTGCGGCTGTCCGTCAGCGGAAGGTGCTCCATACGCACGCCCGCGTGAATCGTCATGTAATCGACCCCCTGCTCGGCCTGTTTCTCGATCACGTCCAGCAGGAGTTCGTGCGTGATGTCCTCGGCGCTGTCCGCGCGCTTGACGGCCTCGTAGATCGGAACGGTACCGACCGGGACCGGGGAGTGCTCGATGTTGGCCTCGCGGATCGCGTCGAGGTCGCTCCCCGTCGAGAGGTCCATCACCGTGTCCGCACCGTAGTGGACCGCCGTGTGGAGCTTCTCGAGTTCGCCCTCGATGTCGCTGGTCTCCTCGCTGTTGCCGATATTGGCGTTGACCTTCGTCGAAAACGCTCGGCCGATGATCATCGGATCAAGCGACTCGTGGCCGTGATTGGCCGGGATGACGGCCTGGCCTTCGGCAACCTGCTCCCGGACGAACTCGGGCTCGCGGTTCTCGCGCTCGGCGACGCGCTCCATCTCCGCGGTGATCTCGCCGTCGCGTGCGCGCTGGATCTGGGTCGCTGACATCGATAACCTAGTAATATCACTAGGTAATAAACCCGTCGCGGATCAGTCGATCGACAACAGAAGTGGCGCAATTGCGTCGAAAAACACCATCAGTCCGAATCGAACGGATCGACAGCAGCGTTCAATCGCCGAATACCTCAAGAACGGTTACCGCTCGGCCCCGGTCGTATTGTGGGCCTCAGTGCCGTCGCCGCCGAGCGACACCGGCTCGAAGTCCTCGAAAACTCCGGTCTCCTGTTTGATGACCGCGACCGACAGGCCCCCATTATCGGTGATCGTCCATCTGATCTTGTCTCAGGGATCGATATCGAGAGCGTCACGGATCTCCGCGGGGATCGTCGTTTTCCCGTAATCCGTGACCGTCGACTCTCTGGTCGTCGTGATCGCACGATTGACTGGATCGTCGATAAATCTCACGTGAGATCACACGTACGGTAGGTTGTCGCGGTTGTGGTAACCTTTCACAGTACGGACGACCACGGCCGTGCCACCCGTTCACATTACGATTTCCGAAATTCGGTTACGAGTATCGTAACACTTCGCCGGGCTTATTACGATGTGCGGACTCGGGAAGCACAATGACAGACGACGAAGACCGCACAATCCTGCTCATCGGGAGTGGGCCGATCCAGATCGGACAGGCCGCGGAGTTCGACTATTCCGGCGCACAGGCGTGTCGCGCGCTCCAGGAGGA
>ENA-ORDC01000820-ORDC01000820.1-marine-metagenome-genome-assembly--contig:-NODE-820-length-26703-cov-6.725757_pt1 | contig 26703 bp, 29 predicted proteins | sample MGYA00237783_ERZ508515 | MGnify/ENA primary metagenome ERZ508515 (study PRJEB26186, sample SAMN06268792) | marine metagenome | isolation source: Eden Landing Ponds, San Francisco, CA, USA | place... | reverse complement strand
CACGAGACGCTGATGGCGACGATGCTCGCCGGCGCGGCCATCATGGACGGGGCCGTCCTGGTCATCTCGGCGACCGAGGACGTCCCCCAGGCACAGACCGAGGAACACCTGATGGCCTTGGACATCATCGGGATCGACAACATCGTCGTCGCCCAGAACAAGATCGACCTTGTCGACGCCGACCAGGCACGACGCAACTACGAGCAGATTCAGGAGTTCATCGAGGGTACCGTCGCCGAGGACGCGCCGATCGTCCCGATCAGCGCGGGCCAGAACGTCAACATGGACTTGCTCATCCAGGCCGTCGAGGAAGAGATCCCGACGCCCGAGCGGGATCGCGACGCCGACGCCGAGATGCTGGTCGCCAGGAGTTTCGACGTGAATCGCCCGGGATCGACCTGGGACTCGCTTTCCGGGGGCGTCCTCGGCGGCAGTCTCGCCCAGGGCAGCCTCGAAGCCGGCGACGAGATCGAACTCCGACCCGGCCGCGAGGTCGAGGAGGGCGGCCAGACCGAGTGGCGGCCGGTCACCACGAGCGTCCGGTCGCTCCAGGCCGGCGGCGAGGCCGTCGATGAGGTCACGCCCGGTGGACTGCTCGGCGTTGGGACCGGACTCGATCCCTCGCTCACGAAAGGCGACGCGCTGGCGGGCCAGATCGCCGGGCCGCCCGGGACGCTCCCGCCGGTCCAGGAGGAGTTCACGATGGACATCCAGTTGCTCGACCGCGTCGTCGGCGAGGACACCGACGAGGTCGAGGAGATCTCGACGGGCGAACCGCTCATGCTCACGATCGGGACGGCGACGACCGTCGGATCGGTCACGAGTGCTCGCGACGGCGAGGCCGAGGTCGCGCTCAAACGGCCAGTGTGTGCTCGCGAGGGTGCGAAGATCGCGATCAACCGCCGGATCGGCGCGCGCTGGCGGCTGATCGGCGTCGGGACGCTGCGTGAATGACAGCCGTTCTCGATACGAACGCGCTGATGATGCCGGTCGAATGTGACGTCCGCGTCTTCGAGGAACTACAGCGCGTGATCGGCGACGAAGATCTGGTCGTCCCCGAAGCGGTCGTCGCGGAACTCGATCGGCTGTCCGTGGGTGGGGGCGAAGAAGCCACGGCGGCGAGTGTCGGTCGCGACCTCGTCGACCGGTGCCAGGTCGTCGAACACGACGCGGACAACGCCGACGACGCGGTGCTGGAACTCGCCGGCAAGCTGGACGCCTACGCCGTCACCAACGACGGGCCGCTGCGAGAGGCCCTGCTGGCCGCGAACCGTCCAGTAATTGGTTTAAGGGGCCGGAACAAACTCGCGATCACTCAACCATAACATGTACAAACGGGTTCGATTGCGCGACACGGTCGAGGTACCGCCCGAGCACCTGGCAGACGTCACGCCGGGGCTCGTGAAACGACTCCTCCAGGACAAACTCGAAGGCCGCATGGACGAGGACGTCGGCAGTATTGTCTCCGTGACGGAGGTCCACGACATCGGCGAGGGGGCAGTCGTCCCCAACGAACCGGGCGTCTACTACGTCGCCGAGTTCGACGCCCTGACGTACGACCCCCAGATGCAGGAGGTCGTGGACGGCGAGGTCGTCGAAGTGGTCAACTTCGGCGCGTTCGTCGGGATCGGCCCGGTCGACGGCCTGTTGCACGTCTCCCAGATCTCTGATGAGTACCTGGCATACGACGGCGCGAACCAGCAACTCGCCTCCCGGGACTCCAACCGGACGCTGACAGTCGGCGACTCGGTGCGCGCCCGGATCGTCACCAAGTCCATCGACGAGCGCAACCCCCGGGACTCGAAGATCGGCCTGACGGCGAAACAGGTCGGGCTGGGCAAACACGGCTGGCTCGACGAGGAGCGCAAGGCACGCGCGGAGACGGGTGAGAGCTGATGGCCGATCGGTACGTCTGCCGTGAGTGCCACCGGGTGCAGGACAACCCGGAGGCCGACGTCTGCCAGGCTTGCGGGTCGAGTTCGCTCACCGAGGACTGGGCCGGCTACGTCATCATCACCCACCCCGAGGAGAGCGAGATCGCCGCGGAGATGGAAGTCACCGAACCCGGCAAGTACGCGTTGAAGGTTCGATAGACTGTGTCAGAGGAGCCATCGACGCCGACTGCGAGTGACGCGACCGACGCGACGGATGAGATCGTTCTCTCTCTGCCCGAATCGCTACGGAGTGCCCTGAAAGCGCCCTTCGGTCCCGTCTTCACCGACGCCGAATCACTGCTGGATCAGGCGGGTGGACCCCTGATCGCCGTCGGGGACATCGTCACCTATCACCTGCTCGAAGCGGGTCAGCCGCCGGACGTGTCGCTGATCGACGAGCGAACCGAACGGAGTGCCGTCGACGCCGGGATCAGAGAGACGATCGTGGGCGGCGATTCGGCTGACGGCTGGTTCGACTCCCGCATCCAGGTAGCCAACCCGCCCGGGACGCTGACCGCTAGCCTGCTCGATGCGCTGGTCGAGGCACTCGATCGCGACGACCCGTCGACCATCGTCGTCGTCGACGGGGAGGAAGATCTCGCGACGCTGCCCGCCATGGTCGTCGCGCCCCACGGGAGTAGCGTCGTCTACGGGCAGCCGGGCGAGGGGATGGTCCACGTCGCCGTCGAGGCGGAGGCGACCGAGCGTGCGCGATCGATCCTCTCGCGGATGGACGGCGATCACGCCCGAGCCTGGGAACTCCTCGGCGTCTAGCCGTCAGTGCCCGTCTGGACGGAACACACGGAGAATGGAACCCACGTCTGGAACGGCGACCTTAGGCGTCGAAGTGCCTGACGTCGTGGAACTCGAAGCGTGCGCCCCCGGCTTCGCTTTCAGCGAGTCGGATCGTCCAGTTGTGGGCGTCGGCGATCGTCGCGACGAGCGGGAGCCCGAGCGTCGAGGTGTCTGACCCGGAGAGCCCCGGCTGGAGGATCCGATCGCGCTGATCGGCCGGCATGCCCGTTCCGTCGTCGGCCACGAAAAAGCCGTTTTCGTCGGGGAGATCCCCGACTGTGATCGTGATCGCCTCGGTTCCCTCACGGCCGTGTTCGATCGCGTTCTCGAACAGCTGTTCGAGCAACAGCCGAAGGCGACCGGGATCGGCGTACACACTCGCGCCAGTCGATACCCGGAGCCCGGCCCCGTCGACAGCGTAGTTCTCCCAGACGTCCCGAGAGATATCGGCGAGGGCGACGGGATCGAGATCCGTCGCGGGTTCGCCCTGACGCATCACGGTGATGATGTCGGCGACCAGGGCGTCGATGCGGTCGAGTGCCCGCTCGACGGCGTCGTAGTGTTCAGCTTCGCCGGTCTCCCGAGCGACCTCCAGCCGGCCCACCGCCACCGACAGCGGGTTCCTGATGTCGTGGCTCACCATCGTGGCGAGTCGTCTGAGCCGTTCGTTCTGCCGCTCGAGCAGGTGTTCGTACTGCCTGCGTTCGCTGATGTCGTGAGTCACGCCGACCGTGCCGCGGACAGTTCCGTCCGGCCCATACCAGGGGAGTTTCGACGACACCACGCTGGTGCCGACGCCGCGCTCGCCGTACGATTCCTGAACGCGATGCTCGACGGGCTCGCCGGTCTCGACGACAGACCGATCGTCTTCGGTACTCTCGACTGCGAGCCCAGCCGAGTACAGATCGAAGTCGGTCTTCCCGACGATGTCCGCCGGGTGGTGGTGCCGTTTCCCGTCAGGATTCTCGATATACGGCGGGCCGATCATGTCGAGCATCGCGTCGCTGACGGCAACGTGTCGCCCCGCTCGGTCCTTGGCGTATATCGACATCGGGACGTTCGCAAGCAGCGAGTCGAGCATCGACTGTGTGCGGCCAGCGGTGACGCGGTCCTCGACGAGCGAGGCGAGTTCCGCAAGCAACGCAACGCGATCGACGGCCGGTGGAACCGTGATCTGACTCGTCGCCCCGTCCGGCAGCGCCGCGTCGAGCGCCGTCAGCTGCCCGACGTTGACGACGATGACGGGGACCGACCCGACCCGATCGTGAACCTCGTCGATCCACCCGCTCACGTCCTCGTCGGCGTCCGCCTCGAGAACGACGCACTCGACCGCGCGTTCGTCGTCCGTTCCAGCCGAACGTATGGCCTCCCAGGGCCGGAGGACGAACGGACGGTCGGGTCCGTTCCAGCGTTCGGCCAGCGTCTCGGCGTCCGGCCCGCGATAGCCCACGACTGGCACGTCGATCATGGCCGGCGTGGCTGATGACAGGACAACACCACCTGATTAGTGACCGTAGCGTCGGTTTCCGTTTAACCCTTCGGGCAGCGTCTCGGGTGGCTCACATTTAAGGCTGTGGCTTGTCAACAACACACGTGTGCCCGAGGCCGACAAGCCATTCCGTCGGCTCGGACGGGGCGCACCACAACGACCGGAGAGTGATCACAGATGCCAACCTACGTCATCCTGCTTGAGTTCACCGAACAGGGGATCTCGACAGTTGAATCCAGCCCGGACCGAATCGACGCCGCCAGGGACCTCGTCGCCGACCTCGGCGGCGAGTTACGGGACTTCTACCTCACGATGGGGCAGTACGACGGGATCGCGATCGCCGACTTCCCCGACGACGAGGCGGCGGCCGAGTACGCGCTGATCCTCGGAAAGGCAGGGAACGCCCGGACCGAGACACTGCGAGGGTTCACGGAAGACGAGTTCGAGGGGATCGTCGACGAAATCGCGTAGGAACTCGTCGGTACCCCCTCGGACTCGGCGGCCGTCGGGCACGACGAGCGTGACCCAAATATACGGGGATAACGAATCAAGGATGCATTCCGAAGACGTGAATAAAAAAGTCCGTGATGCGTTCCGAATCTGTCGGTGGAGAAGTCGTGATGCATCACGAGATCGGTTGGAGAGCGTTTTCACGCGCTGGGAATAGCGCTGTCATTTACTATCGTTAGGGTCTGTTCTCCCGATGTGAACCGAATCGCAATCCCACTATATAGGGGGTCAAAGCATCGATGAGTGACGGCTGGAACATCGTCGTCTGTGTCAAGCAGGTACCGGACGCCGCGGAGGTGTCGATCGATCCCGACACGGGGACGCTCAACCGGGCGGACGCCGACGCAGTCATGAACGCACCGGACTACAACGCCGTCGAGGGGGCCCTGGAAGTCCGGGACGCGGTCGGCGGGACGGTCACGGCCCTCACGATGGGGCCACCGAGCGCCCACGAGGTGCTTCGGGCGGCCGTCGGCATGGGTGCCGACGACGCCGTCCTGTTGACCGATCGGGCCTTCGGCGGCAGCGACACCTGGCCGACGAGCCTCGCGCTGGCCCGCGCGGCCGACGAACTCGACGCCGACGTCGTCTTCGGCGGCGAGGAGACAACGGATTCCTCGACCGGGCAGGTCCCGCCGGGCATCGCCGCCCACAACGACTGGGCCCAGCTCACCTACGTCGAGGACCTCGAACCCCGACCGGAGGAAGACCGCCTCGTCGCGAAACGCGACGTCGAAGGGGGCTACGAGCGGGTCGCCGCGGAGTTGCCCGTCGTCGTCGCCATGGAGTTCGGCGAGAACGAGCCCCGGACGGCGGGGCTCCACCGGAAGATCTACGCCGAGACCGACTTCGAGCCGGTCGAGTGGTCCGCCTCGGACCTCGGGATCGAAGACGAAGTCGGCCTGGCGGTCTCGCCGACGCAGGTCGGCGGGATGGCCACCGCCGAACCGGTCCCGCGCGAGCAGGAGACCGTCGACGACGTCGAGAAACTCGCCGACCGTATCGCGGAGGTGCTCTGAGATGGCCGCCGGAGCCCAATCGGACACCGCAGCCGACGTCGCGGCCCACAGCGACGTCTGGGTGTTCGTCGAACAGCACGGCGGCGAGGTCGCGAAGGTCGCCTGGGAACTGCTTGCCAAGGGGCGAGAACTCGCCGACCAGAAGGACGAAGACCTGGTCGCGCTGGTGATGGGCGAGGCGGTCCGCGAGTCGGGGATTCCCGACGAGGCAATCGCCCGCGGCGCGGACCGCGTGCTCGTGGCCGACGATCCGATCTTCGAGCCCTATCGCGCGGATCCCTACGGCGAGCAGTTCCGTCACCTCGTCGAAGTCCGGAAGCCCGACATCGCGCTGATCGGCGGGACCCACACCGGCCGGGACTTCGCCGGCCGTGTCGCCGTGCCAACCCACGCCGGGTTGACGGCCGACACGACGGAACTGGAGATCACCGACGAGCGCTACGAGATGCGCCGCCCCGCCTTCGGGGGGGACGCCCTGGCGACGATCATCTGCCCGAACCACCGCCCGCAGATGTCCACGGTCCGGCCGGGCGTCTTCGACACGCCAGAGCCAGACGAGAGCCGGGAGGGCGAGATCGAGGACGTCGACGTCGTCGTCGAGGAGGACGACACACTTAGCGAGGTGCTCGAACGCGAAGTCGGCGACGTGGCGGACATCACGGACGCCGAAATCGTCGTCGCCGGCGGCATGGGCCTGGAGGGGGACTTCGACCCGCTGTGGGAACTCGCGGACCTGCTCGGCGGCGAGGTCGCGGCGACCCGTGAGGCCGTCGAGGAGGGCTGGATCGAACCGGCCCGCCAGGTCGGCCAGACCGGCAAGACCGTCCGCCCGAAGCTCTACATCGCGGTGGGGATCTCCGGGGCGATCCAGCACGTTGAGGGGATGGACGACTCCGAGACGGTGGTCGCGATCAACAACGATCCCAACGCGCCGATCTTCGAAAACGCCGACTACGGCATCGTCGCGGACTACGCCGACGTGCTGCCGGAGCTGATCGAACTGCTCCGCGATCGACTCGGTGATGACACCCAGGAGGTGACAGCATGAGCACGGACACCCAGTCGAGCGAGGACGCCGGACCGGAGCCAGAACCCGAAGAGAGCGAGGGGCCACCGATGCCCCAGCCCACGAGCGAGACGCCGAGCTACGACGGCGAGTTCGACGCGATCGTCGTCGGGGCGGGACTGGCCGGCAGTGCCGCCGCGCTGACGATGGCCGAGGAAGGCCTGGACGTGATCATGCTGGAGCGAGGCAACACGCCGGGGACGAAGAACGTCTTCGGTGGGATCATGTTCACCCCCCGCATCCGGGAGCTGGCGGACTTCGACGACGCGCCCAAAGAGCGCTTCGTCGCCGAGAAGATCTTCTCGATGCTTTCCGAGGAAGGCGACGCCACCGAGGTCTCGATGCAACCGGCGGCCTGGAAAGACGAGCCCCACAACGACTCCTGGATGGTGCTGCGCGGGAACTTCGACGAGTGGTTCGCCGAGCAGGCCGTCGAGGCCGGCGCGACGCTGATTACGGAGACCACGGTGACCGATCTCGTCCGCGAGAACGGTGCGATCGCCGGCGTCGAGACCGACCGCCCGGACGGCACGCTACACGCGCCGACGGTCGTGCTCGCGGAGGGGGCGAACTCCCTCGTGAGCGAGGGTGCAGGGCTGGCCGAACCCCAGCACCGCGAGGACGTCGCGGTCTCCGCAAAGGAGGTGCGGAAGTACGACCGCGAGACCATCGAGGATCGCTTCCACCTTACCGACGACGAGGGCGCGGCGATGCACTACTTCGGCGACGGCGCAGTCGGTGACGCGGTCGGCGGCGGGTTCATCTACACGAACAAGCGGACGCTGTCGATCGGCGTCGTCTACTCCATCGAGGACGCCGTCCACGACGAGCGCACGCCGGACGAAGTGCTCGACGACTTCAAGTCCCACCCGGCGGTCGCGCCACTGGTGAAGGGCGGCCGGATGATCGAGTACTCTGCCCACGCGATCCCGGAGGGCGGCCCCGACGCGATGCCCGACCTCGTCCACGACGGAGCCGTCATCACGGGCGATGCAGCCGGGTTGGTGCTCAACAACGGCCTGCACCTCGAAGGCACGAACATGGCCGTCGAGAGCGGTTTCCACGCCGGAAAAGCGATCGCCGACGCGATCGAGTCCGGTCGGACCGATGCCGCGGCGCTGTCGGCCTACGAGGACGCGCTTGCGGACTCCTGGGTGATGGACAACCTGAACCACTACGGGTGGTTCCTCGACGCGGCCGCCGAGGACAAGGAGTTCCTCTTCGACGACTTACCGCGGGCGATCGCCGACGCGGAGACCGATTACTTCCGGATGAACGACGAACCGAAGACCCGTCACACCAAGTCCGCCCGCAAGCGCCTCGTCGGCGCGATGGGCGGCTACCTCGGTGCGGCGAAGAAAGCCTGGAAATACCGCAAGCTGTTCAGCTAACAATGAGTGCACAACCCGGAACCCCCGACGTCGAACAACCATCGATCGAAGACCGCCTCTACACCGTCAAGTACGAGGACCCCGGCGACTCCCACCTCGACGTGGAACTGCCCGGGATCTGCGAGGAGAAGTGCGTCACTCAGGACTGCGTCTCCGTCTGTCCCGCCAACGTCTGGCGCGACGAGGGTGACGACGGCGTCCCGACGATCGCCTACGAGAACTGCCTGGAGTGTGGCAGTTGCCGGTGGGCCTGCCCCCACGGCAACGTCGTCTGGGAGTACCCCGAGAACGGGAGCGGCGTCTCCTACAAGTTCGGATAGCGCGTTTCCACTCGAAGACGACCGCCGACCCGAGAAAATCTGATTCAGACGTTTTCCGGCAAGACGTCCGCGTTCGTGTTCACGATGATCAGCCGGTAGTCGCCGCTGTCCAGCGAGACCGTTTCGTTGCCCGAATACGTCTCCTCGATCACACTCCCTTCGATGGCCTCGAAACCCGACTCCTCCTCGGCCAGGATCTCGTACTCCTCGGGCGTGACGACGTAGACGTGGACCGGGTCGCCACTGACGACGTCGACCTGGTAGCTCACCTCGGTCGGTCCATCGAGTGAGAACGCAAAGTAGTAGTACTCGAGGCGACCGAGGGTGACTTCCTCGGTGTCGACCGGCGTCCGTGTCTCGCCAGTCGCCGTGTCGGTCAAGGTCAGCGTCGTCTCGGTCGTGGCTGGGTTCCCCTCGGCTAGACAGCCGCTGAGACTCACGAACGCTCCGCTACCGGCGACCGCGAGCAACGTCCGCCGGGAGATCGGTGCGTCGACAGGGCCGGAAGTCCGATCGGTCATCACTCGACGTAACGACGACTGGCTACTTTACTTCCCGGGAACCGGTGGCGTAGCGGCGTTCGGCAGTGCTGTGCCGGTTTCGAGCGAACAAAAGGGAGCGGTCGCGCTACGATCACCCCAGCGCCACGTCCAGGTACAACATCACGAGGACGCCGGCCATCGTGCCGAGCGTGGCGATCCGTTCGTTGCCCCGAGTGTGTGTCTCGGGGACGATCTCGTCGCTGATGACGAACAACATCGCGCCCGCCGCAAAGCCCATCGCGTAGGGGAGCAGCGGTTCCACGACGGTCACCGCCAGCGCGCCGAGCACGGCCAGCGGAATCTCGACGACGCCCGCTCGGATCCCGGCGACGGCGGCGTAGAGTCGGCGATCGAGACCGGCGTTGATGGCGGCGATCGAGACCGCCAGCCCCTCGGGGATGTTCTGGATACCGATCGCCAGCATGAGCGCGAGAGCCCCGCCGATCTCGCCCGAGCCGAAGCCGACGCCGACAGCGAGCCCTTCGGGAATGTTGTGGAGCGTGATCGCCAGGATGAACAGCACGACAGAGGCGATCCGTGGGTCGTCGATCGGGAGCTGTTCGGACTGGCCGGCCGCGTCAGCCCGTTTGCGCCCCGTCAGGAGGATGTGGGCGTGCGGGACGAGGGCGTCACCGCGGTCCAGCACGAGGACGCCGAGTGCGATCCCGATCAGGACGGGCAGCGGTCGGAGGAGTCCGTCGGCCGCGACCCCCGGGAAGAGGATCTCAGTCGCGTCGATCCCGGGGACGATCAGACTGGTAAACGCCGCGGCCATCATCACGCCGGCGGCGAACCCCAGAGCACCGTCCAGGGCGCGTTCGCTCGGATCGCGCCAGACGAGGACGAGCGATGCGCCCAGCAGGTTGAGCGACGCGATCACGATCCCGCCCACCAGCGCCTGAACGACGGCGTTCTCACCGACGAGGTCGACGAACGTCTCGGCGATCATCGGAGCCGCAACCCTCGAAGTCCAATCATCGTGACTGATTGTCGGTGTCTTCCCATGTAACTGTGCCCCTCACGAGACGACGGGAAGAGATCCGTGGTCCCGGCAGATTCCCAGACGGCTGGAGTCGAACCGGCATTTATAAGGGATGCGACCGAACGTGCAACTGTTCACAGCATGAAAGCATTTGTAATGCGTGAGGTCGGCGAGACAGCTATTATCGAAAAAGAGCGGCCGGAACCTGGGCCGATGGACGCGATCCTCAAGCCCACCAAAGGACTGATCTGCACGTCAGATTGTCACACGGTCCACGGGGCGATCGGCGAGCGCGAGGATTTGACACTGGGCCACGAGATCGTCGGCGTCGTCGACGAGGTCGGCAGCGAGGTCGAGCACTTCGAACCCGGCGACCGGGTCGCCGTCGGCGCGATCACGCCCGACTGGAACTCCCTGGCCGCACAGGACGGCCACCCCTCCCAGTCCAACCAGGCACTCGGCGGCTGGAAGTTCGCCAACGTCAAGGACGGCACCTTCGCCGAGTACGTCCACATCAACGACGCCGACGGCAACCTCGCGAAGATCCCGGAGGGCGTCAGCGACCACGAGGCCGCCTATGTCGCGGACATGCTCTCGACGGGCTTCACCGGCGCGGAGCGCGCGGACATCCCGATGGGTGGCACCGTCGCCGTCTTCGCGCAGGGTCCCGTCGGCCTGATGGCGACGAAGGGTGCCGAGTTGCAGGGTGCCGGCCGGATCATCGCCGTCGAGACCGTCCCCAAACGGAAAGAGCTCGCCCGCGAGTACGGCGCGACCGACGTCGTCGACTTCGGCGAGGTCGACGCCGCCGCGGAGATCATGGAGCTGACCGACGGCGAGGGCGTCGACGTCGCCATCGAGGCACTCGGGGCTGACGAGACTTTCCAGGACTGCATCAAAGTCACCAAGCCCGGCGGCACGGTCTCGAACGTTGGCTACCACGGCGACGGCGAATTCCGCCACATCCCGCGAGCCGAGTGGGGCGTCGGCATGAGCGAGATCGACATCGTCAACGACCTCTGTCCGGGCGGCCGCCTGCGCATCCAGCGCCTGCTCCGCCTGCTCGATCAGGGCAAGGTCGACCCGACGAAGATGACCACCCACGAGTTCGAGTTCGACGATATTCAGGAGGCCTTCGAGATGATGGAAACGAAGGAAGACGGGATGATCAAGCCCCTCATCCACTTCTAAGGATCTTCGACGGGGTTCGAGAGGGACGCCCCATCGAATACTGTTCGATTGTGGCGTCGCGGGACTGGATCACTCGGCACGGGGGAGGACGACCGACACCGTCGTTCGGCCGCCTCGTCGTTCATATCCGAGTGTGCCGCCGTGGCTTTCGACGAGCCACTTCGCCAGCCACAGCCCAAGTCCGCTGCTGTGTGAGAGCTGGGAGATCGGCCGGTCGTCGAAGACAGCCGCACGGGCGAACTCCGGGATCCCCGGCCCGTCGTCGGTGATCGTCGCCACGGCCTGATCGCCATCGGCGTGGGCCGCGATCCGGACGGTCGAGCGTGATTCGGGTCGCGGATGGCTAACAGCCGACGGTGTGGACTTTTGCTCGACGGGGCTCGTGGAACCATGTTCCACGGCGTCCTCGCGAGTCGAAGACGAGCGAGGGCTTGTCGAGCCGTGCTCGACGGCGTTTTCGACGAGCGCGTCGAGCGCTTCGAAGAGACGACGGTCGCCAGCAACGGGGAGGTCCTCGGGGAGACTGGTCTCGAAGGCAACGCCGTCTGCTGACTCGGCGTGTTGCTCGACGACACGTCGGAGCGTCGCTGCCAGATCGACCGTCGAGCGGTCGCGGTCGGGCGAGCCGTCGCCGAGGACGTCCCTGACGCGTCCTGCCGCCACACTCAACTCCTCCAGGTCATCGGCTGCTGCCCGGATACGCTGTAGATGCTCCCGCTGGGTGTCGTCCTCGATCGTCTCGAGGAGCGCATCCGTCGAGAGCAAAATTTGTGAGAGATCGTTCCGGAGGTTGTGCCGGAGGACGCGATGGAGCACTTCGTGGTGGCGCTCCTGTCGGTTTTGCCGGGTGATATCGGTGTAGATCGCCAACCCGTGGCTTCGCCCCTCGTGTTCGAAGGGGACGCCGCGGTAGCGAAACTCGCGCAGGCCGTCGGCCGTCTGGCGGGTGACTGTCGCCCAGTTGGCCTCGCCCTCGGCGGTGCGCTGGTCGAATGTCGCGGCCTCGCCAGTCCGGTACGTTGGCACGATGAACTCGTTGAGCGATTCGCCGACGATCTCCGCACGCTGGTACCCGAAGGTCTCGACAAATCCGGGGTTGACCGTTTGAACCACGGGGACGTTCTCGATCATCTCGATCTCGGCGACGGCGTCACCTGTGAGTTCGAACAGAAGTCCGTATCGTCCGGGCGCGCCGGTCATACGTTCGGGGGCGTCGTGTCGTCCGTTCGGGGCACGACTGCGACCGATCCCAGGTGATCACCGGTCCGGAGCACACCTCGAGCCGGCGTGTCAACGGCTGGATCTGCGTCGACGGTCAGTACGCGCTGATCCCCGGACGCGTCGAGGCTGAACACCTGATCGGCGGCCCCGACGTAGAAGGATGCGACCGTCGCCGCCACAGTCTCACGATCGACGACGTTCAGGACCGTGTCGGTGGCTTCGAAGATCCCCTCGTCGTTCTCGAAGCGGGCCGCGCGGGCGGCCTCCTCGCCCAACGTCTCGATCTCGCCGGCGATGTTGCCAACGATCAACAGCGGACGATCCCGCCGCCGGTCGGTCTCGCGGTTGACTGCCCCGAGCGACTGGGTCCCCAGGTCGAAGACGTTCGCGTCGGATCGCCAGGTGTCGAACGCATCCAGGACGAACAATCGGTCGTTGTCCAGCGCCGCCGAAAGTGAGTGATCCCGGTGAGCGAGCGCACTCTCGAGCGTCTCGCGATCGAGTCCGGGAGGGGGCGTCAGCGACACCGCCTTCCCGGTTGAAAGCGCCCCGTCGACGAGACCCGCGACCAGGTCCGCGATCGCCACGTCCGCGTACTGGAGGACGACCTGTCCGCCCTCGACTAGCCCCCCGGTGAGGTCGTCGAGTCCGTCGATCCCCGTCGAGACGCGTGCACGATGGCGGTCAGCGGTGACTGTCGAAAGAGCGTCGCTGACCTCCCCGAGCATCGTCGTCTGTTCGGCCCGGCACTCCCGGATCGCCGCGATATCGCCCTGAATCGCCCCGGCACGGTCTGCGACATCTGCTGCAGTGGTGGCGATCTGCTCGCTGGAGGCAGCTAAATCGTCGGTCGCCGTCGAGACGGACTGGACGTCCGCAGCCGTCCGGCCGACGGAATCGGAAACGGCTTCGAAGCGCTCGACCGCGGTCCGGACCGATGATACCCCAGTCTCGATCTCCTCGACAGTTCTCTCCAGGGCCGCGACGGTTTCGTCCGTGGCTGTTCGCACCTCCGAGAGGCTCGTCTCGATGGTGTCGGCCTGTTCGCGTGACTCCGAAGCGAGGCTTTTGATCTCATCGGCGACGACCGCGAACCCGTCCGCCGCGTCGTCGGCGCGAGCGGCCTCGATCGAGGCGTTCAGTGCGAGCATGTTCGTCTGCTCGGCCACGTCGTCGATCCCGGCGACCGCCTCCTCGATGGCTTCGATGCGCTCCTCGAGCCGTCGCACTTTCACGGCCAGGTCCGAGCTCGTCTCCCGGACGTTCCGCACGACGGCCATCGCTTCCGTGGCGGCGTCATGCCCCTCTGCGGCACGCTCGCGAGCCGCCGAACTCCGTTTCGCGACTTCGTCGGCGGTCGCCGCGACCTCTTCAGTGGTGGCACTCAACTCAGAGACCGCTTCGACGGCGATTTCGGCCTCCTGGGCCTGTGTGGCGGCGCTTTCGTCGATCGAGGAAAGTTGCTCGTCGACGTCAGCCGACGTAGCTCGGAGCACCTCGATCGCCCCCTGGGCCGTCGCGATCGCGCGTTCGTTCGCGCGGTCTCTTCCAGTCGTGCTGTCCGCCGCACCCCTCATACGAATCCCCTGTTGCGTTCGGTTCTCGTTCCGTTCGGTTCTTCCAACTGAGACGTCGGTACAGCACACATCCGTACACCGAATCGGGAAGAACCAGAAACAGTTGAACCTACGCGAGCCCGTCAAATCTTGCCCGCCGGCGACGACAAACTCCACAGATCGACAGTTTTCTGGCGAACGTCTCGATCGGCCAGACCGCTCACTGTAGCTGTTCGACTTTCGAGCCGCCACACGACCGGCAGGTACTGATCTCGACGTCGGGGTTGGAGTAGTACTCCTCCCCGCAGGACTGACAGCGATGGGTCGGTTCCGCGAGCGTCTTCACCTCGCCCGTGATGGCGACCGGGCGTTCGGCTTCGAGCATCACGTCCTGGCTGACGCTGCCGAACAGCGCCGAGCCCAGCGGCGACCGCTTTCGACCACCCAGGACGATCAGGTCCGCGTCGGCCTCGTCGGCGACAGCGACGATCTCCGTCGCGACGTTGCCCTGTCGGCTCTCCTCCTCCACCTCGATACCGGCCTCGGTCAGCGTCGTCTTGGCCTGCTTGCTCGCCCCGACCTGCGATGGGTCCGTCGTCTCGGCCTGTTCGAGGTCCTCAAAGACATGTACGAGAATGACGTCGACCGTTTCGGCGGCGTGTGGCAGCTCTACGATCATCTGTGCCTGTGCCACCGTACGCTTCTCGTCACCGTCGACCGGCATCAAGACTGTGTACATAGGTACCATTCCCCGAACAGAAGTACACAGGCTCGGCGTATAAGTGTTGGCGGCCGAGCCGTTCCGAAGGGGGTTTATCCCTCGCCCGGCGACCGAAAGACGATGCGCGTGACGTTTCTCGGGACGAGCGGCGCGGTGCCGACGACCGAACGCAATCCTTCGGCCGTGATGGTTCGACGGGAAGGCGAGCGACTGCTCTTTGACTGTGGCGAGGGGACCCAGCGCCAGATGATGCGCTTCGGGACGGGCTTTGACGTCGCTCATATCTTCGTCTCGCACATGCACGGCGATCACGTGCTGGGCATCCCCGGCCTCTTACAGACGATGGACTTCAACGACCGCGCGGACCCGCTGGCGATTCACGCGCCACACGGGACCCGGTCACGGCTGGAGGACCTCATCTCGGCGACCGGCGATCGACCGTCCTACCCCCTCCGGATCACGCAGAACGGGCCTGGCGACGTGGTTCTCGACGCCGAGGGCTACGAGATTCGCGGGATCGAAACCGAACATCGAACCAAGTCGCTCGGCTACGCGCTGGTCGAGGACGACCGGAAGGGACGTTTCGACCGCGAGAAAGCGGAGGACAAACTCGGGATTCCCCCTGGGCCGAAGTACTCGAAACTCCACGCCGGCGAGGCGGTCGAACACGACGGCCGAACCATCCAGCCCGAGGAGGTGGTCGGGCCGCCACGACCGGGTCGAACAGTCGTCTACAGCGGTGATACCCGTCCAGTCGAGGCCGTCCGCCGGGCCAGCGAGGACGCGGACCTGTTGATCCACGACGGGACCTTCGCCGACGACCGGGCCGAGCGAGCCCGACGGACCGGCCACTCGACTGCCCGGGAAGCCGGCGAGTTGGCCGCACGGGCCGACGCGAAGCGACTCGCGCTGACGCACATCTCGACGCGCTACGCCGGACAGGGGGACCGACTACAGGGGCAAGCCCGCGAGGCGTTCGGCGAGGCCGCCTTCGTCGCGGCCGACGGCCAGACAATCGACGTCCCGTATCCGAACGACACCACGTGAGACGGGCGAGTGGGGTAGTCACACGGTCTCACGGATCACGGAACAATTACCCTGACTCACCCACTGCATTCGTCAATGGGAAAACAGCGGGCGGATGCCGCCGTCGCCGGAGCCGTTTCGGCCATCTCGCCGTGGGGCGTTCGCCTGGCCTGTGGTGGGATGATCGCGGCGGCAGGACTGGCGGGTATCCTCGTCCCGGCAGTCCGACTGATCGCCACGCCCGGGGGCGTCTCCGGCCCGGTGGCGGGGGCGCTCGTTCCGGCGTTGTTCGGCGTGGCTGTCCTGGGCGGTGGCTACTGGCTCGCGGGGAGCGACCTCGACGGGTCGCTCGCTGCCGCGGTCACGGTGTGGTGGTTTCTGGGCACTGCCTTCGGCGGGTTCGTGGCCCTCGGTCTCGTCGGCTATCAGGTCGCGGCCGGTGTGAGTGTCGCTGACGCGGCGATCGTCCTCAGCGGGATCGCGTCGACCGGTGGCGTCAGCGGGCTACTCGTCGGTCGTTACGACGCCCAGAGCCAGCGTCGCCGACGGGAACTCGAACGCGAACACGAACGCCTCGCCGACGAACGCCAGAAGCTCGCCCTTCTCAACCGGATCGTTCGCCACGACATCGGCAACGACCTCCAGATCATCAGCGGAATGAGCGGCCACCTCGAAGGACACGTCGATGGGGAGGGGATGAAGTACCTCGACCGCGTCCAGCGGACGACCGAGGAGGCGATCCAGTTGACCGAACAGGTCCGCGCGTTCGTGGCGTCGCTCGGCGAGAGCGACGCCGCCACGTTGCGCCGGACCTCACTCCAGCGAGTGCTCGACACGCAACTCGATAACACCCGCGAGGTCTACCGGGAAGCGACGGTCACCCTGGACGGCGAGATCCCGGACATCGCGATCCATGCCGACGAGCTGCTCTCGACGCTCTTTCACAATCTACTCTCGAACGCCGTCGAACACAACGACCGAGAGCACCCGTCCGTCGAACTGTCGGTCGAACGCGGCGACGAGGCGGTGACTGTCTCGATAGCCGACGACGGCCCGGGGGTTCCCCAGCGGGAACGTGAGCGACTCCGCGACATCGACGCCGATCCGAACGGGACCCGCGGGTCCGGGCTCGGGCTGTACATCGTCGGCATGCTCGTCGATCGCTACGACGGAACGGTCTCGATCGCCGACCGGGAGCCACGCGGGACAGTCGTTGCGGTCGAGCTTCCGATCGCCGACGGCGAATGACGCCGATTGCCGTCCCGCTTGGGACGCTGACGGCGAATTTCCCCGGTTCCAGGTCACGAATCGACAGCCGATACTGTCATTTGTGATCGACTGGAATGACGGGACATGGAGCTTTCACACGTCGCGATGTGGGTGACCGATCTCGAACGATCCCTGGAATTCTACGAGGCGCTCGGCTTCGAGCGGGCGTGGTCGTTCACCGCTGACGGCGTCGAAAACGTCTACGTGCGTGGGGATAGCGGCGAACTCCAGTTGCGTCACGACCCCGACCGGACGACGCCGATCGCGCCCACGCGGGCCGATATCGACCACGTCGCGTTGGGCGTCGACACTGTCGAGGACGTTGAGACCGCCGTCAAGCGATCCCGAGACGCGGGCGGGTCAGTCATCGCCGACCCCCACACCGTCGAGCCTGCCGACGCGTACGCCGCGTTCGTCGAGGATCCCGACGGCTATACCCTCGAATTCGTCTCACCGCTGGAGGAAGCCCAATGACGGACGCCCGCCTCGTACTCGTCTTCGACGACGGGTATCGCAGCGACTTCGATATGCTTCGCCCGGCACTCGCGGAACTCGAAGCCCCGATGACGCTGGCGATCGTCCCCGCATGGCTCGGCGGCGAGGACAACATCACAGCCGACGAACTCCGGACGCTCGCCGAGGCGGGTCACGAAGTCCTCTCACACGGTCGCCGTCACCGCTATCTGGGAACGCACCGGGTGACTGCGGACGTCACGGCGGGCGACCGACGGGTGACCCTGGACGATCACGTCTTCCCCGACGGCGATCATGGCGTCTACGTCGGCGACGACTACGAGATCACCAACGGCGAGGAGAGCGAGACGGTGACACTCGCCGGGAAGGCAGGCACCGACGACGAGCCGATTATGGTATTCGAGACCGATCTGTCGACGGAGTACGCCGCCGGTGAAGCGGTCGTCCGCCCGACCATGGAGACCATCGAGGACGAGATCATCGGCGTCCGCGAGGCGTTCGACGAGCTTGGCTTCGATCCGACGGGTTTCGTCTTCCCGTATGACGCCACTGACCCCCGGGCCTGGGACGTCGCGAGCGAGGAATACGACACTATCGCGAACGCCGGGGTCCGGTCGCTACCGAACCCGGCAGGCACGCTCCCGACGAACTGGCGGCGGTACTACCTCCAGACGAGTCACCTGACTCGCCCGGAGATCGAATCGTACCTCGACACGCTCGCCAAGCAGGGCGGTGTGGGCATCCTCGCCGGACACAGCGACTGGGAGTCCGTCCCCGAGGAACGCGTGACTTGGACCGTGGAGGCCGCCCGCGAGCGCGGGATCGACGTGACGACGCTCCGTGAGGCGGCCGAGCACTCGACGCCCGAAGACGCGACCAAGCGTTGAGAGCGAGTCGACGCTGACCGTCTCGGCGCGAAAGCCGAAGCCGACCTCGTCCGGCGTCATGGGTTTATACTGCTGAGACACCTAGGTGCCAACGTGCAACGGACGGCTGCCCTGGACGACGTGATCTTCGGCGTCGACGTCCAGAGCGGGGACGTGCGGGGGGATGCGCCCTCCTACGCGCTGGTCATCTTCGACGGCGAGTCCGTCGAGCGCGACGTGGTGAGCCGCCGGAAACTCCGGCGACTCGTCGACGACGAAGAGCCGGCGATCCTCGCCACGGACAACATGTACGAACTCGCCGAAGACAAGGACGCTCTGGTCCACTTCCTCCGGGAATTGCCCGACGGAACGCGACTCGTGCAGGTGACCGGCGACGAACAGCCCGAACCCCTCTCCAGGGTCGCTTCCCGTCACGGTGTCCCCTACGGCAAGGACCCGATGAAGGAGGCCGAGGCCGCCGCCCGGCTCGCGGCCGCGAACGTCGGCTACGAAGTGTCGGCGTTCAGCGACACGACCCAGGTGAAGGTCGCCCGCGGGCGCTCGACCGGCGGCGGTGGCGGCTGGAGCGAGGACCGATTCACCCGGCGGATCCACGGCTCCGTGAAGAAGCGTGCCCGTGAGGTCGAACGCGAACTCGAGGACGCAAATCTCGACTACGATCGGGAGGTGACCGAGAAGTACGGCGGCTTCTCGAACGCGATCTTCGAGGTCGAGGCCCCGCCCGAGGCCATCCCCGTCTCCCGGGAGCGGTCCGGCGACACCAGGATCGAAATCGAGCGCGAGCGCTTAGAGGGCATCGAGTTCGAGCCCCTGGCCCACCGGCGCGATCACGTCGTCGTCGGCGTCGATCCCGGGACGACCACCGCGATCGCCGTCGTCGGCCTCGACGGTGAGGTGCTCGACGTCCACTCGACTCGGACCGCGGACACCGCCGCAGTCATCGAGTGGATCATCGAACGCGGGCGACCGATCGTCGTCGCCGCAGACGTCACGCCGATGCCGGAGACCGTCGAGAAACTCCGCCGGAGTTTCGACGCCGCCGGCTGGACCCCGGAGCGCGACCTCCCCGTCGACGAAAAACTCCACCGAACGCGCGAGGAGCCCTACGACAACGATCACGAGCGAGACGCGCTGGCGGCCGCACTCGAAGCCTTCGACGATCACGAGGATCAGTTCGAACGCGTCGCGGCGAAGGTCCCACCCCGCGAAGAGGTCGGCCCCGTGCTGGCCCGCGTGGTCGCCGGCGAGGAAAGCGTCGAGAGCGTCCTGGACGACCTCGCGGACGAGGAAGGCGAACCCACCGAGACGACCGAACACACGCCACGGGAGTTGACCGCCGAGGAGAAGCAGATCAAGCGGCTCCAGGACCGCGTCGAGCGCCTGGAATCCCACGTCGCGGACCTCAACGAAACGATCGAGGGGAAGGACGAGACGATCGCCGAGTACGAGGACAAACTCGAGGACGCACGGAGCGAGCAGCGGGCGGAGACGCGTAAGCGGCGGGAAGTGACGCGTCTCGAACGCGAAAACGACCGCCTGGAACGCGAACTACAGAGCGAGCGCGAGCGGGTCGAGGACCTGGAGGGCAAGCTCGAACGCTTAAAAGCCCTCTGGAAACTCGATCACTCGAACTTCGCCGACGTCGAAGAGAAAAAGGAAGGGCTGGTTCCGGTCAAGGTCGTCGAGAAGTTCACGACCGAAGCGATCGATGACGCCGACGACCGCTTCGGCCTCGCCAAGGGCGACATCATCCTCTTTCGGGACGCGACGGGCGCGGGCCGTTCGACTGCCAAGCGACTCGCCGAATTAGAGCCACGACTCGTCCTGCGGACCGGCGGGCTCTCGGACGTCTCCGACGAGGTACTCTTCGAGGAAGGGGTCCCCGTCGCGCCAGCCGAAGACGTCACCGTCCAGGAGGTCGACGAACTCGCCGTCGCCCGCGAACGCGAGGTTGAGGCCGCCATCGAGGAGTGGCGCGAGTACGCGAGCGACCGCGAGAAGGCCCGGACCGCGGAGATGGTCGACGCGCTGATCAGCGAACACCGGGCGTCGGGCCACGGCGGCAGCGTGTGAGGCTGTCGTCCGGACGAACGTTTTTGTCCTCCGAACTCCCGGTCGATATCGAGAGATGTCCCAGGACGTCACGCTGGCAGTCGGCGACAACACGTATCCCGGACGACTGAACACGCCCGAGGAGCCTTCGGATCGCGGGATACTGATCGTTCCCGGCGCGGGACACGGGCCGTTCGGCGACGTGTTCCTCCGTTTTGCCCGGAGAGCGGCCGAGGACGGACACTACGTTGCCCGGTTCGAGACGTGGATCTCCCACGGCGAACTCGAGGCCAAAACCGACGAAGACTTCCGGGCGGAACTGGCGGCCGGCGTCGAGTTCCTTCGTTCGCGGGGCTGTTCGACGATCTCCGTCGTCGCCAAGAGTTTCGGCGGCCGGGTGGCTCTAGAGCACCTGCCGGACGGTGTCGATCGGCTGGTGCTGTGGGCCCCCGCAGTCCTGGCCGAGAACGCCGAGAACGCCCCCGAAGACGCGTGGGAGCATCTGCCAGCCGTGACTCCCGGCGAATTCGGCGTCGACGTTCCGACGCGGATCCTCCAGGGTGACGACGACGGCATCCCCGTTGACAGTGCTGAACGGATCGCCAAGGGGTTGCCACAGGGCGAACTCGTGGTCCTCCCCGACGAGGATCACTCGCTGCTGCGGGACTACGAACAGGTCATCGAGGAGACGGTGGCGTTCCTGCCGGAGTGAGAACCCTCAGGCGTGATCCGATTCGGGGTTGTTCATCCGGCGGTAGCTCCCGACCATCTTCCACAGCGCCTCGTCGACATCCTCCCCGTCCGTCTCCGCCCTGATCTGGCTGTACAGCTCTTCGGATACGGATATTTCGGGCATGGTCGGATACTACATGATAAAATATTATAAACTCTGTGCAATCGGAAATCCGTGCCGGATCGAGGAAAGCGGATTTCAGGGGCGCGGGCCGAACCCTCCGTATGGAAGAGTTCGTCGCCGAGAACCTCGATCGGTACGGAGACACCCAGGGCGTCCTGCCGGAACGCCTGGAGGACTTCGGCCAGCAGTATCGCGAACAGGGCCATCTCACCCGCGAGCAGTTGTACGAACTGGCTTACGAGACCGCGACCCGGAGCGCGTACCACGTCGAGTCCAACCCCGAAGCGCGTTGCATCGAAGTGACGCGAAACGTCCGCCGCGTCGAGGGGGACTTCTCGGAGGTGCAACTGCTCTCCGGCCTCTCGGGGTTCAAGGCCCCCGTCGCCTCGGCCGTCCTGACGGCACTGGATCCCGAGCGCCACGCCGTGGTGGACACCCGCGTCTGGGCGGCCCTGGAACGCCTGGACTATTTGACGGGGCGCAAGAAGGACTTCGACGCGGGCGACTACGTCGCGATGATCGACCCGATCCGCGAGATCGCGACGGAGACGGGCTATGCACCCGCTGACGTCGGCTACGCGCTGTTCGCCTACGATGCACATGTCCGGGAGGGGACACTGCACTGATCGGCCGTCGTGTCGACTCGGAGCCGTCGCTGGATCGAACGTCGCCGTTCCTTACTGCGGTCCGGGTTCCTCGGGGGTCGAGGAGCCGCCGCGGAGCTTGGCGGCGACGACGGCGATGGTTGCGAACAGGACGACACCGGCGACGAGCTTCGTTTTCGAACTCATATGCGTTCGTTGGTCGCAATGGGATATAAACCGGCGACCAGAGCTTCCGAGCCAGCAGTACTGGAGGATCGACGCGGTGTTCGGTGTCGTCGACTGAGCTCGACGAGGAGAACGCCCGTCGCCAAGCGGAATTCTTAGGCCCGCCGACCACCCAGGAGGGCTATGCGCGAGCACTTCGAACTCCGGGCGTACGACGCCATGGGACGGCTCGGCGAGTTGACCGTCCCGCGGGCGGACGTCACCGTCGAGACGCCCGCACTGCTGCCGGTCATCAACCCTCACCACGAGACGATCGATCCCGGACGGCTGGCGGAGTTCGGAGCCGAGATCCTGATCACGAACAGCTACGTCATCTACGGGAGCGACGAGGTTCGAGAGCCGGCCCTCGAGGACGGCCTGCACGACCTGCTGGAGTTCGACGGCGCGATCATGACCGACTCGGGATCGTTTCAGCTCGCCGAGTACGGCGAGATCGACGTCACGACGACCGAGATCCTGGAATTCCAGCGTGAGATCGGCGCTGACATCGCGACGCCTGTGGACATCCCGACGCCGCCCGAGGCCGACCGCGAGCAAGTACAGCGGGAGATGGAGACGACCCAGTCTCGACTCGAAACGGCCGCCGACTTCGACGCCGGGGAGATGCTGATCAACGCGCCAATCCAGGGGGCGACCTACCCCGACCTCCGCGAGCAGGCCGCTCGGGACGCGTACGCGACGGGGCTGGACGTCTTCCCGATCGGCGCGGTCGTCCCGCTACTGAACGACTACCGCTACGCCGAGATGGTCGACGCCGTCGCCGGGGCGAAGCGCGGTCTCGGCGAAGACGCTCCGGTCCACCTCTTCGGCGCGGGCCATCCCATGATGTTCGCCCTCGCCGTCGCGCTGGGATGCGATCTGTTCGACTCGGCGGCCTACGCGCTGTACGCCCGCGACGGCCGGTATCTCACCGTCCGCGGGACCGAACATCTCGACGAGCTCGAACACTTCCCGTGTGAGTGTCCCGTCTGTTCGACCCACACGCCAGGGGAAGTGCGCGACCGGCCGACCCACGAGCGCACCAAGCTGCTGGCCGAGCACAATCTCCACGTCTCCTTCGGCGAGATGCGTCGCATCAAGCAGGCGATCCGGCAGGGGAACTTACTCGAACTCGTCGAGACCCGCGCTCGCGCCCACCCGACGTTGCTCGACGGCTACCGGGCGCTGCTCGAACACGGTGACCAGCTCGAACGCACTGACCCCGCCTCGAAGGACGCCTTCTTCTATCTCTCGGGGGAGAGCGCAGCCCGCCCGGAGGTCCGTCGACATCACGAGCGGCTGGCCAGACTGTCACCGCCCGCGGAACTCCTGCTCGCGGTCGATCCCGACGCTCACGCTGGATCGGACGCCGAAGTCTGGGCGGTCGAACCACCGTTCGGTCCGGTCCCCCGCGGGCTCGATCAGACGTACCCGCTCACGGCCGAGCTTCCCGATCGGCTCGACGACCGGGCCTACCGTGCAGCCGCCCGCGGCATCACCCGCCTCGCCGAGACCAGCGACGCCGCGATCACACTCCTCCACGACGGTTGGCCGGCGAGCGCACTGGATCTCGTCGCCGAGGGCGTCGAGGTTTCAGCGGCGGCGGAAGAATGACGGGTCACCAGGCTCACCCTGAGGGATCGACTGTCGGCATCGCCGATCCCGGTAAGGACTGACACCACCCGTGCGTTTTCCCGTCGGGTCGCCGTTTGGCCGGTATGAGTCAGTTCGACCGGACGAAAGAGTCCGGGAGCGAATCGGGGGCAGGGGCCGAGACTGGTCCGGGACCGGCCCGGACCGAATCGCGCATCCCGCCGGCGGAGGTCTTCTCCATTCTGGGCAACGACACGCGGGTGGCCATCCTCCGGGCCATGCTGGAACTCGGCGCGGACGAGCAGCCGGTCAGCTTCACGGCCATCTTCGAGCAAGTCGACATGGCCGACAGCGCGAACTTCAGCTACCACCTCGAGAAGTTGACGGGGCATTTCGTCGCCCAGCGTGAGGACGGCTACGTGTTCCGGTATCCCGGCCGGAAGGTCGTGAGTTCGATCTTCACCGGGACGCTCACCGAGCGCGCCCAGCTCGGCTTCTTCCCCGTCGATGGGTCGTGTTACGCCTGTGACGGATCGCTGCACGGGTGGTACGTCGACGACGAACTCACCATCGGCTGTCCCGACTGCGGGACGATCCAGGTCAGCTACCCCTTCCCCGCCGGCGGGCTGGACGACCGCACGACCGAGGACGTCCTGGAAGCCTTCCAGCACTACGTCCGCCATCACTACTGTCTGGCCGCCGACGGCGTCTGCCCCGAGTGTACCGGCTCGATCGAGTCCGACCTCGTGGCCGATCCGGACGAGGACGATCTGGACGTCGCTGTCGAGCACGTCTGTCAACGCTGCGGGTACCGCCTGGAGTCGACCGTCGGCATCACGCTGCTCGACGTCGCCGACGTCCTGGTGTTCTTCTCCGAGCGCGGCGTCGACCTGAACGCGACCCCCTTCTGGCACTTCGACTGGTGTGTCAGCGACGAGCGGACGGAAGTCGTCTCGGCGGACCCACTGCGTGTCCGCCTCACTCTTCCCTGTGGGGGAGATAAAATTCGCGTCCTACTCGACGAGACCGTCTCCGTGATCGACACCGCCGTCGTCGAACGCCTCCCGGAGTAGCGTGGATGACGAACGTCTCAGATATCCAACTGTATTCGAGCGCAGCAAGGTCTCATGTCGGTCGACCGCATCACGTAGCGTGTATGACGCAGTCACTGACTGGACGGATCGTATCGACGACTCGGGCGATCGCACGGAGTGATCGGTAAGGATGGTCGACGCCGAGCAGTTCCGGGCCGTCCTCGGGCAGTTCGCGACCGGCGTGACCGTCGTGACGCTGCCGGGTGAGCCGCCCCACGGCATCACCGTCAGCGCCTTCGCCAGCCTGTCGATGGACCCCCCGCTCGTGTTGATCGCGCTCGACCACGACACCGACGCCCACCGCCGGCTGGCCGACGGGGACGACGACGGCTTCGCCGTCAACATCCTCGCCGAGAACCAACGCGAGGTCGGGGAGTTCTTCGCGGGCATGACCGACGACGGCGATCCGCTCGCCGAAGCGACCGACGCGCCGGCCACGGGCGCGCCCGTGTTCGACGACGACCTCGCGTACGTCGACTGTTCAGTGTACGATAGCTTCGAAGCGGGCGATCACACGGTCTACGTCGGTCGCGTCGAGGCGGCCCAGGTCCTGAATCCGGACGCCGAACCGCTCACGTACCACCGCGGCGAGTGGGGGGCGACCGCGGCGTCGACGGACGACGCCTGACCGCGGCGGCGTCACTGTTGCGGGACGTACGACGGCAGCCCACAGCGAGACACGGTTCTCCTGACCGCCGCCATGGTCGGGTGACCGACGGCTGTTGCGTCGGGTTGTCTTCGCGAAAAATGCCCACTGCAGTGTGTCCGCCGGGAAGTCACGCAGCTATTCGAAGCGTTCGACGGCCTGCTCGTAGCGGGCGGCGGGTTCCTCCCAGTCGACGACTTCGAAGAAGTTCTCGACGAACTCGCCGCGGGCAGGACCGTAGTCGTGGTAGTAGGAGTGTTCCCAGACGTCCAGCGCGAGGACGGGGTGGCTGCCCCAGAGCGCGCCCTGATCGTGCTTGTCGACGACCACGTTACGAAGCTGGTTGCTGTAGGAATCATAGACCAGCAGCGCCCAGCCGCCGGCCCCGCTCGCGGCGGCCTCGAACTCGCCCTTCCAAGCGTCGTACGAGCCGAAGTCTTCCTCAATTCGCTCGCGGAGGTCGCCCGCGGGTTCGTCGCCACCTTCGGGGCTCATCGACTGCCAGAAGAGGTCGTGCAGGACGTGGCCGGATCCGTTGTGCGTGACGTTGCGGATCGCGCCCGCGGAGGAGTCGAATTCGCCCGCGTCGCGGTTCGCCGCGAGGGTCTCTTCGGCGGCGTTCCAGCCGTTGACGTAGCCCTGGTGGTGGGTGTCGTGATGCCAGCGCAGTACCTGCTCGGAGATGTGCGGTTCCAGTGCGTCGTAGTCGTACGGTAACGACGGTAGCTCGTAGTCGCTCATGTTACGCATTTCCGACTAATGGATGGGATAGATATGAACGTTCTCTGTAGCACGTTTTAGAAGGAACGTTGATATTCTGAAGCCTGATTTAAGGTGCTCAGTAACCTGAATTCACCGACTATTCAGAATAACCATATAGAGATTGTTATTCACCACTTGCCGCGGACGAATGCCGGATAGGCCCAAATAAAGTCAGAATGCGTATATGAATAGCGTAGCGCTGGAACCAGGACACTTGATCGCGGCGGCGATGGCGGGTCCCAGTCCAAACGCGAGCGGCTTCACTGAAAAGATAGTTGTGAGCGCGTCTCCGAGTGGGTTCCATGACCGAGTACTTCGAAGTGGTCGACCGGGACGGGGCCGCCAGGATCGGCGACCTCCGGCTCGCCGCGTCGATCACCACGCCGGCGCTGATCGACGACGTCCTCACCGACGCCGGCAGCCTCTGGACGGAAGATCGCCAGGTCCCCGATGGCAGCGACGACGAGTTGACGGTCCTGCCCCACCGCGGGTTCCCGG